>Ga0194126_10010660_pt1 | contig 12002 bp, 9 predicted proteins | sample TA2KigC150mmetaG_FD_148641 | JGI IMG/M metagenome (GOLD analysis project Ga0194126, IMG submission 148641) | Freshwater microbial communities from Lake Tanganyika, Tanzania - TA2015035 Kigoma Deep Cast 150m | ecosystem: Environmental > Aquatic > Freshwater > Lake | place: Tanzania: Lake...
CAATTTGGTGGGAAAACTGATCGTGTGGGGCAAGGATCGCCCCACCGCCATTGCCCGCACCATTCGCGCGTTGGAAGAAATGGTCGTCGAGGGCGTGGCCACCACCATCCCGGCCGACCTCGCCATTCTGCGTCATCCCGATTTCGCCGCGATGAAGCACTCGACGAAGTGGGTGGAAGAGGTGCTCGACTTGTCGGGCATCGAGTCCCCCAAGACCCCGACGAGCGCTGGTGACGACGCCGAGCCTCTGGTGCGTCGCAACACCACGGTGGAGGTGAACGGCAAGCGTTTCGACGTCGCCATGTGGGTGCCCGAGCAGACCGCCATCGTCGCTGGCGCCGCGGCGGCCAAGGGGGCCAAACCCAAGCGCGCCAGCAGTGGTGGCGCGGGGGGCGGGGTCGGCTCCGGGCAGGTGGCCGTGCCCATGCAGGGAACCATCGTGAAAGTGCTCGTCGAAGTGGGCCAGGACGTCGAGGTCGGTCAAGCGGTGGTCGTGCTCGAGGCCATGAAGATGGAGAACCAGATCCTCGCCGAGAAGAGCGGCAAGGTGTCCGAGGTGAGGGTGAAGGCCGGCGACACCGTCGGCTCCGGTGACATCGTCGTCGTCATCACCTGATTCCCCGGCCCCCACCCGCCCCAAGCAGCAACGATTTTCGGTTCCTCGGCGGACCGACAGCGGAGGTGAGGCGGTGAACAGTGACGACGTGGTGGCCCGCGAACAAATTCGCGACGTGATCCATCGCTACGCGCGTGGGGTCGATCGTCGAGACTACGACCTGGTGCGCTCGTGCTATCACCTCGGCGCCACCGACGATCACGGTCCCTACAAGGGTGGCGTCGACGGCTTCGTTGCTTGGCTCACCGAGCAGTTGGCGCGTTGGTCGGTGACCTCGCACACCATGACCAACATCCTCATCGAACTGCACGATGACCGAGCGCGTGTCGAGACCTATGCGGTGGCCTACCACCGCACCATCGTGCGCGACGACAAACCGCTGCGGGACGTCACCGCCGGAGTTCGCTACGTGGACGACATGACCCGTGTCGATGGTGTCTGGGCCATTTCACGTCGGGTGGTGGTGAGTGATTGGGTGCGCGTGGACGACGTCCCCGCCGGTTCCCTCGATCCCGACGATCCGTACGTGAAACCGCGTGCGTTCCCCCACGACGAGGTCTACCGACCGCTGTGAACTTGCGTCTTTCCGGCTCGGAACAGGCGGGGGGTCAGCGACGCACGACGATGGTGCCGGCGGCGGCGTCGTGCAGTCCCTGACGGAACGGATGGAAGAATGCGCGCACGTACACCGCGATCGACAGGGCGAAACCGATCACCGGCACCACTCCGGCCACCGTGGGAATCAGAGCCCGCACCGCGGCGTAGGTCCAGTTCACCGGTGAGCCGTCGGTGCGGTTCACCACGCGTAGTTTCATTATGCGCTTGCCCAACGTGGCACCGGAGGTGGCGATGAACGCCGTGTTGTAGAGCAGGCTCACGCCGAGCCACAACAACGTGAGCCAGAGCAGATTGCCGTCGTTGGGTTCGGTGATTTTGGCTCCGGTCGACAAGGTGAGGACGAACAGAGGAATACCGATGATGAAAGAGTCCAACACCTGCGCCAACGCGCGGTGACCGATGGACGCCAAACGGCCCGACTCCGTCGAGAAATTCGACAGCGGCGGCGGGGGCGGGAAATCGCTCATTCGGCGGCCTCCGCCAATGCCTCGGAAAGCGCCGGATGCACCAGCAGGCTCTCGACGATGTCGGTGACTTTCAAATTCGCCGTCACGGCGAGGGCGATCACACTGATCAATTCGGCGGCGTGGCGGCCCACGATCGACCCTCCCAACACCACACCGGTGGCGGGGTCCGAGATGATCTTCACGAACCCGCGCGAATCGTTGTTGATGAGAGCCTTGGGGGTGGCCGAGAACGGCACCTTGGTGACGCGGATCTTGCGCCCCGAGGCGAAAGCCTCGGCTTCGGCCAGCCCTACATCGGCGATCTCGGGCTCGGTGAAGATGGCCGAAGCCGCCTTGTCATAGTCGAGGTGACGGTGCTCGCGAGTGTGAAGGCCCATCACGTGTTCGGCAACTTTGCGCCCCTGCATCGACGCCACCGACGACAACGGCAACTTTCCGCTCACATCACCGGCCGCGTAGATGTGCTCCACGTTGGTCACGCAGTGGTGGTTGATCGGCACGTAACCCCCGCCGTCCACATGGACCCCAGCCGCCCCCAGGTTCAGTCCGTCACTGTTGGGAACCGAACCAATCGCCAAAACCGCGTGGCTGGCGCGCACCTGACGACCATCATCGCACTTCACCAACACTCCATCGGCGTCGCGTTCGATGGATTGCGCGCGGGCTCCCTTCAACAACGAGACCCCACGTCGCAAGAAGTCGTCTTCCAACACGGCAGCCACTTCGGGGTCTTTGCCCGGCAGCACCTGCTGACGACTGACCACCAAAGTCACCTTGGCGCCGAAGGACTCGAACATGTGCACGAATTCCACGCCGGTGACACCCGAACCCACGACACACACGCTCTTCGGGAAGACCTTGGGTGGATAGCACTCGCGCGTGGTGAGAATGCGATCTCCGTCGGGGCGCGCCCAGTCCGGGATACGCGGGCGTGAACCAGTGGCGATCAGTACGGCATCGAAGTCGACCCCGATGAGCTGGCCGTCATGGGTATCCACTTCGACCGAGGTCGGTGAGGTGAAACGAGCCGAACCGCGCAGAATGCTCACGCCCTGACTGGTCAACAAGTTGCCGGTGCTTCCCGAGAGGTGGTCCTTGATGTCCTCGACCCGTTCGGTGAGTGCTCCCACATCGACCTCCGGTTGGACCTCTTCCAGTCCCATGCCCTGAAGCCGACGACTGAACGACATCGCGCCACCGGTGGCGATCATCGTCTTGGACGGAATGCAATCGAACAGATGGGCCGCCCCGCCGACGACGTCCCGCTCGACCAAGATGACCTCGGCGCCCAAGCGAGCGGCGTGGGTGGCCGCGGTGTTACCGGCCGGGCCGCCCCCGATGATCAAAAATCGCACGGGCATACTCGAAGGATACCGGTCGTGATCCGACGGGTCGGCGGCGGTGACCACGCCACGTGCCGGTGTGACCGTGACTATTGACTCCTCGACCCTCACGTGGAGCAAGTACGGTTTGGTTCTGGTGAGCGACGTGACGAACGAACCCGAGGACGGTCCGGAAGTGACGGGTAGCGGACTGCTCGCCGAGAGGAACCGTCGCCTCGGTCGACTCGAGGATCTGCGCTCCCGAGGCATCGAGCCCTACCCGTACCGCTTCGATCGCTCCCACACCCTCGGTGAGGTTCGGGCGCAATGGGGAACTCTCGAACCAGGCACCGAGACCGGGGACGATGTGTCCGTCGCCGGTCGCATCATGCTCCTGCGCGAGCAGGGCAAGTTGATCTTCGCCACCGTGCGTGATCGCGGCGGCGAGGTGCAATTGTTCATCTCCAAGGCCGTCGTCGGCGACGAGGCCTTCGCCGACATCTCGACGCTCGATCTGGGTGACTGGGTCGGTGTGTCGGGCCTCATCATGACCACGCGTAAAGGCGAGTTGTCCGTGAAGGTCGCGAAACTGTCGTTGCTCGCCAAAACGGTGCGCCCCCTCCCCGACAAGTGGAAGGGCCTCACCGACACCGACACCCGCTTCCGACAGCGCTACACCGACCTGATCATGAACGAGGAGGCCCGGCGCGTCTTCGAGGTTCGCCATGCGGTGATCAGCAGTTTCCGACGCACCCTGGCCGACAAGCACTTCATCGAGGTCGAGACCCCGGTGTTGCACGTGGAGGCCGGGGGGGCACACGCCCGCCCGTTCGTCACGCACCACAACTCGCTCGACATGCAGCTGTACTTACGCATCGCCCTGGAACTACACCTGAAGCGTCTCATCGTGGGTGGCATGGAGCGCGTGTACGAGATCGGCCGAGTGTTCCGCAACGAGGGCATCAGCACTCGTCACAACCCCGAGTTCACCATGATGGAGTTGTACCAAGCCTTCGGTGACTACAGCGAGGTCATGGCCATCGCCGAGGAACTCATCGTGCAGGCGGCCCGAGACGCCATCGGCACCACGGTGGTCGACATCGCCGACAGTGAGGGCCGTCTGCACCCCGTGGATCTGGCCGAGCCGTGGCGACGTGCGCGCATGATCGACTTGGTGGAGGAGAAGACCGGTGTGGCCGTGCATCCTTCGCAGCCGGTCGAGCGACTGCGCAAGGTGGCCGAGGACAACGGTGTCCGCTACGACACGCGATGGGGCCCGGGCAAGTTGATCGAGGAGATCTTCGAAGCCACCGCCGAATCCTCGTTGGTGCGACCGACCTTCGTCACCGGACACCCGGTCGAGATCTCACCACTGGCACGTACCGATCGCAACGACCCCTTCCTCACCGAGCGTTTCGAGTTGTTCGTGGGTGCGCGCGAATTGGCCAACGGCTACTCCGAGTTGAACGATCCTGTCGAACAGCGCGCTCGCTTCGTCGAAGAGCAGGCGGCCAAGGAGGCCGGCGATGCCGCACGCGGAACCGTCGACGAGGATTATCTGCGCGCTCTCGAGTTCGGCCTGCCCCCCACCGGCGGACTCGGCATCGGCATGGATCGCCTGGTCATGTTGTTGGCCGGTGTGACCAGCATCAAGGAAGTCATCCTCTTCCCGACCCTCCGGCCAGAAGTCTTTTGAACCGTCCCTCGAAGGAGCCACTCATGCCCGCAGCCTGGGGTCACGCCCTCGTCACCCGCGTCGCCGACGGTTCGTCGAGCGACGGCGCCATTCTCGATGCTTGGTTCCACACCCTCGGCTGGGGCGAATCTGCACCGGTCAATGCGCGCTCCGCCGATCGACAAGTGCACGCGCTGCGCGCCGTCGCCGTCGCCTCCGAGACGATCACTGTCGACACCGATGCCGCACCGACTGACGCCGTCGACGTGTATCTGCGTCTGCATCTGTTGTCACATCGTCTGGCCAAACCGCGTTCGCTCAATCTCGATGGCGCGTTCGGCCTGCTCGCCAACGTGGCCTGGACCAACCTCGGCCCGGTACTTCCAGATCGCGTGGAGGAAGTGCGTTGGCAGGAGCGCAACAGTGGTCGCGTCCTCACCGTGCACGGCCTCGACAAGTTCCCGCGCATGACCGATTACGTGGTGCCGAGTGGTGTGCGCATCGCCGACGCCGATCGCGTGCGTCTGGGCGCGCACCTCTCCCCCGGTACCACCGTGATGCACGAAGGCTTCTGCAACTTCAACGCCGGCACGCTCGGCGCGTCGATGGTGGAAGGTCGCATCTCAGCCGGTGTGGTGGTGGGCGACGGCAGCGACATCGGTGGCGGCGCATCCATCCAGGGCACCTTGTCAGGTGGGGGCAAAGAAGTCATAAGTATCGGCGAGCGTTGCCTGCTCGGCGCCAACGCCGGAATCGGTATCAGCCTCGGAGACGACTCGGTCGTCGAAGCCGGACTGTATGTCACCGCCTCCACGCCGATCCTCACTCCCGATGGTGTTGTGAAGGCTCGCGAGTTGTCCGGGATCAGCGGCACGTTGTTCTTTCGTGATGGAGTGACCGGCCAAGTAGTCGCCAAGGCTCGAACCCGCAGTTGGGGCGAACTCAACGCTGCGCTTCACAAGAACTGACATGGTCGCGTTGCCGGCGGGCTTCCGCAGTTTCGTCACCAACGTGGGCATCAAGGATTCGTCCGACGATTTCACCGTGGTGGCCGCCGACGACGTGGTGTCGGCGGCCGGGGTGTTCACGCAGAGTCGCTTCGCCGGCCCGAGTGTGGTGGTGTCACGCAAACACGTCGCCGACCGTCGCGCCTGCGCCGTGGTGGTCATCTCCAAGAACGCCAACGTGGCCACCGGCGAGCAGGGCATGCGCAACGCGTTGGAGGTCGTCAAGGGCGTCGCCGCGCGACTGGGCTGCGATCCGCATGACGTGCTGATCGCCTCCACCGGGGTGATCGGACGCCAGTACCCCATCGAACGCCTGCGCGCGGGTCTGAATTCTTTGCCGTTTCCGTTGCCCGATCGCGACGCCGATGCCGTGGCCCGCGGAATCATGACCACCGACACCGTGCCCAAGATCGCCGAGGCCACCATCGCGGGCGGATCCGCGCGCGTGGTGGGTGTGGCCAAGGGCGTCGGAATGATCGAGCCCGACATGGCGACGTTGATAACGCTCGTCTTCACCGATGCGGCCGTCGATGGCGCCAGCTTGGATACCATCTGGCGTCGGGTGATCGACCGCACCTTCAACTGCGTGTCGGTCGACACCGATACCTCCACCAGCGACACCGCGATCGTGTTGGCCAGCGGTGCAGCGGGCTCCGTCGACGAAGGAGCGTTGGAAGTCGCTCTCGAGGACGTGGCGCGATCGCTCACCAAGCAGGTGGCCCGCGACGGCGAGGGAGCCGAGAAGCTCATCGAGGTCTGCGTGGACTCGGCACGCGACGCCGAGCAGGCCAAGACCGTGGCCAAGGCCATCGTGAACTCGCCGCTGGTGAAGACCGCGGTGCACGGCGCCGACCCGAACTGGGGCCGGGTGGCCATGGCCGTGGGCAAGTGCAGTCAGTACGACGACATCGAACCGGAGCGGGTCGTCATTCGTTTCGGCGACCAAGAGGTATACCCCGTTGCCGTCGACGAAACCGGACTGGCCACGCTGAGTTCGTACATGAGGGGAACCGAGGTGCGCATCCACGTGTCGTTGAGCACCGGCTCGAGTACCTGCACGGTGTGGGGCTGCGATCTCACCGACGGCTACGTGCGCATCAACGCCGACTACACGACCTGACGAACCTCACTTGGGTGGCATGCGGATACCGCCATCCACGCGGATGGTCTCGGCGTTGAGATAACTGTTGGTGACGCACTCCACCACCACCGAGGCCAATTCGGTTCCGAAGCCCAGACGATTCGGGAACAACACACCGGTCTGTAGCTTCTCCTTGAACTGCTCGCTACCCGCACCCTCACCGTAGATCGGCGTGTCGATCAAGCCGGGGGCCACCGTGTTCACACGAACGCCCACCGCGGCCAAGTCCCGCGCCACCGGCAGGGTCATACCCACGACGCCGCCCTTCGACGACGAGTACGCGGCCTGCCCGATCTGACCGTCGAAAGCCGCCACCGAGGCGATGTTCACGATGGCACCCCGCTCGCCGTCGTTCAGGGGCTCGGTGGTGCTCATGGCTGTGGCGGCCAGACGGATGCAGTCGAAGGTGCCCACGAGGTTGATGGCGATGACCTTCTTGTAGGCGTCGAGGTTGGCGGCCGAGTCGTACGAACCGTCACGACCCACGGTGCGCTGGGCCCATCCGATGCCAGCCGAGTTGACCAACACGCGAAGCGGACCCATGCTCTTGGCCATCTCGACCGCGTTCACGATGTCCTCGGTCTTGGTGACGTCCACCTTGCAGAACGCGCCACCGATCTCCTTGGCGACGGCTTCTCCCTTGTCGGCCTGTAGGTCGGCCACGACCACCTTGGCGCCCTTGGCGGCCAGAAGACGTGCGGTGGCGGCTCCGATTCCCGATGCCCCACCCGTGACGATTGCGCTTGCTCCGTTTATGTCCATTGGAGCAGGCTAGACATCCCCTTCTTCGCGCGCCCCATCCGAGGCGAGTCGAAACGCCCTACTTGCCCGGTACCGAACCGACACCGTTACGAGTGTCGCTCACCCGCACCGGCGTCATACTCCCGAAACCCCGTGCCGAGCCGAACCACCCGTTCACGTCCACGATCACGTCGGTCTCGCCGTACACCATGATGCACACGGTGCCGTTGGCCGACACCCGGGCGATGGCCGCGTTGGGCACGGTCTGACCGTTGGAAAAGTTCAACGTCGACGCTTCGGGAGCGGCTCCGCACGGGTACACGGTCACGTAGCCGCCGTAGGCGTTCGCCCGCGTTCCGGTAGCGGTCACGTTGATCGACACCGCCTCCACTCCGACGGCCGGTACTCCGGCGACGTTGAGCACCGGCACCTGCAGTGGCGTCCCCCCACCGTTCAGCGCACCGACTCGGGCCCGAGCCACTCCAATACCGCTGCGGGTGTCGGCGATGCGCTGTGGAGCGACCTTGGTGAAGCTCCCGCCCGCGGTGAACCAGCCGTTCACGTCGGCGATCAGATCCGCATTACCGCGCACGTGGAAACAGACATCACCATTGGACGACATCGGAACGATCACCGCGTTGGGAACATTCACGTTGTTCTCGAAGTTCAGACTGGACACGTTCGGCAACGGAACATCGCACGGATAAACCGTCACGAAACCGCCGTACTTGTCGACCGAGGTGCCAGTGGCCGTGAGGTTCAACGAGATCGCGCTCACTCCCGAGGCGGGGATGCCGTTCACACCAGCGAAGCGAACCGTCAACGGTGGTGCCGAGCCGTCCAGCGCTCCGACCTTCGACTTTGGCGCGCCGATTCCGTGACGGGTGTCGAGCAAGCGGTAGGGGGTCATCGCCGTGAAACCGGCCGACGAGGTGAGCCACGAGTTGACGTCGACGATCACGTGCGCCGCCACGAACGATGACACGCAGATGAGTCCCGTCGAATCCACTTTCGACATCACAGCGTTGGCGATGATCTGTCCGGCTCGAAAGTTCAGATTCGACGCATCCGGCTTCGTCGAACCACAGGGCCAAACGGTCAGGTATCCCTCGCCCGCCGGATCGACCACCGTGAAGTTCATGCTGACACCGGTGACCCCGGACTGGGGCGCGCCAGCGGTCTCCAGAATCGGGATCTTCAGATCCACCCCCGGCGACACCTTCACCACCCACTGCGGTGAGCCCGGCCGACCACCCGCCAGTTCGATCGCACGATCGCGCAACCACAAGGCGAACTCGGCCTGACCGGTGGTGGTGAGGTGTACGTCGTCGGAGTACCAACGGTCCTTGGCCCCTCCCCAACTCGCACCGTCCCAGTCGAGCACGCGCAATTGTGGCCACCGCGTCGCCGCGGCACGAATGGCCCGGTTGCCGGCGGCGTAGGTCGCCGTGCTGCCGGTCTTGCGGCGCTCGGACATGGTGACCCAACCGACGACGCGCACGCCCTTGGCGGTGAGTGCCTGCATCACCTGATCGATCTCGCCGCCGAGATTCGACTGGTTGTCGTTGTACCCCAACTCGACGATCGCCACGTCGGGCGAACCGGTCAGGTTGCGCGCCACCGTCAATCCGTCCACGGTGGCCGGCGGGCAGGAGCCAACGGTGCACCGATTGGACTCGGTGTCATAGATGGTGTTTCCGAAGACCGATCTCAACAGGGTCGGTAGTTCGCCCGCACCACCCGAAGTGGCCACCGATGCGCCCACCGAGTCCGCGATGAACACGAAATCGTCACTGGTCGCGAAATCCCGATTCAGCAAACGAACCGTGACGGACTCCGACGGTAGGTCGTAGGCACTGCGCAACCACGCGGCGGTCTTGGTCACCGACTGAGAACCGTTGTACATGCGCAACTGCACGGCCCATGCCGGCGTGCTTCCGTAGGTGCCCTTGACCGACAGCGAGGGATCGATCTCGGTCTCGATGCGCGTGATCCTGGTCAGTCCGGCGCGTGAGGCGAGGCCCGCCATGTCGATCACCCGGGTCCACCGCACGAACGGATTGAAGTCGGTCTGATCACCCGGGTCGTCCACCGGGGGGAAGTTCACGCCCGCCGTGCGCGCGCCGTTCGACGAGGAGAACTCGGTGGAGACCGGAGTGGTCGGCGTCGCCGGTCGAACGCGAATCATGAGCGCGGTGTCGACGATCGCCCGGTCGGTGTTGGCGTGCTCTTTGTTGGTGGGCGCCGTGGCGGCGTTGGGTCGACTGGCCGCACCGCCGTACACCTGACATGAATCGGTGTCGCAGGTCTTGGCGTAGGGCGAATAACGGTTCTGGGCGAGTGCGTACGAGCGCGCGGCCACGGCCTGTGCTCGCAAGGCGTTGATGCCCGCTCCGCCTCCCCATTCTCCCCACAGCGCCGGCGACTCGCGCGGCACCACCCCGCGCAGGTATTGCTCGACGGGAACGTCGTTCACGAGCCGCACGGCACCCTCGACGTTGAACGACGCGAAGAAATTCCCCCGGTAGTGCGTCACTGCTTGGTTCGTGCCGCAGAGACCGAGCGTGTTGGCTGCCGGCGTGTTCGGGTCGTCGCCACCGGGGACCGAGAAGCCGAGGATCGCCGCGTTCCTCGAGCCCCTGGCTTGCCCGAGGTACGACCAACCCGCCAAGGGGTCGCTCCCGCTCGGACAGGCGAGCGATCCCGCGCCCCAAACGTCGAAGGCTTCGGTGCCGCTCGCCCGACGCGCCACGATCGATGCGTACGTGCCGGGTTGCACGACACCGTTGATCGACCACTGTGCGTTGTTGGAAGCCGCGATCACCGACACCTGCGAAGCAGCGTCGTAACTCAGCATGCGCACCGTGATCCGCTGGCCCGCCGGGACCGCGCCCATCACCGTTCCGCCGTAGTAGTGGTCGAGGATCCGCGTGTAATCCCACGGGGTGCCGTCACCGCGACCAATGGCCCACCCGAGAGCCCCGTATTGCGACAGACCACGACCGTGGCCGTTGCCCTGACCGGTCACCACGATGGCCACCGCCTCGTTGGGGTCGCCCGGCGCCGCCTCGGCCGAGCGGGCCGGGACCCCAAGGAACATGCTCGAGACGAGCACGAGCCCCACGAGGAAGGCGGGCAGGCGGCGGGTCATGGTCATGGCAGGAGGACGTCGAGGACGAGGGAGGTATCGGCCCGTCGGCCTCAGGGCTGAAGAAGTCGACCGGGCGGCGAGAGTGCCGTCCGTCGCTGGCGAACCGTACCGAATTCGACCCCCGCGGTCTCGTCACCCCTGTTCAGGGGCTACGTCTGGCTCGCGGCAACCGCCAACTGGTCGACCAGATCGTTCATCGTGTCTCCGCTGTGGCCTTTCACCCATCGAAACTCGGGGCGCTCGGCCTCGGGGTAGGCCTGGTACAGGGCGAGCAGGTCGCGCCACAGATCCGCGTTGGCTACCGGCTCCTTTTTCGCGTTGCGCCAACCATTGGCCTGCCAGCGCACCCACCAGCGGTCCCTGAAACAGTTCACGACGTAGTTGGAATCGCTCACGATCAGCAGTTGCCGGGTGCTCGCCCGCGCGACCGGGCCCATGGTTCGAATCGCCTCGATAGCGGCCACTAATTCCATCCGTTGGTTGGTGGTCCAGGTCTCGCCTCCCGATCCGCGTGGGTCGCCTCCGGGCGCCACGGCCCACGCCCAACCACCCGATCCGGGATTCCCGCTGCACGCACCGTCGGTGTACACGACAAGCACGCCATCGTTGAAGTGAGAGGAGGCTTGATTGCTCATCGGGTTCTCATGTTCGCACATGTGACAACCACCGTTGGGCGATCGTGCGAGACTGAGCGCATGCTGTTCGACGGCTCCGTACATCAACTCCCCGACACCGACCCCGGCGAAACCCAGGAGTGGCTGGACTCGCTCGATGCCGTCATCGACGTTCACGGCAAGGTACGCGCTCGCTATCTGCTCTCGCGCTTGCTCGAGCGCGCGCGTGAAGCGCAGGTCAGTTTCCCCGCCACGGTCTCCACGCCCTACGTCAACAGTATTCCGCGCGAACACGAACCATGGTTCCCCGGCGACGAACACATCGAGCGCCGTGTTCGCGCCTACATCCGTTGGAACGCGGCGGCCATGGTGGTGCGAGCCAACAAGCACGCCGAGGGCATCGGAGGTCACCTGTCGACCTTCGCCAGTTCGGCTTCGCTGTACGAGATCGGCTTCAACCATTTCTTCCGCGGCAAGGACGACGGCACCGCCGGTGATCACATCTATTTCCAAGGTCACGCGGCCCCCGGCATCTACGCCCGCGCGTTCCTCGAGGGACGCCTCAGTGAGGACGATCTCGATCACTTCCGCCGCGAGATCGGTCGCGACGGCAGGGGGCTCTCCAGCTACCCACACCCCCGACTCATGCC
>Ga0194126_10010665_pt1 | contig 11999 bp, 11 predicted proteins | sample TA2KigC150mmetaG_FD_148641 | JGI IMG/M metagenome (GOLD analysis project Ga0194126, IMG submission 148641) | Freshwater microbial communities from Lake Tanganyika, Tanzania - TA2015035 Kigoma Deep Cast 150m | ecosystem: Environmental > Aquatic > Freshwater > Lake | place: Tanzania: Lake...
AGGAACTCCCCCTCACTGATGATGGGCGACCGACTGTGGTTTCCACACTTCGGGATTGCAGAGGTGGGTCGGGCGTTCGCCGCGAAAGACCATCAAGATCTGCCCGATCGCCGTGTACCACAGGCGGTCTTTGCCCGCGACCGTCGCGCCGGCGACGTGCGGCGTACAGATCACGTCATCGCGATGCAGCAGCGGATTGTCCTGGCGGGGGGGCTCCGGATCGAACACATCCAGCCCGACGCCCTGCAGCCGGCCGGACTCCAGGGCTTCGATCAGCGCGGCTTCATCCACCAGTCCGCCGCGCGCCGTGTTGATCAGATACGCGCCCCGCTTCATCTGGGCAAGGGCAGCCGCGTTGATCAGGTGTTTGGTCTCCGGCGTCAAGGGCGCGTGGATGGAAACGACGTCCGCAATGCGCAAGACATCTTCGAGGCTCGGCATGAGCGTCACGCCGAGTTTGGCCGCGCGTTCTGGTGACACGAAGGGGTCATAGACGGCAACCGCCATGCCGACGGCCTTCATGACCTTCGCCACGTGACTCCCGATCCGACCCAAACCGATCAGGCCAAGCTGCCGGCCATCCAGCTCCAGGCTGTTGTGCTCGCTGAAGAAGTCGTGCTTCTTGCCATCGCCGAGCATGCGTTCGCCAGATTTGACGTGCTTGGTCACCGCCATGATCAGCGTGATCGCATGTTCCGCCGTAGATACGCTCGGAGCATCCGGCGCGTTGCAGATCATGACTTTGCGCGCCGTGGCCTCGGCCAAAGCGATGTTGTCGATGCCGATGCCCGTGCGGGCGATCACGCGCAGCATGGGGACCTGATCCAGCAGCGCGGCGTTGTAGCGGATGCGCGCCGAGGCGATGATCGCCTGGGCGCCGGGCAAGGTGCTGAGCGGGTTGTCCAGCGGCCCCGGATCGACGACCTCCGCGATCCCATCGAACAGCGCGCGGTATTTGTTGGCCAAAGGGCGTTCAGACCAGACGCGATAGAGCGACATTGTGTTACCTCCGTCCGAATGCATCCAACCCGACGCGTGCTCCGCTGGCGAGGATGGCGTAGTCGGAGCCATAGGCCAGCATCGTGAAGCCCTGTGACAGCCGCTGGCATAACTGATCAGGCGTCGTCACTCCCATCGCGGCGGCAACGCTGCACTTCTTGCCGACCGCCAGCATCCGCTTGATCACCGCATCCACCTCCGGGAACGGCTGCTGCATGGGGTTCAGGCCCAACGACAGGCATAGATCGAACGGGCCCAGATACAGCGCATCGATGCCCGGCACCGCGGCGATCGCCTCCAGGTTTTCGACCGCCTCTTTGGTCTCCACGATGAGCATGACCAGCATGTGGTCGTTTGCCCGCGCGAGATAGTCCGCGTTGTCGAATGTATAACGGGAGGCCCGCAGCGGGCCGAAACTGCGCGTGCCCTGCGGCGGGTAGCGGGTCGCGGCGACGATGGCGCGCGCTTCGTCCGCGGTCCTCACCATCGGGACGACGATCCCCATGGCGCCGATGTCGAGGGCCCGCTGAATGAAGACCGGATTGGCTGACGGGACGCGCACGAGCGGGATGGTATTCGTCCCGTTCATCGCCATCAGCATGTGCTGGATCTCGGCCGAATCCAGCCCGTTGTGCTCGGTTTCCACGACCAACCAGTCAAATCCGGCGTGCGCCAGCAGTTCGGCCACATTCGGGCTGCCCAGGCCGAGGAAGCAGCCGAGGGTGGGTTCCCCGGCGCGCAGTTTGTTACGGACCCAGTTGTCTCTCATCGCAGTGTCACCTCCAATGTCAAGCCACCCGGTATAACGGCTCAAGCCCGGCCGCGATGCGATCCACATTCTGCGCCGTGCATTGGGCCCGCCGCAGGGATGTCCCGTCAGTTGCGCCCGAGATGTGCGGCGTAACGACGACGTTGGGCAAACGGAACAACGGCGAATCCGGGTCGGGCGGCTCATCGCTGAACACATCCAGGCCCGCGCCGCCCAGCCGGCCTTCGGCCAGCGCTGCGATCATCGCCGCCTCGTCCACCAGCGCCCCGCGCGCCACATTGATCAGGTACGCGCCCGGCTTCATCATGCCGATCCGTCGCGCATCGACGATGTGGCGGGTCTGGTCGGTGAGGTGGAGATGGAGGGACAAGACATCCGACTCGGCAACCAGCCTGTCGAGTTGGTCTGGCTTCCCAACCGAGCGGAGGCCGAACTCCTTGCGTTCGTCGTCGCCGATCTCGCGGACATCGATCGCAGCGATCTCCATCCCGAACGGGATTGCCCGCCGTGCCAGTTCACGCCCGCTCGCGCCGAAGCCTACGATGCCCAGCTTCAGCCCGCCCAGTTCCCGGCCAAGCGGGTCGTATAGCTTGAGGCTCTTGAGGTTAGCCTGTGCGACAGGGTACTTCCGAGCCAGCATCAGGATGAACATCATGGCGCACTCGGCCAGGGCGATGGCGCTGAAGACGCCGGGCGTATGGGCCACCGGGATGCCCTTGGCCCGGCAATAGTCCAGATCGAAGTGATCGAGGCCGGTTCCGTGAACCTGCCACAGCTTGACCGGGATCTGAGCCGCGGCATCCATCATCTCGCGTGTTCCAGCAGCCCCGCCATGGTCGATGACGACATCAACGCCTTCGAACTGCGATTGGAGAGGCTTGCTGTGCTCGAAGATGCGCACATCATGGCGCTCTCCGATGGCGGCGATGATATCCTCGACCCAGGGCTTGAGTAGGCGCTCGCCCTGTGGATGAGGCAGAACAAGAACAGACGCTCGTTTCGTCACCACATCACTCCACGGTAGCCAGATCGCACATGTTACCCGGACTCTACCAATCATCCTCCGTTGCTGCAAGCTGCTAATAGTCACATCGTAGTCAGACATCCTATGCGCTTACACCAGTGGGAAACAAACACTCCGGGACCGGGTACTTCACGACACACAGGAGAACGGACTCAGACAACGGCTGCTGCAATTCCGAGGAAGTCACCGTTCATCGCTGAGATGCTCTGACCATCCTGCCTTTGCTCATCTGGCAGCCAGTGAATGGCGGACTGTCGCGTCGCTATCGCCCTCACCGCGGCGTGGTGAGCTCCTCCCAGGCCCAACCACCGCCTTCCATTGCCTCGATGCTGGAGAGCAGGATTTTGCCCGCCGGCAGCTTGTGGCGCGCCTCGAACAAGATCATCTTCTGTTTCCGCCGCGCCTCCTCGTGGTAGAGCACCAGCGCCAGCCGGCCGCACAGCTCCAGGCTCTTGGCCCACTTGGCGATCACGCGCGGGGAGACCTCGCGCTGCACCTCGGTCGGCCACAGTTCGCCGCTCAGGGTGAAGGCCAGGTCAGGCTCGGCGCGGGCGCGCCAGGGCTCGTCTTCAGCGGCCAGGATGGCCCCCGGTTCGGTCTCGACCTGGTAGCCGGCCGCCGCCAGGTGGTGCGCCGCCTCCAGCACAGCGATGCCGTGGCTCACCGACTTGTGCCGCTGCGCGGCCACGGCGATCTCCGATTCCACTGGTTCACCGCCGAACGCGGCCTGGCACCACTGCCGGCCCGTGGGCGTGAGCTGCACTAGCCGTCGCGTGCCGCCCGCCTTGTACGCCCAGGTGACAGGCTTGCCGTGCTGTTCGTAGTCGGCCAGCAGACCGCGCTCGGCCAACCGGTTCACCGCGTTGCGCGCCGTGTTGGGCGTGTCGGTCAGCTCGCTGTCCAGCACCCGCTCGACGATGCGCCAGACGCGGCCCAGGCCTTCGACCGCCAGCAGGCGCAAGACCTCGCGCTGGATGCTCGACTCGACCGTGACCTTTTGCGCCGGCAGCACCAGTGAGGTCGCAGCCGGTCGGCGGGCCAGATCGGCCCGGGCCTGCGCCAACGCTTCCATCCGCTTGGCCGTTTCCTGCTGCTCGCGTTCGAGTTTGGCGCGCTGCAACCGCACTGCCGCCAGCTCGCCCTCCGCCGCGTCGATGAGCTCGTCCAGCTCATCGGCCCAGCGCCAGGCCCGCTCCAGATCCGCCAGTAGGCTGGCCGCGACGCCGACCAACACCTTGCCGGCGTAGGGCCGGACGGCTGGCTTCGTCGCGCGGTGTATGCGTCCCACCAGGCCATCCCGCCACGCGCGCCAGACGGACCGCCGACTCCGATCACAACGGCTCCGGCTGGCAGCGAGCCTGCTCACCGCCTCAGCCAACGTTTCGAGTTCCCGCGTGGTCACTGCCGACGATTTGCCCAAAGCGAACCTCCGTGCTATCCTCCAAATCACTGATTGCGGGAGGGCGTGCGCGTTACCGTCGCATTCCCGCAGACGTACCCGTGCCGGCGCCAGGCATACCCGTCCTGAAGGGCCCACAGGCCTGCTGGCGCGTGGGGTGACCGCAACTGTGCCAGACCAGGCCCCGCCGCTAGGGTGGGGCCTGATCGCGTCACCGGCCGGCCCACCTTTCACCGCCATGCTGATCTGCCAGAGAGAGAAAGTCAGGGATTCGGCGCGGTGAATGGAGGTACCCCCACCCTGCCCATCACAGCCTGGCGCACACAAAGCGTACCCGTAAAGAGGAGGGTGAGTGTCCTGGCGGCCGCTTTGTGGGTGTGGCAGGACCATTTGTGGGTGTGCAAGCGATGACCGGATATTTGGACGCCATTTACCAGCCTCGATATTTCGCATCCGATTATTCGCGGTCAAGCACCCCGCGCTGACCCCATCGCTCCGGCACCGGCGGCTGCCGAGCTTCCGAACTGTCCTGCGCCGGCCTGCCCCAGGCGTTGAGCGGCAGGGTCGGCGGTTCCGGCTGAGGTGCCATGCGCCAACCGGCCCCAACCGCGTCGGCTGGCTGCGGGCTGGTGAGTTGTGCCTCCAGCACCGCCACGCGCTGGCACACGGCGGCCAGATCACGACCCATGTCCTCGACCTGTCGCCGTGCCGCGGCCAGTTCGGCGGCGAGCGCGCGGTTGCGTTGCCTTTCAGCAGCAAGCTCCGCCTGCAGGACAGGTGTGTCGGCCTGGACGGGCGGTTGCGTCTGCAGCGCCTGCCAGGTCTCGTACCCCAGCAGCACCCCGGCCGGCGTGCGGCGGCGCAGTGCGATGACTACCGGCTCGCCGCTGCGCCGCGCCTGCGCCAGGATGCCGTGAAAATGGGCCAGCAAGGCGCGCACGGTGACGGTCGTCGGCTGGTTGGCTTCGTTCATACATTCCTCCTCGTCCTTGATGAATCACGTTCATACGTTGGCCGGCGATGTTTATACGTCCCTGGCAGGCGCTCCCCGCCGGCGCGTTGTTCATACATGCCGATCCTGCGCCCCGCGCCGCGACGTTCATACGTCGGTGGTGGCTCTTAACCGTGCGCGGCGACGTGTACACGTCCTGCCACAACCCTGAAAGGCCGCCTGGTCAACCCGCCCTGGCCCTGGCCCGGCGGCCCGCGCTCTGGCAGGCCGCACAGCGACGGTGATTCCAGCTGCGCTTGACGAATAGCTGCCCGCAGGCGCAAGTCGCGATCGCGGCCCGACATTCGACCGCAGCCGGCTGCGCGCCGGCGCGGAGCAAGGTGTGCGGCGGCAACTGGCCGACGGCGAGGATGGCGCGCACGGGATCCGCGCCGAGCTGCTGCACGTAGCCGCCCTCACTCAACAGCTCGTCCACGGTGAGGCCGGCGAAGCGCACCCGGAGCTGGGCCTGGCGCAGCGTCTCGGCCGCCGACCAGGAGCGGAAGGCAGCGACGAAGTCGGGCGACTGCTGCTCCGGGTGGCGCCGGTACAGGGAGATGGCCGCGCGCGTGAACGCGCGACCCGCATAGCGACCGCGGCGATGGGCGGCCAGCCGGCGGCCCAGCGCGGCCGCGGCCAGCGGATGGCCGAGGGCCGGCTGCACTCCGGCCAGCGCGGCCGCGATCGTCTCAGGGGCAATGCTATCGAGAGCCATGTTTTAGCGCCTTCTTGACGGCTTCTTGACGCGCCTGGGCACAGCCCGTGGGCGACCCAGGCCTGGGCGCCGGAGCCTCCGTGACGACCGTTGAGAAGCTGGGGTGCATCATACTGTGGGCTCCGGCTGGCTGGCGCAGCGCCGCGCGGCCAACGCGCAATAGCCGGCGTCAATGTCCACAAGCGTTGCGCGGCAGCCCAGTTGCCGGGCCGCGACGCCAACCGTGCCGGAGCCGCCGAACGGGTCCACGACGTGGCAGCCGGGGTAGCCGTAGAGGCGGATCAGCCGCTCGGCCAGCTCGACCGGGAACGGCGCGGGGTGACCGATGCGTTGGGCGCTCTCAGGCGCGACCTGCCACAGGTCCTGGGTCAGCGCCAGGAACAGCTCGCCGGGCAGCCAGGTCGCGGGCAGAGGCGCGGGCGGCGGCAGGGTCTCCCGGCCCCGGTGCGCCACGATGATGCGCTCGGTGCAGTCGCGCAGCGCCGGGCTGCTGGACGACTCCCAGGAGCCCCAGGTGGTGCGGTTGCCGGTCGTGTGCTTGGCCCAGACGACCTCCCCGCGCAGCGTGAAGCCCGTGCGGGTCAGGCTCTCCGCCACCCGGGCCGCCAGGGGGCGCCAGGGGTTGCGGCCGGTGCCGGCCGGCACGACCACGGCGATGCGGCCGCCCTCGACCAGCGCCCGGCAACATTCCCCGAACACCGCCTCCAGCAGCGCCTGGTACTCCTCGGTCGGCAGATGGTCGTCATACACGGCGTAGTCCTTGGCGACGTTGTAGGGCGGCGAGGTGATGGCCAGGTGAGCGCTGTCCGGCGCGACGTAGGCGGTCAGGCGCCGGCTGTCGCCGTGCACGATGGTGACATCGCCGATCGTCAGCGGAAAGGCCTGGGCCGGCGGGACGACGCTCACCGGCGGCTTCGTGCGCCACACCGGTTCAGCTGCCGGGCCAACGATCGGCGCGCGGTCGGCCGTCGGCCAGGCAGCGCTGATCCGCGGCACGTCCGCTGTCTGTTCCTGGATCCCTGACTCCTGACCACTGCCCCCTGTCTCGGCCTGCCTGCTCTCTCCCGACGCCTGTTGCAGCTCGTCCAGCACGCTGCCGAGCGCCAGCAGCACGTCCGGCTTGCGCCAGGGGCCAGGCAGATCGCCGCCGGCGAGGAGCGCGTCCAGGGCGATCAGGCCGGCGGTGGTGCGGTCCCGGATGCCTTGCAGGAGCGCGATCTGGCCGGCCGCGGCCGACGCCTGGCGGCCCACCCAGGAGCGCACCCCTGACGCCAGCTGCGTCAGGCCGGCATAGGCCGGAGGCGCAGGCTTGTGCGCCTGGATGATGGCTTTCGCAGCCGCGACATCAACGCGCTCGCCGGTCGCTGCGCGGTCGAGCGCTTCGGTGCGGGCCGCGTCGGGCACGCCGGGGGCGGCCAGCAGGTAGAGCGCTTTGGGCGCAAATTCCGCACCGTGCGGAATTTGACCGAACTTCTGGGCGACGGCCATGAAGCGACCGGCCGTATCCTGGCTCCAGCCGAACTCGGCGGCCAGCCACGACCCGAAGTGACCGTGCCCCAGCCGCGCCTTCACCGCGCGCAGGTGCTGGCCGATCGCGATGATGTCGCTCGCCGCGCGACGGGCCAGCGCGCGGAGCTCAGTGGTGTGCTGCTGGACGACGCCGCGCGCTGCGGCATCCAGCAGGCTGTAATCGAACTGCTCCTCGGACATGATCTCTTCCCTTTCTCCGCACTCCTCAGTTTTCCCCCGCCTCGGCGCCTGTCTGATCCGCCAGATAAAGCCTGGGCCGCCATGGCCGCCGGCCCAGGCCGGGATCGCCGCCGACCACCTTCAGGTGATGGGCGGCCAGGTACTCGGACAGACAGTCGAGTGGGATGCGCACGGGCTTGTTCAGTTGTGGCGCGGGCAGCGCGGCGACCTTGCTCGCGACGCTCGGGCCGGCAGTGGGAGGCGCCGGCAGGGCGGCGACCTCGTTTTCGCCACTTCGGTTGCTCACCGTCGGCGCGGGCGGGGTCTGTGCTGGCGGAGTCAGACCGGCTCCGCGAGTCAGCTGCACCAGTAGCTCCGCCTTGTGCTCCGCCAGCGCCGCCTTCAGATCCGGGGTCAGCACGCCGACCGGCGCCTTGACGCGCAGCGCGTCCCCGTCGCCTGTCAGCAGCACCCCGAGTCTCTTCAGCTCAGCCAGGAGTTCGGCGCCCGTCATAGCGTGATTTCTTCCCAGGCGTCAGCCGCCGCGCCGGCGCCACTTGGGCCGCCTGTGCCACTTGTGCCACCCTTGGGGAGGAGAGTCGCCAGCTCGTCAGGCAGTGTGAGCGCATATCCGGCGGTCATGCGCGCCAGGTCGGCCAGCGTCACCTGCCACTGCCGGCTGCCCTTGCCGCCCGGCCGCGGGGCCGGCTGGCAGCGCAGCTTGGCGAGGGGCTGGCCGACGCGCGTGGGCGTGACCCGACCCGGGTTGAGCTCTTCCTCGCTGCTCTCATCGAGGATCGCCTGCCGGACCTGCGCGGTGGTGACCGTCCAATCACGCGCGGCCTGGCCACTGGAAGTGGCACAGGTGGCTCGCGCGGCACAGTGGCATAGCCCGCGGATCACGTGCGCGGTCAGGTCGCTGGTCTCCAGGTCGGGCCGTTCCTGCTGATAGGCACAGGCCAGGGCCTCCAGCCGGCCGTAGAGGCCGAGGGTCTGTTCTTGCTCCGTGTTATCGGCCTGGCGCACGCGCACGACGCGCCACAGCGACTGCTCGGGGTCCTGGTCGTCGAGCCAGGCTGCGACCGCCAACAGCGCGCCAGGGCTCCAGTGCGCGGCCGACCAGGGACGCCCGGCGGTTCACCGCGGCCTCATAAGCCTTCATCTTGGGCAGATGGGCCAGGGCCAGCGCCCACAGGTCGTCCAACAAGGCACTGCGCGGGTGCGGCCACGCGGCCGGATCCTCGGGGTCGGCGTTGCCAAGCTCACGGTTGGCCGTGCGGACCAACGGCACGACGATGGTGCGGCTGGCCAGGATCGGGTCCGGGATCCGCGTGGCGCTGAACAGGCGCGCACAGAAGGCGTTGACGTAGCGCGTATGCCAGCGACGGTCGGCCCCCAACTCCTTCACCGTCACGAACGCGCCGCGGCGGTTGCCGGCCAGCAGCAGTGCACGCTTATCGGGATCCACCTGCTTGGCGTCGGACAGATTCTCGGCATCGTCGAAGGCCAGGGTGGCGCCGTAGTCGGCCAGATCGCGCAGGCTGGCGAAGGTGCCTCCGGCCGTGATCACCTGGCCCAGGTACGCCAGCCGGGCGATCAGGACGAGCAGATGCGTCTTGCCACAGCCGCGGTCGCCGTTGGGCCACAGAAAGCCGATGACCGAAAAGGCGTCCAGGAACCAGGTGGTCAGGATATAGCAGGCCACCATCTCAGCCATCAGCAACTGGTCGGCCAGGCTGCGGTTGAAGTCAATCAACTGATTCACCACCGCGACGATCTTGTGCAACACCGCGAGCGGGTCCGGACGCTGGCCCCGGCGATAGGCCTGCACCCCGGCCGTGCTCCATAGTGCTTCGGGCGGCGGCAGCTCCGGCAACTGTACCTCCAGCCCCAAATCCGCGCACGATGCCGGTCCATCCTGCCCGAAGATCTGGCCGTCGTCCCGGACGATGAAGAGCCGGCGTTCGGTGACGACCAACGGCGGATCGTGCCGGATGATCTCGCCATGCGCCTCGGTTTCGTGGTAGGTGACCTTGACCCACGGCCAGATCGCCGCGTACGCCCGGCCGTCCACCAGGGCCAGCGGCCGGGTCAGGCGCAGCGGGGCGGCGTCCAGCAGCTCAACCTGCGGCGGGGCGGCCTTCGGCTGAGGTCGCGGCGCCTCGACCAGCCGCTCCAGTTCGGCCAGCGCATGTCCGGCGGCCAGCCAGTCGTCCACCCCCACCTTGTGCCCCGCCGGCCCCGGCGGCAGGTACACGGCGCGCACCCGGGCGCCACGGTGCGTCAAGATGGCCGTCAGCCGCTCGATCGCCTGCCGCACCGCGGTCTTGGTCATCACATCGCTGTCGAAGATGATGCGAACCTCCCGACCCTGCCAGGCGATGTGATCCAGGTCTGCCAGCACGGCCGTGCCGCCCAGCTCGTTCTTGCCCTTGAAGGCCCACACGCCGAGCAGCGCGATGGCGCACAGCCCCTGGCTGGCTAACGCATCGGCCTTCTTCTGGCCTTCGGTGATCCAGAGCGGCGTCTGCGGGTCCCTGAGCTGGGGATAGCAGGCTGGGGGGCAGTCAATCCGCAGGCTGGCCCCTTTGGGGGTCTCGTACTTGATGACTCTCTGCGAATAGGCACCATCCGCCAACCGCGGCTTGGTCTTGTCGTCGAAGCTCCGCGGCGCGTCGGGCCGGTAGATGTGGCAGCCGTTGCCGCCGTCGGTGGTGTGGATCGGCAGCAGCAGCCCCGGCACGCGGCATTGGGCCGGCGCGAAGCCGAGGGCCGTCAGTTCCTTGGCATCGGTGATGGTGCGATACCCGCGCGCCTGGATGACCGCGTCGCTGATGGCCGACTCCGTCCGCAGTATGGCCAGGTGTTTGGCCGACAACTGCGCAGGCAGGGCCTGGCTGTCCGCAGCCGGGCCGGGCGCCGGCGTGGCAGCAGAGTCAGGGCTCATCACAGCAACCCCGCCAGGTAGCGCGCCGGGTTCTCCTGGACCACCTCGGCATCCGCGGCGTAGGCCTGGGTCGTCGCCATGCTGGCGTGGCCCAGGCTGGCCGCCACCGCGCGCAGATCCGCGCCGGCCGCCAGGGTGAGCGCGGCGTAGGTGGCGCGCAGCGCCCGGCAACTCACGCCCGGCTGGTCCACGCCGACCTGGGCCAGATAGGTGCGCACCATCTGGCGGGCGCCCCGGACGCTGATGCGTTGGCCCGGCGCCGCGCGGCCGGCGGTCCAATGCAGCGAGGTGAACAGCGCGTTTGTGTCCGGCTTGAGCAACGCGCGCGCCGCCGACCAGCGCCGGAACACGGCCGCGGTCGGTGCGGTCAGCGCCACCGTGCGCACCCGCCCGCGGCGGCCGGTAACGCGCAACGTGCGCGCCGCCAGATCGAGGTCGGCGACGTCCAGCGCGCACAACTCACTGACCGCCAACCCGTGGCACAGCAGCCCGGTCAAGATGGCACAGTCACGCACGCCTTTGACGGAGGATGGCTGCGGCGCAGCTAGCAGAAGCTTGGCGGTGGGGGTAGGCAGCGGCGGCTTGCGGGATGCCGGGCGGCGCTTGGGTGCGGCCAGGTCAACCGTCGGGTTAGCGGGGATGGCGCCCGTCTCGGCGAGCGCCAGGTAGACGGCCCGCAGGCTCACGCTCTTGCGGCAGATGGTTGTGGGGCGGTAGCGTCCGGCCAGGCTGTCGAGGTACTGCTGCAGGTCGGCCGGCCGGGCCAGCGCGGCCGAGATGCCGTGCGCCGCCAGGTAGCGGAATGCCGGACGGACGTCCTTGATATAGCAGCGTACGGTGGTCGCCAGCCGCCGCCCCGTGCGGGCCGGATCCAGCAGGTGGGCCGCGGCCAGGGTCAGCAAGTCTTCATGCTCTTGAGTCATCGCTTCACCTCAGCTATGATCTGCGAGGCGACGCGAAAACGTCCACGCGGGAGAGCCAGGATCCACCCTGGCGCGTCAGCGCCAAAGCGTTACGTGTGTTCTCCGTGTGGACGTCCAGTGACTCAAGCGCGGTGTCTGGTCGCTTGAGGGGGCCGAGGTCTGACAGGCCTCAGCCGGTGTGTTCGGTGTGTGGTTGTGTTTTGTGCTGTGGGCTCAATCTCGCGGCGTCAACGCGCCAGCTCACGTGCCGATAATACCAAGAACCGCTCGCTCTGTCAAGTCTCAAGACATATGTCCTGGGTGTATGCAGAATCTGCTGAATTGTAAGAATCGTAATAGTCGTACGCGCCGAACGTGATCCACCTGGCGCAAAGGGCTGGCCATGAACATCGAAAGGACTCCGAAAATCCTGATAGTGCGCTATTAGCAGAATTGGGCTGCATGACCTGACCTGATTCGCTTGAGCTTGCCCATCTGGAAACCATGTGATATAGTCTAGTCGTGACTAGCTTAGTTTAGCCTATCTTATCTCGGTGAGGTGGG
>Ga0194126_10010667_pt1 | contig 11995 bp, 12 predicted proteins | sample TA2KigC150mmetaG_FD_148641 | JGI IMG/M metagenome (GOLD analysis project Ga0194126, IMG submission 148641) | Freshwater microbial communities from Lake Tanganyika, Tanzania - TA2015035 Kigoma Deep Cast 150m | ecosystem: Environmental > Aquatic > Freshwater > Lake | place: Tanzania: Lake...
AGGATTAAGATTAAGAGCAAGAGGGGATGCCGCCGGTCAGACTCCTGCTCGTAATCCTGATCCTAATCCTGCTCCTCCCTCGGGCAGGTTCAAAGCCGGAACGATGCAGTTGAGATCGGGGAGCGCACGCCTCCGGCGTGCGGTTTCCGGCGTCCCGCCGGAAACTTCGTCCCTCCATCTTCATCCCCCCCAAACGGTGCGCAAAAAGATGGTGGAACAAAGTCGTGTCCGGGACGGACACGACGGCACGCGGGACGCGTGCGCTCCCCGTGCCGCTGCATCGCTCCGGCTTGGCGAGCGCCAGACGCGCTCCGTTTGGTTTTCGACCGCCGCCGTCCAAGCCGCTGGCAGCCGGGGGCTTCGGGGCATCCCTCTGCGCCCCCTGAATTCCGCCTCTTGCCAAGCGCTTTAAATCGAGGATAGTCCCAGCAGCCAGACATTGTTTATGAAGCAACGCCCCTCTGCCGTCAGCCAGCACGCCGCCTTCACCCTTATCGAACTCCTTGTCGTCATCGCCATCATCGCGATTCTAGCAGGGATGCTCCTGCCGGCGTTGTCCAAAGCCAAGCAGAAGGCAATTCAGATCAAGTGCACTGGCAATCTTAAGCAATCCACCCTGGCCGTGTTGCTTTACGCGGACGATAACAATGACAAGCTGTGCGGCACGTTGACCGCGGGGCTGTGGAGCGGCCAGCAAGCGCAATACACCCGAACCACCGCTGATCATCTAGTTGCTTACATTGCCCCTTACATTGGGCACCCAAGAAGGGAAGCGGTGCCTGCTGGCACCAATGTGACAGTAGATAATTTCTTCTGCCCTGGCTTCAAGCGGGCGGCCCTGCAATCGGATGCCAGGGGCTACGCCCGGCAGGATTATATCCTGCCCGGTGGCAGCCCACGGCTCGACGGTCCTAATGGCCCGGCTGTCAACCTAGGCCAGCCACCCTTTGGTTACCCTGCCAACAACAACAATCCCCCCTCGCCTATTTATCCTCCACTGCGCCTTGACCAAGTCGTCGCTTTCGCATCTGCCGACCGCATTTTTATGACTGTGGACTCTGACCAGCTCGGCTCACCCACGGCTGGTTGGGTCGCTGTGCTACCGGTTCGCCCTAGTCACGGGAATACTAGGCCAGCCACCCTTTGGTTACCCTGCCAACAACAACAATCCCCCCTCGCCTATTTATCCTCCACTGCGCCTTGCCCAAGTCGTCGCTTTCGCATCTGCCGACCGCATTTTTATGACTGTGGACTCTGACCAGCTCGGCTCACCCACGGCTGGTTGGGTGGCTGTGCTACCGGTTCGCCCTAGTCACGGGAATATCCGCAACGCCGCTTACTTCGACGGCCATGTTGGCACTCGCGAGGCGTTTGCCGGCCGGTATTGAATGGCGTTGTTGGTGGCTGACATCACGCCCAATACCGATAGTCAACCTCGGGGAAAAGGTTGTCCAACCACTCCATGCGGGCGAGGCGCGGCTCATCCACATGCCCGGCGGTGAGCATATCGTGAAGGGCGATGAAGCGCAGGAGGTGGTCTTTTGCTCGTTTGCGCGCGTAGTCGGGGCTGGTGCCCGTGTGGAGGATGAAAGGCCAGTCACTGGATTGCGCGAGGAGGAGTTCGCGCGCGGCATGGTTGAGCGCCCGGAGGGTGAGGCCGGCAGCCTCGGGATGCGCGCGGGCGAGGGCGGTCATGCGTTCTTGCGCGACGGTAAGGTGCGGGATAATCCACTCATTGGTCTCGTTGAGCCAAAGTTTCCAGTAGCCCTCCTCGCCCCAGCTCGACGGACTGGGCCGGACAATTTGCAGCGTGGGATTCTCCGTCAGGTAGTCGCTGGGGGTGGCCAATTTGAAGTCGGCTTGGTCGTAGTGCGCCTTGCGCACGAGGAGGTCGAGGAAGTCGGGGCCTTCATACCACCAATGACCGAACAGCTCGGCGTCGTAGGGCGCGACGATGAGCGGCGGGCGGTCCATGAGGTTGCCAAGCGTGCGGGCCTGCTCGCGGCGGGCGTTCAAGAAGTGGCTGGCGTGCTCGTCAACAGCTTTGAGGGCGCAAGCGCGGTCATAAACGGCTTTGTTCGCCGTAGGGCCGGTGATGCGGTGGTATTTGAGGCCGGTGAAGCCGCGTAGCTGTGGGCTGGGCAAGTGGGGGCGAACGTAGTCGAAGTCGAGGTCGTAGCCTAAGTCGCGGTAAAAGTCGCGATAGCGTGGGTCACCGGGATAGCCTTCGTTACGGCTCCAGACCTGACGGGCGGATTCACTGTCGCGGGCGAAGGCGGCAATGCCGTTAGGCGTGAGCACGGGGGCGAAGACGCCGTAGCGCGGGCGCGGGCGGGCGTGCAGTAGCCCGTGGGTGTCCATGATGAACCAGCGGAGGTTCGCCTCTTGGAGGACGGCTTCGACACCTTCCACGTAGGCGCACTCAGGGAGCCAGATGCCACGCGGGTCGCAGCCAAAGCAACTGCGGTAGTGATCGCGCGCGGTAAGGATTTGCGCGCGGACGGAGGGCGGATGGTTTAGTAACGGCAGCAGCGCATGGGTGGCGGCGGTAGTGATGATTTCAAGTTGGCCCTGTTCCTGAAACTTTCGAAACGCGCCAACCAAGTTGCGCCCATAAATAAAGTAGGTGGCACGCAAGTTGGTAAGCCGCTGGTGGTAGAACCACGCGAGTTCGCGAAACTCGCGGTCCCAATGCGTGCGATGAATTTCCTTCTCGGCGAGCGCGAGCAGGCCCTCGAGGTGACGGACATATCGGTCCTGCAGCAGCGGGTCCTGCAGCATCGCACAAAGCGTGGGCGAGAGCGTCAGCGTTAGGCGCGTTTCCATGCCCAGCGCCAGCCAGCCATCCATGACTTGGATGAGCGGGAGGTAAGTCTCGGTGATGGCCTCAAAGAGCCAGCTCTCTTCGAGGAAGCGGTCGTGCTCCGGGTGGCGCACAAAGGGCAGGTGCGCGTGCAGCACGAGGGCGAGACGGCTTTGCATGGCGACGATTGAAGCGCAAGGCAGGACGCGGGGAAAGTTTTTTGGCCGACGCAGCGAAGCGGGTTGTTGATGGCAATCCCGCGTTGCTCACTGCACTCGGCCAAACTTCTTCTCCAGCTCCTTCAAACTCATCTCGATCAGCGTGGGCCGGCCGTGCGGGCACGTGTAGGGCATTCGGCAGCGGCGGAGATCGGCGACGAGGTTTTCCAGTTCGGGTCCAGCAAGCGGATCGTTCGCTTTCACGGCGTGCCGGCAGACCGTTTTAGTGATGACATCCTCACCCAGCCGCAGCGCATTCACGCCCTCGCCGGCGGATTTGAGCGCGTCCACGAGTTCCAAGACGAAGCGGCGGGCTTCGAGAACTTTCGCGAACGGGGGTAACGCTTCGAGGAGAAAGGTGCGTTCGCCAAATTCGCTCAAGCCCACGCCAAGCCGCGCGAGGATGGGTAGTTGCTTGCGGAGAAAGTCCACGTCGCGCGCGGACAGCTCGACGGTCTCGGGCAACAACAGCCGTTGCGAATCCGCCTCCCCGCCCGCCTCAAGCCGGTCGAGCATCTGCTCGAACAGAATCCGTTCGTGCGCCGCGTGCTGGTCCATCAGCACCAGCCCGCGATCACTCTCCAGCACGACGTAAAGCCGGCCGATGACGCCGACGAGACGGAGCGGTACAGCGAGTAATGGAGTTGGGAGCTGGGAGTGGGGAACTGGGGCCGGTTGGATGCACTCCGTGCTGGGCGGCTGACTGCTGACTGGCGGTCGCTGCCCGCTGAACCCGAATGGCAGCGGCGTTTGCTGCGAGGCGGTGGCCGGCCAGTCGGAGATCGGGTGGCGCCGCAACGCGGGGAAGAAATCCGGAGCGGACGGAGTCTTTGGCTCGGTAGGGACGCGCGGCTGTGCATCCGGCCCGCGCGTCTTGGATGGTAACGCATGTTCATTTGAGGCGGGGACATTCTGGCTGACCGGCAGTTCGGCCCTGCTTGTTGCAGAAGCCGTAATTGTCTGGGCGCCGCTGTGGTAGTTCAGCAGCGTGTCGCGAATGGCTTGGGTGACGAACGCGCGCACGGCGCGCTCGTGATGGAACTTAACCTCGCGCTTGGCGGGGTGGATGTTCACGTCTACTTGCGCCGGATCAAGTTCAAGGAAGAGGCAGGCTACGGGGTAACGGCCCCTCATCAATGCGGTGTGATAACCCTCGACGAGCGCGAAGTTCAGCGCACGGTTTTCGATGGGCCGGCGGTTGACGAAAAGGTGCTGGTCATCCCGCGAGCCGCGTGACACGCCGGGTGCGCCGATGAAGCCCCAAAGGCGGAGTTGAGAGTTGGGGGTTGAGAGTTGAGAGCCAGCCTCGGGTTCGGCGGGGTCGCGGAGTTCCTCGTAAGTTCCGCGTGTGTCCACGGTGAGGAGTTTCAGGTCCGCGCCGTGCAACGCGCGCAGGCGCTCGCGGAGGGCTAAGAGCTGGCCGGTGGCGGCGGAGTTCCTCGTAAGTTCCGCGTGTGTCCACGGTGAGGAGTTTCAGGTCCGCGCCGTGCAACGCGCGCAGGCGCTCGCGGAGGGCTAAGAGCTGGCCGGTGGCGTCCGAGGCGACTGCCGCAATGGGGAGTTGAAAGATGGTGCGGCTGTCGGTCGTGAAAGTGAACGCCACGTGCGGATGTGCAAGCGCGGCCAGCGTGAGGTAATGATGAATGTGAGCGCGCTCGGTCTCCTCGGTGCGCAGGAACTTCCGGCGTGCGGGGAGATTGTAGAAGAGCTGGCGCGCTTCAATGCTGGTGCCAGCCGGTGCGCCAGCAGAGCGGACCTCCAGCAACTTGCCGCCGTGGACAATCACTTGGGTGGCCTCGGGCGAAGCGTCATCGCGCTCGCGCGTGGTGAGCGTGAAGCGGCTCACACTCGCAATGCTGGGCAATGCCTCGCCGCGAAAGCCCATCGTGCTGATGCGGAACAGATCGTCGGCGTTTTTCACCTTGCTGGTCGCATGGCGTTCGAGGCAAAGCAACGCGTCGTCGCGGCTCATGCCTAGGCCATTGTCCGTAACCCGAACCAGCCCGCGGCCGCCGGCAAGCACCTCCACCATGATCTGGGTGGCCTGCGCATCGAGGGCGTTCTCGACCAGTTCCTTCACCACGCTGGCCGGGCGCTCGATCACTTCTCCGGCGGCAATTTGGTTGGCGACGGTCTCGGGCAGCAGACGGATGCGGTTCATCGCGATGCGGTAGTGTCGGCGTCGGCAGGGAGTGGGGCAAGTGTTCAGTAACCACTGTTCAGTTTTCATTCGGGCGTAAGAGCGCTGTGTTACCGCCCAAATTGATTTGTAACGGCCCTCTCCCGCCCGTTGTCTCTCAGCTTACAGAGCGCAACTTTTGCCGCTTTGGCGCGCGTTTGACACGCCCCTGCCCGCCGGTATAGTGCGCCCCCTTTGGCATGAACCGAAATCCACATTTAGCCGTGGTTGGCGCGACCGGCGCGGTCGGCGTTGAGATGATTAAGACGCTCGAAAAGCGGAGCTTTCCCGTGGGCAAGCTCACCTTGCTTGCGTCCGCACGCTCCGTGGGCAAGCGGCTAAAGTTCCGCGGGCAGGATGTGGCCATCACTGAGTTGACGAAGGACTCATTCAAGGGGGTAGACATCGCGCTCTTTAGCGCGGGCGGCGGCATTTCGAAAGAGTTCGCGCCGGTTGCGGTCAAGGCCGGCTGCGTGGTGGTGGATAACTCCAGCGCATTTCGCATGACTCCGACCGTCCCGTTGGTTGTGCCAGAGATTAACGCCGCCGATTGCGCTCAACATCAGGGCATCATCGCCAACCCCAATTGCACCACGGCCATCACGCTGATGGCGCTCTATCCGCTGCACCAGGCCTTCGGCGTTACCCGCATCTTTGCGTCGAGCTACCAAGCGGTCTCTGGCACGGGCGCGAAGGCCATTGAGGAGCTGGAGCGCCAAGTGGACCAGATCGTGAAGAAGCAGCCCGTGACGAAGGAAGTTTACCCGCACCAGATCGCCTTTAACGTCCTGCCGCATGTGGACTCCTTCCTCGACACCGGTTACACCAAGGAAGAAATGAAGATGGAGAATGAGGGCCGCAAGATCATGCACCACCCAAGGTTCCGCGCCAGCGTCACCTGCGTCCGCGTGCCCGTATATCGCGCACACTCGGTGGCGGTCAGCGCGGAATTTCAAAAGCCCGTCAGCGTGGAGGCCGCCCGCGCGGTGTTGCAGAAAGCTCCCGGCCTCGACGTGGTGGATGACCCGGCCAACAAGTCTTACCCGATGCCGCTCTTCACCGCCGAGAAATACAACTGCGAGGTCGGTCGGCTACGCATGGATTGCGCACTGGAAAACGGCCTCTGCTTTTGGGTCTCCGGCGACCAGCTCCTCAAGGGCGCCGCGCTTAATGCGGTGCAAATCGCGGAAGTGTTGGTGGGGAGATAACGCCCCCCCAACCAACCGCAAGTACCCGCCCTCGTGTCGGTGCGCGTTTGCACACGCATCACTAATTACGAATTGGGTCTCCCTTATGTGTCCCGCGTAATTGCCTTCATGCGTGCCTCCAGCTCGCCCCGCAGTTGCTCGCGCTCCGCCTCGCTAGCCTCGCGAGGAATTCTTATGGGCTCGTCGAACTGGACCTCGCATCGCGCAAAAGGCAGCGGGACTTGGAAACGGTCCCAACTCTTCAGCCGCCACTTGCAGCTTAGGTAAAACGATACCGGGACAATCGCCAAGCCAGTGATTTGTGCCAGCGAGATGATGCCCTCTTGCACTACATAGCACGGCCCGCGTGGCCCGTCCGGGGTAATGGCCAGGTCACGGCCGCGTTCCCCTGCCGAGACCAGCTCACGCATTGCCTGTGAGCCGCGCCGGCTCGATGACCCGCGCACCGGTTCTACTTCGAACAGCTCCAGCACACGCGCCAGCATCCCGCCATCGCGGCTTGCGCTGACGAGCGCGGAGAGCCTGCGGTGCGGTTGCCGCGCTTGAACGTAGCGCCGGAAAAGCATCAGCGAGAGCGCCAGCCGGTTGTGCCACAGGCAGAAGATGACCGGCTCCTTGTTGCCGTTCTCGAAAAGGTTCGTTTTATCGCTCCAGCGCCAGCGCAGCGTGGCAGCGAGCGGATGCGCCGCCAGCCAGATCAGTCGGGCCACCAGCCGCCCGTGCCACTTGGGCTGCTGCGGAATCACGACGTCCGGGGAACTGGTTTTAGAGGGCGGGTTCAAGCGTGCAGGGCGTAAAATCAATAGGCGTGGGCAATAATCCTCATGCACCACGCACCGCGGAGGCAAAACTCATCGAGTCATCCTTTCTTGAGTCCGGCCCGCACTAATTCCTCCACCGTTGCCTTTTCACCCAGGATGGCTTGCGCGGCGCGGATAATTTCGTGCGCTTCGACTTGTTTGTGGCCCAGCGCCACCAGCGCGAGCGCAGCGTCGTGAATACGTTGGTCACCGGCAGATAAAGCGCGCTCTGCGCTGCTCGCCTCCCACGCACCCGCTGCGCCAATCTTGTCCTTAAGTTCGACGACGATTCGCTCGGCGGTCTTTCGGCCCACACCGGAGATGGAGGAGAGCGCCTTGACGTCGCCATTGGCCACCGCGCCGCGGAAGGCGATTGGGTTCATGCCGCTGAGAATGTTGAGTGCAATCTTGGGACCGATGCCGCTGACGGTATTGATCAACATGCGGAATAGTTCGCGTTCCGCTGCCGTCGCAAAGCCGTAGAGCACATGGGCGTCCTCACGCACCGCGAGGTGCGTGAGCAGATGCACCTCGCCACCGACGGCTGGGAGTTTGTCAAAAGATGACAAAGGGATAAGCACCTCGTAGCCGACGCCGTGGACGTCTACGGTGACTTGCGTGGGCAGCGCATCCACTAGCTTGCCGTGCAGGAACGAAATCATGCCGAGCCGTTGTAGCGGAGGCTTGTGCGGGTTGCCACACTGTTTCGTTGCTGGACTTTCCCCTTGAGCCGCCGCCGAGCCACCGCGATAACTCTCCGGCCTCATGAACATCTACGAAGAATTGCAGTGGCGCGGCTTGGTGGCGGATTGCACGGACGCGGCGGAATTGCAGCGGCAGCTTGGCCTCCGCCGGGTCACGCTCTATTGTGGCTTTGATCCCACGGCCGATTCGCTGCACGTCGGGCACCTAGTGCCCTTGCTTGCGCTGCGGCGCTTCCAGAACGCCGGCCACTGCCCCATCGCTGTGGCGGGCGGGGCTACCGGCAGCATTGGTGATCCCAGCGGCAAGTCCGCCGAGCGTTCCCTGCTAACCAAGGAGCAGATCACCGCCAATGTAGAAGCGGTGCGTCCGCAGCTTGCTCGGTTGCTGGACTTTAACCTTCAGCCCAACCGCGCCGCCCTCGTAGACAACGCCGATTGGACCGCCGGCGTCTCGTTTCTCGACTTCCTCCGCGACATTGGCAAGCACTTCACCGTGAATCAGATGGTCGCCAAGGAATCCGTTCGCGCCCGCATGGAGGACCGTGACGTGGGCATTAGTTACACCGAGTTTAGCTACATGCTGCTTCAGGCTTTCGATTTTTACGAACTCGCGCGGGCTCACGGTTGTGACCTGCAAATCGGCGGCTCCGACCAATGGGGCAACATCACCGCCGGCACCGACCTCATCCGCAAGAAGCTCGGCCGCCCTGCTTGGGGACTCACCCTCCCGCTCATCACCAAGGCCGACGGCACCAAGTTTGGCAAGACCGAGGCCGGCACTGTGTGGCTAGATGCGCGTAAGACCAGCGTTTATCGTTTCTACCAGTTTTGGATCAACACTGGAGACGGTGATGTGATCAAGTTTCTGAAATACTTTACGTTCCAGAGCCGCGAGGAAATCGAGGCGCTGGAGCAGGCACATGCCGCCAATCCCGGCGCTCGCACAGCGCATCGAGCCCTTGCGAAATCGGTGACCGACCTTATTCATGGCGAAGCTGCAACTCAGGAAGCCGTGCGGGCAAGCGAAGTTCTCTTCGGTGCGCCATTGGAGGGCATTTCGGCTGCCACTTTCACTGACATAGTCGGCGAAGTTCCCACCAAGTCGCTTGAAGCGGCTCAGCTTGTCGCTCCCGGACTGTTGCTAAGTGAAGCTCTTGTTTTGGCCGCCCTTTGCTCAAGCAAGGGGCAGGCGCGTAAAGACATTGAGGGCGGCGGCATTTACGTGAACAACAACCGGGAGACCAATTCCCAACGTGCGCTCACCGTGGCCGATTTGCTTTTTGGCAAGCACGTCCTGCTCCGCAAGGGCAAGAAGAACTACACCGTCCTCACCGCGCATTGACGGCCGGTGAGCTGGCGCTTACATCGGCCACTCTCCGTTCACGAAGTCGCGCGGGGCGAGCTTCGCTGGGTCAATCACCACGTGCTTCACCCTCTGCCCTTTCCACGTCCACGTCGCATGCACGAGGCCGTCACGCGTCTGAACGATCGCGGGATAACTAAACTCCGAACCGGGCGTGTTCTCCAGTTCCAGCGCAGCTTGCCAGGTTTTGCCGTCCTTCGAGACGGCGAGATTCAGCGGCGAGCGGCCCTTCGCGGTGTGGTTGTAGATGAGCAAGTGCCGGCCATCCCGCAGCGTCACGGCGTCGGTGCCGGCGCTGGGATTGGGCAATGCGGTCAGCGAAATCGCGCTCCACGACTTGCCTGAGTCGTCGCTACTGATTTGAAAAATCTTCCCCTGCCGAGTGCGGCCCAGCGCGAGCAGTTGGTCGCCGCCGAGAAACAGAATGCTCGGCTGGATGGCGCTGATGGCCAGCCCATCATGCAACGCGGGTGTGCGGGTCCAAGTCGCGCCGAGGTCTGCGCTGCGCTCGAAGTGGACGGCCCACTTGCTGGGCTTTTCGTTCGTCTCGTTGCTCGTGGGACTGAGGATGTCGCCATTGGGCAATTGCACGGGCTTGTTCTTGATGGGGCCGAGAATGCCTTCGGGCAGCCGACGTGCATCGGACCAAGTCTTGCCCCCGTCGGTTGAGGAGCGCTGCTCGCCCCACCACGTCTGCGGCGTTGCACCGACCTTGTAGAAGAGCAGCAGCGGCCCGGTCTTGGGCTGAAAGAGCACAGGGTTCCAACAAGGATGACGCGCCGGCGTGCCGGACGTGCATCGGACCAAGTCTTGCCCCCGTCGGTTGAGGAGCGCTGCTCGCCCCACCACGTCTGCGGCGTTGGACCGACCTTGTAGAAGAGCAGCAGCGGCCCGGTCTTGGGCTGAAAGAGCACAGGGTTCCAACAAGGATGACGCGCCGGCGTGCCGGTTTTTGGGTTCGCTTGGACGCCGTTCGCGACCTCGACCGGCACGGTCCACGCCCGGCCGTCTTGCCGCGAAACCCAAATGCCCACGTCAGGATTCTTCTCGGCCGTGCCGCCGAACCACGCGGTGACAAGCCCGCCGCCCGGCAGCTCGACGATGGTCGAGGCATGGCAAGAGGGAAACGGCGCGGTCTCATAGATGAACTCGGTCTTGAGCAGCGCGGCGGGCGGCGGTGGGACATCCAGCCATTTCCACGACGTCAGTTCATGACCTGCATTGCCGAGCTTTCGCCACACGACGGCTTCGGCTAGGCGAGGCTTTCCAGCGTCTAACACGCGGAGAGTCAGGCGATAGTTCATGCCGGCGACGACTTGGCGCGCGGCTTTGTCGAGAGCTTGAAAGGTGAGCTTCGCGTCCTGTTTGGCCACCGCAAACTTGGCCGCGGCGAGCGCGTCCGGGTCCGTGGCCGCGACCGGGCTGTAGCCGCCAACGATGGGTTGGGCGCACGCGAGCGTGGCGAGGAAAGAGAGGGAGAGTAAAAGTTTCATCATGGATAAGATTGAATGGGTTGTTTTTAGCGCGTGCGCGGGTTGCGCAGGTAGTAAAACCGCCCGTCTTCCGCGCCGCCAAGGAAATCGGGGATGCCATCGCCGTTGAAGTCCACGGTGGTCGGGCTGACGTCGTGGCCTTCGATGTTCTGCGCGACCAGTGGACCTTCGTCCTTGAAGAGCCACTTGCCGTCGCGCACGCCGACTTGCCGGAGGAAATTCGCGCTCGACGAGTTCAGCAGCAGGTCGAGTTTCCCGTCGCCGTCCCAGTCCACGACGCTGAGTTTGCGCCGGCCGCTCTTGCCGGCGAGGCCTTTGCTCAGGAGCAGCGGCTGGCTGGTCTCGTTGCACAACACGCGTTGGGGCGGGAGCAGCATGAGCTTGCCGTCGCGTTTCACCCGCTCGAAGAAAGCGAGGTAGCCCGCCTGGTCCAGCATCACGAGGTCCATCAAGCCGTCCTTGTTCCAATCCACCGCCACCGGCGTCGTGCGCCATTGTGTGAGCAGCGCCTTGCCCTCGGGGCGGAGCCAGCCGTAGGCGAGTGTCGGCTGCGGGCGGTTCCACTCGACCTCGATGGGCTGCGCGGCGGCGAGCTTCGGCGCGCGGCGCGTGCCGGTGTTTCGATACCACTCCACCTTCCCAAGGATGGAATTGACCACGAGGCAAGGATGGAATTGACCACGAGGTCCGGCAAACCGTCGCCGTCCCAATCCGCCACGGTCTGCGTGGTGTAACCCCACTTCGCCTCGCACGGGCCTTGGATGCTGCCGTTGTAGCCGGCCATCGGGCGGATGACTTTGCCGCCCGCCTCGAGCCATTTCGGGGCGGCCCACTTGGGTTTCTCGACGCGCGGGCCGGAGAGGTTTTCGAAGAAGGCGATGTAGCCCGCCGTGTTGCCGCAGATGATGTCGGTGTCGCCGTCGCCATCCCAATCGAAGCCGACCGGCGTGGCGAGCGCGCCGAACTTCACGTCGTCGGCCTCCTGCTGAAAGTAGCGCGGCGGGAGGAATTGCGGCGTGCGATCCGCGGTGAACTTCCCGGTGTTCTCGATGAACGCGACGCGCCCGTCCTCGTCGCCGACAATGAGGTCGAGGTCGCCGTCGCGGTCCCAGTCCATCGCGGTGGGCGTGATCATCTGCAAGTCCATCGTGAGGGGGCGCGGCGAACCGGCGAGCTTCGAGGCCTCCTGCGTCGCGAGCCACGCGGTGGGAAACTGCGGGCCTTCAT
>Ga0194126_10010670_pt1 | contig 11993 bp, 10 predicted proteins | sample TA2KigC150mmetaG_FD_148641 | JGI IMG/M metagenome (GOLD analysis project Ga0194126, IMG submission 148641) | Freshwater microbial communities from Lake Tanganyika, Tanzania - TA2015035 Kigoma Deep Cast 150m | ecosystem: Environmental > Aquatic > Freshwater > Lake | place: Tanzania: Lake...
AACGACAGGGCCTGCGGCACGGGCACCCCGCGCGCGTGCAGGTGCCCGAGCGCGCTGAGCGCGTCGCCGGGCAGCATCACGATGAGTGCGCTCGGCCGGGCCTGCGAGGCGAGCAACCCGGTGAGCGCCAGCCCCACGCCGTGAGTCGAGCTTTCATGCTCACGCACCGTCACCGCCATGCCCCGCTCGCGCAGCCAGGCCGTCGCTTCGGCGAGGCTCGCGGCGACCTCGCGCGTGCCGGCGAACGGCGTGCGCGGCAGGAGCAGGGCGATCTGCCGGTGCCCGTGACGTTGAAGGGAGGCGAGGGCGTGCCGCAGCGCGGCCCCGAGGTCGATGCGGAAGGCGGGCAGGCGCACGCCCGGGTGAGCCGAGCCGAGGACCAGCGCTGGTCGTCCGCCCTCCTCAAAGTGCCGCTGCACCGCCTCGGAGCACGACGCCAGCACCCAGGCGGTCGCGCCCGCGTGGGCCAGCAGTCGCCGCAGCGCCGCGCCGCCGCTGCGCGGGGAGCGCTGGGCTACTACGTGCGTCTGCAATTCCAGCCCGGCCCGCTGCAATTGGGCGCGCAGTTCGTCGCGGATCAGAATCGAGGACCACGACTGCTCGGCCGGCGGCAGGGACGAAATCATCGCCACGACGTCGGCCGACGGTGGCTGCGCCTGCGCCGACGCCGGCGGCGCGGAGTGCGTCCGCGCGGCGGCGACGGTCGACACCGTGGCGGGCGAGCCGGTCCCCGGGCGGATGCCTGAGGGCAGACGCGACCCGCGCGAGGAAGGAGCGGGGCGGCGGGGCTCGGACCGCCCGCGCGGTGGGGAGGCTGGGGTGGTCTGCGAGCGGCGGCCGGACCCTGATCCGGGGCGCGCGCCGTCGTCGGACGCAGGACGCCAGCGACTGCCGCGCCGCACGGCGAGCCGGCCCTCGCGGCGGAGGAGTTGCAGCGCCTGGCGCAGGGTCGAGCGGCTCACCTGCAGCTGGGCGGCAAGCTGGTGCTCGCCGGGCAGCTGGGTTGGCCAGCGCGACGCATCGAGCTCCATCCGGAGTGCCGCGGCGACCTGGTCGACGAGGCTGAGACGTCGGAGCGCAAGCGGCATGGCGGCGTTCTTGCGGGGCCGCGCCGGGCGGTCAATCCCCGTCCGGCAGAAGATGTGTGGGGAAAAGACAACTGTGGCATGCTTGCTCCGGGGTCCCGCCGCGCGCTCGATGCGGACAGGCACCCGCGATCGGTCCGGCGCCCGCGCGCTGGCCGGGCGGCGGGTGCAGCCGGAGACGACCGGGTCTCCGGACTTCTCCAGCCCGCTGCCGGTTCCCCTCCCGAGTTCGACTTTCCCCCCACACCCATGAATGCCGCCCTTGCCCCCTCCGCCGGTCCCCTCCGGCTCGACACCACCGATTGGTCCGCGCTGACCCTTGGCCAGCGCATCCGTCACCTCGAACTTGAAGGCTACGTCGTCCTCCCGGACCTCCTCTCGCCCGAGCAGGTGGCGAACTTCAAGCGCCAGTTGGCGCCGCTGGAGACCATCCCGGCGGATTACAGCGACAAGCAGCGCGGGCGCCGCGGCATCCAGTGGGAAGGACCGGACTTCATCAACCTCGTCGGGCATGCCCCCACCGTGGCGTTCCTCGAGGCCCTGCTCGGGCCGGACATCCTTTTCCTCGGCGGCGTGTATGCCCTCTCGCTGCCGGGTCACCCCGGCATCAGCCTGCACACGGATGGCCAGCCCTATGGCTCGCAGATCTTCGGCTGGGCGGGATCGTGTCCCGTGCAGGTGCGCGTGCTGTACTACCTGGATGACCTGACGGCGGACGTGTCGCCCTTCCTCGTCGTGCCGCGGTCGCACCTCTCGATGCACGCGGATGCCAATCCCTACACCCGGTACACCGGGCATCCCGAGCAGGTGGCGGTGCCCGCGAAGGCGGGCTCGGCGGTGCTGCTGAACCACAAGGTGTTTCACGGCAACTGCCCGAACGTCGGCACGCGCGAGCGCGGCATGCTGGCTTACTTGTATCGCCCGGCTTGGGCGGGTCCGGCGGAGGAGAAGATCCCGACGTGGCCGGCGGACAAGCTGGCGCAGGTGCCCCCGCACCTCGCCCGGTTCTTCGAAAACCCGAACGTCCGCCGCGGCTTCGACTTCAACCACCCGAACAAGCCGAAGAACATGCGCGGCGACGCCCCCGGCATTGCCCCGAGTCGCTGGGAACGCGTCTAGGCTCCAGCGCGGGTCGGCCGCGCCCCGGCGTTCGGTGCGGGCCGGCGCCGTTCGCCGATCCCAGCCGATTGGAGCCTGCTCTGGCGGCGCCCCTGAGTTCGATCGAGTCATGATCGCCCGGCAAGCCCCGGTGCGTTTGGCGCGTCCGAACCTAAATTGGGCGGACGTCGGGCCGCCTCCGCAATTGCCCGCAGCGCTGTCGCGCCGCAGGGGTTGCGCATGGAATCCGCGCTGTCCCCCTCGCAGGCCCTTTTGGTGCTGAATGCGCTCCCGCACGTCGGGCCGATCACGGCGAACCGACTGCTCGAAGCCTGCGGCGGTGATCCTGCGGCGGTGCTGGCGGCGGCGCCGGAAACGCTGCGGGCCGTTCGCGGAGTCGGGCCGGTGATCGCGGCGACACTCGCCACGTGGCGCGCGCACGTCGATCTGGCGGCGGAGGAGCGCGGACTCCAGGACTGCGGGGCGGCATTTGTGGCGGCGGCGGACGACGGCTATCCGCCGCTGCTGCGCGAGATTCACGATCCGCCGATCGGACTGTACTGCCGGGGCCGTTACGAGCCGGGGCGGACCTGTGTGGCGATCGTGGGGTCGCGCCGCACGACGCAGTACGGCCTCGCGACGGCGCGGCGGCTGGGCGGCGAACTGGCGCGGCGCGGTTTCTGCGTCGTCAGCGGACTTGCCCGGGGGATCGACACGGCTGCGCACGAAGGAGCGCTGGAGGCGGGCGGCGGCACCGCCGCGGTGCTCGGGACCGGAGTGGATCTCGTCTATCCGCCGGAGAACCGGGCGTTGACGGAACGGATCGCGCGCGAAGGAGCGTTGCTGTCGGAGTTCCGGCTGGGGCGGCCCGCGGATCGGCAGTCCTTCGCGATGCGCAACCGCATCGTGGCGGGCATGAGTGCGGCGATCGTGGTGGTGGAGAGCGACGTCGACGGCGGCTCGATGATCACCGCGCGCTTCGCAGCCGAGCAAGGGCGCGTCGTGCTGGCGGTGCCGGGCCGGATCGACCAACCGACCAGCGCCGGGTGCCACCAGCTGATCCGCGACGGGGCGGTGTTGCTGACCTCGGTCGAGGATGTGGTCGATGAACTCGACTACCTTCGCGGTCTTCGCCCCGGACCGATTCCCGACAACGCCGCGCGTGGCGTGGTGCGCGGGGAACCGGCCGACGGCGACGGGCGCCCCCACCGGGAAGGCGAAGATGAGACTGCGGCGGACCGGCCGCCGGGTTCGAGTCTGATCCCTCCTCCAGCTTCGCCCGCCGAGGCGGCGGTGCTCGAACTCTTCCGCGGCGGGGCGATCCTTGCGACGGAGGACGTCGCCCTTGGATTGGGCTGGTCGGCGGAGCGGGCGATGGCGGTGATCCTCCGCCTCGAACTCGGCGGACGACTGGTCAAGCGAGCGGACGGTCGGCACGAGGAGGCGGCGGGGCGGTGAGGGTGGGCAACCGGAGCGGCAGGGGAAAATGCGGCGACGGATCGCAATCGCACGTAAAGGGCCTAAGGTGGTCAGAATGGTTCGCTTATTGCTCGTTCTCCTGACGCCCCTGTCGCTTGCCGCGTCGTCGATTCCCGAGTCCGCTGTGGTTGTGACCGCCACCGCGTCCGAGGCATGGTCCTCGCGTGCGCCGGCCGGTTGGTCCCGAGCGGATCAGATGGGCGAGGGAGCGGCGGAGGCGAACGTCGGAACGGCCGCGGCGAGCGGGGGAGCGCCGGAGACGAGCGGCGGAACGTCTGAGGCAGAGGCGGGATTAGCTCAGGAGGCCGCCGTCGCGGCCTCCCCGTGCGGGACGGCCGGTGGGACGGCCGGTGGGACGGCGACCGTGGCGCCAGCGCCGACGGTCGCCGGGACCCCTGCGGTCGTCACCCCCCGGCCGATCACGCACGAAGACGTGTGGCTGATGAAGCGCGTGGGCGGACCCGTGCTCAGTCCGGACGGCACGCGGGTGGTGTTTTCGGTGACGGATCCGGCGTACGACCCCAAGGAACAGTCGAGCGACCTGTGGCTCGTGATGACGGACGGATCATCGGCGCCGCGCCGGCTGACCCACAGTCGCGGCGCGGAGGCGGGCGCGACGTGGAGCCCGGACGGGAGCCGGCTGGCCTTTTCGGCGAAGCGGGATGGCGATGACGCGCCGCAGGTGTACGTGCTGAACCTGGAGACCGGCGGTGAGGCGGAGCGGATCACCCAGCTCTCCACGGGGGCCCGCGGACCGCAGTGGAGTCCGGATGGGCAACGCATTCTCTTTTCCAGCGACGTCTATCCCGGTGCGAAGGATGACGCAGCGAACAAACGCGCCGCGAAGGAACGCAAGGATCGTCCGTGGACGGCGCGCGTCTATGACGGTTTCCCCATCCGCTACTGGGATCAGTGGCTGGACGATCGCCGACCCTCGCTCTTCGTGCAAGAAGCCCGCGCCGGAGCGGTCGCGCGGGACATCCTCGCTGGCACGGAACTGGTGGCGAAACGCGGTTTTGCGGGACGGCTTTCGGATGCCGGACAGAGCCTCTCGGCGGCGTGGACCCCGGACGGCGAGGGTGTGGTCTTCGTCGCGACCATCGAGCGCGATCGCGCCGCGTATGCTGACACCAGCACGGACCTCTACCTGGTCGGCCTCAAGGGCATCGATCGCGTCGGACCGCACGGCGGCGAGCCGCAGGCGCTGACGGCGGGTCCGGATGATTTCGGCGGGCCGGTCTTCACGCCTGATGGCCGGCATCTCCTCCTCAGCTTCAGTCCTGGCGGTGACGGCAAGGTCTACCATCACAGCCGCGTCGTGTCGTTCCCGTGGCCGATGCAAGGGGCGTCGCGCGTGGACCTCACGGCGTCGCTGGACCTCTCGATTGCGGATTTCGTGTTGTTGGCGGACGGACGCACAGTGCTGCTGGCGGCGGAGGAAGGTGCGCACACCCGCCTCTTCAGTGTGCCCGTGACCGGTGGGCCGGTGACCCCTGCAGGGTGCCGGCGTGATCTCGTCGCTGGCGGCGGAGGCCGGTCGGATCGTCGCGTCCTCGGAGAGTGCGATGGGTCCGCCCGAGCTGGTGGAAATCGAACTCGCAACGGGCGCGCGCAAGCCCCTGACCCGCTTCAATGCCGACCGCCTCGCCCCGCTGGACCTGCGTCCGCTGGTGTCCTTCGTGGTGACGAGTGCCTTGGGACGTCCGGTCGAGACCCTGGTGCTGCGTCCGGCGGGGTTTGATCCGGCGCGACGCTATCCGGTGCTCGTGGTGATCCACGGGGGGCCGGCGCCGCAGTTCCGCGACGCGTGGAGCGTGCGCTGGAACTACCAGCTCCTCGCGGCGCCCGGTTACGTGCTGGTGATGACGAACTACTCCGGCTCACGCGGCTACACGGAGGCCTTTGGGCAGGCGATCCAGGGCGACCCCCTCAAAACCCCGGCGGATGAAATCAATCAAGGCCTCGATGAGGCGCTGCGCCGCTATCCCTTCCTCGACGGCAATCGCGTCGCGGCGGCGGGTGCCAGCTACGGTGGGCACCTCGTGAATTGGCTGCAGGCGACGACGACCCGGTACCGGGCGTTCGTGTCGCACGCCGGCCTCGTGAATCTGGAATCGCAGTGGGCGACCAGCGACGTGATCTACCACCGCGAAGTCGGCAACGGTGGTCCCGTGTGGGAGCAGGGACCGATCTGGCGGGAGCAGAACCCGGCGCGCCTTGCGGGCAATCACGCGAAAGGCACGGGCTGGCGGACCCCAATGCTGCTGACCGTGGGCGAGAACGACTTCCGGGTTCCCCTGAACAACACCCTTGAAAATTGGAGCTTCCACCAGCGCCTGCAGATCCCGAGCCGCTTGATCGTTTTCCCGGACGAGAATCACTGGATCCTCAAGGGGGAGAACGGGCGCTTCTGGTACCGCGAAGTGCAGGGTTGGCTCGCGCAGTGGCTCAAGTGAGCCGCCCGGCGAGAAGGCCCGCGATCACCTTCGTCGACCGGCGGGCAGGGATGGCGCTGCGATAAGTGGCGCTGGGCTGGGCGGCGCTGCGATGAGCGGCGCCTCGGCTCACGGGGCGGGCGACGCGGGCCGCCGTGCGCGCACGAGCAGGAAGTAAGGTGCGACCTCGCCGTCGCGGAGCGTTGGGCGCTCGGCGACGGCGGCGGCGGACGGGCGGGGTTCCGCACAGCGCTCGATCACGAGACCGGCGTCCACCAAGAGATTCATCCACTCGGCGAGTGTCCGGTGGAAGCGCGGGACCTGAAACTCGGCGTAGGTGCGTCGGAGGGATTCCGGTACGCTGCCAAACGTCCACGTGTCGATGCGCCCATCGGCGTCGAGGAAGTAGTCGCTGACCTCGACCGCCGTCGCATCGCCGGCCTCGTCACGCACGACCCGCCGGTGCGGTGGGTTGAAGCAGGGATGCAGGATGGAGAACTGGAGGAAGCCGCCGGGCCGGAGCACCCGGACGATTTCCCGCAGCACGACCTCCAGCTCCGGGATGTCGTGCAGGCTCATGAACCCGGTGACGAAATCGAAGACCCGGTCGGGAAAGGGCAGATGGACGGCGCTGGCGGTGACGTAGCTGATGCCCAACGGGGCGCGGGCCTCCTCGGCTTCGGCGTGCCGGATGAACGTCGGGGCAATGTCGAGCCCGGTCACCAAGGCGCCCTGCCGTGCGAGCAAGCGCGTGTGGTGTCCCTCGCCGCAGCCGAGGTCGAGACCGGCGAGACCCGTGACGGGCGGGAGCAGGGCGAAGAAGCCCGGTGTATTGACCTGATCGCGGAATACATCGTGTCCCGCGCGCGCGAGCTGCGTCCACGCCTCGGCGTTGCGCTCCCAGAAGGCTCCGGCTTCGGAGTGATTCATGGCCGGGCGTGGGGGAGACGTGGCGGGTCACTCACCGCCGGGAACGGTCGGACCGGACCCGGTCAGGCCCGCGCGGGCGCGAGCCTGACCCCGTGGACGCGGCTCAGACCTGCGCGAGGATGCGGTTGAACGTCGCGCTCGGGCGGAGGGCGGCGGACGCCTTGGCATCGTCGGGCCGGTAGTAGCCGCCGATGTCGACGGGCTTGCCCTGGACGGCGATGAGTTCGGCGACGATCTGTTTTTCGGCGGCGGCGAGGGCGGCGGCGATGGGCGTGAACGCAGCCTTCAGCTTCGCGTCGCCGTTCTGGGCGGCGAGGGCCTCGGCCCAGTAGAGAGCGAGGTAGAAGTGGCTGCCGCGATTGTCGATGCCGGCGCCGACCTTGCGGGCGGGCGACTTGTCGTTTTCGAGGAAGCGACCATTTGCCTGATCGAGCGTGTCGGCGAGGACCCGGGCGGCGCCGTGCTGCTGCGTGATGGCGAGATGCTCGAACGACGCGGCGAGGGCGAAGAATTCGCCGAGGCTGTCCCAGCGGAGGAAGTTCTCCTCGGTGAACTGCTGCACGTGCTTCGGGGCGGAGCCGCCGGCACCGGTCTCGAAGAGCCCGCCGCCGTTCATCAGCGGGACGATGGACAGCATCTTGGCGCTCGTGCCCACCTCGAGGATCGGGAACAAGTCGGTGAGATAGTCGCGGAGCACGTTACCCGTGACGGAGATCGTGTCGTGGCCGGCGCGCAGGCGCTCCAGCGTGTGGCGGCAGGCGTCGGCGGGGGCGAGGATGCGCAGGTCGAGCCCAGTGAGATCGTGCTGCTTCAGGTACGTATTGACCTTGGCGATCACCTGCGCGTCGTGGGCGCGTTGGGCATCGAGCCAGAACACGGCGGGCGTCTGCGAGAGACGGGCGCGGTTTACGGCCAGCTTCACCCAGTCCTGGATCGGCGCGTCCTTGGTCTGGCACGCGCGCCAGATGTCGCCGGATTCGACGGAGTGGGAGAGCAGCACCTCGGGCTGGATCCCGGCGGCATTGGCCTCGTCGGCGGGCAGCGTGACGACGCGGATCGTGCCATCGCCCGGGGCGGTGAACGTCTTGTTGTGCGAACCATACTCCTCGGCGGCCTGGGCCATCAGACCCACGTTCGGGACCGTGCCCATGGTGCGCGGATCGAAGGCGCCCTGTTCGCGGCAGAAGTCGATGACTGTTTGGTAGACCCCCGCGTAGCTGCGGTCGGGGATGAGGGCGAGCGTGTCCTCGAGCTTGCCGGCCGCGTTCCACATCTGGCCGGAGGAGCGGATCATTGCCGGCATGGACGCGTCGACGATCACGTCGCTCGGCACATGCAGGTTGGTGATGCCCTTGTCGGAGTTGACCATGGCGAGGGCGGGGCCCTTCGCCTGCGTGGCCTGCAAGTCGGCCTCGATCGCGGCGCGCGTCTCGGCCGGCAGCGCCTGGATCTTGGCGACGAGATCACCGAGACCATTGTTGAGGTCGACGTTGAGCGGCGCGAGCGTGGCGGCGTGCTTGGCGAGCACGTCCTTGAAGTAAGTGCGGACCGCGTGGCCGAAGAGGATGGGGTCGGAGACCTTCATCATCGTCGCCTTGAGGTGGAGCGACAGCAGCAGCCCCTCGCGGCGGGCGCGGTCGACCTGCGCCTCGTAGAAGGCGAGCAGGGCGCGGCGGCGCATGACGGTGGCGTCGAGGACTTCGCCGGCCTTGAGGGACGTCTTGTCCTTGAGGACGACGGGCGTGCCGTTGCCGCCGGGGAGGAACTCGATCCGCACGCTGACCGCCTTGGCCACGGTGACGGACGTCTCGTTGCCGAAGAAGTCATCGCCGCCCATGGAGGCGACGTTGGTGCGGGACGACTTGGACCAGGCGCCCATCGAATGCGGATGCTTGCGCGCGTAGTCCTTCACGGCCTTCGGCGCGCGGCGGTCGGAGTTGCCCTCGCGGAGGACCGGGTTGACGGCGGAGCCCATGACCTTGGCGTAGCGGGCGCGCGCGTCCTTCTCGGCCGGGGTGGTCGGCGTATCGGAGAAAGGCGGGAGCGCGTAGCCGCGGGCCTGCAACTCGGCGATGGAGGCCTTCATCTGCGGCACGGAGGCGCTGATGTTGGGCAGCTTGATGATGTTGGCCTCCGGCTTGAGCGTGAGGGCGCCGAGCTCGGCGAGCGCGTCGGACGTGCGCTGGGCCGCCGGCAGCACATCGGCGAAGGTCGCGATGATGCGGCCGGAGAGCGAAATGTCGCGCGTCTCGACGGCGATGCCGGCGTGCTTGGTGAACGCCTGGACGATGGGCAGCAGCGAATACGTGGCGAGGGCCGGCGCTTCGTCAGTCTGCGTGTAGATGATGGTCGGGGTCGCGGACATGGAATGAAAAGAAGGGAGAGGTTGCCAGCACCTGGGGACCAAGGCACGACGAAAACGGCGCCTTGGAGCGGCCTCAAAGCGAGGTTCTACGACCCATAAGACGGCCGACGGACTGGACTTGCGTCAGGGCGGCGTCGGCGGCGATGGCTGCGGACGAAGATCGTCGGAAAAGTCGTTTTCGATCCCCGGATGGGGCCGGTCCTGCTTGTAGATCTGCAGGATCCGGGCGTGCTCGTAATCGGACGTCGGGAACACGCGCGGCGGCTCCCCCGGGAGGAAGATCGCGGTGTAGGCGCGTTCGCGGTCGATTTGCCGACGGATCAGGATCATCGCGGGGAAACGTCCTAAGCAACGCGTCCGGCCCGTGACTGCAACCGGGGGGCGTTCTTTAATCGCGGATGACTGACAAAAAGGGGGCCGCCGGTGCGACCCCACATAACTTTCGCACCGGCGGCCTTTGGGTATGACGCGGTTTGAACCGTGTGACCGCGCCAAGGGGATTTCACTCTCGGGATGCCCGGATCCGGTTGCCGTCGGCCGGACCGTGTGGGACGGGGGCGGGGGGCGGGATCATGGCTGCCGGGGGTGGGATGTCGGGGGTCCACAGGCGACCTTCGACGGTGGTCACTATGCCAGAGCGGCGGGAATTCGCCTCCGCATTAATTGGGAAAGGCCCCGCGTTGATTGGGGCCGGAGGATGCGCGAACGGAGGGGGCGGGCGGGAGCCGCCCGCAGCCGTCGGCGGAGCGAGGCCGGTCAGGAGGCCTATCCCTCGGCGTCCGCGGGTGGCGGCGGGGCGCGGCGGAGCGGCTCCAGGTCCTCATCGGTTTCGGCGAGGGCGCGAAACGCGGCATCGATCGCGACTGCGGCCTCGACGAAGCGGCGGGCGAGGGCGAGGTCGCCGCGCTGGCAGGCGTAGCAGCCGAGGTTGAAGAGGATGGTCGGGTGGCGCGGATGGTGCTCGCGACCGGAGAGCAGGATGCGCTCGGCGGCGGCGAGACTGGTGGCCCGGCGGACGGCGTAGGCCCACGTGACCCAGGCCCCGGCGGAGTCGGGGCGGAGCTGTACCAACTTCTCGGATACACGGGCGAGGGCGGGCCAGTCCCGCCGCTCGTGGTGCACGGCGGCGAACAGGTCCAAGGCCTCCTCCCCCTCGGCCACGGCCGCGGGCAGGGCGGCCAGCTCGCGGGCGGCGGCGTCGAACATCCCCAGCTCGACGTAGCCCCGGGCGTGCGAGAGCAGCCAGCGGGGGACGACGCCACTCATGTGCGGCGGTGGATCACGCGTGGCCCGGGAAGGCCGCGTCGATCGCGTCGCAGAAGTGATGGATCAGGAACAGGTGGGCCTCCTGGGCGGTGCGGCCGGAGTCGCCGGGCACGATCACATCGACGGAGGCGCGGCCGCGGGCCTCGCCGCCGGAACGTCCGAGCAGGGCGATGCTGCGGAGGCCGAGCCGCGACGCCTCCTCAAGGGCGGCGAGGAGGTTGGCGGAGTTGCCACTGGACGAGATCACGATCACGAGGTCGCCGGGGCGGGCGAGGCCGGCGATCTGGCGCGAGAAGACCTGGTCGAACCCGTAGTCGTTGCCGATGCAGGACAGCAGCGAGCCATCGGCGGAGAGCGCGAGGGCGGGCAGGGACGGACGATTGCGCAGGTAGCGCCCGACCAGTTCGGTCGCGAAATGCTGGGCCTCGGCGGCGCTGCCGCCGTTGCCGCAGATCAGCAGTTTGCCCCCCTGCCGGAGCGTCGTGAGGATCAACTCCGAAGCCTGCTCGATCTCGGCTGAGATCTGAGCGAGCGACTGCAGGGTGCGGACGGTGTGCGCGAGCGAAAGATCGAGCGACATGACAGTGTGAGGGTGCCGGACGCGCGGGTGGGGACGCAAGCCTCGGCTCCCCGGAGGCGGGAGCGCTGCGCTTGGGGGGGCGCGGCTGACGTGAGAAGGCGGAGTTCGGGCTCGGATTTTTCGCCGCGAGCGTGCGTAATGCAGGGTCCCCGCATGCGCCTGCAGCGAATCACCCTTCAACACTTCCGGAACCTCGCGGCGGCGACGGTGGAATTTGGCGGGGCGCGTCATTTTCTCGTCGGCCCGAACGGGCAGGGAAAGTCGAACCTCCTGGAGGCGGTGGGACTCCTGACCGCGTTGCGCTCGTTCCGCACCAGCGATGCGCGGGTGCTGATCGCGCACGGTCAGGCCGAGGCGGCGGTGGCGTGCGACGTGGAGCACGAACGCAGCGGGGCGACCCGCGTGGAGCTCCGCCTGCGGCCGGGCGGCAAGGAAATCGTGGTGGATGGAGTCGCGGTGACGCGCCTCGCGGATTACCTCGGCCAGTTCCCGACGGTGGTGTTGTCGTCGCAGGATCAGCAACTCGTGCGCGGGGCCCCGGGCCTGCGGCGCCGGTGGCTTGACCTGACGCTGGCGGCGACGGATCGCGGGTACCTGCGGGTGTTGCAGGCGTATCACCGGGCGCTGGCGGAGCGGAACGCGTTGCTCCGGCGCGGGGCGGGTGCGGCCGAGTTGACGGCATTTGAGCGTCCGATGGCGGAGGCGGCGGCGGCGCTGGTGGCGGCGCGGGCGAGCGGGCTGGAGCGACTGTCGGC
>Ga0194126_10010678_pt1 | contig 11986 bp, 12 predicted proteins | sample TA2KigC150mmetaG_FD_148641 | JGI IMG/M metagenome (GOLD analysis project Ga0194126, IMG submission 148641) | Freshwater microbial communities from Lake Tanganyika, Tanzania - TA2015035 Kigoma Deep Cast 150m | ecosystem: Environmental > Aquatic > Freshwater > Lake | place: Tanzania: Lake...
TAAGGGCGGATATATTGTTTATAAGGAAAAAAATTCTAATCCAGATATAGTAATTTTATCAAATGGCTCTGAGTTACCGATTGCGGTTAATGCAGCTATAATTCTCGAAGATAATTTTTCTGTTCGAGTCATATCGGTTCCTTCGTTGACAAAACTATCTAAAGAATCGAATACTTTTGTCAATAAATTAATTTCGGAAAATTCAAGTGTTGTTGTAATTGAAGCTGCCATTACAATGGGCTGGGGCGATTTCATTAGACAAAGACTATTGAAAATTGATTTGAATGATTTTGGTAAATCAGCACCTTATCAAGTTCTAGCTGATTACTACGGTTTTACTCCTGAAAAAGTAGCACTGAAAATAAAAGAATGGATGAGATGAATTAATGGTCAAGAATTTTAAGAAAGATAAATTAGAAATAGAAATTAATTCCAATAGAGAAGAAATTGGTATTTCATCTGCTGATTATGTTGAAACAATCATCAAAAATATACTTAAAGAAAAAAATGATATAAGAATTGTCTTTGCAGCAGCACCTTCACAAAATGAATTTTTAAAATATCTGATATCTAAAAACATAGATTGGTCTAAAATTACAGCATTTCATATGGATGAATATATAGGATTAGCTAATAATCATGACCAACTGTTCAGTAAGTATTTAGACGACAGAATATTTTCAAAAGTACCATTTTAAAAAAATCAATTTAATAAATTCACATCAACAAGATTTCAAAAAAGAATGTGAACGATATTCCATCCTACTTCAAGAAAAAAAAATTGATTTAGTTTGTATATGCATCAGCGAATGTTCAGTCCAGTTTATCTTGAAGCTGTTGAAAGACTTCATAATGGTGAATTAGGCGAGATAACACAGATTAGAGCTTATTGGCACCGCAATAATAATTGGCGAAGACCAGTTCCGGAAAAGAAACCTGATCTTGATAGAAAAATTAATTGGCGTTTGTACGAAGAATACTCCGCTGGATTGCTTACTGAACTTGCTTCTCATCAAATTCAAGTAGCTAATTGGATTAAAAAATCAGCACCAGTTTCAGTAATGGGAACTGGCAGTATTAATTATTGGAAAGATGGCAGAGAAGTGTATGATAATGTTGCATGCATTTTTTCATACCCGGATGGAATGCAATTAGTTTATGATTCAATGATAAGTAATAAACATTATGGTTTGGAAGAGCAGATACTTGGTAGTAAAGGGACAATGGAATTAGAAGTAAATAAATATTATTCAGAATACCCGCCAACACCTCCGGCAATTTTACAATTAATAAATGATATTGAAAAAGATATTTTTGATGTAATTCCAATTGGAGGGGCCAGTTGGGTTCCAGAAACAGCAATTGAGTACAAAGGGGAATTTATTTCTGATAATTATAGAATGGATGAAACAAAACTTCAGCTTGAAGCATTTGTGAAATATATTCGAGTTGGAAAAGCTCCCGAAGAATTAACAAAAGAAGGATATCATTCTTCCTTATGGAGTTTGCTTGCAGAAGAGGCTATTAAAACCGGTAAAAAAATAACATTGCCCGATAAATATATTATATAAGATATGCGAGATATAACTATAAAAGGTAAAACACTAAAAAGGGAATTATTACTTTTCTTTTTTCTTTTTGTGATTGTATTTTGTTTTAATGTTTATGCAATAGTAGATTATAAAGCTCCGTGGACAGAGATTATTTCTGAACTTCATTACGTCTTATTAATCTCTTTTACCGTGTATTTGATTATTGGAATTATAAGACTAATTGTGTTAGCGATAAAGACTTTATTAAACAAAACTTAATCTAGTTTACCCCAGCATCTTACCGCGTCATTTAATAAAAAAATATTTTCTTTTAGAACTTGCGGAGCAATTGAACAAGCTGTGCTGAGAATAAATCCATTCCATTTTTTCCCAATATCAATTCTGTTATTCAAATCGTTAAGAATTTCTGCCTTTGATCCCATTAACAGTGTATTCACCGAATCAATATTTCCTTTGATGAATCCTTTGTTATTAATTCTTTGAAAAGCATCTTTTAATTCAATATCTCCAATTGGCGGGGGGTCGAGGCATTCTATTCCAGAAATTCCAGAATCGAACATTAGTTCTAATCTATCATTAATCATTCCGCAAGTGTGCGTATAAACGTGGACTCCTTTTTTACGAATCGATGTTGCTATTTCTTTTTCAAATGGAAGAACAAATGTTGTGTAATCATCGGGAGAAATAAATCCCGATCCGGAAAATGGGGAAGAAATTTTAATTGCATCAATTCCGGTTTCACACATTTCCTCAGCTAAACTTTTAATTAGTATTGTAAAGTGTTGAAGAACCAATTTGCACTGTTCTGGGTTATCAATTAGTTCAATAAGCGCTTCTTGAAGACCAAGGAAATCCAAAAAGTAATCAAATGGAGATGTAATCTCACCATGAATTGAATAATCACTGCCGAATTCCGATACCAGTTCCGTAAGGATATCAAATTTATGATTCTGATCAATATAAAAATGAAGGTTTTGAGAAACCGGAATGTAATCTAAAATTTTAGGCAACTCAGATTCTTTTAACTCAGAAAGTTGTAATAATTTCTTCTCCTTTGCATAAGTATAAATTGGTAGATCATTAGTTGGACAATTTACAATGTCTCCATTTGTTAAATAAATTATTTCGTTTCTATTGTGCAGATCAACCCTATCGACTTTATCTAACCAATTTGGATTATGACCATGCAGACTCACCAGAATACCATCAAAGTTGTATTGGTTTCTTAAGCTAATTAAACCGTCTTTAAAACAATTTTTATCAAACCAAAATTTTGAAGGCGATACATTAAGCTGTTGAAGCATATGACCAATACTCAACTGACACATAACCGGAATTTGGTCATGCGGTTCCAAACTCATTGCAGCATTTAATCTTTCTTTTGAATTCATATTAGCTTACTTTTTGCCAAATATAAAAAACAGAAATAGCTGTGAATACTGCAAGGATTGAAAAAACTATTGCAAGAAATACCTGAGCATAAAGCCAATATCCAACGGCAAATAATAGACTATATACGGAAACACTTCCTAAAATCATTCCGATTATACCCCATCGCAAGTCTCCTTTATTTTGTGTTCGAATTTCAGTAAACAAATTTGCTGGGATAACTTTTTTCCAGCCGTTTCCTCCAGGTCTTATCATTTGATAAAAATTGTTGAGTGTTTCCGGCTTTGAAGGCTTAGTAAAAAATGTAACTATTATCCAAGATACTGTTGTAATTCCAACTCCAATTATTAACTGTTCATAAGTTTTAAATGGACGAACAATTTCAATTGCTTTCAATTTGTCAACTCCAGATGAGACTAGAGCGTTAATTTCTGCAGTATCACTATTATTGATCAAAAGAAAAACAATCGCAACTAAGAATGAAACAATCATAGCAGAAATTTCGCTGTATGGATTAATTCTATACCAAAACCACCGAAGAATAAATAATAAACCAGTACCAGCACCTATTTGAAGTAAAACATTAAATGCATTTAAAGCACTTTGTAAATAAAGTGAAAATATACTTGCGAGAATCATCATCAAAACCGTTGAAATTCTACCAACCTGAACCAGTTCTTTTTCATCAGCATCTTTTTTAACGAATCTTTTGTAAAAATCATTTACTACATATGATGAGCCCCAATTTAAACTAGTAGACATAGTTGACATGTATGCTGCAATCAAAGAAGCTACAACTAACCCTAAAATACCAGCTGGCAAATATGTAAGCATCGCCGGATAAGCCATATCGTGACCGATTATTTTTGGATTTATGTTCGGAAAAGCATGTTGAATACTTTCCAGGTTTGGAAACACAATTAATGAGCTAAGTGCAACCAAAATCCATGGCCAAGGTCGTAATGCGTAATGTGCAAAATTGAAAAAGAGAGTTGCACCCATTGAGTGCTTTTCATTTTTTGCAGCAAGCATGCGTTGAGCAATATAACCGCCTCCGCCGGGTTCTGCACCTGGATACCAAACACTCCACCATTGAATGGTTAATGGTATGATGAAAATGATTAATGCAAATTCCCAGTTATTAAAATCAGGAATAAGCGATAGTCTGCTGCTTATTTCGGGATGTGACAATAAATTTTGCAATCCGCCAATTTTAGGATGGTTAACAGAAACATAAGCTGCAATTACAGACCCAATCATTGCCATTATAAAAAGGATAAAATCGGTCAACAGCACACCAAGAAATCCACCAAGCGAACTGTATATTACTGTAACACCGCCGGCAATTAAGATTACTTCAAGTGGAGTAAGATTAAGCATTATCGAACCAACCTTAATTGCAGCAAGAGTAACAGAAGCCATAATTGTTACGTTGAAAAAAATTCCAAGATATAAGGCACGAAAACCACGGAGAAATGCAGCTGATTTACCATCATATCTAAGTTCGTAAAATTCAACATCTGTTAATACATTTGAACGGCGCCATAATTTTGCATAGATAAAGACTGTTAGCATTCCGGTTAATAAAAATGCCCACCAAACCCAATTGCCAGCAACTCCATTTTGGCGTACAATATCAGTCACAAGGTTTGGTGTATCAACTGAAAAAGTAGTTGCCACCATTGAAAAGCCAAGCAGATACCAGGGCATATTTCTTCCTGATAAAAAATATTCTGCTGAATTTTTACTTGCACGTTTCGTTACCCAAACACCAAGAATAAGTGAAACTAAGAAAGAGAGGACAATTATTACCCAGTCAATTGTTATTAGTGGCATAATATTTCCAGATTAGTTAAGAATGTTTCATCGATTTATTTGGCATACAGAAAAACTTGCTGCCAAAATTTTTTGTATTCCTTCCATTTCATAAAATTAATTCCCCAGTGCGGACTTGCACCAGACATCCAGCAAGTAACCAAACCTTTTCCAAATTCGCGAAGAGCAAAAAGCGGATACCAAGAGTCACCATTTCTAATATCAATTAAACTTGTTGCATCTTTGTGAATTTTAGTTTCATTAAATCCAAGTAGGGCTGGAATTGTTGACCAATCAATTCCTTTTACAATTGGATGAGAAGAATCATTACATCGCACATCGTAACCATCTGTTGACTCAACTAAATCATCAAATTCAAGGCACTCAACTGGAAAAGCTTCATGAAGACGACTTCTTCGCCATCCACCTTTACCAAGCTTACCATATCATCCTCCATTCATGTGAAAATGTCCGCCTTTTTTAATCCAGTTTTTTATTTGATCAAATCTGTCAGGAAAGGTTACGGGTTTATCACCCCATTTAGAGCGCGTAAAGAAATCTGGGTGCAACATCAAACACTTGGTTTCTACATCTACAAGAATTAATACAGATGCCCAATTCAATCTTTCTTCGAATTTTTCGGGGGACATATTATATAATTCCCAAGAAGGTTCAGAAATTACTTCACAGTTTTTTATTTCTTGCAGCGAATTAATCAATGGCTGAGCATAGTTTAGTATTTCAACTCCTTTGGAAGGAGCTTGAAAAGGCGATTCAACATATTTTTGACCGCTATGTACACACCAATTACCAACATGCCATATTTTTAATTTCTCTTTTCTTTTCACAAAAACCTATTACTTAATTGCTTGCTAAAATCAGTATTTTATTGCAATTATCAAAGGCAAAAGAACTATTGCTGAGCATACGTGCCTTTAAGGAAGTCACTAAATTTTTAATATAAAAGTAGAATTAAATTTGATTGTAATTAAATTAAAAAGTTATTGGAATATCATAACAATTTTTACCAAATTGAAGTGAGGTTTTAAGTAAATAAACTTTTCTTTTAATTAAAATGAAACGTAAAATGGAAAAGAAACTGTTAATAGTTGAAGACGATATAAATACACAACAGATTTACAAAAAATTATTTTCTCAAAAGTTCAAAGTGGATGTTTGTGATTCCGATACTGAGTTTTACAAAAAAATTAAAAAGACAAAGTATCATATCATTCTGATGGATATATCACTTCGAGGGATGAAGGACGGTCTTGAATTAACCCAAGATTTGAAAAAGAATCCAGCAACTGCGCATATACCGGTAATTTGTTTAACAGCTCATGCATTTCCAAAGGACAGAGAGAATGCTTTCAATGCCGGTGTGAATCATTTTTTAACTAAACCGGTAGATACTCTACAATTGTTTAATCTTTTAGTGGAAACAGCTGAAGCTAATTAATAGTGAATGAACGGTTCCCATTTCCGTGTCAATTCTTAATTAATAACAGTCGATTATCTTTATAATTCTATGTATAGCTTATCTAAATTTAAAATTCTTGTTTTTTTCTTTCTTATCATTTCAAATTTAGTTGCCCAACCGAATCTCAATCAAAAAATTGGGTTGATTATTGGTCTTCCTACACAGCCAATTAAAAACTTTAAAGGGTTTGGCGCTGAATGGGATTCAAGATCATATGAATTAAACGGTGTAACAAGTCAAGACTTTAAATTGATTGGTGATAGGATTAAATGGATGAAAGTTCCGATTGTACGAACAATGATGCAGACAAAATGGTGTTTTAGTCAGTCACTTGGATTTGATTGGGAATCGAATGATATGAAGTTGCTCTATCGTCATCTGGATTTTTGTCAAAAGAATGGAATTGAAGTAATGCTCTCTGATTGGGGCGTTGAAGTCGATTGGCTAGCAGTTGATGGTATTAAGTCAACTTCAGATTCATTATATGCTGATGTAATTGGAAAATATTTGAATCATCTTGTAAACACAAAAGGATACTCTTGCATAAAATATTTCGGACTAGTTAATGAACCTAATTATGAAGTAGGCAACTTCGAAAGATGGAAACTTGGAATGGAAAATTTATTCCAAGTATTTGTAAACTATGAATTGAATAAAAAAATTAAACTTGTTGGGCCGGGAACGAGTAATAACAAACAATGGTTTTTCGATACTGTTGATGAGATACGCTACCTAATTGATGTATACGATGTTCACATGTATGCATGGAAAGATAGAACTGCCATTGGCAGTGTTCAACTTGAATTAACTGAACTGTGGGATTATGCAAAATCAATTGATAGAAAAGGAGATGAAAAATTATACTTTGTAACTGAAGCTGGTATGAGAGATGGTCAATCAGCAGAAATAAGTACTCAAATTGACAGCTATTATTATGGCGTATTTATGATTGATTATGCAATTCAAGCTGTTCATTCCGGTGCTACTACAGTTTTAGCATGGATGATGGATGATAATAGTCATCCTGAATTTAATTGGGGGCTTTGGACAGATAAAAAAAATGGTATGCAACTTCGCCCTTGGTTTTATTCATGGTCATTATTAACAAAATTATTTCCAGCCGGATCGGATGTATTTAAAATAAGATCGAGATCAATCAATATTAGAGCACTTGGAGCTAGAATTAATTTGAATGGAAAAACCAATTGGTCTTTTTGCATAGTTAATTTAGCGAACAATGCTCAAAAAGTATTATTAAAAGTTGATAATGAAACCAATTTTAAATTTGCAAAGTATCTGTATCAAGAAGGAAACCTTGTAAAAGATTCAAATGGATATCCAAAACCAATTGAATTTCTTTCTTTTAATTTAAATGATGGTTTGGAAATAGAAGTACCTTCAAAATCAGTCCTATTTTTTACTAGCCAAGCCAATTAAGATTAAGTAAAGTTTATACCTCTTATCTCACCTAAATACTTTTTTTTTAGAAAATCACTTGCAAATGATTAAACCAAATCATAATATTGCTGTCAAATAGACACATCATCTCATTTAAGAGCATTTATGGAAAAATCAGTTTACTTAAATAAAATTGCAGTTTGGGATAAAGCTGCAGCGCATCATATTCTTTCAAGGACTTTGTTTGGATTTACTCAACAAGATGTTGCATTTGCTCTTTCAAAATCATTAGACGATTTTATTGATAATTTCTTATTGGGTAATAAACCTGAACCTCAATCTCCAACTTACCAATCAGTTGAATGGGTAAACTCACCAAATAATAATGATACAAGAACTAATTACTCAAACTGGTTCCGGACATTAATCTATTGGTGGTATGACTTAATGTTAAATCAAGGAATGACATTTAGAGAAAAGGTAACAATTTTTTTGCATAATCATTTTGTTTCCGAATATAATGTAGTTCAAGTCCCACAGTTTATGTTTCATCAAAATAAATTATTTCGACAGTATGCTTTTGGAAATTTTAAAGAAATTACAAAAAAAGTTACGATTGATCCGGCAATGTTGATCTATCTTAACGGAAATGTTAGCACTAAAACAAAACCAAATGAAAATTATGCAAGAGAGCTTCTAGAATTATTTACGATCGGAATAGGGAATTACACAGAAAATGATATAAAAGAAGCTGCCCGAGCTCTTACTGGATGGCGTATAAACAATGATACTCGGCAATCATATTTTGATTCAACGAGATTTGATTCAACAAACAAAACTTTTTTAGGACAGACTGGAAATTTTGGATATCAAGAAATTGTAGATATAATTTTCCAGCAGCCAAAAACTGCTGAGTTCCTATGCAGAAAATTATATAAAGAATTTATTCATTATGAAACTAACAATGATTATGTACTACAGTTAGCAAATGTAATGAGAACTAATAATTATGAAATGAAACCAGTCCTTTCAACTTTGCTCAAGTCGCAATTTTTTCATTCTGAAGATGTAAGAGGCGCAAAAATAAAATCACCTATAGAAATCACATTTTCTGCATTTCGTCAATTCAATTTGGTGCCAGATGAAACTTTATATAGCTATGTCAGAACATTTCTTTCTATGATTCAGCAAGATTTATTTAATCCTCCTGATGTGCGAGGGTGGGAAGGTCAGCGAAAATGGATTAGCAGCAATACTTATCCAACAAGAAATAATTTTACTGATTCAATTATAAATGGAAAACGATTTGACCGGAATACAACAATAAAAAAAGTTGATGTAATTCCTTTTACACGCTCGTTTTCAAGTTCGGAAAATGCAGTTCAGTTCATAGAAGATATTTCAAAATTTTTAATTCAATTTCCATTAAGTACTACTAAAAAGAATTCCTTATTGCAAACGATGCTTGACGGCACCGCAATTAGCAATTGGTCAACATATGATCCATTAGCTGAGGGAAGATTGAAAAATTTTTATAAATATTTAATGCGTTTACCTGAATTTCAGCTTTTATAATCTCAAGGTATTGATATGAAACGAAAAGACTTTTTAAAACATTTAGGAATGATAACTGGAGGAGGTGTAGTAACCTTAACAGTGGGGGGAATTCCTATCAAAGCATTTGCTAATTCATTTTTGAATATAAATTCAACAAACGGAAATGTTCTTGTTTTAATTCAGCTGAAAGGCGGTAATGATGGTTTAAATACAATTATTCCATTTGAAGACTCTGTTTATTTTACCAAAAGACCAACTTTAGCTATTTCAAAAGATACCGTTGTAAAGCTAAATAACCTTACTGGCTTACATCCATCATTACAGCCATTGAAATCAATTTTTGATGATGGAAAAATGACGATTGTTCAAAATATTGGTTATGAAAACCAGAACCGTTCTCATTTCCGTTCAACAGATATTTGGCTTTCGGCTTCAGATGCAAATCAATTTTTATATGATGGGTGGGCTGGAAGATATTTAGCTAAAGCATTTCCAAATTATCCGGCTTTACCTCCGGCGCATCCTATGGCAGTTCAGCTTGGCTCTGTTCAGTCACTTGTTTTAGAAAGTCAATATGGAGGGATGGGAATAACATTTCAAGATCCAAATAATTTTTATCAATTGGTAAGTGGAATCAATGCTGATAATGATCCTTCTCCTAATACACTTGCTGGTGAAGAATTGAAGTTTTTGAAAGAAGTTGCTGCTCTATCAATTCAATATGCTTCAGTGATAAAAGAGAAAGCAGACGCAAGTCAAAACAAAGTTACTTATCCAAATACAAACTTAGGAACGCAATTAGCAATTATAGCTGATTTGATTTCAGGCGGTTTGCAAACCCCAGTTTACCTTGCAACTCTCGATGGATTTGATACTCATGCAAATCAAGTAACATCACATGCTAATTTGATGAAAACTCTTGCTGATGCTATTAAAGCTTTTCAAGATGACCTTCAATTATTAGGTGTTGCCGATAAAGTTGTTACAATGACCTTTTCTGAATTTGGTAGAAGACTGACAGAAAATGGAAGTTTTGGTACAGACCACGGTGCGGCAGCACCAATGCTATTTTTTGGAAATAGAGTCATTGGAGGGTTTTATGGAAGCAATCCAAGCTTAACTGACTTAGATTCAAGCGGTGATGTAAAATTTAAATATGATTTTCGACAAATTTATTCAACTGTGCTTATCAATCATCTTGGTATGTCTAAAGAGCAAGTGGCGCAAGTATTGTTAAAAGATTTTCAAACACTTCCAATAATAAAGATTAATCCAACTTCAGTAAACGATAATAATTTAATACCAAGTGATTACAATCTTGAACAAAATTATCCGAATCCATTTAATCCTTCTACAACTATTTCATATTACTTAGCAGAATCTGGATTTGTCTCTATAAAAGTTTTTGATTCAATTGGAAGAGAAATAAAATTACTTGTAAATAATTATCAAACTGCTGGAAAGCATTCGGTTCAATTTTATGCAAATGGTCTATCTAGCGGTACTTACATTTATAGTATAGAAGCTGGTAATTTTAAAACCTCCAGAAAAATGTTGTTAATAAAATAGTTTTTTTCCCCACAATCCCTCTTTAAGTGAGAATCATTTTTTGGTTCTCACTTATTTTAGAATTTTGATACAAACCACATTATATTGCTCCTAATTAATTTCTTTGACTGAAAATGTTGAATAAGATTTTCCCAAAATATTTTATCATAAATAAACCATACGGAGTTCTTTCACAATTTAGTGATTCTGATGGGAGAAAGACTCTGAAAAATTTTTTTCACTTTCCCAAAGATGTTTATCCGGTTGGCAGACTCGATATGGATAGCGAAGGTTTGCTCATTCTTACTAACGATAAATCTTTAACCGACTATTTACTCAATCCAAAGAATGAACATGAAAGAGAATATTATGTTCAGGTTGAAGGAATACCAACATCCGAAGCAATAGATAAACTTCGCAATGGTGTTGTAATTGAAGGTCGTAAAACACTTACGGCAAAAGTAAAGATTATTTCTGAGCTAAGACTTCAAGAAAGAATCCCACCAATCCGAAAGAGAAAATATATTCCAACAAGTTGGTTGAGTATAACAATAATTGAAGGTAGAAATCGGCAAATCCGTAAAATGACGGCTGCTGTTGGATTTCCAACATTAAGACTTATTAGAGTTAGAATAAAAAACTTAACTATTGGAAAATTGAAAATTGGAGAGGTAAGAGAATTAAGCAGCCAAGAAGTTGAGTTGTTGAAAAAATTAGAGCAAAGGCAAGAGTAAGATTAAGAGCAAGAGTAAGAATGACAGTGAAAGATAGAAGAAATAGTTCTTTATCTTGCTCTTAACTCAAATTATAAATTCACTTCAATTCCAAAATAAAAAGACCTTCCAAGTGTTCCAAAGTATAATACTTCTTCATAGTATTTATTGAAAAGATTTTCAATTCTTCCGAATAATGAAATTTCATTTGTCAACTTGTATGCTGAGCTGAAATTAAATAATAAATAACTGGGAAGCGTAATTCTCTTAACTGGAAAGACAGAAAAGTCTTTATCATCTCTTTTCCCGACTAATCTTAACTGCGCATTCAAATTGAAATGTTCGAAAGGCAGATAATCAACAATTATGTTTGCATTATGTTTTGGTCTGCGAATTAATTGTTTTACAAAGTCTGAACTTCCTTCATATTCATCTTTTGTTTCATTAAAAGTATAATTGAGTTTTAGTGACAAATTGTTATCCGCTTTATATTTTGTAGACATCTCAATTCCTTTAGAAGAAGCTTTCGCAAT
>Ga0194126_10010697_pt1 | contig 11973 bp, 10 predicted proteins | sample TA2KigC150mmetaG_FD_148641 | JGI IMG/M metagenome (GOLD analysis project Ga0194126, IMG submission 148641) | Freshwater microbial communities from Lake Tanganyika, Tanzania - TA2015035 Kigoma Deep Cast 150m | ecosystem: Environmental > Aquatic > Freshwater > Lake | place: Tanzania: Lake...
CCCGAGATTCAGCCACCAACCGCTGACCGACTATTTCCGATAATGTCTAAGATCAAACGGTAGCCGAGCTCGTCAAAGGTCAGAACCGAAGTGTATGCCGAGACTTCCCCGCGCTCCAGACCGTTCAAAGAAGGGCTGAGCTTCTGCGATGCCGCGCAACAACATGTACGGCATCATCGTGTCAATGTAAATTGTATTGCCTGTGAATACGCTCAACGGAGTTGCCATTCGGCGAACCTCTTCCAGTCGAGATTCAAGTCGTATTCATCGCGCGTGCCTTTCCCTGCAGCACCGAACAATTCCTGAGTGAGTCCCGTTGCCACAGCAACTTTCGGCAGTACCATCAATTGGCGGCGCATTGTCTCAAGTTCGCGCATCATTGCATCAATCCGCCCAACAACCTGTCGTGTATCGAGAACCGGATGTTTCGGTTTGCGGCCCACGCGACGGACTGAACGTTTCGTCGGTTTGCGTGTTGGAGTCATGATAAACTCCTTTGGGTATTTGCCCTGTGTTCGATCACATTGTGCCCTTATCGAGACTGAGTGTCAACAGCAGTTGCGATTGAGTCTTCACGGTCTTTTAGAAAACACCTCACAATGTGTCCACTGCTCACTGTCCACTATTCACTGCCGATTGCCTTCTTGCAACTCGCCTCTCTCGATCCACAGCCGCCGCCACGCCGCGCCCTCCCACAAACCGCGCCGCACCTCTTCTTCCGCGCGCAACATCGCGCGATAACGCGAGTCGCGGCGTTTCGCCAAAACAGCGGGCGCGGCGTCTTCGACAATGCGCCCGTTTTCGATCACGAGCACGCGGTCAAAGGTCTCGGCTTCACCGGCGTCGTGTGTGATGCAAAACATTGTTGCCGCGCGCCAGTGTGCGCGCGCTTGAACGAGTAACGCGCGGCGCGCGTCGCGATCCAGTCCGCGAAACGGTTCGTCCAAAATCGCGAGGCGCACGTTCTGCTTGTTCAGTGCGCGCCCCAGACGCACGCGTTGACCCTCGCCGCCGGACACCAAGCCGCCGTTTTCGCCCAGCGCGGTCTGCATCCCATTCGGCAATCGCTCCAAGATGGTGTACAGATCGGCGCCTTCCAAGGTGTTGCCGACAAAGTCATCACCACCTGGATTGCCGAATTGTAGATTGGCAATGAGCGAGCGATTCCACAATTGCACCGCCGGGTCTACCCACGCGATTTCGCGGCGCAACGCGCGCAAGCGCTCGCCGTCCAGCAACGCGCCATCGACGCGCGTATATCCCTCCGTCGGCTTGTGCCACCCCAGCAAAATGCCGACGAGTGTGGACTTGCCCGCGCCAGACGGTCCCAGAATCGCGATATGCTCGCCCGGCTGGACGCTCAAATTGATGTCGCTCAGAATCGTATGTCCACTGGCTTGGACCTGCACTTTGTCAAATTCGATGGCGACACCCAGGTGGTTCAAGGTTTCGGGTTCAAGGTTAGAAGACGCTGAACCTGAAACCTTGAACTCTGAAACCTGCAACCCGGTTTCGTCCGGCGCTCCCAGCGGTTCGAGCAAACGCAGGGTGTGGTTCCGCACGAGCGGGTATTGTTCCAGCCACGCGAACAGCGATTGCGCAAGCACCGGCAGGTTGAGCGTCCAGTAGAACAAGAGCAACACGTTCGTCATCGCGCCGCCGCCCATCACAAAGTTGAAGAGAATGATGACCGAGAACGCGGCGTAGAGCAACGCGCTGACGCCTTGGAGCGCGACCATCATCCGCCAAGTGTCAAACGATGAGCGCGTCCATTCGGTCAAGAGCGATTCGTGTTCGCGGCGCAACGAACGTTCGGCGCCGTGCATCCGCGCCGGAATCAATCCGAGCAACGCGTCGAGATAGAATCGGCTCAGCGCGCCGTCGTGCGTGAACAAGCGCATCTCGCGCTCGCGTTGGACGAGACTGCTCAAGTAGGCGACGACGCCAAAGACCGCCGTAAACGCGATCGCCCACGGCGCGCTGAGCGGATCGAGCAGGATGACGCCAAGCGCGGTCAGGAGCAATTGAAAGGTCAAACGCAAAACGTTCACCGCGAGCGTCGGCACACTTCGCAGCGCGCGCAGACCGTGCGCGCGCATTGCGATATCGGACGTGAGGCGGCTGTGAAAATATCGATCGCTGAGGCGCGGAATTTTTTCCAGAAGCAGAACGCGCAAGCGCGTTTCCAGCCGCCGCCCGATCCGTTGTTCCACCGTCATCAGCGGCAGTTCGAGCGCGAACAGGAACAAGACGAGCGCGAGCACGACGACCATGACGATCCAGGGCGAACTCACACCAGGGATGTTGATCTCCAGTCTCATCACACCTTGCAACAAAAGCGCTTCGGCGGTCACACCGAGCGCCGCCATAAACAGCGCGACGACCACGATACCCAACGTGATGAGCCCATCCTGGCGCAACACGCGCCACAATTCTTTTTCGGGACGGAGCGGTGGCTCTTGCAACGCGGCGGTGAGTTCGGGCGACAATTTTTTCTCTGTCAACACTTCGGGCGCCTTAAGGGCAAGACCACGCACGCGGACGAGAACGGCGCCGCGCAACAGCAATTGTGCTTCGGCTTCGGGTTTGGTGGGATCGCGCGGGACTGGCTCGACGAACCAGTACGGCGCGGGAATCGGGGCGTCGGGCGCGCTTCCACGCGCCTCTTCGAAAAAGCGGATCAACACTTGTTCCACGATTTCGCCGCGCTCCAAGCCGTTGGCGCGCGCGAGCGACGTGACCATCCGCGTTGCCGCGTCCAATGCCGCTAACCCGCGCCAACTGGGATCATCGTTGGCTTGCGCGATCAAATCGGCGGCGCGTTCTTCCGTCAAATGCAGTTCGCTCATCCGCCGGATTAACGGCAAGAGGAATCCGTCCGTTCCCGCCCAGTCGCGAAATGCCTGCGCCGGTACGGGAAAGCGATGGATATACAATTCTTCGAGCAGGCGTTTTTCTTCGATCCAACGCCGCCCGGTGCCTGAGTCCATCACTTGGACGAATCGTCCGTGCTTGCTCCAGATGATCAAAAAATGCGTCAGTCCATTCGGCAAACGCACGACGACGAGCGCGGGCAGCGCGTCCGCTTCCGGCAACAAGAGATGATCGGCGGGCATCATCACCTGTTCGGCGTCCAAACCGAGTTGGATGGCGATTTGCTCGATCGTGTCAATCGAGGTGCCGTCCACTTCGGTTTGGCACGCTTCGCGCAGACGCCCGTAACTCGCGGCGATGCCAAAGCCCTCCAGCAACGCTTTGAGCGATGCGGGACCGCAGTCCATCTCAGAAGTTTGAATAACTTCGGGCACGAAAAAACGTGGTGTAGTTGGCATATTTTTTGATTTGTAGGGGCAGGTCTTGTGCCTGCCCGATGGCGTTGCCTGAAGGGCAACCACAAGGGATTGCCCCTACGGGCGATGCCACCCTTATCCCGGCACAATGTTGGGCGCGAGTTGGTTGAGCGCGTCCTGCCGCGCCGCGCACCCGCAATCCTTGCCCGTGACTTGGGTGTACAATTCGGCGAGTTGGTTCAACCCGGTCGCGTGCGTGAAATCCGCGACCACGTCTCCCAAACCCTTACCGACGACGAGACCGGTTTGAACATTCATCTTGTCCTCCTTATTCTGCTGGTTCTTCCGCCGCCAGAATTTCAAAATCCAACAACCTGCGTACTAATGCTGGTTCCATTTCGATTTGTTCTTTTTCGTCAATCATCTTGAGTGCTTCGTCCACCGTGCGCCCTTCAAAATACGGGAGCAGATTCAGCACCACGGACGGCAACAAAAGCGGCGCGTATTCGCTGTACGATACAATTTGCACTTGGTCATTCCCCAGTGGTTGCACACGAAAATTGCCGGGACGTGCGGCGCGTGGTAACTCTGTCGAAAGCAACGCGCCATACGCCTGGCGCGCCACGCGCAAACGCAACGCCGCTTCCGCGCCGCCGATTTCGAGCGCGCGTTGCGCCGACAGCGCGGAGACCAGCCGCCCACACTCGCGATAAAACTCGGCTTCGCGTCCCGCCCAGTTGCCCCACAGCGCGCGATGCGCTTGTTCGTCCACCACCTCATCCAGTTCTTGCGATGTAAAGTGGGTTTTGTCACGACGGCGGTCTGGCAGAATCTGCGCCAAGCTAGCGTCTGCCATTTCCGATTGGGTCAGACACCATAAACTCAAGGTATCTTCCATCTGTCGCAGAAAACTCTCCAACGCCTTCCAGAACGTCAAGCCGACCTGTCCGCGACTGTGTTTACAGAACCAGGTCAGGCAAATTGCGTTGCGGTGCCGCCAGATGCCGCACGCGCCGCCCAGCAATTCCTCCACATAGTACGGACAGCGGAGTTTGAGCGCGCTGCCCATATACGGCGATTTGGCATAGAGCAAATGATATGCCGGCGGCACATCAAGCGTCAGCGGCGTCGCCATAAATCGCTTTTGCACGCGCGCCGCGACCACATCGCGCGCGGGCGCGGCGGTTGGATCGGTCTCGTTCAAGATGCGCCCAACTTGAAAGTTGGTCGGGGACGGGTAATAGCCACAGCACTTGGTGCGCGGGTGAATGCGCCGCGTGAGATCGTGGGTTGGCAGTTGCGTTGACTCGGCGAGCAAAGCGCACTTGTGGCAGGTGGCTTCGGTCTCGGAGGGAATCGAACCGCCTAACCATTCTTCGACCCAGGTTGCATACAGAGATGGCAAAACAACAGATGACAATTTCACAACTCCCCGGATGATTTGGATTGAGACCTGTCGGGGCGCCTGCGGTGGAAATCGGACAGGTCTGCTCTGGCTACTTGCCGAACCTGACGCGCCTCCGGTGGGGCGGGTTTCGCGTCATTCTTGTGGCTTTTTTCAAAGCGCCAGATAGGAGCCACTTGGTGAGACCCTAACCGCAATCGCAGCCCACACGCCCGCTGGTTACATGACACGCCTTGGGGTCACACAGGGCCGCTTTCAGGTTGGTCTGGACCACCATACCTGACTGGTGACGCAACATCGTTGCGGTCAGGATGCGCTTGACGGGCTTGGCTTGCTTGTCGTTCGTTTCTGGTTGCACGTTCTTGTCTTCTTGCGGTTTCATTTCGATTCGTCTCCTTTCAAGAGATGGTTTGGGTTGGCAGAGACGCTTGATCGGACGGTCACGTCCAATCACTGCCAGTGTGGTTTGTTCGTGCCGGAGAAAGCGTCTGGTTCTCCAGCACTGATCTCAAATTCCGTTTTGTCTTGACCTTGGTTCCCTGACTCCTTTCGTTTCCTTCGCTGGTTTTCTATCGCGCGCGCATTTCAAGTTCACGCAATTCCTTTTCCAGTTCGGGTTTGCCGAGCGTCGTGGTCGTCAGGTCGCCTTCCAGTTGGCGAGCGCGCGCCTGAACAAGCCCCAGTTCCTTCTCCAACTCGGCTTTGCCACGCGCCGCGCTGCTCAAGTCGCTTTCGAGTTGGCTGACGCGCGTCTTGAGCGCGCCCAGTTCTTTTTCCAACTCGGCTTTGGCGCGCGTCGTGTCGTTCAATTCGCTTTCAAGTTGGTTGGCGCGTGCCTGGTGGGACTCGAGTTCTTTCTGCATTTCGTTCTCGCCTCTGGTCGCGATGGCGAGCGCGCTCGCGAGTTGATTGGCGCGCGCTTGGAGTACGCTCAGTTCATTCTCCAATCCGACTTTGCCTTGCGTCACGACATTCAGGTTGCCTTCGAGTTGATGGACGCGTATCTTGAACGTGCCCAGTTCCTTCTCCTGGTTGGCTTGCGCTTGCGCCGCCGCATCAAAAGTGTCTTGGAGTTGACTCGCCCGCACCTTGAGCGTGCCCAGTTCCTTCTCCAACTTGGCTTTGCCTTGCGTGGCGACGCCCAGGTCGCCTTCGACTTGGCTGACGCGCACTTTGAGGACGCCCAGTTCATTTCCCAACCCGGCTTTGCCTTGCGCCGTCATACTGCGATCACTTTCGAGTTGGCTCGCGCGCGACTTGAGCGCGCCGAGTTCATTCTCCAACTCGGCTTTGCCTTGCGCGGCAATGCCTAGATCGCCTTCGAGTTGGCTCGCGCGCGCTTGGAGCACTTCCAACTTCCGCGCCAATTCGGTATTGTCGCGTATCATCACCGCCAGCTCGTCTTCGAGTTGGCTCGCGCGCGCCTTGATTTCACCCAGTTCCTTTTCCAACTTCGCTTTGCCTTGCGCGGCGACGCTCAGGTCGCCTTCGAGTTGGCTGATCCGCACCTTGAGTACGCTCAATTCTTTTTCCAACTCGGCTTTACCTTGCGCGGCGATACCCAGCGCGCTGGCGAGTTGGGCGGCGCGCGCTCTAACTTGACCGAGTTCCTTTTCCAACTCGGCTTGGCGTTGCGCGGCGAGATCGCGCGCGCTGGCGAGTTGATTGACGCGTGCGTTGACTTGGCTCTGTTCTTCTTCCAACCCGGTCTGGGTTTTAATTGCCGCCGTCAAGTCGCCTTCAAGCTGACTGCCGCGCGTCTGGAGCGTTCCCAATTTCTCCTTCAACGCGGTGGTGCCTTGCGCCACGATCCGCAGATCGTCCTCCAGATGGTTGGAATACACCTTGAGCGCGCCGAGTTCATTTTCGAGTTGGTTGGCGTGAACCTTGACCTGACCGAGTTCCTTCTGTAGCCGGTCTTGGCGCGCGGTGAGTTCCAGCTCAAATGCGATTTGGTTTTTGATCGTATGATCGCGATCGGTTTCGAGTTGACGCGCGCGCGCTTGCAGGTCGCGCTGGGCAAGTTTGAGTGTGCCCAATTCTTTTTCCAACTCGGTTTTGGTTTTTGTCGTAACATCCAGATTGCCTTGCAGTTGGCGCGCGCGACTTGTGACTTCGCCCAGTTGCTTATCCGACTCGGCTTTGGCGCGCGTCGTAGTATCCAGCGTGCCTTGGAGTTGGTCGCCGCGCGCTTCGGCGCCACTCAGGGCTTGTCGGGTCATGCCCAGGTCGCCTTCGAGTTGGCGCGCGCGTCCTTCGGTCTCATTCAAGGCAGACTGGAGGGTACCGCGTTCCTTCTCCAACTCGGCTTTGGTTTGCGCGGCGACGCCCAGATCGTTTTCGAGTTGGCGCGCGCGCGTTTGAATCGCGCCCAGTTCGTGCTCTAGCTTGCCGCGGCTGGGCGCTACGGGGACAGCAGCGCGCGGCGGGCTGTCAGCCAAGCCAGCCAGTTGGCGCAACGCCAACCGAAAGGCGGCGGGGTTTTCGTCCGCGACCTTGCAAACCGCCGTGATTGCTTGCGCTTCGCGTTCCTTATCGGATGCCAGGAAAAGTTCGGGCGGCGGAGTCACCTGTCCACACTCGATCAAGACCTGGTGCAATTGGAGTCCGAATTTCTTATGCCGATCCGGGTTCGTACGCCAGGCGCGGTATGCCAGGAAAACCGGCACGTCCGATTGGACGCCGTCGGGATGCCACGCGCCGAGCGCGGACATCAGAACGGAATCCTCGACCAACTGCTTGAGTTCCGGCGCGTAGCCCAACTGTGGATCGTTCTGCCAAGCGACGTCGAAATTCACCGCACTGCAATAGCGCGCGACTTTATCGGCGAAGCGCTCTAGTTCTCGGTCGCCCAGTCCGCTCACCCACGCGGCAAAATTTTCCGCCGACACCGGTAAGGTATCGGACAGCGCGACGCGTTTGGGGAACGCGGCATTGACGCTCCACTGCTTGAATTGTTTTGCCAATAACAACGACACGGATCACGGCATCGTCCGGTATGTTCCTGTACCGGCACTGGGTCAGAACGGCCTTGCGCCCAGTCTCAGCACGAACACGTTCGGTATTTCTCCCAAAGGGGAAATCCAGTTTCAGCAGTCCCCAAGAAATGTCAAAACCCGTGTCCTGAACAAAGGGCTGGCTAGAGGGCGCGAATTGGCACAAACCTTTGGCAGTGATCGGTTCACGCTGGGCAGCAGTGTGGTATCCGAAATACGCGATACCTCCACCAGTCCGCGCATTGCCGTCTATGCTGAAACCAAAATCAACGGCAACACTCATTATCTTGCCCACCGTTCGGCGGGGGAATTCGTTCCGAAAACATTCGAGGATACTCACATCAACATTTTGTTCGGGACTTGTCTGTTTGACAACGAAAGTGTTTATCTTGTCAGCGGAAACAACAGGATCACGTTTTTGGATCTGCAAACCATGTCGCTTGACCAGACAAAGGTTGATGAAATTTCTGTGGACAAGGCATGGACGTTATACGAAACAGAATTGATCACCCGCCTATCCCACTGCATCGCGGACACGGTCGCTGTGCTGAACGGACAGACAACGGTAACCGTCTGGTACGATATTCCCAGAGTGGAATACTATACTTATCTGTTAGAGCCGTTTGAAGCGGGCAATATCAGCCGATCCTGTATGGAGCGCTATTTCGATGCGGTTGATGAGAGGCATAATCTTCTGGCTCAGCAATGTATCAAACAGATCCGGAGCATCGCGAAAAATATACCTGTCGAGATTTCGTCGGCAGAAAGTTTCAGTTGTCTGGAGAATCTGATTCGGCATAGCGTTGCGCACGGCAGGGTACCTTCGCTGACGGAGGCGAAAACGGTGCTGGCTGAAACATACCCGTTGTGGGTGCAAGTCCTGGCACACAATTCGCCCGAGCGGTTTTTTGATTTGACGATGCTGAGTTATTGCTACGAATATCTCGCGGCGGGGCAAGTGGTGAGTCGTCCAGATGACACCCTGTGTCTCGCGATTGAATCCTACGGCGAAGCCAGAATATTGGATAATCTGAAATTGGTTTTGGAGAAGATGCCTCACGCTCCGCGTTCATGTTGCGTTCACGCGATGTATCCGCTCAAACAGGTTGCGCTCTACGTCGGCGATGACACGGTGGCAGCCGAACTGTATATGAAACGCCCGCATCCGAATATGAAGAACGTGAATGGCGATTCGGTTGATGTGACGACGGAATTTCTAAGGCGGTTCAACAAATGATTGATGATTTCCTCCCAGTTTTGAAAGACGCCGCGCGCCACGCCTGGTCCAAAACGATTCTCCCGGACCCGGCGGCTGAGCGTCCGCGCGATCCATCCATCACGCCGGGAATCCGATTGTCCAAGCGCGCGCCAGCGCCGGACGCGCCGCCGAGCGGCGTCCAGACCAGCGCGCAAATCTCTGCGGCAACGCAAACCAGGTTGCGCGCAGAAGACAAGCGACTCAGCCAAGATGTTGCGCTTTCGGCGACGGCATTGGGTTTGACAACGGCGGGGGCGCTGGTGGCGCATCCCTTGGCGTTGCTGAGTCTGCCAATCCTCATCAAACTCGCCATACCCTATTTGCGCGATGGCTATCACAGTCTGGTTGAGCAACGCAAGATTGATACGCCCGTTTTCGTTGCCGCGTTGAACACGGGCTTGATTGCTTCGGGGCTGTTTTCGATGGCGGCGCTGTATGAAGGCGTGGACGCGTTGAGCAAAAAAGTCATCTTGCGAACGCGACGCAGGTCAGAGGAAGCGTTGACCGGCGCGCTAGGCGAGCAACCGCGCACCGCGTGGATCATCGCGCCCAACGGTCAGGAAATCGAAATTCCATTCGAGCAATTAAAACCCGACGATGAATGTATCGTTGCGGGCGGTCAGCGGATCCCCGCCGACGGCATCATCACCCACGGCACCGCCACGATTGATCGGCGGATGTTGACCGGCGAGTCGCAGCCCATCGAAAGCGGCGTCGGCGATCCGGTCTTCGGCTCGACCCTGGTCGTGTCGGGCAAGATCCATCTGCGGGTGGTCAAGTCCGGTCAAGAAACGACGGCGGCGCAAATCACCGAGATATTGCGGAACACCGCGGATTACCCATCGTCGGTCGAGTTATGGAGCAAACAGTTCAGCGATCGCGCCGCCTTGCCGCAGTTGGCGTTGACTGCCGCGGCTTTGCCGGTCGCCGGGACGCAAGGGGCGTTGGCGGTGCTGATCTCGGATATGGCTTGCGATGCGCGCCTGACCGGACCGCTCAGCGTGTTGAACTATCTCAATCTCGCGACCCAGCATGGCATTTTGATCAAAGATGGGCGCGCGTTGGAATTGCTGGCGCACGTCAACACGGTCGTGTTCGACAAGACCGGCACACTGACGCTGGAAGAGCCGGAACTGGGACGAATCTATGTGCGCGATGGGCTGGACGAAAACGAATTGTTGCGGTATGCCGCCTCGGCGGAAGCGCGGCAGACGCACCCGATTGCGCGCGCCATTCTGCAAGCCGCGCAGGCGCGCCATCTCGATTTGAGCGCGAGCCAGGACGCGCATTACGAAGAAGGTTTCGGCATTCTGGTTCAGTTAGCGGATGAACAAGTCCATGTCGGCAGCGCGCGGTATATGGATCTGGAAGACATTGACATCCCGACTGATTGGCGCGCGGAGCAGACGGTCGGTCAAGCGCAGGGTCATTCGTACGTCTATGTCGCAGTCGATCGTCGTTTGAGCGGTATGATCGAACTGCGTCCTGCCATCCGCCCCGAAGTGAAACAACTCATGCAACAACTCAAGGCGCGCAAACTGAATCTCTACATTCTGTCAGGCGATCATCAGCAAGTGACCGCCGCACTGGCAGAGCACCTGGGTATCAAGAACTACTTTGCCGAGGTGTTGCCAGCGGGCAAAGCGGACATTGTCGATCAACTGCAAGCGAGTGGCGCGTCGGTCTGCTATGTCGGCGATGGCATCAACGACGCGATTGCGCTGAAAAAAGCGCACGTCTCGGTGTCGCTGCACGGCGCGTCCACAGTTGCCGCCGATGCTGCCTCGATTGTTTTGATGGATGGCAATCTCGAGAAATTAGGGCGACTGTTTGAGATTGCCGATGGCTTGAGCGCGAATCTGCGGACAGATTTGCTTGCCTCTTTTGTGCCAAGTGCCGCGGCGATTGGCGGTGTGTTTCTCTTTCACCTCGGCGTATTCCCTGCTTTCCTGATCGGAGTGGGCGGCTTTACCGTCGGTATGGTAAATTCGATGATGCCGCGCCTGATGTCTGACGCTGAAGCAAAGGAGGAGCAGAGTGGCAAGCGACTATAATGAGATCGCTCTTGATTACGCCGCATCGCTCGATAAACTCCCGGCGGCTAAACATGTTGATGATTATACATTTTTCAACATGGTTGGCGAGGTCACCGACAAGACGATTCTCGATATCGGCTGCGGACCGGGTGTCTATACCAGACCATTGAAGCAGATGGGCGCGGCGCGAGTGGTCGGGTTAGATTATGCGCCGGAAATGATCAAACAGGCGCAAGCCGAAGAAAGTCGTTCCCCGTTGGGCATCGAATATATTCTGGGGGATATGTTTGCCCCGGTGAGACTGGGTAGTAATGTCATCCCTTCGACAAGCTCAGGGCAGGCTCTGAGGAACGAAGGATTTGATCTGGCTGTGGCTTCATTCGTACTTGGATTGGCTCCGACAAGAGAGCATTTGCTCAAAGCATGTCAAATGGTTCATAGTAATCTAAGAGCAAGGGGGCGTTTCTTGGTGGCGGGTCTGAATCCTGAACTATCCCCCGCGACCTATCCGCTCTTTGAAAAGTATGGATACAAGGTCTCGGCTTCAGGTCCGCTCGAAGAAGGGGCTATCATCACAGTCGTCGTTTCGAGCGATGACAAACAACTCGTGTACCAAGATTACTATCACAGCCATGCGGATTACGAATGGGCGTTGCAAACCGCCGGCTTTCAGGCGATTCGTTGGCGCCGCCCGATGGTATCGCCTGAAGGTCTCCAGCAATTCGGTCAAGAGTTTTGGCGAGACTATATTGAATGTCAGTACGGCATCTATCTGGAATGTGTCAGGGCGGAATCGAAATTGCAAAGCATCCCATAGGGACCGTGAATCAAGATTCATTTTCGGTATGACGAGGCAATTGCGGCTCTCCTCAGATTAGTGGGGTGAATCGGCGCGGTTGACGCGTCTTCCCCTTCTGGGGTAGACTGGAGCACCGAGGAGGTGGGACGATGGAGGAGATACTGCTGTTGAGTGCTCCAGCGAAGGTGA
>Ga0194126_10010699_pt1 | contig 11971 bp, 13 predicted proteins | sample TA2KigC150mmetaG_FD_148641 | JGI IMG/M metagenome (GOLD analysis project Ga0194126, IMG submission 148641) | Freshwater microbial communities from Lake Tanganyika, Tanzania - TA2015035 Kigoma Deep Cast 150m | ecosystem: Environmental > Aquatic > Freshwater > Lake | place: Tanzania: Lake...
CTTCTTTTTTTGTTTTTCTAAATGCTATTTTCCGTGGTTGGACGGCATCAATTTCTCGCAATTATGTGTATTTTTGCTGCTGAAAAAATGTTTTTGCAGGCAAGTCAAGTATACATAATTAAACTTAATTATTCAACTTTTTTTTCAAAATTGGTCAGATTCGCGCACAAGATGGGATACAGGTTGACAATATTTAAAAATCTCTTATAATCTAATTCTCTTGCGGGCGTAGTTCAATTGGTAGAACGCTTCCTTGCCAAGGAAGAGGTTTACGGGTTCGAGACCCGTCGCCCGCTCTTCAAATGCCGCAAGGCATTTTTATTTTTCAAAACTAAGGTTTGACAAAGGTTATACCGCCTTATATAATTCTCTATGCCCAGGCGACGTGGCCAAGTGGGAAGGCAAGGGTCTGCAAAACCCTGATCACGGGTTCAAATCCCGTCGTCGCCTCAGAAAAAAGACAAGCAATAGCTTGTCTTTTTCATTTCCTGCTGAGGATCATGCTGCGCGCCAACCGGTCTGCCTTCTCATTCATCGGATGACCGGCATGGCCTCTGATCCACTGCCAGTGGATCTTTCGTCTATCTATTTCTTTTGAAAGCGCCTGCCATAGAGCAACATTGGCCAAAGCGCCGCCTTTACGCTTCCAATTTCTTTCTTTCCAATTCTTCATCCATTCCGTTACTCCCTTTTGAAGATATTGGGAATCGGTATAAATCCGGATTGCTTTTGTTGGATCGACTTTTCTTAGCGCTTCTAATGCAGCAGTCAACTCCATGCGGTTATTGGTGGAATATTTCTCAAATCCTTTCAGCTCCTGTCTGTTTTCACCATTAACGATGATCGCTGCCCACCCCCCTGGTCCCGGATTCGGGTCGCAGCTTCCATCCGTAAAAATCTCCACCAGGTTCAGGTTGAATTTCTGATCCATTAGTTTTCAGATATCTCCTCTAATAGCATTTCTGCATTCTCCCAAATACGTTGGATATCATCTCTCGATGTTGTGAACTGGATCAATTGCCAGGAAATATCAGAAAGTATGTCTTGCATGATGATCCAGTCGCCCGATGCAGGTTCATTGACTACAAGAGGCAAAAAAATCAAGCCATCACTCCAGGCCGGATATTCAGAGCGGAATTCCGTCAAGGATTCAAGCGCTGACGCTGAAAGCGGAAAAGATGCAGTGCTTTCCACGATCCTCACCTGGTTTCTGGCGCTGCTCATCCATTTGATGAACTCCCAAGCAGCCAGGGATTTTTCCTCATTGGAGGAAGTAATGCCATAAGAGATTCCGCTGACGGTCAAGACCGGCCGGCTGGAAATTGACGGGTATGGAATGACTGTCCATTCATCCTCCGACCCATTGATCTCATTCACCAACTCTTGAATCAAGATGTCTTCCAGGGTTCCGCTGTATGCGATTGCTTGCCGGTTGGCTAAATACTGATAAGGCAATGATTGCCTGCCAAGCCAGGCGCAGTTATTGGCAGGCAAGAATAAATCATATAAAAATGAACTGCCTTCAATATTTCCGCTTGACTGCAGGTTGGTAATTCTTCCGGCTGGATCAGTCAAACTTCCATCAAATGCTTTTAGCCAGGAAAAAAATGCGGATGAATCGAAGGAATATACCCATCCACCGGTTCCGATGTTTTCGCGGACAGGTCCAAATTGATTGACCCTGGCTGCTGCGCATGTCTGCTCTTCAAATCCCTCAGGAGTTTCTGGTATCTGTGAAAAGCCAAGCTCTTCTGCCCATGTCTGGTTATAGAATAGGTAGTGTCCAGTGCGGTATGCCGGGAAACTGTATTGTTGATCTCGCAACTTTCCGCTGTCTAAAAAAACGGGGAAAAACCTATCGAGATCTGCCTGGGGAATACCCCATACGGGCGATGATAAAAACTCATCCTGATTTCGTAGTTCAATGCCATTCTCGATCAATGAAGTTAGGTAATAATCCGGCGCAGCAATGAGATCCGGTAAATCCTCCTCGGTCTCCAAAGTATGCGAGATTTGCTGCATCAAAACTTGTTCATCAGCATAAACACTTTCTTGAACGCGGATACTCCATGGGTTGTTTTCGTTGAATTCCTCGATCATCTCGTTCGCGAGATTGGCCATCTTGCCCGACCATGGGTGCCAAATTTCGATAACGATTCCGGAAGGAATACTTTCTGGCAATTCAGGAGCGATTGGTGTTGGAGTTGCGGGTATGGAAGTTGATGCGGGCGTACGGGCAGATTGTGTGGGAACGGTTGTTTCAACCAATTCGATGCCTGGGGTGCAAGAAATAAGCAAAAATGCGGTCAGAGCCGCGGAAATGAACCTCATCTGTTTGCCTGACATGCGATTAATCTTACCAACAATCTAAGACAAATTAAGGCTAAGCCATAAGACCATTGAACAAGATGCTTGGATTTGATATGAGGAAAATGTTTGTTTCAAGGAAACAAATCCTTGAAATGTCTTTTAAGTGTCAAAAAATGTCAAAAAGTGTCAAGTGACCAGAGGAAAAATTAGAGTCGTTGACATACCCGCCCTTACATCTTATAATCGAAATTACTTCAGGAGCAGTAGATCCGTAAGTCGCTGATAGAGAAGGAAGGCCAGGGCTGAAAGCCTCCTCAGCAGAACCGGATTGAAGTCGCCAGTTGGTTTTGCCGAAGAAATCATTGAGAGAGTAGAACGGCACGGGATCGCCCGTTACAGCCATAATCGAGTGCGCCGCATACCGGCGAAGCGAGGTGGTACCGCGCAAGGCAAAAACCTTTCGTCCTCACAACGAAAAGGTTTTTATTTTTAAATTTGGAGGTTTCATGCCAGACAAAAGTTTATCGAAAGCCTATGATTTTTCCAACACCGAAAGGCGTGTGTATTCCTCATGGGAAGACGCTGGTTATTTTCAGCCTTCGAACGATCCGAATAAACCTGATTTTGACCCAACCCAAAAACCCTTCGTGATCTCGATTCCGCCGCCAAACATCACCGGTGGACTCCATTTAGGCCATGCCATGTTCGTGTCCATCGAAGACCTGATCATTCGCTACCATCGCATGTTGGGTGAACCCACCTTATGGGTGCCGGGCAGTGATCACGCCGGCATTGCCACTCAGCTGCAAATCGAGAAAGCGCTGTCAGCCGAAGGCAAAACGCGGGAGGATATCGGGCGTGAAGCCTTTCTCGAGCGTGCCTGGGCATGGAAAGATAAATATGGCGGGATCATCACCGAACAGATCCGGCGGCTTGGCGCATCCTGCGATTGGACACGCGAGCGCTTTACCCTGGACGAGGGATTGAGTCGGGCCGTGCGTGAAGCGTTCGTAACGCTCTATGAAAAAGGTTTGATCTACCGTGGGCCGCGTCTGATCAACTGGTCGCCTAACCTGCGGACTGCAGTGTCTGATCTTGAAGTGGAACATTCCCAGGAACAGGGTAAGCTCCATTTCTTCAAGTACCGATTGGCAGAAAATCCGGAGGAGTATCTGCCGGTGGCTACCACCCGCCCGGAAACGATCCTCGGTGATACAGCTGTGGCAGTGCATCCGGAAGACGAGAGATACAAAAGATTCGTTGGCAAGAAAGTCTTGGTACCCATTCTTGATCGTGAAATACCGGTCATCGCGGATGAGAGTGTTGACCGCGCATTCGGCGGCGGAGCGCTCAAAGTAACTCCGGCGCATGATCCTACGGACTACGAGATCGCTCAACGCCACAACCTTGAGAAGATCAACATACTCAATCGGGACATCACGATCAATGAGAATGGCGGTCCTTACCAGGGCTTGCATCGCGATGACTGCCGCAAGCAGATTTGGGCGGATATGGCCGAAAAAGGTCTGGTGATCAAGGAAGAACCCTACACAATCAATGTACCACGCTCCCAACGCGGTGGTGAGATCGTTGAACCCATGATCAGCGAACAATGGTTCATAGACATCCGCCCATTGGCGGAAAAGGCCATTGCTGCGGTCAAGGACGGTCACATTACGATTGTTCCAGATTACTTTACCAAGGTCTATTACAACTGGATGGAGAATATCCAGGATTGGTGCATCAGCCGCCAGCTCTGGTGGGGGCATCGTATTCCTGTCTGGTACTGCGATGACTGTGGAAAGATGACTGTCCATCGGGAAGATCCTTCGGAATGCCAGCATTGTGGAGGGAAAAGCATCCAGCAGGATGAGGATGTTCTCGATACATGGTTCTCATCCGGATTATGGCCGTTCTCCACGCTTGGTTGGCCGGATAAAACCAAAGATCTGGAATACTTCTACCCAACATCTGTGATGGAAACAGGGTATGACATTCTTTTCTTCTGGGTGGCGCGTATGATAATGAGCGGATTGGAATTCATGGAAGAAGCGCCGTTTCACACGGTCTACCTCCATGGTCTCATCCGCGATGAACACGGGCAAAAGATGAGCAAGACCAAAGGCAATGTGATCGATCCCCTGATTGTGATGGACGAATACGGTACGGATGCACTGCGCTTCACCTTGCTGGTCGGCTCTACACCCGGCAAGGACATGAACTTGAGCGTCAAGAAAGTTGAATCCAATCGAAATTTTGCTAACAAGGTTTGGAATGCCGGGCGTTTCATCATCAGCATGTTGGAAAAAGCGCCGGAAAAACCCGAAAAAGATCCGGTCTGGACGCCAGCTGATGAGTTTATCCACGCGCGCATGCGGCAGACCATTCGGGATGTTAACCGTCTATTTGAAAGCTACCAATTTGGGGAAGCCGGCCGGCAGATCTATGATTTCTTCTGGGGTGAATTTGCCGACTGGTACATTGAAGCATCAAAGATCCAAATGAACGAAGGGGGCGACCGGGCATTCTACACAGCCTGGACTTTGGTTAGGGTATTGGATCGCTGCTTGCGTATGCTGCATCCTTTCACACCCTTTGTCACGGAAGAGCTTTGGGGACACCTCAAGTCCGCCTGCATCGACAAATCGCAATTTTTCGATCCGGAAGACAACTGGGCGGATGCGCTGATCATTGCAAAATGGCCGCAAAGCAAAGCACAAGAGGGTTGGGAATCTTCAGCTGTGGAAACCTTTACCAGAGGCACCATAGAACACACCAAGGCATTCCGCTTGTTAAAAACCACAGCCAAACTCCCCGTGAGCCAGATGTCGAATGGGGCGATTGTAGTAAAAATGAAAAATCAGACACTTCTGGAATCCCAGGTTGTTTATATTCAGCAGCTGGCCAAACTAAAAGAACTTAATATCTATAATGAGATTCCCAAGCTGCAAGAATTTCAAAGCTATCCTACGGAAAGCATCCCCTCCACAGGTAGCATGACCTTCCTGATTCTTGAAGAGTCAGGTATTGCAAAAGATATTGCAGGAAAACTGGAAAAAGATCTGGAAGAGGCGAAATCGCAAATTTCAAGGCTGGAAACATTGCTGGCATCGGATTTTGTTAAAAAAGCCCCAGCGAATGTGGTGGAAAAAGAAAGAGAAAAATTGACTGGATACAAAGAGACAGCGGATAAGATCAAAGGACAATTGGGTAAATGATCCCGCTGGCGTCCTCGCCAGTGGTGAAATTAAAAGAATCCGGGTAATTCACCCGGATTCTTTTTATAATTCTTCTAATAAGAAACGACGCGGGGCAATTTCTTGGCTTGGCTGATCCAATCATCCACCTGGGCTTCCGTGGGCAGCCGCCGTACGAGTTTCTTGCTCATATTCGCCTCGTTCATTTTGGCGAAGAGGTTATCCGCACGCCTTTGCGCCAACTCTACCACTGTGTCAACTCCGGCTTCTTCCAAGAGATCGGAATACTCCTCACCGACTCCTTTAATCCGCCAGAGGTCAGCATGGTTGACCCATTCCAGGATCAGATCCCTGGAAATATCGGCATCCTTGGCCAGTTTATCGCGGCCGGCAGCTGTGGCGCCTAGCTTAAGCAGTTTTTCAACAGTTTTTACACCTGCCGATTGCAGTTTTTGCCGGTAAACAGGACCTATGCCTTCGATCTTGATGATACTTGCCATTTTTCCTCCTAACAATTTATGGTTGACAAACGTATTTTCATTGTAGCATGAAGAGTTTTGATAATGGGTTAAATTGGATTATTAGAAATTTATGAAACTACCTACGCGCGATATTTCTCATGATCTCCATGAATACGCAGAATCTCTCCAAAGCACATTCGGTGATAATCTTTTTTCATGTAATGACTTTCAATCGAAGGATCCAGGAATTTCGAAGGATCGAAATCTTCCCAATACAAGCGCCTGCATTGAAATATCAAATCGGCTTCCGCATAACCAGGTGCATCGATCTTGTCCAATGCGATCGGTGTTAGATTTGCCGCCTTAATCTTATTTGTATCTCTGCCGGATTTCGAACCTAACACACTTAATGATTTATGGAATTCCTCGGGAAATCCGCAAAGTGAAAAGGAATCGAATTGATTAATAAATCTGAAGGTGTGTCTGGTTGGCCTTACTACAACCATCGCGAAGGGTTTATTCCACATGATCCCGAAACCACCCCACGCGACAGTCATCACATTGTACTGATTCGTATGGAAATTCCCACTGGTCAATGCCAGCCATTCTTTATCCCATAATCGAAAAACGTTTGAATTAAATTGATCAACAGGAATTACCTTTAAATTATTGCTCACGCATCACCTTTAAAAATGTTATTCGCAGGATACCAACGGACAGCCGCATCTTTGTTCACAAGGCCATAGATATGCGGGAATAACTCACTGCCTCCTTCAAGGTTTTCAAGAACAAAAGGAGAGGTAAGTAAATTCGTGTCGATTTCCACCGCAATCACATCATTTTGTCCTGCAAACCATTGGTTTAACACTCCTCTCACCTGCTCTGCTAAGCAGCAATGAACAAATCCATACTCGATAAAGGATGAACTAAATAGCGCTTGTTCGTCCTGGATTTTTTCCCATTCTGTTCTTGGAATTAGATGAATAATGATCATATTGAGGAAGAAATATCGATACGCAAAATGGAGTAATCATTCAGGGTTTCCGGTAATTCGAGAAATTCGAAATTGTCAGAATCTGATCCTTTAATCCCAAAATCTATTGCCAATTTAGGTTTATGTTTGAAAATTGCCTTCCACTCTTTAAGGGTTTCATCAGGATCTTCAATGAGCTCAGCCCAGCCGTGGTAAGCAACCCCATGAATCAATATCTCCACTGGAGAACCGAAAATAAATTTATTCCAGCAAGTCTCCAACCTTGAACAAATGATCCGGATGAAGCGTTTTTCTTTTTGATACTCAACAGAGAAAGAAAGGTGCTTTCCAGTTCGTGGATCCGAGAAAGAAACCACAGCCAAGTCTTTACTCAGCAGTCCATGCAAAGGACTTTTTAGGATCATCTTTTCCAAAGGACTTTTTAGATTATCGAAAATTGACATGGTTGAATTTCTGGATTTTATTTTTATATACGCAAATTTGTTAATAAGGTTTTTGATTCGAATTCCATCGTCACATAATTTGTAATGACAAAGATTGTTAATTTTCCTAAAGTTAAAAACACTTCAAAGAGTTCAAAGATTTGTGTTTCGGATTCTTTACATCCCGAAGATCTTTTATTTACATGGTAAACGATCACTCTTTGGCTTTAATATTCCCCTGAGCGATGATGCCAAAAATAAATAACGCGATCAATATGAAAGCGGATATGGGCATGGAAAGGTTTAATCCCTGGGAGATGAATGTTGCTCCACTCGCTGAAGTTATAAGAATTAAAGCCCAATCAAACATGGATCCTGCCAGCAAAGCGCCCAGGATCCCGCCCGCCAGAATAGCCATCCATTGATAATCCCCTAGGTTGACAGTTACGAATTCAAGCAGGTAATACACGATATAACCGCCCGCTGCGAATCCCGCAAGTCCCACTGCCAGTTTCTGTAGTAAGGCGGCCAGGAGCGCGCCAAGCAATCCGGCGATCAGGGAGATCGTAAGAATGACCGAATCAGGTTGATTGGGCAGTAAATCCGGCATGAAAGTCATCCCGGCTAAAAATCCAACCACAGCGACAAATAGCCAGAACAGCTTCCTGCCCAATAGCAGCAGCAGAACTCCCGCAAAGATAAATGTGAAATCCATGGTTCCTCCGGATCTTTGATTCAGATAAGCTTATTATATGAGTTGCTTTATCTACCATAACTCTTAAAGATTAAAAAAGAGAGCAGACAAGCTGCCCTCTAACAGAGTGAGTGTTGATTTATCGCCCTCTGAACAACGACCGGACCAGGATCATCAGGCCAATAAAGATTAGCAGAATGGGGAAAACCGGCAGGCCGAAAGAAGCCAGCCCAAATCCACTGATGCCGATGATCAACTCGAAGAACACGAGACCGATGCCAAACATGAAAAGCCCGAGCATGGCAAGCCGGCGGCCGGATTCTGCAATTGAGTCACGATCCTTTGACATGCCATAGATCATCTGGCTGACTCCGATCGAGGTGGGCGCAACTAATGCCCAAACATACGCCCAGGTCGCCCACAAACCAGTCACGCTTTGCAGAAAGAACACCAGGCCGAGAGTGGTTAGAATACCACCCAGGATCGACAGACCTTCCCCGCTGCTGCTTTCAGTAGAAAGCGCGGTGAGGAATACCAGAACGCCGGGAACAATAAAGATGAAAGGCCACAGAAAATCGCCAAAGGGGATCCGCAGTAAGCGGCCTAACAGAAGCATAACACCAAGGAACAGCAATCCACCGCCCAAAATAAGAGCGCCTCGGTCAAGCGAACCTTTCGTGGGTTTTACGGGCACCGCTGGATGTTCGGATTGATGTTCGTTTATTGTCGCCTCGACCTCTGCTTTCAAATGTTCCTCGGCAGGAACTTGTTTATCCTTTGAAACCTTGCGAGTTGAGGTTTTTTTAGTTTGGTTTTCCGCTTTTATTTCTTTTTCAGGAAGAACTTCCGGTTCTTCGCTGGCTTGTTTTTTTCTTGGTGCCATAGTTATTTCTCCTTAATTAATTACCTGATCTTACTTAATATACGAAAACCGCAACCATTGGTTGCGGCATTTCCACAGGTTTTCATCGGTTTTACTGCCTCTTCTTTCGGTTGCTCATCCAACGGCTGATCCCCTGCCATACGAGCAAAGCCGCGGCGCCTTCATCCAGATTTCCTACTATTGGTATATTATCCGGAATTATTTCAAGCACGCCAAAAGTGGGATTTAATAGGTAAATAAAACCGATTACCGAAATTATGTATATCAACCAATTGGGCATTTCTTTTTTTTTCTCGTCGTTCATTTTCCTCCAATTAATTGTTTTCAGCGATGTCGCTCATTGAACAATCATCTTCCAGATACTCAAATTCAATCGTGGTATGAGAAAGACCATTTTGCTTGGTCAACTCACGGACCCTATTCTTAATACTACGGATTTGTTCTTTTTTCGCATATAAACCAAGCACGATATGGGTGGTGAGAACATTCTCCTCGCCGTCCAGTGACCAAACATGTGTGTGGTGGATACCGTTGACCATCTCCAGCTTCCGGATTTCACCCTCAATGGATGCAATGTCCACAGTTTCAGGGACACCTTGGAGAAGAACAGCTAAAGTTTTCCTGAAATTCTTGATCACGTTAAAAAGAACAATGAGGGTAATTATTATGGAAAGCAAAGGATCTAGAATGAAAAGATCAGTAAACATTAACACGATACTAACTACTAATACTGCTGCCCATCCCAGCACATCTTCCAGTAAATGCCAGGAAATGATCTGGCTGTTGAGATTTTTACCGCGGCTGGTGCGAAGCGCTGCGAAACCGTTCACTGCAATACCAAATAAGGCAAAAATCATCATTCCCTGGGCATCTGTGGGCTGTGGGTTCGCTAATCGTCGAAATGCCTCAAAGAACACAAAGATCGAACCTGTCATCAAGACAATAGCGCTAACCACTGCGCTTAATAGTGAGAATCGCCGGTAACCATAGGAGTAGCGTTTGTCACTCTCTTTTTTCGCCAGAGTTTCCATGCGCCAGGAGAATGCGAGTGCCAAACTGTCGCCAAAGTCATGCAGTGCATCTGCGATGATCGCCACACTGTTGACAAAATACCCGCCAATGAGTTCTGCCAATGCAAATCCTGCATTCATAAAAAACGCGAGTTTGATGTTCTCTTCTGTATGATTATGTGAATGTGAATGATCGTGAGCCATATTTTCGAAGGTTATTTTACCTTGTGATAAGATGAAAATCCGTCAGAGGTATATAAATACAAAATGGAGGTCGGCATGCTCAAAATCGGATATATAGGATTGGGGTTGATGGGAAAACCGATCGCCAGGAATATCCTCAAGGCTGGATTCCCGCTGGTCGTGCATAATCGCAGTCATGAAGCCGTGAACCAGCTCGTTTCCGAAGGGGCGAAAGCCGCGAACAGCCCTGCAGAAACAGCCAGCCAGGTCGATGTGGTCTTTACCAACCTACCCGATTCTCCCGACGTGGAATTGGTTGCCCTTGGTAGTAATGGAATTATCCAAGGTGCTCATCAAGGCTTGATCTTTGTCGACAATTCCACCATCAAACCCTCTACTTCGCGGATGATCGCAGAGAAATTAGCCGAGAAAGGGGTCTCGTGTTTGGATGCGCCGGTGAGCGGCGGTGATATTGGCGCCCAGAATGGGACACTGGCGATCATGGTTGGTGGACCTGAGGAAGCGTTGGAAAAAGCCATGCCGATATTTGAAGCAATCGGTAAAACCGTCACACACGTAGGCGGTTCCGGTGCAGGTCAGATCGCGAAATGTGCCAATCAGGTGATGGTAGCTGCCCAAATGAGTGCATTGGGAGAGTTATTGATATTCTCGAAAAAGTCGGGTGCGGATCCCAAAAAAGTTGTCGAAGCGATCCGTGGTGGCGCAGCTCAATGTTGGGCGCTGGATAACAAACCGCAGAGGTTATTTGTCGGTGAGCGCTCTCCGGGATTTAAAGCATATATGCAGCTCAAGGATCTCAACATCGTAATGGACACCGCCCGCGAATACGGAATACCGTTGCCTTTGACTGCCATCACAGATCAGCTTTATGCAGCTATGTGCGAAATGGGTATGGAAATCCAGGATAATTCCGCAGTGATCGGTGTGATCGAGAAGCTTGCCGGAACTAACTTGCTCGAATAATCTGCTTAAATTCGCGCCTCGCCCTCAAATATTGTTACTGCCTGGCCCTGGAGAAATGCGCGGTTATTCTCAAGTCTGATCTTTAGCACTCCCCCTCGTTCGGATGCCTGATAAGCCGTAAATTCCTCTTTTTCTAATTTAGGCGACCAAAAAGGTGCTAACGAACAGTGAGATGATCCTGTCACGGGATCTTCATTGATTCCAGCCCGCGGAGCAAAATACCTGGAGGCGAAGTCAAATCTGCCTTCCATGCGGCAGGTAATGATCAATCCCTGGTATGGTAGCATTGTGAGTTTTTCAAGATCAGGAAGGTAGTCTCGAATCTCTTCGAAGCTGTTCATCTCAACCAATAGGTTGACATCGGTTTCATAGATCTGTCTTGGTTCAAATCCAAGTGCGTTGGTAATTTGAGGGGAAAGAGTCCCTGTTCGGATCTCAAAAGCGGGAAAATCAAGTTCAATCCATCCATCCACGTACCATGCTTTCAGAATTCCGCTGGCGGATTCAAAATGAATCGCCTCATCCTTTCTCGCCAATCCTTCACAAAAAAGTATATGTGCAGACGCCAAAGTGGCATGCCCGCACAGGTCCACTTCCACCTTTGGGGTGAACCAACGCAGGAGATATTTATTTTGAAGTCTCATCAGGAAAGCTGTCTCTGAAAGGTTCATTTCCCTGGCAAAATTTTGCATCCATTCATCTGACTGTGGCTCGGAAAGTAGCATCACGCCCGCGGGATTTCCCTTAAAAGCTTCATTTGTGAATGCGTCCACCTGAAAAATTCTTTCGCCCATCAATCCTCCAAAATTTTTTGATAATTTAATTTTAATGAA
>Ga0194126_10010703_pt1 | contig 11970 bp, 6 predicted proteins | sample TA2KigC150mmetaG_FD_148641 | JGI IMG/M metagenome (GOLD analysis project Ga0194126, IMG submission 148641) | Freshwater microbial communities from Lake Tanganyika, Tanzania - TA2015035 Kigoma Deep Cast 150m | ecosystem: Environmental > Aquatic > Freshwater > Lake | place: Tanzania: Lake...
ATCACACCCGGAATAGCGTCCGTAGTCCAGGCAGTCACCAAACCCATCATGATGCCACCCAAAGCAAACAACGCCACAATACCCAGGCGACCCGGGTTTTCCTGGTAGAGCGGAATACCTGGCAGCACCAGCACATTGATATATACCGAAACCAACCCATACGATAAGCCCATCAATAAACCAAAAAACATCCCCAGTTTACGCCTGGATCGATCACTCATTCAAACCTTCCTCACGCACGAATAGATTCAAAGGTATTACTCCGCCCTGCCAGGCAAAGTTCAGCCATTCTTTTATTATCGAATGATTTATTCAGCACAATCGTATGACTACTGCAACAAATATTACCTTGAACAAACCTCGCAAACCGAAGGCTACAAATTCAATTTAGCGCGCATATCCACGGCAAATGCCCCCTGCCCCTGTGGCAGAATTCGCAAGGGATTGATCTCAATCTCCTCCAGTTCGGGAAAATCCGCTGCCAGTTGAGCCAGTCGTTGCAGGGCATCTTTGGTTGCCTGCCGGTCGGCTGGCGGTAAGCTGCGATACCCTTTTAATTTTTTGCCAGCCCAGGTGCAATCCAAAAGATGCTCGGCTTCCTCGCCGGTCATAGGCGCCAACGCAAAGCCCACATCCTTCAATCCTTCCACATCCACGCCACCGGAGCCAAACATCATCACCGTGCCGAATTGCTGGTCTTGCACCGCGCCGATGATCACTTCTTGCCCGGCAGGCAGCATATGCTGCACATGTGCCCCCAGGATTTCTGCATCCGGGCGCATCCGCCGCGAAATATCCGTGATATGTGCAAAACCCTGTCGTACCGCGGTATCGTCTTCCAGGTTGAGCAGCACCCCTCCAATATCTGATTTGTGCGGGATATCGGGAGAAGCCACCTTAAGCGCCACCGGATAACCAAGCTGCTGCGCCAGTTCCACCGCCTCATTGGCGGTTTTCGCCAGCTTCACCGGTAGGGTGGCAATCCCATAGGCTTCCAATAACTGGCATAAGGTTTCCGTGGGCAGGAATCCGCTTGTCGTCAGTGTTGTATTGTTAGCTATATATTGGTCAAGCAACTGGCGTACCACCTGCGGGTGCACGTTGGATGGGACTTCTGGCTGCTCCAACGGACGCTCCAGGTATTCCGCCCGCTCTGCCAGGATGCCCAAAGCCGAAGCAGCTCTTTCCGGAAAACGATACTCCGGTACATGACCTGCACGAAAATGCTCCACCGCTTCCTGTATCAACCGTTCTCCCATCAGCGCCACCACCACCGGCTTGTGAGCGTTATGGATGATCGGAATCAGCGCCCTGGCAACTGCACCGGCGGAAAACATAGGGGGTGGCGCCAGGATCACCAACACACCCTGCACACCTGGATCCCCCAATATCGGACGCAGGCAGGCAGCGTACTGTTCCGGCGTGGCAGAAGCCAGCATATCCACCGGGTTGTGCAGGCTGGCTGCAGGCGGTAAGACATCCCGCAGGGCTGCCAGGGTCTGCTCATTCAGCGAAGCCAACTGCATCCCGTTGATCTCCAGCGAGTCAGCCGCGGTGACACCAGGACCACCGGCATTGGTAAGCACCACAACCTGACGACCTTTCGGCAGCGGGCACCACGCCAAAGCCCGCGCCCAATCAAACATTTCTTCACTCGTCTCCGCCCGGATCACCCCGGCGCGGTGAAAGGCAGCATTGAAGGCGCTTTCACGCCCTGCCAGGGCGCCGGTATGCGAGGCGACCGCCCGTTGGCCACTGGTAAAACGTCCCACTTTTAGTGCGATCACCGGCTTATGACGTGTGACACGACCAGCCTGTTCGATAAAGCGCCGACCATTACTCACACCTTCCATGTAAAGCGTAATCACCCGCGTGTGTGGATCGCCAGCCACCGGCGCCAGTAGATCGGTTTCGTTAACATCCACCTGGTTCCCCAGGCTGATCATGCGTGAAATGCCGAAGCCATGTCCACGCGCCCAATCAATCACCGTACCGCAAATGGCGCCAGAATGGGAAAGAAACGCCACCTCTCCGGCTGGTGGTCCTGGCGGTGGCAGGAAGGTGGTATCCAATGGCAGGTGGGTATCCATGAAACCAATACAATTGGGACCTAACAGACGGATTTTATATTTCCTTGCCAGGCTCAGGCATTCCTCTTCCAGCGCGGAACCGGTGGCGCCGGTTTCGCGAAAACCTCCTGAATTGATGATGGCAGCCGAGATGCCGCGCCGTCCGCAATCCCGCAATATCTGTGGCACTCCTTGAGCTGGCACCAGGATCACAGCCAGGTCTACCGGTTCGGGGACTTCCAACACGCTGACATAGAGTGGTTTTCCTAACAGCATCCCTCCCTTGGGGTTGACAAAATGCACCTCGCCAGGGAAATTACACTGCACCAGGTTGCGCGCCAAACCATACCCCAACTTGGTGGGGTTTTGCGTGGCGCCGATCAAAGCCACGCCGCGCGGGTTAAAAAATCCACTCAAAGAAGCGTCAATTTCAAAGTTCATGGCATCCAAATCCCATTGTCTATAAGATCCAACCAGCAGGAATCCAAAATTTTCCATACCCAAAAAGGGATAACAGCAGGCAGGTGATAAACATCAATACGGCAAAAGCTATCAATAGCCGATCTCGCAGTCGATAATGTAATTGATCCAACCAGGTGCGCGGCTGTACACCGAAGGCGCGCAAGTCCATGGCATCGATAATATCTTCGCTGCCAATGATGGCATGGATGGTGACCGGGACAATCAGCGGTGCCAAGCGCCGCACCTGCTGGAAAAGCCCACCGCGCAGGCTCTCCACCTCATATCCCCGCGCTCGCTGGGCGTCCAGTGTCAGTTGAAAATCGCGCCCAAAGGTGGGGATAAAACGCATGGTCAAATCCATGGCATAGGCAATCTTATCCGGCAGCCCTAAGCCGCGAAAGATGATGCCATACAAAGCCGGGTTCAACGAATAAGGGATCATTATCGTCATGCTCGCCAGGCTGAAGACACGAGCCATCTGGCTTAAGCCAAAGAAGATGCGCTCCCAGGTGACCGTGACCACCGGTCGCCAACCAAATAGAGTAAATGAGGCTGCCAGTCTGGTAATCTCATGCTCCTTTGAATACACTTCGATCCCCCCACGCCCGGTGAGAAAGGTTAAAAACGCGAAAAAGAATACAAAACCACCAATGAACAGCCAGGCGCGGCGCGATTCTCGCCAGGTAATTCCGGAATTAAAGGTCACCCCCAGCGCGGTCAACAAAAACACAGCCAGGTAACGCACATCCCAAAACATCAGCAAACACAAGATGAAGCTGATGAAAAACATCATCCAGGCGCGCGGATCAAACCACTGGATGATCGATCTCCGTTCACGATATCGCCAGGCTACCAGCATAATAGTCAGCCATCCACAAAAAACATCATCGTTCCAAAAAGCAGCCAGCTCTCAGCCAGGCTGGTTGCTGGCTGCTCCGGTATCCTAAAACTAACGACCCGATTGGCGGCGCACTGCCGCGTAGGCTGCCACCAGGATCGGCACCAGAATGGCGGCAAAGATCAGGTTCGGTCCTGCGGAGGGCAGGAATTCACCCACAATTGCCACACCAAAGGGGAAGCCATTGATCCAGATATCCGAAATTGCCGCAAACCCCAAACCGATAAAGTTACCCAGCATACCCCAGGTGACCGCAGCCGCCATATCGACATTTTTACTAAACAAGAAGCGTACTGCCAATACCAGGATAAAACCGACCACCGCCGATAGACCCGCCAGGATGGAAATTTGCTGATCGCCAAAAATACCTTCATCGGGAGCAAAATACAGCATGTTGGGTACTGCGCGGTTCACGAAGAAGATGGCGGTAGCCAATACGGCTAACACTGCGCTGATGATCAAGACGGTATCCATGCTCTTCTTTTTATCTTTGAACAAGAAGACCATGCCCGAAATCATGCCGATCAAGCCATTACCCACGCTCCACTGCGGCGAAAGCCCAAAGCCGGTGAGGGCATCTCCGAACATGTTGCCCACCGCGCCAGTGAAGAAGCCCACCACCGGTCCAAAGGCATAGCCAAAGAACATCGGGATGGCAATTGCCGGGCGCAGCGCCACCTGGCTTACGGAGGGAACAACAAAAACGGTGCCGTTGAACAGATAGGAAAACACGGCATACAATGCCGCGCCAATCGCCATGTAGACTACTTCTCGTGTGCCCACCACCCATACCTGGCTGGTGCGGGTGAGCCAGTACACCACAAAGACGATCAGCATGCCCAGGATCACGAAAACAAAACGCAGCAGGGCGGTCTCGTCTAACTGGAGATCCGGGTTGATCATGCCCCCAAGCCAGACAATCAACAAAAAGAAGATCAATGTGCCTACCAAAGCAAAAATAACAGACGAAAGTTTGCGATCCATAATTTTTTACTCCTTCTCTAAATAATCCAAATAATGATCGTGGTTGAGTTTACCGATGTGCCAGTATTTCGGCGCGTAAAAAGCCGCCGGTTCGTGGCAGCATTTCCAGGTTCATTTCGAGCAGTGAGGTGGGTACCAGGCGGCTGGAGGACAAGCTTTGAAAATCTCGCAAAACCTCTTCCGGTTTGCCATCTGCTACGATCTTGCCTTTATCCACCAGCAGCACCCGGTTGGCATAGATCACCGCCAGGTCGATATCATGGGTGATAAACAATATCGCCTCAAAATTTGGCAATTGTAAAATGGCATCCATGAAATCCATGTAATTACGATAATCCTGACCAGCGGTGGGTTCATCCATCACCAAAATCCTGGAATGCATTGCCAATACCGCGGCGATGGTCACTCGCTTCTGCTGTCCGAAAGACATCGCCAGCGGTGGGTCTGCCTCTTTGCCAGAGAGATTAACAATCTTGAGCGCTTCTACCACCTCCTTTTGAATTTGCTCGGGGGAATGTCCCAGGTTGCTGGGACCAAACGCCAGTTCTTCAGCCACGGTGGGTGCAAACAACATATGGCTGGGGGATTGAAAGACATACCCTAGCGTGCGGGCAATATCCGCCACGCTGATACTGCGCGTATCCCGGCCTTCCACCAACACCCGCCCGACTTTAGGCTTGAGCAAGCCAATGGCGTGTTTCACCAACGTGGTTTTGCCAGCGCCATTGGCGCCCAACACGGCAATCACATCCCCACGCCGGATTTCCAGGTTCACCTGGTGCAGCACCGGAACATCATGATCATAGCCAAAAGCGACTTCTTCAAAACGCACCAAGGGCGCCTGGTATTCGCTTTCTTGCTCAGATGCAGGTGTTGAGCCTGCCGGTGTAAAGTGAATGGCTGCGGGCGGTGTATCTTGCCTGGCGCGTTGCATGATGTGCCGTGCGGGCAATTTGATCTCGCGGTAATTCACCACTTCAAACAACCCTTCCACTGCACCCAGGTAACGGATGCTTCCATTTTCCATAAACAGCACGCGGTGAGGTTGTATTCTCAGCACGTCTTCCACGCGATGTTCCACCATCACCACGGTTAAACCTTCTTCCACAAGCTGCCTTACCAATGCCAGGGTCTCCTGCGCGCTGGCTGGATCCAGACTCGCCAGCGGTTCGTCCAGCAGCAGGATGCTTGGGCGCATCGCCAACACACCTGCCAGAGCCACTTTCTGCTTCTCGCCACCGGATAGATGGAACGTCTCACGATCTCTCAGGTGGGTGATTTCGAGGTGTTCCAACGCTTCCTCGATACGCTGCAGCATCTCCGATCTCGGCAGGCTCAAGTTTTCCAACCCAAAAGCCACTTCGTTGCGCACACGTGTGCCCAAGATCTGTCGCTCAGGGTCTTGCAGCACCGTGCCTACGATCTGGGAAATGCGCGCCAGGCTAAAACCCCGGGTTTCTTTGCCATGCAACAGAATTTTGCCCTGCACTTCGCCTTTATAACTGCGCGGGATCAATCCATTAATACTGCGCAGCAGCGTGGTTTTCCCGCATCCGCTTGCCCCGGCTAACAGCAATAGCTCACCGGCTGCCACCTCCAGGGAGAAATCAAGCAGAGCTGGTTCCTGCCGGTCGCGGTAGCGGAAAGTCAGGTTCTGGATCGAAATGGCTGGCGGTTCATTACCCATCGGCTGCATATACCTCCACCATGTCACCAATCCTGGCATGCAACCTGCCAGCCGCATTGCCGTTCACCACGCTGATGATCAAATCTCCATTGCTGCCATACAAGGCGGCCAGCTCTCCTGCCGGAAGGTCACCAAAAGTACTCACCATACCGTATATTTTAACCCCACATAAGGCAATGGTCGCGGCAGTTTGCCAACCAATATCCTGCTGGCGCAGGCTGGTGTGCAGGTTGCCAAAATGGTCGATGTGGATGATCTCTCCCCGCAGCCGGTCTGGCAGGCGTTCCACCTGCGGCAGGGGCAGGCGTAGCACATCGGCAATCGGCGTACCCAATTGGCGCAATCCAACCCCCACAGCCAGGTGAGCGGCTACTGGCGCAAAGATATCGCGACCATGGAATACGTGGCTGACCTCTGGTAGCCAGTATTGGGGTTGGTCGAGGTGCACAAATTCCACTGGTTGGCGGCTCGCCTCTGCCCAATCCAACAAACGGGTGCAGACGCCATTATCCGGTCCGACAAAAAAACATACACCCAGGCGGGCGGCAATCGCGCGCCGAGAAGTACCCACCCCAGGATCGACCACCGCCACATGGATGGTATCCGCCGGAAAATAGCGCGCAGCCCGCGCCAACACCAGCCCCGCCTCCGGAATGTTCTGCGGGCTGATGGTGTGGCTGATATCGGCAATTTGCGCCTGGCGGCAGATGCTCCAGATCACCCCTTTCATCGCGCCCACGTTGCCATCTTTCAAGCCAAAATCGGTTGTCAGTGTTAGGATTGCCATACCCAATTCCTTCACTTCTACTGTTTGTAGCGATTTTTATCACTGCGCGCCAATCTTACTTGCGCTGCGCCAGCCAGTTGAGCAGTTCTGGCACTTGCCAGGTGTTGATGACCGAGCGCGCCTCCACCCAGCCACGCCGGGCAACCCCCACCCCAAAATGCAGTAAGTCCAGGTCGCTTTCCGCATGGGCATCGGTGTTGATGCTCAGCAAGCCACCCATCTCCACAAAGCGGCGGGCGTAGACGTCATCCAAATCCAGGCGGGAGGGGTGAGCATTAATCTCCAGCGCCACCCCCCTCTCCAACGCAGCCGAAAATACCGCCTCCATATCCAGGTCGGCACCTTCCCGGTTGGGTATCATGCGCCCGGTGGGGTGACCGATGATATCCACATGCGGGTTGCGAATGGCGTGCAGCAAGCGCTGTGTAATCTGCGGGCGCGGCTGGCGCAGGCTGGAATGCAGTGATGCAGTGACAATATCCAGTTCCGCCAGCACCTGCGGCGGAAAATCGATGCTGCCATCCGCCAGGATTTCCACTTCCGTGCCATGCAGCAGGCGGATTGACTCACCTAATTCCTGCTGTACCTGGTGAACTTCCTGGCGCTGCTGCATCAGCCGTTCCACCGATAAACCGCCTGCCACCCCCAGGCTGGCGGAATGGTCGCTGACCACAATGGCTTGCAGCCCACGTTTAAGGGCTGCCTGTGCCAGTTCACGGATGGACATCCGGCCATCACTCCAATGAGTATGGCTGTGCAACTCCGAGCGGATGTCTTGCAGCTCGATCAGGCGCGGTAGTTTTCCCGCCAGCGCTGCCTGCACCTCGCCACGATCTTCGCGCAATTCGGGAGCAATCCAGGGTAGCCCCAGGGCAGCATACACTTCTTGCTCGCTGGCGCACAGGATTTCATCCGCTTCGGGATGGGTAATAGAACGCAGGGCATGTTCGGAGAGCGAAAGTCCCTTCTTTAATGCCAGCTCGCGCAGCCGCACGTTGTGGTCCTTCGAGCCGGTGGCATACTGCAACGCGGTACCGAAACGCTCTGGCGGATGCACCCAGAGCTGCGCGCGCAATCCGTAGCGATACTCCACGCTGGCTTTGGTATCGCCTTGCGAAACCACCCGTTCCACCAGCGCATCGGAGATAAAATCCGCCATCACCCCCTGTGAATCGCTGGCTGCCGCCAGTATATCCAGGTCACCCACCGTCACGCGCCGTCGCCTCAAGCTGCCTGCCAGCTCCACCGCGGTCACACCGGGCAACGATCGCAAGCGCGCCGCCAGTTCCTGGGCAAAGAGCCAGGCTTTGCCCAGCGGGATGCGGTTCGAGCGTCGCGCCAGCGCTTCGATACCGGCTAAAATCTTGGCTTCCGATTTTGCCCCCATTCCAGGCAACTGGCGCAGTTTTTCCTCCCGTGCGGCATTCTCCAGTTCAGCCAGGTTGCTGACACCCGCCTGCCGCCAGAAGAGACCGGCTTTCCTCGGTCCCAGATCTGGCACTTGCAGCAGCTCTGCCAGCGAGGCTGGCACCTCCGCCGTCAATTTCTCCAGAAAACCCAGTCGCCCGGTTTGAAATAACTCATCGATCTTCTCGGCAATCGCCTTACCCACGCCGGGAATTTCGGTCAACTTACCCTGCTGCCAGATGGCAAATGCCTCCTGGCTCAACTCATTCAAGCTCTCGGAGGCTTTACGATACGCCAGGGTTTTGTAGATCACTTCACCCTTGATCTCCAGCAGATCGCCGATCAGCTTAAACTGCGCCGCCAACTGCTGGTTGGTCCATTTCGTCGCCTTCCCACTCGTCTTCATACCCGCTAGTATAGCATGACTGAGGCGAGATTTCTTTATTTTTATAAAGAACCACCCACGATTTTGAACACGAATACCCGAATGGCAGCCGCGCGTCCTTCCAGGCACGACACCCCACCGTCTTTGCGAGTAACTCCACAGCGCTGCGCGCATTTCTTTTGGGAAGAAACGTACACGGAGAACTTCCAACGCGAATGGCGCGAATGGGCTAATCACTCGAATGTGTTCTGGTAAGAGTTTCTTAGGAGGCGAACTGTGCCGAAGCAATCTCCCATTAGCGAGCGGGGTATCTGACACTAAGACACTAAGACACTAAGACACCAAGGATTGCAGGAAGCATTCTTCGTGTCTTGGTGTCTTGGTGTTTAGCCAGTCACACGCAAGGACGGCGGACTAAAGTCCTGCATCAGTACATGAAAGCCCTGCGGGCTGGGGGTGTTGGGAGAGTTGCAGCCCAAGACTTCCGAAGTTTTCGAAACTTCGGAAGTCTGTCGTGTAGGGAGACCTGCGGCGAAGACCCAAAAAACCATCCACGAATTTGAACACGAATACCCGAATGAGCGGCGCCAGGAAAACGAGCCCCCACCGTCTTTGCGAGGCGCTCTTTGCCGAAGCAATCTCCCGGCAGCGAGCGGGGTATTTGACACTAAGACACTAAGACACCAAGGATTGCAGGAAGCATTCTTCGTGTCTTGGTGTCTTGGTGTTTAGCCAGTCGCACGCAACGACGGCGGACTAAAATCCTGCATCAGTACATGAAAGCCCTGCGGGCTGGGGGAAAACCAGCCACGAATGGAGCCACGAATACCCGAATGGCAACCGCGCGATCTGACACTCCACCGTCTTTGCGAGGCGATCTTTGCCGAAGCAATCTCCCGTCGACCACCAAGGTATTTGACACCAAGACTCAAAGACACCAAGGATTTTTTCTTTGTGTCCTTTGAGACTTTGTGGTTAGATTGCATTTCGCGTATCGAGACCTGCGGTGATGGTAGATCTGGGTCGAGAGACCCTCGTCCAGCGGGAAATTTGAGCGTCAGCGGCAGCAGCCACAGCAGATAGTCATAGGTCTTGACGAATAACGGCGATTGTGCGTTGCTTGTTTTCATTATAAAATTTCGCCCCCTTCGGGGGGAGGGGTCAGAAGTTCAGAACTCAGCAGTCCAGAATTTCAAGGTGCTGGAGAAGCCCCACACCGAAACCCGATGACGTAGTCACGAACCGTCGGGTAGGAGTAGGTGTATTGGCGGTCCGCCACGCGCAAGCAGGCGTAGTAGCTCCACCAACTGCCCCCGCGCAGCACCTTGTACGTACCGCTAGCTGGTCCCGGCGGGTTGGCATAGGCCGAGCTGCTGTAATAACTGGATAGATACCAGTCATTCACCCACTCCCATACATTCCCGGCCATGTCCAGCGCACCGTATGGGCTGGCGCCAAGAGGGTAGCTGCCCACCTGCGAGGTGTCGCCCACGCAATATGTATACCCTGTATTAACACTTCCATTGACCAAATCACAGGTCGGAAAAGCGTCACCCCACGGGTAAGCTCGCACGCTCGTACCGCGGGCGGCTTTCTCCCACTCCGCCTCCGTCGGCAGGCGCTTGCCCGCCCACTGGCAGTAATCTCGGGCGTTGTACCACGAGACGTAGATCACCGGGTAGTTGGCGTAGGCCGGGTTGTCGTAATACGATGGGCGGCTGTAGGAATAATTATACGCTGGCGCGGCGCAGGCGCCGGCTGCCACGCATTGGGCATAGCGGGCGTTGGTCACTTCGTATTTGTCGATATAGTAGGCATCCAGGTACACGGTGTGCAAGGGCAATTCGTCTGAGTAACACGACCACCCACCGTTGTGAGCCGGGTCGCAGCCCATTGGGAACTCCCCGGCTGGCACGTAGACCATCTCGCCCGGGTTGAACCCGCCACCCTGCCGGGTGAAGTTCTGGTTAGCGGCGCTGGGCGGCAGCGTGACTACGCGGGAGGCCGGGCTGAAGCTGTAGCCGCTTTGGGCGGCTGCCAGCATGTACGTACCCGCTGGCAGGTTGGATAGCGTGTATGTGCCGTCGGCGGCGGTTACGGTGGAGTACTGCGCTGCCGCCAGGCTGGACGCCAGGTCGTTGACCTGGGCTGAACGTGCCGGCAGTTGACCCGCAGCGCCGGCGTTGGATGCCAAGATCGGCAGGTAGACGTCGTGGCAAAGCCCCTGCGGGCTGTTCACCGCGGCGCTGTTGTTGGCGCGGCTGCTTTCCACCACTTTCACTTCCGGGTCCGCCAACAGGTACAGCCCGCACGAGAGCGGTCCGCTGATTACGGTAGTCACGGTGATCTCTTCGCCGGCGGCTAAGGCTGGTAAGGTGGCGCTGTACACCAGGTTGCCCAGCGCCAGGTCAGGACGGCGGTAGATTGCCAGGCTGCTCTCGCTGGAGGTAAAATCGCCGTTGTTTTGCACCAGCGCGGCTACTGCTACCTGTGTGGCGGTTAGCGGGCTGGTCCACAGCAGGTCGGCGCTCAGCGCCAGGTCGGCGCCCAACGTGACGTTGAATTCATGCGCGTTGTCTGCGGTATTTAACTCGCTGAAATCGATCTCACCCGGGTTGGCGGCTGCCAACAGGCTGTGTTCGCCGGAGGGCAACGCTGAGAGATCGGCTTGCAGTGTCAGCGTGACGCTCTCGCCAGCCGCGAGGGTTGGCAATGTGCCGCTAATCAGCAGGCTGCCGGTGATGGCTTCCTGGTAGAGGCTCAGGCGGCTTGGAGGTGTGGCGTTTGTGCCAATATTCTCCACCACGCCGCGCAGTTCCAGTTGGCTGCCCTGCTGTTCCAGGTACACGGCTTGCAGAGCAAGATCCATACCGAAGGCGTCCAGGCTGGCTGTGTTGTTGCTCTCGTCGATTTCCACCAGCAGGTTCTGCGGGTCGGCTGTGGCACTCAGATTACGCACGCCGCCCGTCCCAGGCACGGTGTAGACAGAGGTCAGGGTGATCCCTTCACCGGCTGCCAGCGGTGTGGTGAGGGTGCGGCTGTCGAAGGCTGTGCCGTTATCGGAAAATTCGAAGTCGATGTTTTGCAGCGGCAGGTCGCCCAGGTTGTGCAGGGTGGCGGTCAGCACCACCTGGCTGCCCGGGGTGGGGTATTCGTCCGAGAGCGCCAGCGTACCCACCGCCAAATCGGCTCGCAGGCTGTGCGAGAGGGTCATCAGGTCGGTTTCGCCGTCAACCGGCAGGGTGTAGCTGACCACTTGCGAGCTTTCCGGCAGGGTGGTGGTGAGCACCT
>Ga0194126_10010708_pt1 | contig 11966 bp, 10 predicted proteins | sample TA2KigC150mmetaG_FD_148641 | JGI IMG/M metagenome (GOLD analysis project Ga0194126, IMG submission 148641) | Freshwater microbial communities from Lake Tanganyika, Tanzania - TA2015035 Kigoma Deep Cast 150m | ecosystem: Environmental > Aquatic > Freshwater > Lake | place: Tanzania: Lake...
GGTGTGGGCACCCTCGAGGAGTTATTCGAAGTCTGGACGGGTGCGGCCACCTATGCGCATGAAAAGCCGCTGGTCATCGCCAACACCATGGGTTATTTCGACGGACTGCTCATGTATATGGAAGAGGTCCGCGACCATGGCTTTCTCGACGACCAACACCTCAACCAGCCGGTGGTCGTCCGAGACCTCGATGCAGTTTTTCAGGCGCTCGAGGCGGCAGTCTCGCGAGTGGGTTGAAGCACGATCAGGCTGGCCATTAGAACCAGCGCAAAGCCCAGGCCCATCACCCAGGTCAGGGGCTCATTTAGAAAGAGATGCCCCCAAAGGACTCCGAATGCGGGAATCAGAAACGTCACACTCGTTGCCTTGATCGGACCGAGTTGGGCAATGAGCCTAAAGAACAGCAAATAGGCAAAGGCCGAGCACAAAAGCCCCAAGGCCAGCACCGAGGCCCAGGCCTGCGGAGTGGGCTCTGCGGTGGGTAGATCAAAAACAATCAGAGGAAGAAGCAGAAGGCTGGCCAGGCCCAGGCTCTTGGTCGCATTCTCAAGTGGGCTTCGATCGGAGAGAAAACGTGTCGTGAGTTGCCCTGCAATTGCGTAACAGAGGGTGGCACCGGCACAAGCCAGAACCGCAAAACCCGTTTGAAGGTTGAGACTCACTGGGCCGAGCTGAACAATCATTCCCACACCAACGCCTGCCAGCAGCACGGCCCCTACGAGACCCAGGCGCAGTTGCTCGCCCAAGAAGGCAGTGGCCAACAGACCGCCCCAGAGGGGAACCAAGGCATTCAAGATGGCCAGGTAGCCCGCTGGAAGATGGAGTGCGGCATAGCCATAGAGTGCAAATGGCACCGCGCTATTGAGAGCGGCCACAACGGTGAAGACTCTCCAGGGTGTCGGGCCGCTTGCGCGATCTCGGAAGATTGCGAGCAACGACGAGAGCGCAAGAAGGCAGAAGAAGGCGATGCTGACACGGAGTTCAGCCGCCAGAATGGGGCCGAAGGCGGGGCTTGCATAACGCAAGAAGAGAAACGACGCACCCCAGATGGCCGCAAGGCCAAAGAACAGAAGAAGATTAATTGGCGCTGGCCGGCTTGGCCTCGATGAGTTGGCTGCGACCATAGCGACCAATATCGCGCTCTTGGTCGGTTCGTGGAAGCTTCACTGCCTTGCCCTGAACACGGATATCGCTCTCTCCGGGCCGGGCAATCACGAAGTAAATGGGCATGTCTTGAAAAACCACCTTCTCGCCAGCAGCAACGCCAAACTCACGAACCTTCTCGTCGGCCTCCCGAACCCAGATCCAGGTGCGGGCCTTGGGCGTTACCTCCATGGCGGGAGCAGAGGAGGAAGGTCCGGGGGGCGAGGACTTCGTGGGTGCTGGCGAGGCAGCAGGCGCAGCAGGCGCAGCAGGCGCAGCGGGGTTCGACGCGTTATTCGATGGAGGGTTTGGAGCGGCCGGGGTCGTTGACGGAGTTGGGGCTACCGAGGCGGCTGGTGTCTGCGCAGGTGCGGCGCTGGGCGGCGCCGCCTTGGCGGGAGCGGCAGGAGGCGTTGCCTGATTGGGCGAGGTTGGGGTTGCTGTCGGGGCTGCTGTCGGGGTTGCTGTCGGCGCGGACTTCGCTGGGGCTGCGGCAGCGGTATTGGGTGTTACAGCAGCCGGTTGCGTTGTCGCGCCAGCGGCCGCAGGCGGCTTGGCTGGAACGGCGGCGTTGGAGGCCGGCTGGCCAGAAACTTGCCCTGCCGGCTGGGCGCCAGATGACTCTGCCTGCGGGTTGGGATTGCCTGCGGGAGCGGCCGTCGGTGCAGGTGCTTCGGGGGCCTTGGCAGGCACGCGGTCGTCGTCTGAATTGGCAACAATCAGCGCAACCACCACACCTGCGGCGAGCAGTCCAAAGGCCGCAATGATTCCCCAGTTCGATGCCTGATCGCCCTTGGCAGCCTGTTCACCGGCCGCGCTCATTAACCGACTCAAAGAGGCGTTGTTGCTGCGCGCGTTCTCCGAACCCGATTTTGGGATTACCTCGTTGCTCTCGCTGCTCTGAATGCTGCCAGACTCGCTCACACGATGCGCGCTGCCACCGCTGGGGGCACCCCAAGAATTGGAGGAGCCCTCAGAGACACCCTGCCGAGCGGCCTCATCGGTTTCAACCGAAGACTGCCCGTCCGTGGCCCCCTCGGCCCAAGCATCTTCACTTGAGTTATCGGCGTCGGTCACATCTTGCGGCACCTCCGGACTGAAGCGTTGGACCATTTCGTCAATGGCCTCGGGTGAAAAAGAGAGCACCTCCGCATAACGACGAAAGAGCCGCTCGTAGTAGAAAGGCGCATAGAAGGCATCCACATTCCCTCGCTCAATGGCATCGAGCTGCGAGCGAGAGGTGCTCAGGGGTTGCACAAAATCGTGGATGGTCAGGCCCAGGGCAAGCCGCGCCTCCTGCAGTCGCTTGGCCTGCTCTCGCACTCGCTCTTCTTCAAAGGCTCTGATTTTGTCAGTCATACGCTCAAGAGTAACTGGTAAATAGAAAAGCCCGCGCGGCGGCGGGCTTCTCGATCAATCACATACAGAAAAAACTAGCGCAGCTTCAGATCAGCCCGGCGATTCTCGGCGAAGGCCTCTTCGGTCTTGCCTTTGTTCCAAGGCTTTTCCTCGCCAAAGCTAATCGTCTCGATCTGAGTGGGCTTGGCACCCACCGCCTGCAGACCAATGCTCACCGCCTCCGCGCGCTTCTGACCCAGGGCCAGGTTGTACTCAACGGTTCCGCGCTCATCGGCATTGCCCTCAACCACCACCTTGGCCTTGTCATCCACGGCCAAATAGTTGCCGAATGCGGAGACCACTGGGTGGTATTTCTCGCGGATGTCGAACTTGTCGTAATCGAAGTAGATAGCCGGCGGGAACTGGAAGACTTTGGCCTTGGCCGCCTTGATTGCATCGGCTCGGGCCTTGGCAGTATCGGCGGCCTTTTTGTCCGCAGCGGGTGCAGCGGGTGCAGCGGGTGCAGCGGGTGCAGCCGACTTTTGATCGGGTTGGGGAGTGGCGCACCCTGCAAGCAAGGCAATAGCGGCAATAGCGACAACAGCTTTCATTGAATTCTTCTCCTCAAATCTTTGGATGAGTAAATGCCACCCCAAGGACTATACCCGAGCTTGGTGTCAAGTGGCAGTCTGACCGAGGAATTCGGGGAAGGTTCAGGCCCGGGGGGAAGGCTTCTGATTGCGCTGATTGAACTGCGAGAGGGCCGCGGCATCGAGCCGAACCTGCTCCGATTTCTGGGCCATGGAGGCAATCTTGGCCTCGCCCCGTTCCGCCAGAGACCGCATCCGCTGGAGCTCCAGCCGAGCGTTCATCAATTCTTCTCGCACGGCCCGCTCCCAGGCCACGGTCTTGTCATGCTCGATTCGCAGTCGCTCCTGGGCATCAAGCAGATTGCGAATGTAGCGGTGGACGGCCTGGGTTTTCACCATCCCCGGGTCTTCCCCAATATCGCTTAATTGGGCCCGGTAGTCGGCCATGAGGTCGGCCACCTGCCGAGACTTCTCCGCCAGCCGCTCGTGGGCCTTTTGCACCTCAGCGAGCTTATTCAAGGCCGCCTTCTCTTTTTGCTCCGCAAGCTTGGCCAAGAGCTCCAGGCTTTTTTGTCTGCGCTGGATCATGGCTTATCGGTTGATGGTCATTCCGACTGGGCGGCCCTGATTGGGCATGGGCCGATTCGACGGCTGGGCCACCACGGTGTCGGTCAATGATCGAGCCGCGAGCGACATCATCTGGTCTCGGGTCTCTTCGAAACTCACCGGTGTTTGAATCTCCTGGCAGAGGAATGATTCGAGCTCCGAGCGCATGCGTATGGCGGCGTCTAAATCGGGGTTGGAACCCGCCTGGTAGGCCCCCACCTGAATGAGGTCTTGATTCTGCTGATAAAGCGACCAAAGCCTGCGAAGCCGATTGGCCGATTTCAGGGCCTCGGGTTCAACCAGGCCTTGCATCACCCTGGAAATAGAACCGTTGAGGTCGATCGCAGGGTAGTGGGCCGCATCGGCCAGTGCCCGCGAGAGCATCACCTGGCCATCGAGCGAGGCCCGTGAGATATCCACAATGGGATCATTCGAGTCGTCGTTCTCTGCGAGGACCGTGTACATGGCGGTAATAGAGCCATGGCCGAATCGGCCCATGCCCGCCCGCTCAATCAGAGTGGGCAGCAGGCTAAACACAGAGGGCGGGTAGCCCTTTGCTGTGGGCGGTTCACCCACGGCCAATCCAATCTCACGCTGCGCATGGGCGACGCGGGTTAGGCTGTCGACCAGCAGCAATACATTCTTGCCCTGCTCACGAAAATATTCGGCAATCAGGTGCGTGTACTGCACCGCCTTGAGTCGCAGGATGGCAGAGACATTCGCGGGCGCAGCCACCACCACCGATCGGGCCAGGCCCTCGGCGCGCAGTGATTCTTGTATGAAGGCTTGCACTTCGCGGCCACGCTCACCAATGAGTCCAATCACCACGAGGTCGGCCTTGGTGTAGCGAGTGAGCATACCCAGAAGGCTGCTCTTTCCAACGCCGCTGCCGGCGACCAATCCAATTCGTTGTCCCTTGCCCACAGTGAGCATGCCGTTGATGGTTTTGACGCCGACATCGAGTACCTCATGAATGGCGCCGCGCTCCATTGCATTCAATGGGAAGCCATCGAGGCCGTGGGTGACTCTGCATGCGGGCGCGGGCTTGCCATCGAGTGGCTCCCCGCGCGGCCCCACCACGCGACCGAGCAATTCGGGGCCCAGCTGTGCGCGAGCAATCGGTTCAATGACGCGAACACGTGCCCCGGGGCCAATGCCTTTGGGCTCATTGAAGGGCATGAGGTACAAGGTGTAGTCTTGGAAACCCACCACCTCTGCCTGAACACGTGTGGGTCCGTCGCCAATGACTTCGCAGACGGCACCCAGCGGGGCCATGAGGCCCTTGGCTTCAAGCGTCAGGCCAACGACGCGCACCAGACTTCCCTCTCGAACAGGTGGCGGTGCGAAGCTTCGTTCGATTGCCGCCTGGGCCACGGCATCGAAGTCCATTAATTGGGCTCCGCGTCGGGCGGTAAGACCGAGTCAGGCGTGGTTAGATCGGCGGGGGTGGCCTCGACAACCCCCTGCTCCCCAGCGGAGAGATCTGCTCCGAAGTCCACCGCCTCCATGGCCTCTTTGACCATGGCCACGTTCTTCAAGAAAGAGTCGGGCGGTGAGTCCTTAATGCCTTCGGCCGCTGCCATTAATGACTGCCAGAGGGCATCTCGCCGATGCTCAATGAGGTCATCAATCATCGAGCCATTCATGGCCACACGAATGCTGCCTGACATCAGCTTGGGATCGGCCCGAACATCCACCTGTTCGTCAATGGAGGCCGAATAGGCCTTGAACCGTTGGAGGTCGTCGGGGTTCATACGAACCACAATTGGTACGGCCGATTCATGCTGCAACTCAGACAAGGCACGATCGACCAAGCGTGTAATGGCATGGCCAGAGAGAGTAAGTTCGCCACGGACCATTTGTTCGGCAAGGTGCATCGAGAGTTTGAGCAGCGGTTGATGAAAGGCCTCTGCGTCGCGAGCGGCCACCGCCAGAGACTTGGTGAGTTCTCGCCAATCATCGGCGGCCAGCATCACCTCGGCCTCGAGTTCAGAGCGTGCCTGCTGCTGGCCTTCTTCAATGCCGCGCAAATACGCTTCGTCTGCGGACTCAGCGGATTCATCGGATTCAGCAGATTCACCGGCTTGGGTCGCATCGGCATCAATCGCCTGGGCTGCGTCTGCGCCGCCCTCGGCCAAGGCCGCTTGGCCCTTTTGAAAGCCCATCTCATTAGCCTCGCGACGAATCGCTTCGAGCTCATCGAGCCCAATTAAATGTTTTTCAGCTTCAGCCGCCTCTGCGGAAAATTCTTCGGCACTGTCGGCAGCGGAGGCGTCGGCTGAGACGTCGGGTGAGGCGTCAAGATCATCACTGGCCTCGGCCAGGGAATCAGGGGAAGCAGAGACCGAATCATCAGTAACGTTCTGCAATGCAGCGGCATCTTGTGCGGAGCCCATTGATGCATCGGCACCTGGGTCAACGCCCAAGTTGTCCGCAGCGGAATCCATTGCTTGGGAGTCGCCATCGGCTGAGAGAGGCGGTTGCCCCTCTGTTGTCGTGGCGTCCGCATCGGCGGCCAACTCACTCGGTAACTGGGTCTCATCAGTAAGAGCTGCATCCGCACTCGCTGCATCTGCACCCACAAAATCAGTGCTCTCGAATTTTTTCGCAGCCGCTTCATCTCCACTGGAGTCGTCTTCAGTGGCCATGCCCCGAGAGAATGGCGACTTCGGCGCCGACTGCTGGTCGAGGTCCAACTGAGGCAGGCCCCGCTCGAATCCCCGCAGGCGAATCTCGCCGTCGTCTTGATAGCGGGCGGAGAAATCCTCGCCATGCCGCGTCGGCCCAAAAAGCGGGTCCTCGGGAAGGCGGACGAGGACCTTTGGTTTTAGGAGGTCCTCTGGCCGAGGGTAATCAAACAAAGTCATCGCCGCGTCCTGCGAGCATCAGCTCACCCTTGTCCGAGAGCTTCTTCGCAATCCGCATGATGGCCTTCTGGGCATCTTCCACATCGGTAATCCGCAAGGGGCCGCGTGATTCCATCTCGTCGATGAACATGGCGCGGGCCCGTGTGGACATATTGCCAAAGAACTTCTCTTTGACGGGCTCGGTGGCGCCCTTCAGAGCAACCATCAGCATCTCCTGCTCCACATTGCGCATGAGGGTCTGAACGCTGCGGTTGTCGATGCTGACCAGGTTCTCGAAGGAGAACATGTTGTCCTGCACCTTCATCGCGATATCGGCATCGAGTTCATTGAGGCCACCGAGAATGGCCGACTCCAGATCGCTCTTGGTGAAGTTCATGATCTTTGCAGCGGCCTTGATGCCCCCGAAACTCGAAGACTTCGCAGACGAACTCTTAGAGAACTGCTCCTTCATGATCACTTCGAGTTCTTGCATGGCCGAGGGCTGAACGGTCTCGAGTGCAGCCACGCGTCGAATGACCTCGGGCCGAATGTCGTTGGGCAAGAAAGTGAGCACATCGGCGGCCACGTCGTAATCGCAGACCGACAAAATAATGGCAATCACCTGGGGGTGCTCGAGTCGAATCATGTCAGCAATGGACCGTGCGTCCATCCAGCGCAGAATCTCCAGGCCCTTGCTCGAAGCACCCGGCATGATGCGGCTCAAGACCGAAGCCGCCTTGTCCTCGCCCAGGGCCCGCTTGAGCACATTCTCGACATAGTCCGAACTGCCCAGACCCAGGCTGGTCTGCTTCTTAATCGTTGAGATGAAGTCATCGAGCACAGCGGTGATGGCCTCTTGCGATAAATCCGCGACTGAGGTCATGGCTGCACCCAAGGCCTGAACCTCTTTGGGGTTCAGAAACTTGATGATGTCGGCGGCCTGCTGCTCACCGAGCAGCAGCATCAGAACTGCAGCGCGCTGGGTGGTGTTGAGCGCCTCAATTTCCTCGCGAACCGAATCGGGCAGGGGCTCGGGCCCCCCCGGCACCGCCGGGACGGTGGCCACCGCCTTGTCGTCTTTTTTGGCTTCTTCAGGCATGTCTATATCCCTCTATCAGCCCGCAGCAGGGCGCATCATGTTCTTGAGAACGGTGGCCACCCGGCCGGAGTCTTCTGAGACCAGGAAGCGTATGAGTGCCACCTTGTCATCATAAGAGTTTGCCGTGTTGAGCATGTCGATGGAAATCGAAGATTTCTTCGGTTTGAGCTTGGCCTTGATCTCCTCCAGGCTCTCGCCCTCTCCAATTTCAATCATTCCCATTTCCGCCTCCGAGAGTTCCGTTTTGGCCTGCTGATCGGCGGGCAGCGGTTGGCCATCAGGCCCCAGCCGCACGCCTTGCAGGGGTTGACCGTCGGGCCCAAGTTGCACGCCATTGGCATCTTGCTGGCCTTGGCCCTCGAGCAAGGCGGCAGGAGGCGGTGGCTGCAGAGCAGCCAAGGCGGCAAGCTCAGCGGCCTCTTGCTCGGCCTGCATACGGGCCATCTCTTCCATGTCCATGCTCTTGCCGGTGAGGTGATTAATCACTGGGCGCACCACCGTAAGAAGAATAATCAAGAAGATCAAGGCAGCAATCAAGATCTTCATGTTTTGCATCACGGCATCGTCGGCATACCAAGGCTTGGCCTCCTCACCTGGGGCAAAGCGAGTGGGAACAATCGTCACCACATCACCGCGGCCTTCTTTGTAGCCCACCACCCCGCGAACCAGGTTGGTCAGGCGCTCGAGCTCCTCGGCGGAGTACCCGTGGACCGAATCATTGGGGTGGGGAATGGGCTTGCCATCGGCGTCTTTCATAGCCGGCTTTTCGTTGACCACCACCGCCACGGAAACGCGCGTGACACCACCCAAGGGGTTGCGGGTATAACGAACCGTTTTGTCAATTTCATAGTTTCGGGTTGCGCGCTTGGAGAGCGTGGTGTTCTCCTCCAAGGCATCTTGCGCCGAAGCACCCGTGGCCAAGTTTGTATCGGTTGGCGGTGGGGGCGCATTGGTAATAGAGCCCGGCACACCCTCGGCGTTGATCTTCTGGCTGCGGTCCTCGGCCAAGACTTCCGAACGGGTCTTGGGGCCGGTCTTGGCATTGTCAAAATCCTCGGTGGCCATCTCCACCTGGGTGAAGTCCAGGGTCACATCAACCTGCGAGCGCACATTGGGCTCACCCAAAACAGGAATCAACATCTCCAGAATGCGGGCCCGATACACCTCCTCCACATGCTGCTTGTGGGTGAGTTGGGCCGATGTCATGCCCATGGGGGTGTTTTCTTTCCGATCGGTGAGCAGATTGCCCAGGTTATCGACCACAGACACGTGCTGGGCGGCCAAGTAAGGCACGCTCGAAGAGACCAAATGAACAATGGCATCGACCTGGCCGCTGGTGACTGCGCGGCCTTGCTGGGGGGTAACCACCACCGATGCCTTGGGCAGGGCCCGGTCGCGCACAAACACACTCTGCTTGGGCAGGGCCAGGTGAACACGTGCGGCCTGAATGGTGCCAATCTGCATCACACTCGAGGCGAGTTCATTTTCCAAGGCCTTGATATAGCGCACCTGCTCCATGAACTGACTCGTGGTCATGGCGTTTTCTTTGCTCAGGGAGTCGATTCCCGTAGGCAGCGGCTGCTTGGGAATGCCCTTGGAAGCCAAGAAAATGCGGGCCTCGTGGTATTTGTCGCCAGGAACCATCAGGTTGCCCGACTGGGGGTCCACCTTCACATCGAAGGAGGCCGACTTCAGCGCTTCAACCGCGGCCTGCGAATCGGTCTCGCTCATACCAGGCATTAATGCTCGAGCGGGCGAAGGCTGCATCATGCTGTAGAGAATAAGGAACAGGACCAAGACAAAGAAGGCAATCAAGCCAGGAACGGCCTTCTTGACCGACTGCTGGTTCAAGGCCTCGCGAATCATCTTCACGGTGGGCGACCGCTGAACGGCCGGAATGTTTTCAATGGTGCGTTTTAAGCCCGCCGCACCGCCTGCGACCGCGGCCGCGGCCTGCGCAGCAGCCGCCTGAGCCGCCTGGGCTGCACTAACAGCCGCAGCACCCACAGAATTTGCACCAGGAGGCAATACCGCAGTGGCACCCGCCCCGTTGGGGGAAGCCCCGCCGCCGGTTCCGAACATGCCGTTGGCACCGTTAGAGCCAGGCGCACCGTTTGGATTGCCCGCCCCGCCGCCCATGGGCACGGGAAGGCCCGCGGCCATGCCGGGATTCGGGAGAGATGGATTGTCAGCAGCCATGATTGTTTCCTAGTTAATCTTTAAACCGGCATGTTCAAAACGTCTTCGTAGGCCTTGAGCACCTTGTTGCGAATCTGCAAGGTCGCCTCAAAGGCCAGCGATGCTTTTTGCATTCCCAAAACCACATCGGTCAGTGGGATGTCCTCGCCCTTTTCATAGGCGGTGCGTTGGGCGGACGAACGCATCTGCAAGTCATTGACCGACTCAATCGAGCTGCGCACCACCTCGCCAAAGCTTGGCTTGCGAACCTCGGGCAGAGGCAGGCTAGGGCCGGCCGTGCTGTTGGGGTCTACATAGCCTTCAGGTGCACGGGTGACCGGCGCAATGGTCGGCGAGGCCGACTTGGCAGCCGCGGTGTTGAACATGGACTGCGTGGCCGACTCAATCATCTGGCCCATGGTGGGGCCCGATAACGATGCAGGCACCGGTGGCTGGGCCACCTTGCTTTGCACCTGTGTTTGGTAGGCACGAATCTGGGCGAGCATGTCGGCAATGCCCGCTGCCTGGCTGGTCTTATCGATCATGCGGCACCTGCCATTTTCAGTTGGGCCATTTTGTAGCGCAGGGTGCGCGGGCTAATGCCAAGCATCTTGGCGGCCTCGGCCTTGGTCGGTGCGGCCTCTATGGCGCGAAGAATCATCTGGTGTTCGTTGCTCTTGACCGCATCGTGCAGACGGATGGGGGCGCTCGGGGTACTCGATGTGCCCGATGCGTGAGGCGCACTGGATGCGTGGGTTGCCCCAGATCCAGTCCACGCGCCTGCGGAGTTCGATGCAAAAGGAATGACAGTCGAGCGGGAATCCTCATTGAACGCGCGCTGCGACTCGGTCGTGTTGTTCGTGCGCTCAGGCAGAAATGCCAGAGGCAGCTCGGCCTGCGCGAAGCCCGAGAGCATCGCCCGATCGAGACCAGCAAGGTCATCAAAAATTAAATGGTCTGGCGTGATCTCCTCGCCGCCACTCAGAACAATGGCGCGCTGAATCACATTCTCGAGCTCGCGAACATTGCCTGGCCAAGGGTAAGCAATCAGCGCCTGCTGCGCAGGGGTAGAGAGTCGTGGGGCAACCAGGGCACCCGAGAAGCGAATGATCATCTGCTCAGCAAGCGGAAGAATGTCTGCAGCGCGCTGATGCAAGGCGGGAATGGCAAGACGGAAGGTGCTGATGCGGAAGTAGAGGTCCTCTCGAAACTCCTTATCGAGCATGGCCTGCTTGAGGTCTTTGTTGGTGGCGGCCACGAGTCGGAAGTCCACATCGATGGCCTGCTGGCCACCCAGGCGGGTGACCTTTTTCTCTTGCAGCACGCGAAGCAACTTGGTCTGAAGGCCGATCGGCAGCTCGCCAATCTCGTCAAGGAATACCGTGCCCCCGTGGGCCTGCTCAAAAATTCCTCTGTGGTCGCGATGGGCGCCAGTAAATGCCCCGCGCTCATGCCCGAAGAGCATGTCCTCCATGAGGTTCTCGGGAATCGCACCACAATTGAGACTCACAAACGGGCCCGAGGCACGCGAAGACGACTCATGAATAACAGTGGCCAAGACTTCTTTTCCGGCACCCGTGGGTCCGGTGATTAGAGTGGTGACCGCGGCCTGGGCCACGCGCTGGGCCAGGGCCAAGAGTTTTTGGCTGCTGGGGTCTGCGAATACAAATGTCTTAACCGTCTCAATCACGGCATCGCGACGACCCGCTGCAGCAGCAGACTGGGGGGCGGATTTTTTGGCTGCATTGCTATGGGAGGTGCTGGTGGCCTCCGCATCGGCCACATGGGCCAGGGCATCTCGCCAGGCATGTTCGGAGTAGTCGTCTGCCGCAATCACATGGCAGGCGCCTGAACGCATTGCGGCCACGGCAAGCGTCATGTTGCCCGGGGCGGAGCGACAAATAATGGGAATGTCCTTCTTGAAGGCCTCAACCAGCAGCCGGACTTCGCCAAGGAGTTCGGTGGAATCCATCAGCCGGACCACGACGGTCTTGGCTGTTCTCAGCGCATGGCGAAGGTCTTCAAGGGTGCGGACTGAAAGCAGGCTCAGGCCCGCGGCGGCCAGTCGGGCGCGCTCGGTCTCACCGGCCGGCTGGTATGGGTCCAGCCAGAGGGCGTTGCATGCTTGATCGTCTTGTGTACTCACCTAAAAAACCCCTTTGGGAA
>Ga0194126_10010711_pt1 | contig 11964 bp, 15 predicted proteins | sample TA2KigC150mmetaG_FD_148641 | JGI IMG/M metagenome (GOLD analysis project Ga0194126, IMG submission 148641) | Freshwater microbial communities from Lake Tanganyika, Tanzania - TA2015035 Kigoma Deep Cast 150m | ecosystem: Environmental > Aquatic > Freshwater > Lake | place: Tanzania: Lake...
GCAACAGGGTTGTTGGCTGTGGTAAGTGCCTCGACATGTGGCAGCACGCATTCAGCAACATCTGAACCATCGAGTGGAACCAGTATCTTGCTATACATAATTTCCCCCTTTCGACGTGAACCGTAGCGTTGTTGATGATAGGTTGAACAAAGATAGTTGTCAAGCTAGCCTAATATCAGTGGCAGTGCTGATTTCCTTGATGAATTCCATCAGGATACTGCTGCGAAGTTCGTTTCTACCGCGCAGGGGAGCCACAAATTTGCCCTTGATCCAGATATGCTTTGGTTCCACAAATACCAGCACGCGCGGCCCACTGGAAGCTTCGTCCAGGAATCTGGGATAGCCATCCCGGAATATGTAACCAGCTTCCTTAAGGTAAACTTCGTCCTGTCTTGTCAGGATATTCTCCAGAAGCTTGGTAGCCTTTTCTACGTTGCTGTCTGTGGTCAAGGGAATGCGCACTTCATCAAACATGTAGTCCGATGAGATGGCCTCATATTGCACCGAGTAGTCTTTGGAATAGTTGAGCACTGGTTGGTCCAAGATTATCAGATTAGGCACTTGAAGCAGTCTGCCCGTTAGCTCTCCACCCAGCTTCTCGTCTTCTCCCACTTCCTCAAGCACAGTGTAGAGCATGCCAATGTGGCGGACATCACCCTTGATGTTGCCGATGCGGATTCTATCGCCCAAGTCGTAAATGCCAGAAAAGGTGATAACGAAGAAGGAGAAGAAGCTGGCGGCGTATTTTTGAAGTGCCAATGCCAGCGCCAGCGCCATGATTGGGACAAATGTAGCTATCTGGGGCACGTATATGGCAGTAACCACTGTAGTTGCGACTAATGCAATAATAACCGTGAAGACGCCGGCGGCTGCTAGCCATCGGCTGTTGCGCAGCCACCTCTGTGCTTTCAGGGTTACACTGGTTTTGGGAGTGAGTTCATCGCTTGGTATTACTTTTTTTATCCTCATGATATGTGCACCTGTGGGTTGTTATAAAAGATTTGTGGATACTTATATAAAGCTCGTCGATTCTTCAGGCCAACGACAGGGCAAAGTCCAGATATAGCTGGGTTGCTTGTACCACCTGGTTGAAGGAAACAGCCTCCTCGGGCGTGTGAGCGGCTTCCAGTTTACCGGGACCAAGAATTATGGGATTAACTCCTGCGGACCGGAGGACATTGCCGTCAGAATGGCTCCTGAAGTCCTGTGCTTCCCAGGGCAGCGACATCTTCTGGTAAATCTTTTTTAGTTTTTTCACAAGCGCTCCATCCTGTGGCAGGCGATAGCCAGAATGCGTCTCCTCAAACTTCAACACTGCGCTCAAGCCAGGCATATCTTTGTTGGCTGTTTTCACCAGCTTGTCCAGTTCCCTCTGGAATGCGACCTCATCTGAACTGGGGGGCAAGTGCAAATCTAACCAGGCTTCACAGACATCGGGCACTACGAATCCCTGTGGGAAACTCTGTAGCTGCCTGATGTTATAGACCAGTTCCTGATGTTTGGAAGTGGCGTATTCAGTTAGCTGCAGCAACAGCTTTAACATGGCTTCGATGGCGTTTTGACCAAGCTCAGGCATCGAGGAGTGTGCCCGTTTGCCCTCGGTGCGCAGCAGGACTTCCATGTAACTGTAATGCCCTAGACAGGGCATCAGGTTTGTCGGTTCTCCTATAATCGCCCAGTTAAAGTCCAGTTCCTTAACCAATGTCTTGGCGCCGCTGCTATCCTCCTCCTCGCCTACCACGAAGGCCAGGCCGATAGGCAATCCACCTTTTTTCACTTGGGCTAATACAGTAGCAACCTCTAGCATGGCAGCACAACCGGCTTTCATGTCTGTAGTTCCCAGTCCTGAGATTAAATCACCTTTTTGATGAAATCTGTAGTCCTCCAGGTCGTAGGCATTTACTGTATCCAGGTGCCCTATAAAATAGAGGATATCATTATCCTTTCTGGCTGGTGGCACGATGAGATTGTAGCGGTTCTCGTCTACCTCTTGCTTGATTACACAAAGCCCTTGCTTCTTCAGGTAAGACTCTGTGAATTCCAAAGCCTCTTCTTCTTTGCCCGTGGGACTGTAAATATCAACCAGGTCTCGGAGGACAATTTTTAGTCTTTTTGGCTGTATCTGGGCGAATTGGTTTACCCTCATTTTCGTTGAATTCTGGGTTTGTGCTACTTCTTCAGTGTCTTTGCCATCCAGACATGGTCAGCGCGGACAGAGAATCCTAGGCCTTTGAAAAAGCCAATGGCTTTTACGTTTTCGGCATCGGTATCGGCGATGACCATCCTTACACCATCTTCCTCAAACCTGTCTTCCAGTCTGCGGTAAAGCCGTTGTCCCAAGTTGCTACGCTGGTACTCCTCATCCACCCCTATCCAGCTCACATACCCGTATTTCTTCCAGGCGGTGCCCTCTTTCTCTATAGTATTGGCCAAAATGAAGCCAACGATTCTGCCATCGAACTCAGCCACCAGACAATAGTCAGGGTCAGAGGTAAAATAATCAGTGACCTCGTAGGCGTCCCAAGTTCGGTAGAGTATAGGGAACTCCTCGCTGGTGAAAAGCTGCTCTCCCAGGTGGTAGACGGCGCTGACGTCGTCTATCTCCATCTGGCGTATCTCGGCCTCCAGCCTCTTTTTCTTGTTGTTATTGTTTACTTCTGGCATATTCTCCTGTCTTTTCCTTTACTTGGTACGGATATCTGGATATTTGCATTAGCGGGAAAAGCCATCGGACTCGAGGAAAACTGGTGAATGTGCGTTTGATGTCTAGCAATGCCGTACGACTGTTTGGCAACAGTGGCATATTATAGTGTAGGCAAGAAGCCAGAGACAAGTCGATATTCGGCAGTCAACAGTCATCCACCACTAATCCCCCGTCACGAGTCACCAGCGGCAAATCTCGTTCTTAGATTCTGTCTTTTAGCCAGCTGATTCTGGCCTTCACCCTGCCGGCAGCGGAGGATTTGGTAGTGGCTTTGCGTAGTTGATTTGCCAACGTGGTGTCTCCGAACACATCTCTGACCCAGTTACTGAAGTCGTTTTTATGTTCAGTAACGTGATGTTCGAAGGCCTCCTCTGACATGCGCTCCAAGGCAACAGCCATCTCCTGCAGATTCCTGAAAACCTCGCCCCCATAGCACCAGAATGCCTTTTCCTCAGATACGTCTGCCAGTGCCTTTGCAGCTTCAGTTTTCCTTCTAGCCATAGTCGGTGCTATACCTCCCGTTAGCAAGTCTTCAAGCTTCAGGTCTTTCAACCTGCAACTTGCATCTCAGATCACGCCTGTTGTTTCTTCCGTCCTCGCCATCCTAGCACCCGCAGCAGCGCACCCACCTCAGCCTCACCATTTATCGGATTCCGCAACGGCTGGTCAGGCACGATATCATAGCGATTTCGCCTCCCCTCCCTCTCCTTAATAATATAGCCCTCTTCTAACAGGTCAGCAATTATCTTGCGCGTGGCCCTTTCAGTTATCCCTATCTCGCTAGCCAGTTCCAGAGCCGTAATCCGCTTGTGCCTGGCAATATAAGCCAGCACCAGGGCGTGGTTGGTCACAAACGCCCACTGTGACGAAGGCTTTCTCCCCCATCGTCTAAAGACCATTATATCTCCTCCAAATACGTTGCACAGAATGTACTACACTACATGAATAATAAATCATCATTAAAATAACATGAATTGATATAATATTATACCCATATTGACTTTCAGGTTGCAAATGCAATGATAGGCAAACGACATGAGGCAACAGACAACGAGAGAGTCGTAGGATACAAGTTGCAAGTCGTAGGGCAAAAACGCGAACCCAGGAACTTACGACTTAAAGCTTGTGACTCGCTTCTAGGTTGCCCACTTATGCCTGGGGGCGTGGCGGGCAGCCACTGACCCGGCATAACCCGCACCGGCCACGCGGTTGGCAAGAAGGCCTTCCTGTAGCCCTGAGAATTGCTTGCGCGTCGGCTGTGCGTGGATTGTACGACGGGCTATCAGCCCTTCCCGCAATGCAGTAACCTCTCTACGTGATGGCAGGGCGTAGATGACGTTGTTCTTGGTTCTGAGGTGTGATTCGCTAATATGGTCTGCAGTATGCAGCTTGTAGGTGACGGGCCATTTTCTGGGCATCTGGCCCTCTCTGATACCCGTTATGTGATAATGGATAGCCGAGCTATCTTTCATCTTCACGTTGTAGGAGTAAATGTCGCTGAAATGGGCACGTCGATGTACCGGTTGCGGCTCTTGTCCCATTTTTTTGCTGCGAGCATAGCCGAGGAGACCTACGCCGATGAAAGTGGTGGTTGGCTCTGGCAAGAAAATAAGAGCCAACCCTACGTATTCAAGGCCCGTGTATATTGGCAATGAACTCATGGTGAATTCAACGAGGCGAGATTGTAGTCCACATTTGCATGTTTGTCAATAGCCTGAATACAAAAAACGCTAAATTTTTAACAAGTTTGTTTAAGTTGCAAGTTTCACAATAGCAGTTTTTTAAAAATCAGTCCGTCATCTCCTGGGGAATAGAAATCATCTATTATTGAGGCCAGCTCGTAACCCTGGGAGCGATAGAACTGCCGTGCTTTTTCGTACTGTTTCGTGGAAGATGTTTCTATTAGAGCCATCCTTCCTCTGGCTTTCCTGATTCGCTCCTCGGCGGAAGACAGCAATGATTTTCCTATACCTAACCTCTGGCTCTCAGGCAAGACTGCTATCCAGTAGATATCCCAAGTATCCTGAGTCATCGGCACGGGTCCGTAGCAGATGTATCCCGCCAACGAAGAGTCTATCTCTGCCACCAGCACATAATATCCGGAGCCTTTGGGGTCGCCGAGGTAAGTGTCTATTACCTCTTCGGCTATCGTGACTTCTGCTGGCGTGAATTCGGGTGTGCCTTTCAATACCTGCATTATCGCTGGCTTGTCAGCGGGAGTCATGGGGCGGAGACGTAGGTTGTGAGTCATGCTGTATGATTCCTGTCTTGCATCCTGCAACTTGCATTTATTGTATCACTGTCTCCATCGCCATGAGCAGGATATTCTCGATAAATCGGGCGTATGACATCCCAGCTACGCTTGCCTGTAGCGCAGCGCCGGAGTTTGGCGAGATGTCTGGATTGGGATTCAACTCTAAAACTTTGAGTCGTTCCTTTTTGTCCAGACGGAAATCAGCTCGGGCGTAGCCCGTGCAGTCGAATAGCCTAAAGAGCCGTATGGCTGTATCCTCGATATTTGCCCTCAACATAGGGTCTATCTCAGCAGGACAGACGGCAGACGTACCCTTGAAGTACAGGCTATCAGGGTCCCATTTGGCAGCAAAGGTAAGTATCCGTGGCACTTCTGGTGGGAGTGAGTAGTTTATCTCTGATATTGGCAGTGGTGTGGGTTCAGAGCTTCCTAGCACGGTGATGTTGAACTCGCGGCCATCCACATATTCTTCTACCAGCGCCCTGCCGCCGAAGCGCTTGCTGACTTCCCTGACTTTTTCCACTAGTGCGGCATGGTCATTTACCACGCTGTCTTCGGAAATGCCCAGGCTGGCATCTTGGGCATAGGGCTTGACAATGCAGGGATAAGAGAGGCGTAGTTTTGATAGTGTCCGCGGGGTGAGAACCTGGCACTTAGGCGTATCTATTCCAGCCGATTCCATCAGTGCCTTTGAGCGTGCCTTGTTTAACGCCAGGGAAAGAGTAGCACCTGTACAGCCGGTATAGCGCAGGTCAAGCTCAGTCATGATATCGGCTACGGCTGCCTCTGTCTCTGGCCAGTCCTCAAAGCCTTCAAACAGATTGAATACCACATCGACTTGCAGGTTATTTAGACGGTCCGGCACCTGCTCTAGCGGCGGCAGCAGTGGCACCATCTCCACGGGATAGCTAAGCTCCAACAGTGCCCTGCGCACCGCCTCGGCTGATTCAACTATAGCCTGTGCCGATTTCTCCTCAACGCTGGTGGCATAGCTTGGTTGGATAGGCTGGTTATAGGTAATCGCTACTCTTGGCGGCATTGCGGGTATCTCTCCCTGGCAGCGTCGAGTACAGCTAAAATCAGCTCTCCATATGTCCAGCCCATCTTGCGGGCCATGATAGGTAGGTCTCCGCTCTTTGGATTAAGCCCGGGCAAAGGATTTATCTCCAGAAAATATGGCTCCACGCCTGGACCCAGCTTGAAATCTACGCGGGCAAAATCCCGACAGCCCAAGACCTGAAAGGCTTTAAGGCTATAATCCTCGATTTTCTTGAGCACACGCTCGCCCAGCTTTGCCGGACATTCATATTCTACCAGGCGTTCCCAGTCCCGTTTCATCTCCAGTGAATAAACAAACTGTGGCCCGTTCTGCTGGGGCAGAACTCGCATGATACCCACGACTTTCGGTGGCGAGTTGCCTACTATGCCCACGGTAATGTCATTGCCGGAGATGAATTCTTCTGCCATAATTGGTTGACGGTAACGCTCCAGCATTTTGGAGATTGTCTCAACCAGTCGGCTGGCGTCTTCGATTTTGGAACCGGCGCTGATGCCCATGCTGGAACCCTCGTGGGCTGGCTTGACAAAGGCCGGGACCGGGAAATCGCTCCAAAAGATTTCTCTCAGTTGCTGGCTGTTCTCGATAACTCGCCATTTTGGAGTGGGAATGCCGGCCATAGCGACCAGCTTCTTGGTTAGCGGCTTATCCAGGCAGATAGCCAAGCATTGCGGATCCGACCCTGAATAGGGGATGCCCAGCATTTCAAGTATGGCTGGCACTTGTGCCTCACGGCTACGGTAATTGCCCAGTCCCTCGGCGATGTTGAACACCAAGGCAACCTTCTCCCGAAGGACGTTGCCTATGAATTCCCTGCCACCGCCAAGTTTGACTACAGCGTGCCCCAGAGACTCAATAGCCGCTGCCAGGGATGCGATAGTCTCCGGAGAATCATACTCTTCAAGTGCATCTTCGGGATGGCCAGTCCCCAAGGGAACAGACTGCTTAAGGTCGTACGCCAGCCCTATTCTCAACTCTGGCTCCTGGAGTCAAAGCCGGTGTTCTAATGGGTCGTTGAGGCCAGAGCGCAGGTTCAGTTACCCGCTTGCCATTCTTATGGCCGTTGCTTGAGGGCCCAACCCCTTTGGGATTGCGATAGTGGTAAACATAACCCTGGTAGTTTCTCAACACCAGCTCATCTTCGTTCTTGGACAGGACATAGTTGGGCTGTAGAGGCACCTTGCCACCGCCATTGGGCAGGTCGACAACAAAAGCAGGTATAGCCAGGCCCGAGGTGTGTCCCCTGAGACATTCTATTATTTTAATACCCGTTTCTACCGATGTGCGTAGGTGCTCTGTGCCCTGTACCTCGTCGCATTGAAAGAGATAGTAGGGGCGCACCTTTATCTTGAGTAAACCCTGGCACAGTTTCCGCTGTGTCTCCACGGTGTCATTTATACCTTTGAGCAGCACCGACTGGTTGTTCACGGGGATGCCGCTACGCAGCAACTTATCGCAGGCTTTGGCTGACTCTGGCGTTATCTCGCGGGGGTGGTTAAAATGGGTATTGAGCCAGATAGGTCCATATTTGGACAGCATAGTGCAAAGCTCATCATCGATGCGCTGCGGTAGCACTACGGGACACCTGGTGCCAATGCGAATGACCTCCACGTGCTCTATCTGCCGCAGGCCAGAGATGACTTCTTCCAGCCGATGCGTGGATAGGGTCAAGGGGTCGCCGCCGGAGATGATAACGTCCCTGATAAGAGGATTCTGACGGATATAGTCCAGCATCCGTTCGATTTCGGCTGACGTGTGCACCCATCCTCCCTTGTGCCACTCGCGCTTACGGGTGCAATGACGGCAGAGCATGGGACAGAGGTCGGTGAGCACCATGAGCACCCGGTCAGGGTAGCGGTGTACCAGGCCAGGCACTACAGAGTTACGTCCCTCTTCCAGTGGGTCTTCATAGCCCATACCCGCCAAAGCAATTTCGGCAAAACAAGGAACTGCTTGTTTTCTTACAGGGTCGTCGGGGTCAAAGGGGTTGATCAAGGAAAGATAGTATGGGGTTATGGAAAGTGGGTACTTCTTTGTTACCAGCTTTAGCTGGTCTTGTTCTTTGGCTGAAAGAGGGATGAACTTGGTCAGTTCTTCAACAGTATTAATTCGATTTCGGAAATGCCACCGCCAGTCATTCCATTGTTCGTCCTGGACATGGCCGAAAAATTTATTTCTGTCGTTGTATACTTGCGAGCTTGGAGGTTTTTCTTCCTCTCTGGTGATGGGAACAACCAAACTTGGAGGCTCTTCTTCCACCTCGCATTTAACAGTGGTTACGCCTGGAGGCTCCTCTGCTGCCTCGTCTGCCGCACCTGTTTTCAGTATTGTGGCCACTTTGGGCACTCGCCTATTTCTCCTTTCGCCTGATTTTTTCTGTTGCGGTTAACATGAAGGCGCATTCATGTTTCCCTTATCACACATTTTTATAGCACTTAATCGAAAATATGTCAAGTATTTTTGGGGAAAATTTGGAAAAAGTTTTTAAAAATGTAAAAAGTAACAGGCAAAAGTCGGTTTCAAAATGCAAGCGCAAGGCGCAAAATACATGAAAAACAAATCATGAAATCTGGCACAGGTAGCTCCTTGGTAGTTGCAAGATGCAAATGGCTAGAGGCAAGAAAACTGTTGCCTGTTGCCTCACGCCCGTTGCCTGAGTCGAGTGTGACTTGAAACTGCTGGCTGCAACTGCTGACTGCCGACTGCCGACTGGCAGTTGGTATGCTATAATCCTTGCTGACTGAGAAAGGAGGTAGCAATGGGCTATTTAGAAGAGATGGCGAAATATCAGAAGACGGAGAAGCAGAAGGAATTCAGCGCCGATTTTCTGGAGCAACAGCAAATCGAGAATTACGAGTTCTGGGATGAGATAGAAATCGGCAGGGAAGCGGTGATACCGCTGAAGTTTGAGGTCAAGGCTGAAGACATGATTGCCTATGCTGAAGGGGTGCCTGATGCCAATCCCATATTCTACAACGAGGAATATGCCCAAAAGTGCGGCTATGACGAATTGGTGCCGCATCCTTTATTTACCACGCAGGTGTTGTTCTATCTATTAAGGAAAGGCAGCGGAAGTTGGATAAGGACACCTGGCTCTAGGAATCCAGGGCAGATACTGGAGTGGCACGACCCCATACGAGTTGGTGATGTGCTCACCCTGAAGACTACCAGCTATGACAAGTGGTTGAAAAGGGGTAAGTATTACATGAGGTATCTATCGGAGCTTTATGATCAGCATGGTAAGCTGAAGATGAGGGGTTACATGACGCTAATATTGCCCAGGTCTAAGGCCGATGTGTTGAAATTTGCCAGGGGCGAACACGCCCTGGAAGCGTGAATCGTTGGTCTTCTGTCATTCTGAAGGAGCACCGATTTTGTCGGAGCGACTGAAGAATCCCAGTGGTAAGAAGGCAGGGGGATTCTTCGCTGCGCTCAGAATGACAATGGGGTTAGAATGACAGAGGGAGACTGGCAAAGATAGGGCGTTTTTGAGCGGTATTTAATTGTAGGGGTGATGAAAATGACGAAGAAATTGACTTTTGAAACGGTGAACTGCGGCGATGTCCTGCCCGAGGTACGGCAGCACGTCACGCAGGAGGTTATCTGGCATCATGCCGTGGCTTCGCTTGATTATAACCCGGTGCATACTTATCCTGAGTGGTGCAAAACAGCTCAGGTTTTTGGCTTGCCGGTGCCGGTGATGCATGGCAACCAGACCATGTCTTTGATGGCTACGGTGATTACCAACTGGGCTTACCCCTCCGGTGGCTGGCTAAAAAGGATGGAGGTCAAGCTAATTAAGCCTGTGCCGGTAGACTCTACCTGCACTTATGGTGCTATGGTAAGCGAAAAGCATTTTGCCGGCAAGGGAAAGAATTTTGTGACACTGGACATGTGGGCTATGAACCAGGCCGGAGAGAAGGTGGCTGTGGGTGAGGCGGAGGTGGTGCTTCAGTAAGATGCAAGCTATAGCGAGGCTGCCCAAAAACATGCATGTGCGTACCTTCGGGTGCGTCCGTAAGACAACGGGTGGGTTTAAAAACCCGCCCCTACACGAATCATGTTATTTTTGGAGTTTTCGGACAACCTCTTGGCAAACGGATTGCAAGGCAAAAGCCTCGCGCTGCTTGTCGTCGATGGGCGAACTGCGGCTATTGCCTGTTATTAGCAGAATCGTCTATAATCTGCAAATCGGGGGTAGTATATGCCTGACCCAAAGACTGCGTTTACTATTTTCATGATAGTGGCTGGCGCTGGCGTATGCATGATTCTGGGCGACTATCTGGGTGGCAGGATAGGCCGTGCCAAGCTGGCACTGGCCATGGGTATCCTCATCCTGGTGGCCATGGTGGCCTTCGTGGTCTTCTATGGCATTTCCACATTCAGTGAGTAGGTCTCGAGCATAGTCGGCAGCGAGCAGCCAGACTGGGGAATATTCCCCATTCCACTCGTCGATTCGATGGTTTGAGCCTAAAGGAGGAGGTTTATGGGAGGCGATCTTTGGTCTTTGTACCGCCAGATGTTGCGCAGTCGGCGCTTTGAGGAAGCGGTGGCGCGGTTGTGGCAGGAGGGAGAAATAGCCGGCGAGATGCATCTGGGCATCGGCGAGGAAGCCGTAATTGCCGGCGTGATGGCACATATCGTTGATGGCGATGCTCTGGCAATTGATCATCGCAGTACTCCGCCACTTGTCATGCGCGGCGTTGACCTGACACTTTTGCTGCGCGAATTTTTAGGCAGGCCTGATGGGTTGTGCGTCGGCAGGGGTGGCCACATGCACCTTTTTTCGCCCGAACATATTGCTGCGTCTTCGGGCATTGTAGGCGCATCTGGGCCGGTTGCCGCTGGGTTTGCGCTGTCAGCTCAGCATTTGCGACCAGGCAAGGTAGCAGTGGCTTTCTTTGGCGATGGCGCTATGAACCAGGGAATGCTGATGGAGTCTATGAACCTGGCAGTTGCCTGGAAACTGCCGGTGCTATTCGTCTGCAAAGATAATTCCTGGGCTATCACTACCAGGTCTCCGGATGTCAGCGGAGGAAATTTGCTGGAGCGTGCCAGGAGCTTTGGAATGCCTGCCTTTGAAGTGGACGGCATCGATGTCTATGCAGTATGGGATGCCGCCAGGCAGGGGATAGCCCGGGCAAGGAAAGGCGGCGGCCCCTCTTTTTTGCTGGCACATTGCTCAAGACTGGAGGGTCACTTCCTCGGTGACCCATTATTACGTATGTTCCGGCAGCCTGTTCAACAGGCAAAGGAGCTGACCGGGCCATTACTACGCTCTCTGCCTGCAAGAAAAGGAGCATCGCTGAAAGAACGCTTTTCCAGCTTGGGAAACATAATGTCGCTCATCGGGAAAACAGCGAAAGAGCAGTATTGGAAGCGCCAAGACCCGATTGAACGGCTGCGCAAGCAGTTGAAAGGAGATAAGTCCGGGTTGACTGAGCTGGAGAGAGGGGTAAAGGAAGAAATAGAGATGGTTTTGGCTGGGAGCGGTGGGATTTGAAATCCCAAATACGAATATCGAAATTCGAAACAAATCCGAAATATAAAGGACCAAAACACCGAACCGTCCCAGTTTCGGATTTGGAGAATTAGGATTTAGATATTGGTTAGGATTTGGTGCTTGGGATTTCGAATTTGCGGCTGTTCAGCGTAGGGGGAATGCGAATATGCGAGCGATGAGTTTTGCTGATGCTATAGATGATGCGCTGGGGCAAGCCATGGCCGATGACTCCAGAATTGTGGTCTTCGGTGAGGATGTACACACGCTACGCTTACCTCTCTTTACCCGCTTTGGGGAACGCAGGGTGTGGTCAGCGCCCATCAGCGAAGCCGCCTTTTTGGGTGCTGCGGTGGGTGCTGCCATGTCCGGATTGCGGCCAGTGGTAGAGATAATGATGGTGGACTTTATTGCGGTGGCAGTTGACGCTTTGCTCAACCATGCCGCTA
>Ga0194126_10010713_pt1 | contig 11962 bp, 8 predicted proteins | sample TA2KigC150mmetaG_FD_148641 | JGI IMG/M metagenome (GOLD analysis project Ga0194126, IMG submission 148641) | Freshwater microbial communities from Lake Tanganyika, Tanzania - TA2015035 Kigoma Deep Cast 150m | ecosystem: Environmental > Aquatic > Freshwater > Lake | place: Tanzania: Lake...
AGCGGTTCCTGCATGGCTCCAGGCAAGCGTTCGAGACGGCGTTCGATGCTTTGGACGACCCCGCCTGGCAGGGGCAGTTCGGTATAGTCCTCGGTCGAATCATCCCATTGGGTGCTCCATGCCCCGTGCTCGTCCCGGAAGAGCAGCCCTTCCTCTGCCAGTGCGCGCAGGGTTTCGGTCAGGAAGAAGGGATTCCCCTCGGTTTCTGCATGGAGCCTGGAACTGAAGCGGGTGGGGGGCCGGCCCAGGTTCAGGGCATGCTGGATCAGCCGGCCGCTGGCCTCGAGGTCCAACCTGGCCAGTTCCAGGCGGAATGGCTGGCGCGTGCTCTCGAGAGCGGCCATGGCGGCAGCCTGCTCTCCAATGAGTTCCTCGCTGCGGGCGGTGATGACCAGCAGGATCGCCATGTCCGGCAGGCGCGGCAACAGGTAGCGGATGGCAGCCAGGCTGCTGGCGTCCATCCAGTGGGCATCCTCGAGGATGACGAGCAGGGGTCCCGCTCCGGCCAGCGCCGAGAAGGCGCGCGTGATGGCCTCCAGCATGCGGTGTTGCTCCTCTTCGGGCTTGAGCAGCGGCAGGGCCTTCCCGGTATCGAGTTCGGGGAGCAGGCGGGAGATTTCTGTCTGCCACAGGGTTTCGAGTATGCCGGACTTCAATAATTCGAGGTTGTGACGCAGGACCTCGACCAGCGGCTGGTAGGAAGGGGGGCCGGTCAACTCGTAGCAGCGTCCCCAGGAGGCGGGGATGCCCCGCCACTGGGCGTTGCGTATCAGTTCGTGCATCAGCCGGGTCTTGCCGATCCCCGCCTCGCCGTAGACGATCACCATCCCTCCCTCGCCTCGACCGGCCTGTTCGAGGCGCCGCACGATCTCCTCCAGTTCGGCTTTCCGGCCGACGAGCGGCAGCCGGTCCGGACGTTCGAGGGCCGGGAGCGTGTTGGCGCGGGCCGGCGTGGGGACCAGGGGCGGCTCCGCTGAGGCCTGCTGGAGGCCGATCTCCGTCGCCAGGGCTCTCGTCTCCGGCGACGGTTCGACCCCCAGTTCCTCCGCCAGGGTATGCAGGCACTGCTCGTACTGGCGCAAGGCCTCGCCGGTCTGGCCGAGCAGGTGACAGAGGCGCATGACTTCGCGGTGGTTCTCCTCGTTCCATGGATCCTCCCGGACCAGTGACCGGGCCACGGGCAATGCCAGGCCATGGGCCCCGCGCCTTTTATGGATGGTCAGGAGTTGGGCTTGGGCAGCCAGGTACAGGTTGCGCATCTGTTCCCGTACCGGGAGCGCCCAGTTATCGTAGAAACCGGCCAGGAATTCGCCGCGGTAAAGCCCGGTATGGGAATTGATCCATCCCACCGGGTCAACGCCTCCCTCCGGGGGGGTATCCGCGAGGCGCTGGAAATCCCCGGCATCGGTCCAGGTATCCCAGGTGGGATTGACCTGGACCCGGTCCTCTTCGAGGATGAGGATTTCAGGGGAGGGGAAAACCCTCCGGACCTGCCAGATGGCCTGGCTGAGGCGACGGCGGCCCTGGTCTTCCGGGGTATCGCTCCAGAAGATACCGACCAGGTGGTCACGCAGGTGGGGCTGGTTGCGGTAAGTGAACAGGTAGGCAAGCAGGGAACGGGCAACCGCCGAGGCCGGCAGGGCCAGCGCCTTGCCATCGATGAAGACCTGGAAAGCGCCGAATAAGTGGACCTTCAGGTGCATGTGCCGGAATTCATGGAGATTAGTGGACCCATTCTCACTCCTATCGATAAATGGGTGAACCCTCGTGTATATTATAGAGCGCTTCTGCATCCTGGCAAAGGAACCGGGGAGCGCCTAATTTAGTGGGCTTCCTCGGGCTTTTTACCGCAGAGTACGCAACCCCCAGAGTGCGGGGGCGGGCGAGCGCAGAGAAGCCCTTTGTTTTTTCTCTGCGAGTTCCGCGCGCTCTGCGGTTAGGAAGAAAGCCCATCGTTTTTACACTCCCAGGAACCGAAAGACCTGTCTCCTGATCCACTCATGTGCAATGTAAATGCATCCAGGTTAGGCGTTTCTGGCGCGTAATCTATCGTGACACCTTGCACGGAAAGAGGGGAAATACGTCTCTTGCCTGAAAGGTAAAAAACCACGACAATGCTAATACCAACATTCGCGAAGGGAGAAGCCCGTATGGCAAGGAAATTTTCACCAACCCCGTTGAAACTCCGCACCCCGGTGCCATCCGATATCGAGATCGCCCAGGAAGGCACGCTTAAACCCATCCTCCAGATCGCCGAGGAACTGGGGATCGAGGCCGGTGAACTGGAACTCTACGGTCCGCATAAAGCCAAGATCAAACTCGAGATCCTGGAACGGCTGAAAGGCCGCCCGGACGGCAAGTACATCGATGTGACCGCCATCACCCCCACACCGCTCGGCGAAGGCAAGACGACCACCACCGTCGGCGTCAGCCAGGCTCTCGGCGCCCACCTGGGCCGGAATGTGATGACCGTCATCCGCCAGCCCTCGCAGGGCCCGACCTTCGGCATCAAGGGCGGAGCGGCCGGCGGCGGTTACTCGCAGATCATCCCGATGGAGGATTTCAACCTGCACCTGACCGGCGACATCCACGCCATCACCGCCGCCCACAACCTGTGCGCCGCAGCGCTGGATGCCCGCATCATGCACGAAGCCAAGACTCCCGACGACGCCAAACTCTTCGATGCCCTCTGCCCGCCCGACAAGAAGGGCCAGCGCAGGTTCTCGCCGACGATGCTGCGCCGCCTGAAGAAACTGGGCATCAAGAAGACCGACCCCAACGAGTTGACCGCAGAAGAAAAGAGTCGCTTCGCCCGCCTCGATATCGACTACAGCGGCGTGCAGTGGCGGCGCGTCATCGACATCAACGACAGCATGTTGCGCTCGATCAAGGTCGGCCTGGGCAAGGATGAGGCCGGTTTCGAGCACGATTCAGGCTACGACATCACCGTCGCCTCCGAGATCATGGCCATCCTGGCGCTGACCACCGACCTGGCCGACATGCGCGACCGCCTGGGACGGATGGTTGTAGCCGTCAACCGCAAGGGCGAAGCCGTCACCGCCGAGGACCTGGGCGTGGCTGGCGCGCTGACCGTCCTGATGAAGGACGCCATCAAGCCCAACCTGATGCAGACCCTCGAGGGCACTCCCGCCATCGTCCACGCCGGGCCGTTTGCCAATATCGCCCACGGACAGTCCTCGATCATCGCCGACAAGATCGCCCTCAAACTGGCCGATTACGTCATCACCGAGTCGGGCTTCGGCGCCGACATCGGCATGGAGAAGTTCTTCGGCATCAAGTGCCGCTACTCGGGCCTCATCCCGCAGGTGGTGGCGCTGGTGGCCACGGTGCGCGCCCTCAAGATGCACGGCGGCGGACCGAAGGTGGTGGCCGGCAAGCCGCTGGCCTCGGAATACACCGATGAGAACCTCGACCTGCTCAGGAAGGGCCTGCCCAACATGGTGCAGCATATCGAGAATGCCCTCAAGTATGGCGTCAACGTGGTCGTGGCGGTCAACTCCTTCGCCACAGACACCCAGGCCGAGGTCGAAGTGGTGCGCGAGGCGGCCATCAAGGCCGGCGCCATGGACGCGGTCGTCTCCCGTCACTGGATGGAGGGCGGCAAGGGCGCCATCGCCCTGGCCGAAGCGGTCATCAAGGCTTGCGATAAGCCCACGAACTTCAAGTTTCTCTACGCGCTGGACATCCCGGTCAAGGAGAAGATCGAGACCATCGCCCGCGAGATCTACCGCGCCGACGGCGTCGACTACACCCCGGAAGCGGAAGCCAAGATCGCCCAGTTCACCAAACTCGGCTTCGGCAACCTGCCGCTCTGCATGGCCAAGACCCACCTCTCGTTCACCGACAAGGCGGACCAGAAAGGCGCGCCGCGCGGTTTCCGCATCACCATCAGCGACATCCGCGCCTCGGCCGGCGCCGGGTTCCTCTACCCGCTGCTGGGGACGATGCGCACCATGCCCGGCCTGCCCACCCGCCCGGTCTTCTACGATGTCGACCTCGACCTCGAGACCGGCAAGGTGCTCGGCCTGTTCTAGGCCTCTATCCAACCGGAATGTAATGGGCGGCCGCCTGGCCGCCCATTTTTTATTTCCCCGGGAGGAAGTAGAATAGGCTCATGTCGAAATGGATGGGTCTATTCCTGGCGCTCGTGCTCGCCGCCTGTTCCTCCCTCCCGGCGGACCCGGGGCCGGTCACGGTTACCGGAGCCTCGCCCATTCCCCAGCCGGCTGGGCTGCAGGCCGGGGACTGGAAAGGATGGCCGGTCCTGCCGCTGGTGAGCGACCGGGCGATTGAAATATACCGGCAAGGCCTGCAAATGGGCGCTGATGCTTACGCCTTTTCCATCTTTGGCGATTGCCGCAGTTACCCGGACACCTTCCTGGGGCTGTTCGTGAGCGACCCGGATGTGATCATCGGCCTGCACCCCGACCTGCAGGAGACGGTGGTCAATTTCGCCGGTTCCTTCGACCGCTACAGCCCAACCGTGCGCGGCGGGACGACTCCCGCCAGCCTGTTGTGGCCGGAGTGGCACCGCGGCGAATACGGCTGCCGGGCGGACGAGACCCCGCTCGATTGTGAACTGCGCATCCACAACCCGTCCATCGTGATCGTCAACCTCGGCCTGGACTGGGAGCCGCGCGGCCAGGAATACATGCGGACCATCCTGGAACAACTGCTGGCGGCCGGGGCGCTGCCGCTGCTGGCGACCAAGGCCGACAACGTGGAAGGCGACGACCACATCAACCTGGAGATCGCCCAACTGGCAGTGGAATATGACCTGCCGCTGTGGAATTTCTGGGCGGCGGTGGATGGCCTGCCGGGCCGCGGGTTGCGGTTCAACCCGGGTCATGAGGAGAAGGGCAAGATCTACCTCACGGCCGAGGCGATGGATATCTATCGCGATACAGGGTTGCAGGCGCTGGATATTGTTTGGAGACAAGTCAATCGAGAATAGGTAATGAAGACAAGCATCGCAATGAAAGACAGGACCCCTCATTGGCGTTTCGAGGAGTCCTGTAACTTTAGTTGCTTGTTTTTCTGGTTAAGATACTTTGATCCTATGGTTTGTTCTTGCAGACCATGTTGGTGTAATCGTAATAGCACCGAGAATCTGCTTCGCAGGCAAACTTATCCGTATACACGCCGCAGTTGAAGACTGGTGTCGGTGTCGATGTAGGCGGAGGCGGTACCGGCGTGGCGGTCGAAGTGGCGGTCGGGAGCACGACCGGGATCAGGATGCTCTCGGTGTAGCAGCTCTTGCTGCCGGGGAAGGTCGCTGTCCACGGCTGGCAGGATTGGGAGACCACATCGAAATAGGAGCCCTTCGGGCAGACCGGCTGTGGGTCGCCCATCACGCAGGCCAGTTTGACATCGTCGTAGTATGTCCCGGGCGGGCAGGAGAGGATGCCTTCGTTCGGCTGGCAGCAGCCCAGTTCCGGGTCATAGTGGTAGCCGGGCAGGCATTCCTGCGGGCACTCTACAATGGTCATGTGGCTCAAGCCAACGATGCACAGGGTCGGTCCCCCGGCCGGCACGCATACCTGTCCGCCGCCGTCCAGGTAGTATCCCGGCGGGCAGTCGCCGCCGCTGTCCGGGATGGGCAGGCAGCCGTAGTCGGGCGTATCCACCATGCCATCCGGGCAGCCCGTCTCGGGTGCCAGGGCCGGGTCGTACAGGCACAGGCCGGTCGCCGGGTCATAACTGGTATAGGACGGGCAGACCGGGTCGCCGACGATCTCGTACACCACCGTCGCCTCCGGGCAGTCCACGCAGACATGCAGGTTGGCGAAGGAGCCCTTTGGCAGGCTGTTGCTATAACAGGAGAGGCGTGTCGGCTGGGATGGGACCAGGCTGCAGGTCAACTCTTCGAGCCCGACCGAGACATCGTACTCGGCCGGGTCGCTGATGGGCACGCCCAGGTCGAGGTTGATGTAGGTGGTGGCGCCGATATTGAAGATGCCAAGGATGGTCACATCCGGTTCAGGACAGAGCGGTTGCAGGCTGACCGGGGTGGGGAATTCGTTGACATCGAGGGTGGTCAGGCCGATATCCTCAGCCGGCGGGATGAAGGGCAGCGCCACGCAGACCGGCGGGAGCGGGTCGCTGCCCGTCCCGTCGCCGGGGAAGGTGACCTGGCAGCGGAAGCCGATATTGGCGCGGTGTTCCTTGGGTTCGAGGTTGAAGCGCAGGGCGGAGGGGATCAGGTCGGCGGCGCTGTCATAGCCGCCGCCGCGGAACGATTTCACCTCGGTCAGTTCCGGGCCGCTGGGGTTGCTGGTCGGGCCGGTCAGGTAGTAGTCCGGGTCGTACCAGTCGTAGTTCCATTCGAATACATTGCCGGCCATGTTGAGGATGTCGTAGTAACTCTTGCCTTCCTTGTAATCGTTGACCTTGGTCGGGCCGCCCAGGCAATCGTCGAAGTTCAGCAGGCCGCAGGCCGGGTCGGCTTCACCCCATGGGTAGGTGAAACTTTCCGGGCCGCGGGCGGCCTTTTCCCACTGGGCTTCAGTCGGCAGCCCGGCCCCGATCCATTCACAATACTCGAAGGCCTGGTACCACGAGACGCCGCGCACCGGGTAGTTGCCATAGGAATAATCCCAGTATTCGGGGGCGTCCTCCCAATCGGGCTCCGAACAACCCCCGGCGGCCACGCAGCGGGCGTACATGCGGTTGGAGACTTCCTTCTCATACATCCAGAAGGCGCCGACATATACCATGTGTTCCGGGTTGTCCTTGCCTTCCTCCACGCCCATCATGAACTCACCGGGCGGGATGTAGACCATGATGGCGCCGTCGTACCAGATCATGCGCGTGAACAGTCCCGGGCCGGAGATCAACAGCCCCGAGCCGGGTGAAGCGGGGGTCGCCTCGCTGCTCGGGATAACCCCCGGCTCATCGGTTGCGCCCGGCGCTGCGGGCCCGAGGAATTTCAGGGCGATTAATATGAGCGCGAGGACCAGCACGATGGCCAGGAAAGCGCCGATCGCCACCAGTACAAAGCGTTTGTTCATTTTGCACCTCCTCTGGGATATGGGCTTACAGGATTGTCAGGTTATGCCAATATTATACAATAACAAGGTGTTTATACCATTCCCCCGCAGGTGTGAAAGCCGCCGTATAATACCCATGTGACCATGCCCGACGGACCTATTCCCACCACCATCCATCAAGCCCGGCGCCTCCTGGCAGCGAGTGAGGTCCGGGCCGTTGAACTGGCCCAGGCCTGCCTGGACCAGATCGGTCTCGATAACCCCCGCCTGAACGCTTTCATCCATGTGGCCGGCGGAGACGCCCTGCATGAGGAGGCTGCCGCGATCCCTGGTCGGCCCCTGTCCGGCATCCCGGTTGCGGTCAAGGATATCATCGACCAGGCCGGCCTCCCGACCACAGCCGGTTCGACCTTCTTCGGCGGCCAACCTGCCGGAAACGATGCCGCCGTGGTGGAAAGGCTGAAGTCGGCCGGGGCGTTCATCGTGGGTCGCACCAACCTGCACGAGATTGCCCTCGGCGTGACCAATGTCAACCCGCATTTCGGCGCCTGCCGTAACCCGCGCGACCCGCAGCGCATCAGCGGCGGCTCCTCCGGCGGTTCGGCGGTCGCTGTGGCGGCGGGGATGTGCCTGGCTGCGCTCGGGACGGACACCGGCGGCTCGATCCGCATCCCGGCCGCCCTGTGTGGCGTGGCAGGACTGAAACCCACGTATGGAAGGGTCAGCCTGCGCGGCGTGATGCCGCTCTCCTGGAACCTGGACCATGTCGGTCCGCTGGCGCGCACGGCGCGCGACCTTGCCCTGGCGCTGCAAGCCATCGCCGGATACGACGCCCTCGACCCGGCCTCGGTCGATCTCCCGCCGCAAGACTACCCGTCCCTGCTGGGGGGCGGTGTGCGGGGCTGGAAGATGGCCATGGCGGTCGGGGATTATATCGAGGAATCCGATGCGGATGTCCTGGCGGCGGTGCGGGAGGCCGGGCGGGTATTCAAGGGGCTGGGAGCATCGGTTGTGGAGATGGAAGTGCCCGGGCTGCAACGGGCGGCGCTGGCGAACGGCCAGATGGTGCAGGCCGATGCGGCCGCCTTCCACCGGGAGCGGCTGGCCTCCAACCCGGAGCGTTTCGGGGACGATGTCCGCCTGCGCTTGCAGGCCGGGGCGGCGCTGACGGCGGTGGATTACGCCCTGGCGCGGCGGGTGCAGGCCGAGGAAAAGCGCTGGTTCGATGGTTTCTTTTCAGAATTCGACCTGTTGCTGCTGCCCACCACCCCCATCCCGGCCCCCTTGATCGAGGGGACCGACGCCCTCGAGCAGGCGCGCCGCCTGACGCGTTTCACCGCCCCCTTCAACCTGGCCGGCCTGCCGGCGCTGTCCATCCCATGCGGGGAGAACGCCGAGGGGCTGCCGCTGGGCCTGCAACTGGCCGCCCGTCCCTGGGCGGAGGCGGCCATCCTGCGCGCCGCCTTTTCCTATGAACGTGAGATGGGTCGGGACCGGGGATGAGAGCCAATCCGTAAATTCTCGCAGGGACGGCTCCCACGCCGTCCCGTTGGGGCATGCGAGCCCCAGCCACAATATTATCGGACAGACATTAACCGGGCAGCCGGGGTCAGGGGTTGCGGTTTTGCAGGCAGGTCACCAGGCGGAGGGCGCGCTCCTGTTCCGGGTCCACGAAGGCCAGGATGGGGAAGGCGGCGCTGGTGAAGACGACCTGCAGGCCCTCCACAGCCTCCACCATGCGGGCGGACAGGAAGCCGATCGCAGCCGGGTCGGCGGCGACCGCGGCCGCCATCGCCTCCGGGCTGGTTGCCAGGCGGGACAGGGAACTGACCGGCATGCCCTGCATGATGGCTGCGGTGAAGGCTTGTTGGATATCCTCCCCGGGTGAGTAGACCCAGACCTGGACAGGCAGGCTGGCGCCGCCCAGTTCGCTCCAGTCCTGCACCTGTCCCTGGAAGATGGCGCGCACTTCCTCCTGGGTCAGGTTTTCCAGGGGACCCTGGCTGTTGGCAACCACCTGGATCGCCTCGCTGCCCACCTGGTAGGCGGTGGTCGCCAGGTCCCCGGGTTCGCCCAGGCGCAGGGCCAGGTCTGCCTCGGGATCGAAGAGACCGGCGGCGCGTGTTTCGGGAAGCAGGATGCTCCCGCCATCGGCGGCGCAGGCTTCCAGGTCCGCCAGCCAGGGCCGGGTGGCGGGTGAATATTGGACGGATATGACTGACGCCTCGTCGACGGCGGCGGCGGTGGGGGAACAGGCAGCCAGAAGCAGGGATATGAGCAGGATATTTTTTTTCATCACAAGCCAACTTTCCATAAATACGAGACTAGAGGAAGAAATGGAAGGCCAGTACGGACGAGCCGGCCAGGGCGCAGTAGGCGGCGAAGGCGTAGAGCGAATGCCTGTTCAGGTAGCCGAGCAGCCATTTGACCGCCAGCCAGCCGGCGACGGCGGCGGCGGCGAATCCGACCGCCAGCGGAAGGAGGAAGGCGGATAGGTCGGGCATTTTCAGCACGTCGAGCATTTCGTAACCTCCGGCGGCCAGCATGACCGGGACCGACATCAGGAAGGCGAAGCAGGCGGCGGACCTGCGGTCGAGGCCGCGCAGCATCCCGCCGGAGATGGTCGTGCCGGAGCGCGAGGCGCCGGGGAAGACGGCGATGACCTGGAACAGGCCGACGACGAGGGCGTCGAGCCAGGTCATCTTTTCGAGCGGGCGGTCTTTTTTGGACAGCCGTTCGGCGAGCGCCATCAGCAGGGCGGCGGCCAGCAGGCGGATGGCGGCTTCGAGCAGCGGCATCTGGAAGAGGGCTTCGACCGCGTCCTTGAGCAGGTATCCGGCGATCAGGGCGGGGATGGTCGCGATGAGGATGAACCAGCCGAGGCGTACATCGGCGTCAAGCGTTCCGGTGTTACGTTTTCCCGCGCCGCGTTTGATGAGTAAAGGGATACTGATAAAGGCGGCCTTCAGGATTTTCCACAAGTCTTTCCAGAAGTAGACCACCAGCGAGAGGACCGTCCCCAATTGGACGATGACGAGGAAGGAGAAGGTGGCGTCGCTGGCGGGGATGCCGAATATTTTTTGGGCAACCAGCAGGTGGGCGGTGGACGAGACCGGGATGAATTCGGTCAGTCCCTGGATGAGGCCGAGGAGGAGGGATTGATATAGGTTCATGGTTAATGGTTAATCCTGTTCTATGGAGTTGTCGACTAGATAAGGCGCTAGTATTTCATGAACAACATGATTTGCCCCAGGCTCATTGATGCCAGTTTTGGCTTTCTTGAGATAGGCGATCCAGCCGTTGATGGATCGGACAACTTTTTCTGCTTCACTTGTAACGCTTGTAAAGATTTCCTGAGTGATGAAACCAAGTTCTTTTGCCAGGGCAAGATGACTTTGCGCCTCGGTCAAAGAGCCGCGCGCAATGTAGCAGAAGCGAACGTTGTCTTGAAAGTAAAAACGACCATGCCCCTCGGCAATGTTGGCAGGGACGCTGGCGGCGGCGCGTTTGAGCTGGTCGGCAAGGTTATATTTCTCGCTGGCTGGCAGGTGCGGTATGACTATCTTGTAAATCGTTACCGCAAAGTCTCGCGCCAATCGCCACACTTCGAGTTGGTCGAGATTCATCACGGTCATCTTATCCTCCATAATCCATTAACCATGGATCCATTAACCACGAATCCATTAACCACGAATCCATTAACCATTATCCATCCTCTTCGCATTATTCTTCCACAATTTCAATAGCATCGGCGCTTTCTCTTCGAAAATACCTTCAACAATATAACCACGCATCGTTTCCATTAACCGGATCAGGGCGCGCAGGTTGTGGATGGAGAGCAGCGTTCCTGCCAGCAACTCCTTCGCCACGATAAGATGGCGCAGATAGGCGCGCGTGAACGTGCGGCAGGTGTAGCAGTCGCAGGTTTCGTCAATCGGACGTTTATCGCGGGCGTAGGCGGCGTTCATCAGGTTGAGGCGTCCCTCCGGGGAGAAGGCTGCGTTGTGACGCGCCAAGCGCGTGGGCAGGACACAGTCGAAGATATCCACCCCGCGGCGCACGCCCTCGATCAGGTCTTCCGGGGTGCCGACGCCCATCAGGTAGCGCGGCTTGTCCTCCGGCAGGAGCGGCATGACCACGTCCAGCATGTCGTGCATTTCCTTTTTTGTCTCACCGACAGAGAGACCGCCGATGGCGAGGCCGGGGAACGGCAGGGAGGCGATGAATTCGGCGGAGGCAATCCGCAGGTCCGGGTCCACGCCGCCTTGCAAGATGCCGAACAACGCCTGGTCATCACGTGTCCTGGCGGCGAGACAACGTTCCGCCCAGCGGTGTGTCCGCTCCATCGCAATCTTGCTGTAGGCGTGGTCGTTCGGGTCGGAGCACTCGTCGAAGGCCATGATGATGTCCGCGCCGAGGTTTTCCTGGATGGCGATGGATTTTTCGGGCGTGAAGCGGTGCGTTGAGCCGTCCACGTGGGATTTGAAGGTCACGCCATCGTCGTCAATTTTGCGGGTCCCGGAAAGCGAGAAGACCTGGAAGCCGCCCGAGTCGGTCAGCAGCGGCCCCAGCCATTGCATGAACTCGTGCAGGCCGCCCATCTCGCGCACGAGTTCGTCGCCGGGACGCAGGTAGAGGTGGTAGGTGTTGGCGAGGACGAGCGTCGCGCCGATTTCGCGGACCTGCGCCGGGGTGAGCGTTTTGACCGCGGCCTGCGTGCCGACCGGGGCGAAGACCGGCGTGGCGAGGCCGCCGTGCGGTGTGTGAAAGATGCCTGTGCGGGCGCGCCCGGCGCGGGCGTCGAGGGTGAATTCGAACATGGGGGGGATTATAAACTACTGCGGGCAGGGATGATGGAAGTGGCGAAGATGGGGAGTGGCGAATAAAGTGGGTTAAAAACATTTAACCGCAGAGAGCGCGGAGTTCGCGGAGAAAATCAAAGGAAAATCTCT
>Ga0194126_10010731_pt1 | contig 11947 bp, 18 predicted proteins | sample TA2KigC150mmetaG_FD_148641 | JGI IMG/M metagenome (GOLD analysis project Ga0194126, IMG submission 148641) | Freshwater microbial communities from Lake Tanganyika, Tanzania - TA2015035 Kigoma Deep Cast 150m | ecosystem: Environmental > Aquatic > Freshwater > Lake | place: Tanzania: Lake...
TCAAAAGAGACCTTACCTTTAAATTGTCCATAGACACTGTCGTACTCAAACAGATGAGCCCAACCAGAAATGTCCATTGACCCAGAGGTATTGACAATCACCACCTTAACGTGGCTCAAATATTTAGCCAAAATGACTCTTAAAGTAATGCGGCCAATACGGCCAAAACCATTGAGACCAATTTTAATCATCTTTTTATCACCGCCTCGATCCCTGGCAGTGTTCCTTGAACTAAAAACTCAAACATGGCCCCACCCCCAGAGGAAATAAAGTTAACTTTCTGGGTTAAGCCAAATCTGCTCAACGCGGCTTCGGTATCACCGCCGCCAATAACGGTAAAAGCTCCGCTTTGGACAACGGCCTGAGCGATCTCCCGGGTGCCTTGTTCCCACTTTTTCTCCTCATACTGACCCATGGGGCCAGCCCAAATGACTGTCCCTGCTTGGGCAATAATCTTTTTAAATTCTTGGATTGTTTCCATTGTAATGTCATTCTTATCCCTGATCAAGGTGCCGATAACATTTTTATGGTCAAGAATTTTTTGAGCTTCTTTACCTTGGACAATTTTGCCGCCGATTAAAATCTTATCCGCCCAACCAACCAGTTGGTGAGCCAAGTGGATTTTATCTGCCTTAACTCCGCCCAAAACCAAAACTAAAGGCCGCCGCGCCTGCCGATAAACCTGAGTAAGGACTTCAACTTCTTTGATGAAATCAAAGCCAAAAGCACTGGTTAAAAATTGAGGCAAACCGATAATCGAAGCGTGCGGCCGATGAGAACAGGCGAAGGCCTCATTGATAAAAAAATCACCCAAAGTAGCTATTCTCTTACTAAAGGAGACATCGTTGTTTTCTTCTCCCTTAAAAAAGCGTAAGTTTTCCAACATGACCACTGGTTGAGTGTTGTCAATCTCTTCCAGCTTGGAGAAAAGGATTATCTTTCTTTTTAAAAGTCCAGACAAATAAGTGGCCACTGGCTTTAGGCTCAATTCTGGCTTTGTCTTACCACCAGGGCGACCTAGATGAGACAAAATAACCACTTGAGCCTGTTTTTTTAAAAGGAAGTTTAACGTGGTTAAAGATTCGTCAATCCGCGAAGTGTCAACTAACTGCCCCTTTTCCAGAGGAATATCATAATTCGTTCTTAAAAGAACTCTTTTTTGACCAAGAGGCAGGTCTTTGACATGAGGCAGATTAATCATTTTTGGCCGTCTTTTTCTTTTTTAATTTTTTCAATCACCTTGTCCACCAGCTTTTCCGGATCAGTCTCAAAAAGAACTTTGCGCAAACCTTTATTGGCAGTTTCCAAAATCGTCCTCACCAAATCAGCCATCCCCCCAGAGCCTTCCAAAACGCCCACAATTTCATCTTCCTCATAGGCATCAGTAAACTCATTTAAGGTCCCCATCCGGCCGTCAATCATGATCGTTGCGTCAGCACTCCGCACCATCAGCAAATTCCGGCCGGCATAACCGGCTTCGGTAAAGATAATGTGATCAAAAATTTTAGGGTCCATCGGCAGGCGATATTTCTTGGTGTGTTCCACGTCAGTTCCGGCTGGAGAAAAACCAATGTTGGAACCACCCGCTTTTTTGGCGGCTTTGGCAGCTTCAAAAGGGACCCCGCTGGTGGCCCCAGTAATCAAGACATGGCCTTTTTTGGCAATAATTTCACCAACTTTGCGCGCTAAGGGATAAGCTCTAATCGCATTTTTACCCTCAGCGCCACCGACAATACAGATTTTATATTGTTTCATTTTCTTTTCTAAAGCCTTCAATTAATTTTAATAATTCCTGCTTGGGCTCTTGAGCTAAAACGACATCTGAAGAAACCAAAATACCTTTGGCGCCCAACTCAATGGCTTTTCTAACATCTTCCCCGCTGTGAATGCCAGCGCCAACTAAAATCGGTAAATCTTTAATCTGGCTGGTAAATTCACGTATCGCCTCTGGTCGAGCTTGAGAAACAGAAATCTTTTCCCCGATTAGTTCCGGCGGCTCATAGGCAAGAAAATCGGGTTTTAAAGCCGCCATCTGTTTTCCTTCCTCTATTGATTCCGCACAAACCAAAGTTTGGCCACCTTTAAATTTTGCTAAAATTCCCTTTATCTTTTCTAAAGATAGTTTGTGTTCAGAATGATTTAGAAGGGTTCCTTTGGCTCCGGCAGCTAAAATTGCTTCTGGTAAAATCTGGCCAGTATAAGGACCAAATTCAATCTCATCAACGTGTTGCGCCCAAACAACTAAACCTTGACTGGCCAAACGAAAAAGATCAGCTACTTGAACAATGGGAATAATCTGAACTCCAGTTTCTTGAGCTACTTCAGCGCAAATTTGCGCCAAACGGAGCGCTGACTCACCAGTCCCTTGTTGGTAAGTTTTAAAATTAACAAAAATCATTTGCCTCCTTCCATGCGAGCGTAAAGACCAAAAGCCACCAAGATGATACCGACCAACAACCATTGAGTCGAAGCGAGCCACAAATCAGAAAACAAAAATCCCCAGGCAGCAGCGACCACCGCCAACAAAGCCAAAACCATTAAAACTTTGCTTAACGGACGCCAATTGGCTTTTTTAAAACACACGATTTCCTCACCCCCTTTCTTTTTCTATCTTATCACTTTTTGCTTTTCTGGCGATAGTTTTGAATGGCTTTTTTTAAAGCCTCGGCCGCTAAAATCGAGCAGTGCATCTTGGAGGGAGGTAAACCACCCAGGGCCTCCGCAATGGCCTGATTGGTAATTTTTTCCGCGTCCTTTAAGGGTTTGCCTTTCACCATGGTGGTGATCATCGAGGAGGTGGCGATGGCGGCTCCACAACCTAAAGTTTGAAACTTGATGTCTTTTAAGTATTCTTGGTTGTTTTTTTTCTCAACCTTGATAAAAAGCCTCATGACATCACCACAAACTGGATTACCCACTGTCGCCACCCCATCTGGATTTTTGATCTGCCCCAGGTTCTGGGGGTGTTTCACATACTTTAAAACTTTCTCTGAATAAAATTGAAAGCTCATAATTTGGGGGCCATTCTCCTTAATTTTTGAATAACTTCTGGTAAAAATGCCAAAACTTCATCAATCTCTTTGGGGGTATTGGCTTGGCCTAAAGAAAAGCGCAACGAACCGTGAGCTTGTTGGGATTGATAACCCATGGCCAACAGCACATGGGAAGGTGCCAAAAGACCGGAAGTACAAGCCGAACCAGAAGAAGCGGCGATGCCTTTTTCTGACAAAAGCAACATCATCGCCTCCCCCTCTACTCCCTCCACCAGAAAGGTGGCAATATGAGGCGCATTGGTCTTTAAATCTCCTACCAATCTTACTTTAGGGATTTTTAAAACCCCGCTGACCAGTCTATCTCTTAATTTCTGAGTGTTTTTTAAGCTCTGTTTTTGGTTTGGTTGAATTAATTCAATGGCCTTGCCCAAACCAACAATAAAAGGCACATTCTCTGTCCCTGCTCTCAAACGGTATTCTTGACCTCCCCCATCTTGTTGCCGAACCAGAGGCGTTTTTTTTCTTATAAACAAAACTCCCACCCCTTTCGGCGCATAGAATTTATGACCACTCAACGAAAGCAAATCAACCCCTAAATCATCAACCTGACAATTAAAATATTGAACCGCCTGGGTGGCATCGGTATGAAAGTAAATCCGTCCCTTTTTATTTCTTAAACGTTGCTTGTTTATTTTCTGCAAAAGCTGACCTATGGCTTTAAGCGGCTGAACTGCCCCTGTTTCGTTGTTGACGAACATGACACTGAGTAAAACAGTTTCTGGCCGGATGGCTCTTTCGACCTCTTTGGTCTTAACCAAGCCATTTTGTTCAACCGGTAAATAACTTACCTTAGCCCAACCAATTTTTTCTAAATGCCGACAAGTTTCCAAAACGGCTTTGTGTTCAATCTGGGTGGTAATTAAATGAGGCCTGCTGTTTTTTGACTGGTTTTTGAAGGTCTCAATTAAGCCCTTGTGAGCCAAATTAATCGCCTCAGTGGCACCTGAGGTAAAAATAATCTCTGATGGTTGGGCCTTTAAAAAACGGGCCACCTTCTCTCGGGCCTCTTCGATCCCTTGACGAGCGGCCTGTCCCCAGGAATGAGGCTCAGAAGGATTACCGAAATCTTTTGTAAAAAAGGCTTGCATCGTTTTTAAAACCGCTGGGGCCACTGGCGTGGTGGCGGCATGATCTAAATAGATTTTTTTCATTCTAAAAATTATTTGATTAAATCTTTTAAAGTCTTATCTCTAATCGTTTTTCTCACTTTTTCCCCGATTTCCGCCCAAATTTCTTCTGGGCCACACAAACCAGCTTTCGGGCAGCCAAAACAATGGCCAAACTCAACTGGCCCTTCTAAAGATTCCACAATTTGTGCCACCGAGATTTTTTGCGGATTTTTGGTTAAAAAATAACCGCCGTTTTTGCCCTCTTTGGAATCAACCAAACCCGCTGTCTTAAGTAGAAAAACGACTTGCTCTAAGAATTTAAAAGGCAGCTTTTCTTGCTTGGCAATCTGTCTTAAGGAAAGTGGTCCCTTTTGGGCGTTCTTGGCCAAAAAAACCATCAGCCGCAAACCATAGTCAGTCTTTTTGTTAAAATCAAACATGAGAACATACTCCTACCATCTTAGTAGGAGTTTAGGCCTTCTTTAGATTGCTGTCAAGAGGTAATTTTATCTTCTGGGCCGGAAGTTTCCTTGAGATGAACGCTCTTCTTTTGGCCGAGCTTCATTAACCACCAGTTGGCGGCCCTCAATCTCCTTGCCGTTGAACATCTCAATCGCCTTCTGGGCGTCGGCATCACTGGCCATTTCGACAAAGCCGAAACCGCGCGAGCGACCGGAAAAACGATCGATGATGACACTGGCTGAGGTTAGGCTGCCAGCTTGTTTAAATAAAGCCTCTAAACCTGCCGAGTCCATCGTGAACGGCAAGTTCCCAATATAAAGATTTTTAGAAGCCATAAGCTCCTTTTCTCTTCCAACCGACAAACCTTTTGAAGAGAAATGAGCTCTCTTGTTTTTGCGGTTTGAAGAAACTAACAAATAACAAAGTCATTATAACATCTTTCTTCTCAAAAACCAACAATTAGGCTAAAATGAAACATCATGGTAAAAAGGAAAAACTCTCTAGGTAAAATTGCCCTTTTAATTCCAGCCTTTAACGAAGAAAAATATATCACTCAGGTTATCAAAAACTGTGCTTCTTATCGCTTACCAATGGTTGTCATCAATGACGGTTCTTTGGACCAAACGGCTCAAGTGGTCGGAAAACTCATCAAAAGGGGAAAATATCCTCTTATTCTTCTTCATCATAATCAAAACAAAGGCAAGGGAGCGGCTTTAAATACCGGCTTTAAATACGCGATGAGTAAAAATTATCAAGGGGTAATCACCCTTGATGCTGACGCTCAACATGACGCCAAGGAAATCAAAAAATTTCTCCAAATGATTAAACAAGAAAAGCCTGATTTGATTATTGGCAGTCGCTTTGACAATACCCATAACATGCCGTTTTTACGTTTGGCCACCAATTATTTCACTTCCTGGATTATCTCCAAACTGGCTGGCCAGAGAGTGGAAGATGTCCAATCTGGCTTTCGCTACATCAGTTCAAAAATTATTAAAAACATTGAGTTAAAAACCAAAAACTTTGAAACAGAACCAGAATTGATTTTAAAAGCTTGTTGGCTCAATTACAAAGTCAAAAATTTACCTATCACTACCATCTATCACCCCGACTTTGTCAGTGAGGTTAACAAACTGACCGATACTTTCAAATTCTTCCGTTTAGCCTTTAAAAGCTTAGTCTGGCGAAGAAAGTTTATTTAGCTTCAATAAAAGCCTCTAAAACATTATTAAAATTTTCTGGCGCTTCGGCCGGCACAATATGGCCAGCATCTTTGATAATTTCTAGCTTAGATTGAGGGAGAAGCCCATTTAAATGCTCCAAACAATTGGGCTTAAAACGTTGGTCATCTTGACCCCCAACGATGAGCATTTTCTCTTGATAACTTTGAATCCAATCCAAGGGTTCATTCTCGTAAAAGGTTTTTAAGCCCAAAAAGAATTCCAACGGCGGTCTTTTATTGGCCCTCATTGAATCACGAATGGCATGAAGCGGCGTCTTTTTGGAAGCAATTAGTTTTTTGGCAAAAAGGGGATTTTTTAAAAGAAAAAAGCTCCGATACAAAAAGCGCTGTAAAAATTTGGGTAAAATCAAAAGCATTTTTAACCAACGCTCTTCAATGCTGGATAAACCTAAACTAACATTAATAAACTTACCGACTGGTTTTTCGCTGATATAACGCCGGGCCAGTAAACAACCGTAGCTGTGCCCCACCAAAATCGGTTTGACAGGAATGTTTAGTTTCCTTAACAAGGATAAAAAGTCTTGGTAATGTTCCTCAAAGGTATAAATCCCAACACGGTCAGAATCACCACAACCCCGCCAATCATAGGCAACAGTCCGATACTTTTCGGAAAAATAATCCAACTGGTGCTTCCAGTTTAAAAGATTCCCGGCGCCGCCATGAATAAAAACAACGGTCAAGTCAGTTTCATATTTTTTAAACCAAGACGAATCAAAAACATTCATCTTTAAATCTTTATTGATTTTTATTCTTTTGGTAATCATCAGATAAAAAAAGAAACCCTTATCAGAGTATAACAAAAGTCATCAAGGCCTTACCACGACAACTTTTTATTTAAATAACTTGCCAAAAACTAAAGTTCCTAAAAAGACAGTCAAAACCCCGGTCAAAAACCAAACTACCAATAAAACCCAAGGTAAATTAATTAAAAGATACATCGGCAGGAAAGAAAAAACCAAACTCAAAACAGCAAAAGCCGCCGTAAAACTCCCTACCTTTGACCAAAAACTTTTCCCCAGTAATTTTTGAGTCACAAGGAAAAAATAAGCCAAAACCAAACCGGTTAGAAAAGTAAAAATGGCCGATAAAAGATGAAAACTCGCTGGCGGTGGTCCGGCGGTCGGCATCATCACCTTACTCCAAACACCCCAATACTCCGGCATGACATAATATTTCATGGTTGAAAAGGCCTCAATTTGCCGGATGACAAAGGCGATCAGTAAATAAAAAAAGGCCGCCAAAAAAACCTTTCTCCAAGGCATATCTTTAAAGCATTGACTAGACATTTTCTCACCTCCTTTCTTTCCCTGACCATGCTTAATTAAGTATAACACTTAGCCATCCTTAACCATTTAGCCAAAAAAAGGGTATCTGGAAAATTCTAAAGATGTAGTAAAAACTACAAATCTTAGGTTTCCAAATACCCTTAAACTTAAAAAATTTAATCTGCGGAAAAATGAATTTTGTCTTTATAATGCTTCAATAAAAAGAGCATTAATGGGGCTATCGTACTCGCTTCTAGCTCGACAAAAATCCAATTCTATAAAACCACCTGAATAATCAATAACTGTGAGGTTACTGCAACGATAAAAACATTTTGAGCATTTGACCGACTGCCCTGGGAATATCTTGCCTTCTTCGACTTCTTTTTTTAATTTTTTTTCACCTTCTTCACGGTAAGCTTTGGCATTAGTAATTTTTTTACGTAAATCATCTCCTTCACTTTCTAACCCGAATCTTTCACAACCTTTAAGCAATCTCTGCAATATAAAGATTGGCGTATCCTTACTGACATTATCCACCAATCCTTGAAGCTGCTCTCTATCTACTGAGCTAAGACTAGACTCCATTTCTCCTCCCTTTCCTTTTTATTTTGTTTTCCAAATAGATAGCGCTTTGAGCACTAAATTTATCAATACCCAAGGCGCTACCTATTTGGTTAAGAAAGGTTATTCCCGCAAATTGTTAAGTTGCTAAAACAAATCGCTTTTGATTTGTTTTTTATTGAGAGTTGAATTATAGCATAAAATAGCTTCCAAGTCAAGCTATAGGATATTAACTAGATACTTTCTAACTGATATTTGACCACTCCTTTACTGTATCCAGCGGCAAATTTTAATTGTAAATAAGGGTCCTTACGGTTAACTTTCTCAAAAAGATTACCGCCGGCTTTTTGGTTAAGCAAATCTAAACTTGCCTGTTCAATGGCCAGTGGATTTTGGGAAAAAAGAATCCCCAAGTCGGGCGCAATCTTTTCGCCTGGATGATGAAAACAGTCACAAAACTTGGTGATATTTTTCAAAAAATTAAGATAAAAAGTTCTTTGGGGAAGATTTTTGATAACCAAAGCGGCTGCTTGTGCCAACAGATCATCAAAAAGGGCTTTTCGAGGAGCCAAAGTCTGATGCGGACATTTGATCACGCAAAGCGAACAGCCAAAACAGGCTTCATTTTCAAACTGAGCTTGACCATTAACCATCTTAAAAGCCTTAAAAGGACAAACTTCTGCACAAATGCCACAACCTTGGCATTTATCCACAAAAACCGGCCGACCTAAGTTATGTTCCAACTCTTTTGTTTTTCTAGAAACCCCTCCCATGCCTAAGTTTTTAATCGCGCCGCCAAAGCCAGACAAGGGATGACCCTTAACATGAGAGACAACCAAAACATTTTGAGCTTTTAAAAGGTCTTGGGCAATTTCAACTTGAAAATCCTTGGCCTTAAAAGTTTGAAAACGACTGGCAATCTTGATCTTTCCAAGCTTTCCCCAACCTTTACCTTGGGCAAAAAGACGATAGCTTAAAACATTTCGGCGCACTGATTGATACAAAACAGGCGTATCAAAAAAAACCAAACTGATTTTATTTTTTTTAAAGATTTCCACTAAAGGTTTGACATCTTGAGGCTGTAAAGCTGTCTGATTGCCAACCTCGCCCAAGTGTATCTTGACTAAAATTTCTGAATTGGGAGGATAAAAAGGTAAAAGCAACTCTTCTGCGACTTTTCCCAAACGTTTGAAATCTTTTAAAAAGTAAACCTTATTCATGCTTTATTCTAACAGAAGTCTTAATGGGGAAAAAGAATTTCTCCTAGGGAAAAAAGAAGAATAAAAAAACCCATCAACGTTGATAAAAAGACAAAAACAGCTCGCTCTTTGCTTTTAATCAAGGCCAAAAGACCGGCAAAAAAAGCGCTCACCCCACCCAACCAAGCCAGCAACATCGGCATGGCTAAAAAAAGATTGCTAAAAAAAGTCTCCCCACCCCGCTGCCCTGAAGCCACCAGGAAACGGAAAACTATTAATAACAAAAAAAAGGCGATAATTAATCGGAAGGACCATTCACCAAGTCTGGTTTGCGGCAAGAAATTGACTTTCATTGTTGGCCTTGATTCTATCATAAAATCTAGGCGAATTACCAACTTCCACTGGCGCCGCCACCGCCGCTGCTGCCACCACCAAAGCCGCCAAAACCGCCAGAAGAACGACCGCCAAAACCACCACTAGAAAAACCGCCGCCGCTCTTCCACCAAGAAGTCGGCAAACCTTTCTTTTTTCTTATCTTGTAGTTTTTAGAAAGCCACCAGTCAAAAATTAGACCCAAAGCTCCAAAGGCAAAACCTGTCCCAAAGGCCAGTAAAAAGGCCTTAAAAAGAAGCCAACCAAAAAGCAGACCCAAAACAGCGCCTAAAACCCCACCTGGCCAGAAACGTTTGGATCTTGCCAAAAAAGAGGACGAGTAGGACAAAAAAAGGATCAGAATCACGAAAAGAATCCAAAAGGGACCGCTATCAAATCTAAATTGAGGTAAAGAATCTTTATTTGCCTCTGTCTCTCCCTTAAGATTACCGATTATCTCCTCAACCCCATCTAAAATTCCTTTTTCGAAGTTACCTTTTTTAAATTCAGGCGTAATCGTTTCCCGAATAATTCTCCCGGCTTTACTATCAGTTAAAACTGGCTCCAAGCCGTAGCCAACTTCAATTCTTAGTTCTCTTTCCTCAAGGGCAATTAAAAGTAAAACCCCATTGTCTTTCCCTTTTTTGCCAATCTGCCAATCTTCAAACAACCTCACCGCATAATCTTCAATCGAATTCTCTCCCAAAGAGGTAATGGTAACCACGGCTATTTCAACGGTTGATTCTTGCTCGAACTGAGACAGTCTTTGTTCAAGAGATTCTTTAACCTGGCCCGACAAAAGCTGAGCCCAGTCATTGACATAGCCAGTTGGTTGAGGAAATTCTAAGGCTTGGGCCTTAAACAAAAAAAATAGAAAAGGGATAAGGAAAAAACCTAACCCCACAAAAAGACGCTTGAACATAAATCTCCTTAAAGGTTAACCTCAGGGGCCTTTTCCGCGCCTTCGGCAGCTTCAAAATAATTACGCTCGGAAAAACCCATCATCGGGGCCAAAAGATTGCCCGGAATCCGCTTAATCGTCGTGTTATAGTCTTTAACCAAATCATTAAAGCGCCGTCTTTCCACCGCAATCCGATTTTCCGTCCCGGCCAGATCATCCATTAGTTGTTGCACTGCCTGATCGGATTTTAACTCGGGATAGTTTTCAACAATAACCAACAATCTCCCTAAGGCACTTTCCAACTCGCCGGCAGCTTGGGCTTTTTCATCAACTGAGGTAGCGCCAGCATAACGAGTTCTGGCTTCGGCAAGGTCACCGAAAACTTTTTGTTCTTGAGTAAAAATGCCTTTGGTGGCGTTAACCAGGTTGGGGATTAAATCAAAACGACGTTGGTATTGGGTTTCAACCTGCGCCCATTGATTATCAATCCCTTGGGTTTTGGTTACCAAGCCATTGTAAAAACCGACCAACCAAAGGACAAGCAAAACCACCACCACCGCCAAAATTACCCAAAAAGAACTGCGTTTTTTCAAACTTCCTCACCTCCTTTCTTTTCTTTCTATTCTAACATAGAAAAAAATTTCTTTTAATGTTATACTCATTTATGGACGAAGAACAAAAGGATCCCCAAACACCCCCAACAACAGAAAAACCAGAGATAAATCCTTCCCCTATTCAAGAAGTAAATCCGGTTAAAAAATCCTCCCCCTGGCTTTTGGCCATCGTGCTCATTTTAGTCATCGTCGCCTTAGCGGCCGCTGGTTTTTTTGCTTATCAGAATTATCAGCTCAAGCAAAAAGGAAGCTCAGGAAAAGAAACCCCCACAAACTCAGCTGGAACAACAACAGCTCCCCTGCCAACACCGACTCCTGACCTTTTGGCCAACTGGCTAACCTTTAGTAAAGAAAGCTTTTGTTACAGTTTCAAATATCCTCGAGAAGTAACCTTCAATGACGAGGAAATTGTTCGCCTTTCTTTGTGGGGACCAACTCAAAAGCAAGACACGGAATTTTATGATGGTTTATCGTTAACCTTTTCTGACCCTCTTCAAGTAGGCAATTCCTCTTTAAGTGATTTTGTTGAGAGTAAAGTCGCCGCAGTCCAAACAGAAGGGATTGCCGAAGTAACCAAACCAAAAGAAGCCATTCTAATCAATGGCCTCAACGGCTTCACCTTCACTATCAAAGGGTTGGGGACTTTTCAAAATATTTATCTCCAGTCTCCAGATAAAAGCTGTACCGTGGAAATCACCAACGCCACTGTTGATCCCACCAACCAGGGGTTTCAAGAAATAGTTGATAAAATTCTTTCCACCTTCAAATTTGTCGATTAAAAAGGCCTCATCATGACTTTGGTAAGTTGGACTAACAAACAATTTTCTTTAAAAGAGAGTATTAACTATCAATCTGGATCGGTGGTTAGCAAGGAAATATTGAAAAGCTCTTCAGGGAATATCACTTTGTTTGCCTTTGATAAAAATCAAGGACTAAGTGAACACCAAGCTCCTTTTAACGCCTTTGTCTTGATTCTCGAGGGTAAAGCCGAGGTAACGGTGGAAGGCGTTAAAAACTATCTCAAGGAAGGAGAGATGATTTTGATGCCAGCCAACAAAACTCACGCCCTCAAAGCTCCTCAAAAATTCAAGATGCTTTTAATTATGATTAGGTCTGAATCGCAATGAATCAACTTATAGGATGCTAGCTCCCCCTCGTGGACGATGTT
>Ga0194126_10010734_pt1 | contig 11946 bp, 10 predicted proteins | sample TA2KigC150mmetaG_FD_148641 | JGI IMG/M metagenome (GOLD analysis project Ga0194126, IMG submission 148641) | Freshwater microbial communities from Lake Tanganyika, Tanzania - TA2015035 Kigoma Deep Cast 150m | ecosystem: Environmental > Aquatic > Freshwater > Lake | place: Tanzania: Lake...
GCCTGATCCCCGCCGGCACGGGCTTCTGGTGGTATCGCCACGTGCAGATTCCTGCGGACGAGCCGCCACCGCCGCCGCCGGTGCAGCAGCCGAGCGACGAGGACCTGGAGATGGACCGAGAGATGGAGTACTTGGTCGAGCCTGAAGAGGCAGAGGCCAGGGGCATCACCGAGGTCGAGTAACTCCGGTACGCTTCGACAACAGGGGGATGCGGGTAATGCCCGCATCCCCCTGTTTTTCTCAAGTCCCGGAATCTGCCTGACCTAGCGCTGTGCGGTTGCGATCTTTCCAGTGGCGGCAGCGTCCGCGACGGCCTTCACAATCTCATCGGACATGCCGCTGGCGCGGTAGCCTTCAGCCTTGGCCATCGCCTGGATCAGTTCTTCGAGACGCTTCTGCTCGAGCGATTTGACACTCGTCGTCGGATCGATGGCGGTCTTCCTGACGATCTCCGCGCCGTAACCGTTGTTGCTCCATCGCTTCATCGCCCTGTCCAGATCGAGCGACGCGTAGACCGGCGACGTCAGCAGGTCGACGGCGGCGCGAAATCCGGCCGCTGCGGATTCAAATGTGAGGAAGCGCCCTCCGTCGGTTGGCAAGAACCGGCTGATTGAGGCGATGCCTTGCGTCACGTACTTCTTCGTGGCGCCGCCGTACTTGATGTTGAGCGGATTGCGATTGCGGACCGCGAGGGTGTCGGTCACACGTGCGGCGCGCGGCGCGGGGGGCACGCGCACCGGATCGCCGCTCCACTCGTCGTGGGCCTCGACCACCAGCGTACGAATGCCCTCGGCGTTGGCCGAATCGACGTCCGAAGCGGCGCGGCTGATTGTCGACAGCGTGAACCATGCCAGGGCCGCCAGCAGCGGCGCTGCGCACGCCGCGACCCATCGATCGCCGAGGCGATCGCGCCACTCCTGAACGAACCAAATCACGCCGTCGCAATACTATCATTCGGACCTTGACAGCCGGTGGGATATACTTCCGGCATCAAATCCCCTCTGGTGGTGGCCCCGACTCCACGTCGTCCGCGGTCGGCCACGCTGTTGCTGGCGCTGGCTCTCGTGATGCCCGCGGCTCCGCCGCTGTCGGCTGCGCAGATCGGCACGGGGCAGCCATCCGACAACCTGTTCGTCGTCATCAAGTCCCAGTATCGGCGCCTGTCGTTCGATCGCGACATCAGGCGTCTGGCGGTGGGCGACACTGAAATACTCGGCGCCGAACTGATCAGCAGCCGGGAAGTCCTGGCCCTTGGCCGCCAAACCGGCCGGACCACAGTGATTGTCTGGCTGACCGACGGCACGTCCCGTGAGCTCATCGTCTCGGTGCAGCGCGATCTGTCGGTGCTCGAGCGCGCGTTGAAGAGCGTCCACCCGTCCATCGTGGTCGAGAGTGCGCCGGATAGAGACGCCTTGATCCTGACTGGCACCGTGCCGGACTTGATGACATCGAATACCGCGGAGGTGGTGGCCCGCAACTATATGGGCTCGTCGGCCGGCGGGGGCGCGGCGCAGCCGTTGATCGCATCGGCGCCTCCATCGGGCGGTACGCTTGACCCGGCCAACGCGCCGCGCGTCGATACCAGGCCCGCAGCCTCGGCATCGACCACCAGCGTGATCAACCTGCTCAGGCTCGAGTCCCTGCCAGCGTCCCGCGAAGACAAAGTGCGTGACGCCATTCGATCGATTGGCGGCGGCCGCGTGACGGTGCGGCGCGTCGTGCGCGGCACGGTGGCGGATGACGCCACGGATACGCTGGTGCTCGAGGGCGATGTGACGAGTCAGGCGGTGCTGACACGGGTGCTGGTCCTGGCCGCGCAACTCTTTGCCGGACAAACCGTGAGCGCGTCGGACATCCACGTGGTGGCCGATGAAGGCGGCGCGCTGGCCGATCAATCGGGCCAGTCACAGGCGCAGCAGACGCAGCTTGGCGGCGGCGCGAGCTCCTCGATGTTCGGCGGATCACGTGGCAGTCGGTTGACCAACCAGGTTCGATCGAACCTGGCGCGCGCCACGGCGGTTGAACTGGCCGGCGGGCGGATCCTCTCGTTCATCAAGGTCGCCGACATCCCCCAAGTGCGCGTGCAGATCCGGCTGCTGGAAGTGAATCGCACCAAGCTCAAGGCGCTGGGCGTCGACTCGGCGTGGCTGACATCGGATTTCCGGCAGCCCTCATTGAATCCGGCCGGTACGGCCACCACCGTCCAGGGCGATCAGGCCGCGCGCGTGGGTGCGAACGGAGCCGGCGTACAGAACGTCCTGTCATTCCTCAGCGGCGGCCTGATGAACGAACTGCAATTCTCCGGCGGCCACGCGGCGATCGATGTCGCGTTGTCGTTGCTCGAGCGCGAAGGCATTGCGCAAACGCTGTCGTCGCCGTCGTTGACCGTGCTGTCAGGAGAGGTGGCCCAGGTGCAGGTCGGCGGGGAAATCCCGGTGCCGGTGGCGTTCTCGCCTGCGTTTGGCAGCTCCACGGGCGCCGGCGGGGCCGGTGGAGTGGGCGGGGCCGGTGGAGTGGGCGGCGCGGGTGGGGCGGGCGGCGCGGGTGGTGGCGGCGCCGGCGGCGCCGGCGTGGGTGCGCAATCGACCCCCGGCGTCTTCAGCTCAGTGGATTTCGTGTCCTACGGCGTGCAATTGCAGGTTCGGCCATTGGTCGGTGAGGACGACACGATTACCCTCGACCTCCAGCCGATGGTCGTGACGCCGGATCCGGTGCTGACGGATTCCATCCGCTCATCGACGGGCAGCGCCCAGTCCACCACCGCATTTCAGTCACGGGCGCTTCGGACCAGCTCCCGGTTACAAGACGGTGAGGCCCTGGTCATCGCGGGCCTGGTGACGCAGAATACGGCGACCAATGAGGCCGCCAACCCGCTGTTGCGCCGGCTGCCAGTCATCGGTAAACTCTTCGAAAGTTCCAATCGGAACGATCAGGACACGGAACTGGTCGTGGTCGTCAATCCCGTGCTGATCCGGACACGCGCGCCTTCCGTGGGGCTGTGGTCGTTCGTCGGGGAGCAAGAACTGTTACGGGCGGTTGCGGGCGCGCTCACGCCACCCGAACCGGAGTGAATCAGGAGGCAGCAATGTGGAACGCACTGCGTCGGCTAGGCAAGGAAAACAAGGGGGCCGCTCTCGTTGAATACGCGTTGATCGTCGCTGGCGTGGCGTTGATTGGCGCGGCGGCAGTATCGGTGTTCGGTAACAAGGTCACCGACATGCTCGCCACCGTAACGGCAGTGATTCCCGGCGCGCACGCCGACGACAACCACCCGATCGTCAGCGGCAAGATCATCGAAACGTCGCCGAATGCACAGGGCTTCGACAACGGCAGCTCGGCGACCGGCATCGGCCTCGACGTCAACGCGATCACGCAGTCGAACGGCCAACCGCGTCTGGGCGAAAGCGTCGGTGCCGACGGGCAGTTGTCGTCGCTCGTGCTCGAAGCGAAGAACAAATAGACCCGGCGAGCGCCAGCCGAGTGCCAATGACGCGACACCTCAGGCGTTTCCGTCCTTCCCTGGCCTCAGAGCGCGGCGCGGCGTTGATTGAGTTCGCACTGGTCTCCATCGTCCTGTATGTGCTGCTCGCAGCCGGCATCGAGTTCGGCCGGCTGATGTTCAGCGCCAATGCTGTGCAAGACGTTGCCCGCGTGGCGGCGCGCGAACTCGCCACCGCGCCCGCCATTGCCGATGCGACATTCGAATACGCGCTCACCTGCGACGTCGAAACCGATGCGAATTGCCTCGTCAATCTCAGAAGGAGAGTCTTCGATCCAGCCTGCCTGGTGGTCGACTTGACCGATCCCGCCGTCAGCACTGACCCGGACGGATATTTCGCCGCCATGCCAGTGGTGAACCGCTCGATGCGCGCGCTGATGATCATGGAGCCGTCGCGGCCCGGACTGTTGCGTTACCCCGGCGCGCTCGTCAACGATACCAGCGACCTGGCGTGCAGCGCGATCGGCGCCAACGGCCAGGCGGCCGCGACCGGCCTGACGGTGGCGATCCCGCTCGTTGAAGGGCGCGATGGCAGCGGAATCGAATCCATCAGATGGCTGCCCGTCCTCGAAGAGATTCGTGCCGCTGCCGATGCCCGGTGTCCGGCGAGGGGGCCTTTCAGCCTGGTGTATTTGTCCGCCGATGACGAGTGCGGGGCGCTCGACGAAGATCCCGTGATCGATCGAGGCCTGGTCGCCGTGCGCGTCAACTATCCATTTCAAGCCGCGACGCTGAGCGGCTATCGCGCGGTCACGAACATCGATGGTGTGCCATCCCCGAACATCAGTGCCTTCATCGTCGCCAACGACGGCGCGGTTGATCAGAACACGGTGCCGCCCGGTCCTCTGGTTGGCGACGATGGGGCGATCGGTCCGTATGCTGGTGCCTTCGGACTTGGCCGTCAGCTCGCGCTGGCGGGCCGGGTCGTGCGTCCATTTCGCAAGGTCATATCCGCTCAGTCGGTCTTTCGTCGCGAGGTGATCCAATGAGCCCGGTCGCGCCGCGGCGCAGCGGCGGCCTCACGGTGTCGCCCGTCGTGATGGTGGTTGGTGCGGCCGCGCTGATTGCCGTGCTGTTTGCCGTATTGGTTGGTGGAGGATTCATCGATATCCCCGGGCTCAGACCCACCACCCAGTCGACTGCCGGACTGATTGCGGTGCCGACGCCGGGTGTCGTGATTCCGGCATACACGCGCATCCGCCGCGATCATCTGTGGGATATGCGCACTCAACGGCTCTCCGTCCTCTACCTGCCGCCGAATGCGGTGACGAAGGAGATGCTGACCAACATCACCAACATCCTGGGGCGCGTGCTGGATCACCAGAAGGAACCCGGCTACGTCTTTACGGACTCGGATTTCCTTCCGCCCGGGACGCGCGAGGGCCTGGTCGGCGGCATTCCTGCCGGCATGCGCGCCATTCGGGTTGCCGCCGACAAGGTCGAGGGCCTCTACGGGCTGCGAGCCGGCGATCGATTCGACATCATCGCGACGTTGCCAATTTCCGCGAAGCAGGACTCGACGATGGAATTCGGCGGTCCGCACGCACCGACGATTGCGCTCGAAGCGCAGTTGACGAACTGGGACAAGCAAGCGACGGTGCGCGTCATCGTGCAGGGGGCCTCAGTCGTCGAACCGATCGCGACGCGGGGCGTGACCTTCCAGAATTCACCTGGTGATGGCGGCGCGAACAGAACGCGTGCCTTCCAGGATGCCGTCATCGCGATCACCCCGGAGGAGGTCGCGGTGTTGACGGAAGCGATGGCGGTCAACGCCAGGCTCACCACCATCCCGAGGTCGGGGCGGCCAGACGATCTGGCCGCCAGCCGCACGCCCGATCGGCGGCCGTTCAGTCCGTTCAGCGCCGGCGACAACGGCGGCGACGGCTTGGTGCTCATTGAAACGGTCATGGGCCAGAAGCGCGCGATGGTTCCAGTTCCCAGGCCCTGACGTGCTCGTCCAGGTTGCGCTCATCATTTTCGCGTTGTTCGGCCTGCTGTCCCTGGTGGTGGACGTGGGTTTCATGCGCCTCACGCAGGCGCAGTTGCAGAACGCGGCCGACTCGGCGGCGGTCGAAGGGTTACGCCGGCGCGATGTCACCGTGCAGAACGCCGCTGGTCAGGCGGTGCGCGATCCCTACGCGAGTGATTGCTTGCGGCGCGCCGCTGCGGGCCGCATGGTCCGCCGGACCTTCGACGATGACTTCAATGCCGCCAATGGCGATGACTTGCAGTTTGGTGGCGGCCCGGTGATTGGTCTGAGCGAAGGCGTGACGTCGCTGCACGCCTTGCAGACGATCGCCGCGCCGGTCGCCCACAGCTACAAGCCCGAACTGCAGTTCAATCAGGGGAACGTCGGCTACGGCGACATGGTCAGCGGGCGCTTCTGTTACACAGAGGATCCGAAGGCCGCTGAAGGCGCCGACGCTCTCGCGCAGGAGCTGGTCTGCACCGAGGAGCAGCGCGGCGTGGGTGCCTACGCGCGCACCGACTTCAACCCGAACGGGACCTCGCCTGAACCGCCGACTGCGATCAGCGAGTGTCCCGGCCTGGACGAGGAGCTTCCGGACCCCTGGCCAACCGGTGGCACCGGATCGCTGACCACGGTGGACGACTCGGCCTTTCTGGTCCGGCTCCGACGGTCGCCGGAGTTCGATGGCGTCCAGATCGAACCCGGCGTGGCATCGAGCGGGCCGGCGTTGCCGTTGCTCTTCGGTCGCGGGGCCACCGTCATGTCCAATGAGGGTCCGTATTCGCCGCGGCGGGACGGGTTCACGGTGCGCGCCACCGCGATCGCCGACGCGCGGCCGGCGCTGCAAGTTGGGCTGCCGCAGGCCAACCAGCTGGGCGTCACGCCGTTCGCGTTGGTGGACACCTATGCGGCGAACCTGCCGGCCACCGCTGTGCAGGTCACCATCGACCCGGCGAGCGGCCTGATTTGTAACGGCCTCGTTTGCACCGCCGTGACGCCGTCGATCGGACGTTTCATCGATGCGCTGACCGACGCGACGCGCGCTGCCTGGGTCGGCGTCTCGACTGTCGGCAATGCCTTGACCGCGGCACGACCTCTCAACTGTGCCGCGATCGGCACACGCACCGGTTACGTGCCGGTGTATTCCGCAATCACGGGCGACACCACTCGCATCATCGGCTTCACCCGCATTGCCCTCAACCCGGATCCGGCGCGCGCGGCGAACACCTGTGCGAAAGTGATTGTCAGAAGTGCCTCGCTCGTGGCGCCTGACAACGCCTCGGCGGTGCTGACGAATCGCCTCGCGCTGCCCGTCACCGCGACCGCCGCGCAAGTGCGGGAGTTGTTCGAGAAGCAGCGCGTCGCGGTCGGACGCCTCGACTACCAACCGGTCCTGGCGCCGGCGCTGGCCCGTTAACCCATGCCGCCGATGACGACACGACCCGGCGATCAGAATCTGCGGGTGCTGACCGTCAGTGCCGACCCGGCCCTGGCCGAGGAGTTCAAGAACGCCCTCGAGCGGATTCCCGATCGCCAATTCTCGCTGTTCACGACCGGCGGCGAGCGTGAGGCCATCGATGCGGCGCGACGCCGTCAGCCGCAATTGGTGTTCATCGAGGTCGACGCCGATGGCGCTCAGGCCGCGGCGCTGACGCGCGATCTGCTCGCGCAGGTGCCGGACACCGTGGTCGCCGGCGTGTTCGCGCCCGAGTGGCTCGAGGGCGGCAGCGCCGAGAGCGCGACCATCATCCACCTGATGCGATCGCAGGTTCGCGACTTCGTGCGCCGCCCCGTTTCGGCGACCGAACTGCGCGCCGTGGTCGATCGCCTGTTCGCTCCGACACCACAGGTGATGGCCGGCGAGCATGGCCAGGTGTTGACCTTCGTCAGCAGCAAAGGCGGCGCGGGCAAGTCCACCCTGGCCGTCAACGTGGCGTGTGCGCTGGCGCAGCGGTATCCGGACGAGGTGTTGCTGATCGATGCCTCGCTGCAGATCGGCACGTGCGCGATGCTGCTCGATCTGAAGCCGACGACCAGCATCATCGACGTGGTCCGCGAGCGCGATCGTCTCGACAAGACGCTGTTACGGCACCTGACCCTGAGTCATCCGGGCGGGTTGCGCCTGCTCGCGGCTCCTCCGGATGCGCTCGAGGGCTCCGAGGTCGACGACGAGGCGATCCTGCGCATCGTGAACATGGCGAGCCGGACGTTCAAGTTCGTCGTGATCGATACCTTCCCGGCGATCGATGGCGTGCTGATGACCATCCTCGACGTGGCGGATCGGGTCAATGTGGTGGTGCAGGGCACCGCCCCTGCGGTGGCCGGTGCCGCCAGGCTGTTGCCGGTACTTGAAGGCCTTGGCGTGCCGGAACACCGGCAACGGCTCGTGCTGAATTACAACTACCAGTCGTTCGCCGGTGACTTGCGTCCGGTCGACATCGCGGATCGGCTGCAGCGCACGATCGACCACGTGATCCCGTACGACGGGCGCGTGTTGGTCTCGATGAACACCGGCACGCCGCAGATCCTGCAAGCGCGTCGTTGGCACAAGTTCGGACAGGCAGTGCTGAGGTTGGTCGACGACATCGATGTCGCGTCTGCAGAGCCAGACACCGCCCAACCGCCGTCACGCATGCTGGCAGGCTTCCGGAGGAAGGCGTGATCGATCGACGAAAATTCGTTCGTCCCACAGACGAAGTGGTGGCCCGGCTGAAGACGTTGGCGCATAAGGCGGCGCGCACCACGGCCGAGGATGCCGAGCCCAGCCCCGCCGCCAGGTCCGGCAAGACCGACTATTTGACGGTCAAGGCGGCGCTGCAGGAGCGCCTGCTCGAAGAGATCGGCGAGCGCGGCCTGCTGGAGAGCGACGGCGCGGACGTGGCGGCCGCCGTGAAGGACTTTGCGGCTCGGGCGATTGCATCGGAAAACGTCGCGCTCAACGAAGTGGAGCGCGTGCGCCTGGCCGAGGAGCTGACCGACGAAACGATCGGCATGGGACCCCTGGCGCCGCTGCTCGCCGATCCGGCCGTCAGCGACATCCTCGTCAATGCACCTGATCAAGTGTATGTCGAACGCTTCGGCCGCCTCGAGAAGACCGCGGTTCGGTTTCGCGATGCCGACCATATTGTCCGGGTCATCGAACGGATTGCCGCGCGTGTCGGCCGCCGCATCGATACCTCCTCGCCCATGGCTGATTTGAGATTGGCGGACGGCAGCCGCGTCAACGCCACGTTGCCGCCGGCCACGATCGACGGGCCCACCGTGTCGATTCGCCGCTTTGGCCACCGCCGGCTACGTCGCGACGACCTGCTCAGCGTCGGCACGCTATCGCCGGAGATTCTGGAGTTCCTGGTCATTGCCGTGCGTGCGCGCCGCAACATCCTGGTGTCGGGCGGCACCGGCGCCGGCAAGTCGACACTGCTCAGCGTGCTCGCCGAGGCGATTCCCGAGACCGAGCGCGTCGTCACCATCGAAGACGTCGCCGAACTCAGCCTCGATCAGGAGCACGTGGTGCGCATGGAAACGCGTCCAGTGAACATCGAAGGGCGCGGACGTATCGTCGCTCGCGATCTGTTGATCAACGCGCTGCGTATGCGTCCCGACCGCATCATCCTCGGCGAGGTGCGCGGCGCGGAAGCGCTCGACATGCTGCAGGCCCTCAACACCGGCCACGACGGCGGCATCGGCACCATCCACGCAAACTCGACCAGAGACGCTGTCTCTCGTCTGGAGACCATGGTGTTGATGGCCGGCATCGAGCTGCCGTCACGAGCGATCCGTGAGCAGATCGTGTCGGCCATTCACCTGATTGTCCAGGTACGCCGCTTCGAAGATGGCGTACGCCGCATCGAATCAGTCGCGGAGATCACCGGCCTGGAAGGCTCGACGCCGCAAATGCAGGAGCTGTTCGTCTTCCAGCGGCAGGGCAAACAGGGCCGGCGCATCATTGGCCGCTTCGTCGCGACCGGCGTGATTCCACGAATGGTCGATGACCTGCGCGAGGACGGCGTGCAGGTGCCGGCGGCACTGTTTCAGCGTCCGGAGGACGCGTAACCGGTGCTGCTTACGCTGATCATTGCCACGCTCGTGGCCGTCATGATCGTGTGGTGGCGTGCTGCGACGGCACGCCAGCGGGTTGTTGAGCGACTCGATCTCTGGTTGGCGTCCGAGGACGCTGCCAACGCCCCGGCCGTGCGGCATGTCACCCGGCCATTCCCGTCCCGCCACCGTTTTGGCGCGCGACTGTCAGGCGTGGTGGCCGGCGCCGTGCTATGGGCGCTGTTTCGCCTGCCACTGGAGATCGCGGTGGCCGCGGGAGCGCTGATCGGCGTCGTGATGCATTTGATAGAAGAACAGCGCTCCGAGCAGCAAGCGGCGCTGATCGAATCACAACTCGCGTCCGCGATCTACTTGATGGTGGGTTCGCTACGCGCGGGTGCCAGCCTGCTGGCGGCGTTCGAATCGACGCTGACTGAAGTGGGGGCGCCGCTCCGCCCGTATTTCCAGGAGGTCGCCGGTCGTATCCGCCTCGGCGACGATCCCCGCCTGGCGGTCAATGACCTGCAGGTGCACGTGCCGCTCGAGACGTTTCGGCTGTTTGCCGCCTCGTTGAGCGTGCACTGGGAGGTTGGTGGCAGCCTCGCGACGACCCTGTCGAGCGTCGGCCAGACCATCAGGGACCGCATCGAACTGTCACGCCGGGTGCGCGCCCAGGCCGCGGAAGCGCAGGCGTCGGTGGCCGTGGTGCTGGTGATGGCCTATGCCCTGGCGTTCCTGATGTGGCGGACCAATCCCGATCGCATCGAGACGTTCGCCAGCAGCGCGTTCGGTGTTGCGCTCGTTGCGCTCGTGATTGGTCTGCAGGCGGTCGGTCTGATCTGGATTTCACGTCTCAACCGGAGCGCGTTCTGAGGCCGCCATGCTGACCGTCATTCTGTTCCTGGCATTTTCCGGAATCGGGCTGTGGGCATTCATCCAATTGTTGCAGGGCTGGCAGGTTCGTCGCTCCGCCATCTCACGCCTGCACGGTGCGCACGACCACGCAAGCGGAGGTCCCGAGATCTGGCGTGACTCGGCGCTGCAGCACTGGTTGACGCGCGCCGGCTATCGCCGCCCTGACGCCCTCACGGTGTTTCTCACCGCCACCGCATTCGCCACGCTCGCCGGTCTGGCGATCAGCCAGGTCTATCGCTTCCTGATCTTCGAATCGCTGCTGGTGTTGATCGCCGGCGCGCCTGGGACGACCGCGGATGTCATGGCCCTCGTGCTCGGCGCTGGCCCGTGGATCCTCTTCATCGGCATCTCGATGATTCCGACCCTGATCGTGCGCACCGCCCGTCGCGCCCGGCTAGCAGCCATCGAGCAAGATCTGCCGTTGGCGCTCGAGCTGTTTGCGACAATGGGGCAGGCCGGCCTGGGTTTCGATGCCGCGGTCTCTAAAATCGTGAAGGCGCAAGGCAGCGGCCGGCCGCTGTCGGCCGAGCTCGCGAATTTCCAGCACGACATGCTTGCGGGCATGCCCCGGCCACAGGCATTGCGCCAGCTTGGCCGGCGTGTCGATTTGCCGGCCCTCACCGCCTTTACGTCGGCGTTGATCCAGGCCGACACGGTGGGCGCCAGCATCGCCGAGACGCTGCAGTATCTGGCTGTCGATCTGCGCCAGCGTCGGCGCGAAGAGGCGCTGCTGCAGGCGCAGGCGCTGCCCGTCAAACTGGTGTTTCCACTGGTGATCTGTTTTCTGCCAGGTATCTTCGCCTCGACACTTGCACCGGTCCTGTTCCAGGTCGTGCAGGTGGCTGACGGCGTAATCAGAGGAGCGGCCCAATGATGATTCGGGTGCCGAGTCGCCTGCTGGCCGCTGCAATACTGCCGCTGGCGATGTCGGCGTGCGTAAGGTCCCCGCTGCGGGCGCAATTGTGTGTGCGTCCGGATGAACAATTGGCGGCACTGTTGGCGCCAGTGCAGTCTGGGGAATGCCGCCAGACCGGTTCGTTCGCATGCGACCGGCTCGAGCGCGAACTGGAACGGCTCGTTGCGGTCTGTCCCGGTCACGCGCCCACGTTGATCGCGAACGCAGTCCTGGCGTACGAGAATCAGCAGCCCGTTCGCGCGCAGCAGTTGCTCGACAGTGTGCTGTCCCGGCCGCAGGGCCAGCCCGATGCCGCCGTGCTGCGGGCCCGCATCGCGATAGAAGAAGGCAACCTGAACTACGCGCGGCGGCTCCTCGACACCCAGATTCGGCTGGTCCCCGATCATGCCGGTCTGCACGAAACCCTGGCAGCCCAGCTGTATGTCGAGGGGAAGATGGCAGAGGCCGCCACCGAGCTGCAGCTGGCGGGCAAGCTCGGCGCGCCCCGATGGCGCATCGCCTATCACCTTGGCTTGATCGAGGAGTCCGCCGGCCGCGCGGACGAGGCGTTGAAGTTATATGAAGAGGTGCTCGGCGCGAATCCCGACTGGCCGACCGCGCAGTCCCGCA
>Ga0194126_10010735_pt1 | contig 11945 bp, 8 predicted proteins | sample TA2KigC150mmetaG_FD_148641 | JGI IMG/M metagenome (GOLD analysis project Ga0194126, IMG submission 148641) | Freshwater microbial communities from Lake Tanganyika, Tanzania - TA2015035 Kigoma Deep Cast 150m | ecosystem: Environmental > Aquatic > Freshwater > Lake | place: Tanzania: Lake...
AACGTCTCCAAGCGCTTCATCCTGCACCACGAGCGTCCCCGCTCCTTCCAGGAGTGGGCCATCCAGACGATTCAGCGCCGCGCCAACCTGCGCGAGCCTTTCTGGGCCCTGCGGGACGTGAGCTTCAGCGTCGAGCAGGGCGAGATGCTGGGCATCATCGGCGAGAACGGGGCGGGCAAGAGCACGGTGCTCAAGCTCATCAGTCGCATCCTGGAGCCCACTACGGGTCGCGTAACGGTGCAGGGGCGGGTCTCCGCCCTCATCGAGCTGGGCGCCGGCTTCCACCCCGACCTGACCGGGCGGGAGAACATCTACCTCAACGGCTCGATTCTGGGCCTGAGCAAGCGAGAGATGGATCGGCAGTTCGCCGCCATCGTAGACTTTGCCGAGCTGGAACGTTTCATTGACACGCCGGTGAAGCACTACTCGTCCGGGATGTACGCCCGGCTGGGCTTTGCCGTGGCCATCCACGTGCACCCGGACGTGCTGCTCATTGACGAAGTGCTGGCCGTCGGCGACGAGGCCTTCCAGAAGAAGTGCCTGGAGCGCATTAACGAGCTTCGCCGGCTTGGTCGCACGATCATTTATGTCTCCCACAACCTGGGCACGGTGGAAGAGTTTTGTCATCGGGTTCTCTGGCTGGAGGCAGGGGCTGTGCGGGGATTAGGACCAGCTCGAGAGATGACCAGCCGCTATCGGCTCAGCGTCCATGAAAAAGAAAGTAAAGTTGCTCTGGCTGCCCATCATGCCCAGGTTGCTACATCCGACAGCGGGCCGCCCGCCACACTGGAGCCGCTGCCCAACGATCGCACCAGCCAACGGTGGGGCACCCGAGATGTGGAGATCTCAGCAGTGCGTATCCGCAATGCCGCCAGCGAGGAGGCCTATCTCTTTGAAAGCGGCGAGGCAGTGACGATAGAGATCGCTTATCGGGTACACCGTCCGGTCGAGGAGCCCGTCTTCGGCATCGGTATCTACCGCAACGATGGTGTATGGTGCTATGGCACAAACACAGACATTGAGGGTATTCCCACTGCTGGTCTGAGCGACCAGGGGGTGGTGCGAATTCTCTTTCCCAGCTTGCCTCTCTTAGAGGGCAGCTACACGCTGGACGTGGCCGTGCATGCTCGTGATGGCTATCCTTACGATTATCATCGAAACTACTGCACCTTCGATGTGCGCTCGCTGGTGAAGGATGCTGGCGTATTCCGACCACCGCACCAATGGTGGATAAACGGTGTTCCTGGTGAGGTGCTGGTAGCCGAGAAGCGCACGCCTTCTTCACATTCCCAAACCAAGGAGGTATCAGCCTGATGACAGCCATCGGAAAAACAGATAGTGTGGCTGAGGTACTCCAACACTTGAAGGAGGAGATTCGAAAGCAGCGCTCCTTGGTGGGTAGCATCCCCGGCTCGACTGCACCGTTCAATCTGGAGCAGGTGCATGCCACCAGTCGCGTTAACCCACACCTCCCCATCGCCTGGCCTCGCTGGCCTGCTGGCATTGTGCCCAAGTTGGTAGCACTGGCCCAAAAGGTAACGCGGCGTCTCCTACGCTGGTATATTAATCCCATCGTGGAGCAGCAGAATGCCTTCAACGCTGCTGTTACCCGCGCACTGGAGGCGCTGACGGCACAACTCCAGCAAACTGTCCAGTGGCAGACGGAGACAGAGAGTCGTCTGACTCAACTCCAGGCCACCTGGGAAGATCGCCTGGCCCAGTTCCAGGCTACATGGGAGGCCCACCTGGCTGAGCAAGGCCAGGCCGCAGAGATCACTTCCCTGCGGCTGCAGCGTCTAGAACGTGCCCGCCAGGAGGCCAGAGCCACAGTTCCAGCCAGCGGCATGGAGGCTCCACTGGAGGTCCCACCCATAGATTATTTCCACCTGGGGCTGAAGCATCGCGGCCCCAGTTACCTCCAGGAGCAACAAAAGATTTACCTGAACTATTTCCGTGGGTGCCAGAATGTCCTGGACATTGGCTGTGGACGGGGTGAGTTCGTGGGATTACTGCGGGAGAATGGCATTGGGGCGCGGGGCATAGACCTGGACGCCGACGCGGTGGCCCACGCTAAAGAAGAGGGGCTGCCGGTGGAACAGGCAGAGGCTTTAGCCTACCTGACCGGGCTGCCCGACCAATCGCTGGATGGGGTGTTCATGGCGCAGGTGGTGGAGCATCTGACACCACCAGACTTGCTCCATCTGTTGAATCTGTGCTGCCGCAAGATGAAGCCCGGGGTTTACCTAGTGGTGGAGACGATCAACCCGACCTGTCTCTGGGCCCTGGCCAACTGGTACCTGGTTGACCCTTCCCATGTGCGTCCTGTGCACCCGGAGACGCTGCGGTTCTTGCTAGAAGGAGCTGGGTTCTGGAAAGTGCAACTCCGTTTCCTGACCCTGGTGCCACCGCAGGATCGTTTGCAGCCTTTTCCCCTGGATGCCGGGCTGAGCGAGGCGGAGCAGGAACGCCTGCAACGCCTCAACCGTAACATCGAGCGCGTGAACACGGTCTTGTTCGGCTATCAGGATTATGCGGCCATTGCGCAGTGTCCGCCGGAGGATCTCACAGATGTCAGCTAAACGCATCGTTGTGTGCACCGCCCAGACTCCCTTTGTCCAAGGTGGGGCCGAGCTTCATGTGGCAAGCCTCCATCGCGCGCTGTTGGAGAGGGGCTATGAGTCTGACATCGTCCGAGTGCCCTTCCTCTGGTATCCTAAAGCAGAGGTATTGAAGGGCTACCTGGCCTGGCGTTTGCTTGACCTGACCGAAAGTGAAGGTCAGAAGATTGACATGGTAATTGCGACCAAGTTTCCTTCCTACGTCGTCCGGCATCCCAATAAGGTAGTCTGGCTGATCCAGCAATTCCGACAGGCTTACGACTTGTTCGGCACAGAACATAGCCATTTTACCAACGATCCTGGCGATACCCGCCTGCGCCAGATTATTCGCCAGATTGATAACGTGACTCTCTCTGAGGCGAAGCGCATCTTCACCAACGCGCGCAACACTGCTAACCGGCTATTACGCTTCAATGGCCTCCACGCCGAGCCCCTCTACGCGCCGCCGCCTCTCGACGGCCACTATCGCTGCGATAGCTATGGAGATTATCTGCTCGTTGTCAGCCGCCTGAATATTCTAAAGCGGGTCAACCTGATCGTCGAGGCAATGGCTCAAGTGCGCAGTGGCGTCCAGTGCCTCATCGCCGGGCGTGGCGAGGAAGAAGATAGCTTGAGAAGACTGGCGCGGGATCGCGGCGTGGCTAATCGGGTGAAGTTTCTCGGCTTCGTGCCGGACGATCAGCTCATTGAGTTGTATGCCAACTGTTTTTCTACCTTCTACGGTCCCTACGACGAGGACTATGGCCTGGCGACTGTTGAGGCCATGAAGTCTCACAAGCCAGTGCTGACGGTCAGCGATGCCGGCGGGGTGCTGGAATTCGTCGAAGATGGGGTGACCGGCTACGTCACCCGACCGGGCGACCATCAGGAGTTGGCCACCCGTATTGACCAACTCTTCGCTGACCGGGCCCTCTGCCAGCGGCTGGGGGAGACCGGGTATGAAAAGGTGCGGGAGATCACCTGGGACAAGACCATCGAGTTGTTGCTAGGTGGATAGAGGTATGCAGAAGAGACTTTTAGAATACATCGTCTGCCCTCATTGCCAAAACGATTTGGAGATTTTGGAGGTCCGGCTGGTAACCACTGAGATCGTCCGAGGCAAGATTGGTTGCCGGATCTGCGGACGCAAGTACACGATAGAAGATGGTCTAGTGTACTTGGTACCCGAGGATCGCATTGCCTATTTCAAGCAGGAAGATTCTGCCCACGAGAAATCTTTAGGGGAGACCCGTTTCTTTGAATGGGTAAAAGGCGACATCTTCTACAACTGGCCCCACCAGTTACCGAGCGATGCCAGTTTCGAGCTCCAGGTTGAGAACACTTCCCACTCTCGTTCCTTCTTGCGGGTTTTGGAGCTGATTAAGGGGGATGAAATTGTGCTGGATTTCGGGGCGGGCTTTGGTTGGGCCAGCCGAGATTTTGCTCGCAAGGGTTGCTACGTCATAGCCTTGGATGTCTCCCCCTATATGCTGCGGAAGGCGAATGAATATCTGGGCTATTTTCCGATCTACTTCGAGCGGGTCATCTCCGATATGGAAAAACTGCCTTTTCGAAGAGAAGTTTTTGATCTGGTTTTTGGGGCAGCGGCCATACACCACTCTACCAACCTAGAGAAAACCATTCAGGAATTGGCCAGGGTGACAAAACTCCATAAGCGAGTGATCACGATCAGAGATCATCTGCGCCCGGCTTGGTTATCCCTAGAGGAGTGGAAAGAAGGGGATCGGGACACCAGCTTTGGCGTCAACGAAAACTCCTTCAACTATCTGGACTACAAGCAGGCGTTCTTGAAGAGTGGTTTGCGGTCCGAGATCAAGGTAAGTAAACACTACTGGTCAGAGCGGAGCTATGCTGCGTCAGTGGGGCAGAACGCTCACGTGAGACTTTTAGTGCGGTTCTACCATACGCTTAAATTCTGGCTTGGCGACCATGCTATCGTTGACGTTTTCTCTCAGAAAGTAAGTACTAGGCCCTATTTATGGCGGTGGGCCGCTGCTCTGTTACAGGTGGTTAACCGGCAAAACTTATTTGTTCGAATTTTCCAGCTCCTTGCTCCTAAGAGCGCACGATACTGCGAACGAGAAAAGCTTTTCTACCTGGCCTCGATTCAGGCTCCTAGCGCGCAGGTGGATCGAGAAATGACTTACGACGTGGAAGTTATCAGCAACAGCGTCGAAGATCGTCAGGTCAAGATATCATTTGACATCTATCCTCTGGCCAATCCTCGCCATCCTGATCGGCATGTAGGATACTGGGCTAAAGTATTTACCCTGAAGCCTGGAGAGAAAAAGCATCTGCGTGTGAATTTCAACACCAGGGATTTGCAGGCACAATTTCAGTTGGGAGACCGATACTGTCCACCGGATGATGTTTGGCGAGGCGATTGTTTCAAAGGCAACCGGTTCTACAAAGTAGGATTCTACCTTTACGATGAACATGGAAACCTTATTCACGAGCATGTCTTGCTGCAAAGATTTTCGGCTTGAACAGAGATGGTCAAATGCGCATTGCCTTATTTAGTCCACTGCAGCCATTGCAAACAGCCGTCGCCGACGTAAGCGAAGGATTGCTCCCTTACTTGGCTGAGCACGCTCAGGTTGATCTCTTCATTGAGAAGGGGTATCGTCCGACGAGCGCGGAAGTTAAGGAGCGCTTTCCCATTTACAGCTACCAGGAATTTCCCTCAAGGGCAGGAGATTACGATGCCGTAGTCTACCACATGGGGGACGAGGCTACCTTCCATGGCTACATCTATCGCACCTTGCTGAAGTATCCCGGCATCGTGGTCTTGCACGACCTCGTCCTGCATCATTGCATCGTTGGCCTCACTCTGAACCAGGGAGACGTGGAAAGCTATGTGGAAGAGATGCGCTATGCCTATGGCGATGAGGGGGTAGAACTGGCCAGGCGCGTAATGGACGGGCGGGGAGAAGACATCTTCTACGCCTACCCCCTGGTGGAACGTGTCCTGGATGCCAGCCTAGGCATTATAGTCCACAACAACTACGCCAAGGAGGAAGTGTTGAGACGGCGCCCAGGCCTGAAGGCCGCCTGTGTCCCGCAACAGTTCTTCCTCCCTCCTGGCTTACCCCAGGAGAACGACCCGGCGGCTATTCGAGCCGAACTAAGGTTGACTGGCCGCTTTGTCATCGCCTCTTTTGGCTTCTTCGTCCCGGATAAGCGTCTGACAGTAGCCCTACGAGCCTTCGCTCGTTTCCGCAAGAATCATCCAGAGGCCGTATATCTGCTGGTCGGTGGTCATTCGCCTTATTACGATCTGCCTGGTCACCTGCGTAATGTGGGCCTGGAGGGAGAGGTGAGACTGACCGGGTGGCTCGAGCCAGTGCCTTTTGTGCGCTACATGTTGGCCACAGATCTGGCCGTACACCTCCGGCATCCCCACATCGGCGGAACGCCCTACACCCCCATCCGCCTGTTGGGCCTGGGCGTGCCCACCATCGTCTCGAATATTGAACCACTGGCTGATTTTCCTGAAGATTGTTGCGCTAAAATAGACGTAGACGAGTACGAAGAAGAGGTCCTTCTGGCGACCATGGAATACCTGGCAACTCATCCGGAAATCCGTTGCCAGATGGGAGAGAACGGCCGGCGCTACATTCGGGAGAATCATGATCCCTGCAAAATCGCCCGCGATTTTATGGCCTTCATTGAGGATGTAGTGGCTCATCCCCCGTCCAAACCTTTGCCTGCCTCTCTGCATGGTGGGTGGGCTCAGCAGCTTGTCCGGGAAACGGCGGCCATCTTAGCCCAATGGGGGGTAACCGAGGACGACGAAGTGCTGTTACATCCGGTAGCGAAAGCCCTTGCTGGCCTGGGGTTATTCCGGACCGGTTGGAAAGAGGAGCTATGATTGATCTACACTGGTTCAGGTTGCTTGCAATCCCATTACTGGGTTTCATACCCGGCTACCTAGCTTTCGTTGTTCTACGCAACGACAAAGAGCCCCCACTGGACTTCTCCGAAACGCTTTACCTTTCGGTTTTCACCAGTGTGGTGCTAACTTCTTGGATCGGGCTGGTTCTAGCAGAGCTAGGATTCTTCACTCTGCCCGCTCTGCTCTTGATCTTGCTAGCCTTCTGTGTGGCCCTGGCGTGGCGTGCTTGGGCGAGAGGCTGCTCCTGGACCCTGCCTAGCCCGCGGCCATCGGTGCAGGCAGCGTTGTTGGTAGGAATACTGCTTGTGGCCGGTTGGCTGTACGCTCGGCCAGCAGAAGCGTTTCTCGTCTTGGACGATTCCGGCGTTTACGTCCTGAGCGGCGTACACCTTGCAGAGACAGGAGAGTTATTTATCCATGATCCAGTGCTGGCCGATTTGCCTCCAGATGTGGCGAGCGAGGTGCTTTTTTCCGGACCTCTTTGGGCCGACTGGACGCGGTTTTGGGGGCCTTTCTTCATCTGGAATTGGGGGAGAGATCTCGTCCTCTTCGGATTCCTCCACTTACCCCGTCTGTGGGCTGGTCTGTTTGCCTTGCTCGCGGGGCTTAAGGCTGCTGTATGGGCGACACCGGCTTTAGGTTTGCTAGGCACAGCCGGTGTCTACTTTTTGGGCCGGCGGATCTTAGGTGTGAGAGTGGGATTGGTGGCCACGGGGCTTCTGGCCCTGAACTTCGTACAGATTTGGTATTCACGCTATCCACTGTCAGATATGCCCATGCAAACCCTCCTAATTGGCAGCTTATACCTATTGGCCCTTTATATGGAATCCCCGAGCCTTTTCTTGGGTCTTTTTGGAGGGCTGAGTCTTGCAGCTTTGTCCCTTGCACGGTTAGATGCGGTGTTGATCGCCGCTGTCGTCGGCGCTTTATTTCTCTACTGGCGACTCAGTGGCAACTGGCAGACCTGTCCTGAGCCCAGTCGAAGGAAAGGATTCGTTGTCTTCCTAGGGAGCCTGAGTCTAGCTTTGGCTTATGCTACGCTCCACAATGTTCTTTTCGCCTGGCGGTACCTTTTCTCGATGCTTCATATTCTGACCCCCTTCTGGGCTCGGGTCGTGGCTTTCGGTGGATTGGTATTAATTGCAGCTACAGTTTGGGCGTTAACGCAGCCGAAAGCGGTCTCCTCGGTACTAAGCCGTCTCGCTATTCACCGGCGGATGCTGGTTCTGCTTGGTCTAGTAGCTCTAGCATTTTATTTAGCCTTTATCGCCCATGCCTGGCAGTGGATGCTCCGCTGGCTGGCCCAGTATTGGACATGGCCAGGGTTATTTATAGCTCTGGGGGGTCTCACTCTCATATTGGCTCGGAAGCCTCGTTATCATATATGGCCATTTCTCGCCCTTACCTTAACATATGGCGTTGTATTCATCTTGAGTCCGTATGTCAATCCTGTACAACCATGGGCCATGCGACGCCTGGTGCCACTGGTGATGCCCGCCCTGGCGCTCTTCACGGCCCATGCCATCCTCAGCTTGCCGAAGTTGCACATGCATCTAGAACGAGCGGTGCAAGCCGTGGCGATTGGGGGATTGCTCTTCGCCTTCCTACAGGTGGACTGGCCCTTTCTGCGCCACGTTGAGTACCAAGGGGCCCTGGACCAACTTGCCCAGCTAGCGTCCCGATTTGAACCCGAAGCACTGATCCTTTTCGACAATGGTGACCCTGGTCAACATCTGACTCAGCCACTGGCTTACCTCTTCCATCGCCAAGTCTTCGTGCTGCAACGTGAGCGCCCCAATGCCACCTTTCTGCATCGGCTTATCGAAGCCACTAATGCTCAGGGTAAACCGATGTACTTGGTGCTGAGCAGCGACACATTGGAATGGCATCCACAGGACATTCGCTTTGAACCCCTGGGCGATTTCATCTTTCAGGTTCCCCTGGCCGAGCGCTCCACTCAGCACATGCCTCAGCGGGTGACGACTCTGAGCTACCGGCTTGACCTCTATCGCATTGTCCCAACAGTCGGGGCAGTCTCACCGCCGCCAGTCACCACAGTGGAGATGGGGCCGGGAGAATATCCGTACCTACGCGGCGGCTTCTACGGGTGGGAAACTATGACAGATGACACTACCTTCCGCTGGACTAACGGCACAGGTCGAGTCGTGCTGTCCCGGCCATCAATGAAGGATTTGCGTTTAAATCTACGCGTGGCCAGCGGGCGTCCACCTCAAGTACAACCTTCTCAACTCTCGGTTTGGGTGAATGGCGTACCTATTGGCGAGCGAACGTTAGCCTACGGCTACACTTTTGAAACTTGGGACCTGACGGTGCCACAGGATTATGTGTCGGCGACTTCTATGGTAGAAGTCGAGCTGCGTAGCGATACGTGGGTGCCTCAAGCTATCGGCTATAACGACGACCCTCGCACCTTGGGTATAATGGTGGACTGGATACGGGTAGAGGGGCAGTGATGGTGCGCGCCTTTACCTGGGAAATCCTTGAGGTTAGCGATGAAGGATAAGCTGGCCTGTACTGTGGGAGCACACTCATGACCAGTTTTGTTGTCAGCAACGACTTCAGCACGTATGCTATTCCTCTCCCCGCTGCCTGTGCTTCCAGCCCGGAACTGAACTTGCTGGCCGACAGTTGGGTGCCCCAGGAATACGGCCTGGGTTCCGACAAGCGTCATTTGGGGGTGGCAGTGGACTGGCTGCGTTTTGAGCCCCTGCGTCAAGCGCCATGATTGATACCTTACACGTTAATGTTGCTTATCTTCCCCTGGTGGGTGGCGCTCAATTCCATATCCACGAGATTGCTCGCCGGCAAATTCGGGAAGGCGACCGGGTAACCGTTTACACAACGAACGCTATCGAAATCGAGTACCTGTGGCGCTTGCACAAAGGCGACGGCAAAACTGCTTGCCTTGAAGAGACCATGGACCAGGTCCACGTGCGCCGTTTCCCCGTCCAGCATCTTCCCTTAATGCCATACTCTTATGCCGCTGTGCGGCGACTTATGGCCGAGCTCTCTACCTTGCCGGTAGACTTCAGCCCGCTGCTGTTCCGCCTGAGCCAGCTCACGCCCTGGGTCCCCAGTCTCGATAAATACCTCGCGCACCTGGATCATCGCTTTGCTCTGGTCCACGCCTGGAACATTCCCTACGAGGGTTTGATTGCCGCCGCCAGTCGCTATGCCGCCCGCCAGCAGGTTCCTTTCGTCGTTACTCCTCTGTTACATCTGGGCGAGTCGGCAAGGGCCACCATCCGGCGCTATTATACCATGCGCCACCAGATGGCCCTCCTGCAACGGGCGAACGCCGTCATCGTCCTGACCGAGATCGAGCGGGATTTCCTGCTCAGTCACGGAGTGATGGCCGAACGGCTCTTCGTGGTGGGGGCCGGGGCCAATCCAGACGAGGTGACCGGGGGCGACCCGGCCCAGGTGCAAGAGCGGTATGCCCTCAGCCGTCCCTACGTTCTCTTCCTAGGCATGGTTAACCGCGATAAGGGGGCGATTGACACCGTTGAGGCCATGCGCCGCCTCTGGGATGCCGGCGTGGAGGCCGACTTGGTGGTGGCCGGCGAGGTACAGGCCGCTTTCGCGGATTACTGGCAGCGCACCGGATCTGCTGTTGCCAGTCATTGTCACCTCTTAGGCACAGTGAGCACTGAGGAGAAACGTAACCTTCTGGCTGGCACGAGTCTGCTGGTTCTCCCCTCGCACTCTGATTCTTTTGGCCAGGTCTTTGTGGAGGCCTGGATGAACGGCAAGCCGGTAATCGGAGCGCGAGCCGGGGGGATTCCAGGAGTAATTGACGAGGGCAAGGATGGTCTGCTAGTGCCTTATGGCGATCCAGTTGCCCTGGCTGGGGCGATACGGTCGCTGTTAGATGATTCGGCGCGCGCGGCAGCGATGGGCGAGCGGGGCCGGGCTAAGGCGCTGGCCCGCTTCACCTGGGAGCAGGTCTACCGTGACACGCGGGCAGTCTACGAGGCTGTGCTATCGTGAAGATACTCTACGTTGTCCACCAGTTCTTGCCAGAGCGAGTGGGTGGTACGGAAAACTATGTGGCTCAACTGGCTGAGGCGATGCTGGAGCGGGGACGCCTGGTCCAAGTTTTTCACGGCAGCCTCTCCACATCCGGGCCGGGAGAGTTCCAGGGTCTCCCAGTTTACCGTACCCGGGGGACTTTTCGTGGCGCCCTGCGGGACCGGATCGAGGCAGAACTCTGGCTCCACAACCCGGCCGCCCTCCAAGATTTTGACCGGCTGCTGACCAGTTGGCAGCCGGCTCTAGTCCACGTGCATCACCTGGCTGGCCTGACCCCGGCGTTGATCCACCATGCAGCCGATCAGGGTCGGCCGGTGGTCGTCACCTTGCACGACTATTGGGCCTTTTGTGCCAATGCCCAGTTGGTCTTCCGAGGTATTTGTCGTGGCCCCTGGTATGGTCTCAACTGTGCCGCCTGTGCCTTGGACCGTTTTGGCGCCAACTGGGCGCTGCCGGGTACTCCTCTCCTGGCTCCCCTCTTTGTACGCCGCCAACACTTGCTGCGCCAGGCCCTGGGGCGAGCCAGCCAGCTCATCGCCCCCTCCCGTTTCGTCGCCGACACCTTTGTTGCCCAGGGCTACCCGGCTGATCGTCTGGCCGTCATCCCCCATGGTATCTCCACCCCGCCCGCCGATTTTGCCTCTCAGCCTGGCGATGGCCGTCTGCGCCTGCTCTATCTTGGCGGTCTCACCTCGCAAAAAGGTGTCCACATTTTGGTAGAGGCAGTAAATCGACTCCCGCCCAGCGCGCTTACCCTGACCATACATGGCGATGAAACTACCGATCCCGCCTATGCACGCTCGTTGCGAGCAATGATTACCCACTCCAGCATTATCCTGGCCGGTCCAGCATCACCAGCCGACATCTGGGAGGCGCTGGCGCGGGCGGACCTGGTAGTTGTGCCCTCTCTTTGGCCAGAGACATTTTCTCTGGTTGCCAGCGAGGCCTTTGCCGCTGGGGTGCCGGTGGTTGCCTCGCGTATCGGTGCCCTGGCCGAAAAGGTACGAGACAGGGTAGACGGCTTGCTTTTCCGGCCGGGGGATGCCGCTGACTTGCAGGCCACGATCCAGCGCCTCGTCGCCCAACCAGAACTGTTGGCCAGGCTTCGCCAGGGCATCCAGCCCCCGCAGCCGATGGCCAGGCATGCCGCAGAGTTGGAAAGGCTCTATGCCCGCTTCATCCTGAGCTGAGGCATTTGGCCGCAGTGGGTCTTGGCAGTAGACTACGACGCCCGCTGAGCAACAAGAAACCCGGCTTCTTGGAGAAGCCGGGTTTCTGATTCTAGTAGTACAACGATGGTTTCAGGTTACGCCAAGTTTCCGCAGAGTTCGCTGGCGATGCGATAAGTAAGCGGCATGATTGGTACGCTGGATCTGCCT
>Ga0194126_10010747_pt1 | contig 11939 bp, 6 predicted proteins | sample TA2KigC150mmetaG_FD_148641 | JGI IMG/M metagenome (GOLD analysis project Ga0194126, IMG submission 148641) | Freshwater microbial communities from Lake Tanganyika, Tanzania - TA2015035 Kigoma Deep Cast 150m | ecosystem: Environmental > Aquatic > Freshwater > Lake | place: Tanzania: Lake...
CTCCCCTCATCCTTTTCCTTGACCAGCCGCCGGGCGTAGCTCGCCGCCGCCGCCGTCTCCCCGTGCATCACGTTGATCTCCGTGGCAGCCGTCCCCAGGGTAAAAGCGGTGTGGTTATTCGCCGTCGGCCCCCCCATCACGTAATGCGCCGCCGCCGTCCCTTTCCGGAGGACCACCAGCATCATGGGGAGCTTCGTCTGCTCGATGGAATAGATGAGCGACTGCCCCAATCCCAGAAGCTCCGCCTTCTCGGCGATATCGCCGACATCGATGCCCGAGGTGTCCTGGAACCAGACTATCGGGATCCGGTCCCGGCCGCACTGGGTGACGAACTCGTTCATCTTGATGAGGCCCTGCCGATAAAGTTTGCCTCCCACGCCCCCATAGGCGTTGGTGTACTCCGGGTAGTTCGGAAGGAGTCCCTGGCGGTTCCCGATCGCCGCCATGAGAAACCCGTCGATCTTCACGAGCCCCGTGTAGACCTCCGGTCCGAAACCGGGGCGAAACTCCAGGTGTTCCGAGTTGTCCACGAGCCGCGCCAGGACACTGTCGAAATCGTAGACCGACTTTGTGTTCAGAGGAACCAAGAAGGGCAACTCCGCCGGGGCGTACTTCGGCTCGGCAGGGGCTGCCACCCGGAAAAACCGCGGGTTGTACGCCGGCATATCGGCCATGTATTCCTTCAGGGCGTCGAGGACCTGCGTCTCCGTCTCGAAAACCGCCCGGAAAAACCCTGTCGAATCGTAGTGGGTCTTCACGCTCCCCGGGGGGAACGACTTGAAATGCCGCGTCGCCTCGATCAGCTCCTCGGCCCCCTGCTCATCGAAAAACCCCTTCGGGCTCATCCCGCTGGCGATGCCGCCGCCTCCCACGGCGATGTTGCAGCTCTTGTGCGCGAGCAGGATCGTCGGGCTGACCCCCTGATAACCGCCCCCGGCGGGGTTCGTCCCGTAGATCCCCGCCATCACCGGGATGCCGAGCTGCTCCAGCTCCGCGTGGCGGAAAAAGCAGGTCCCCTGGCCCCGGCGGTTGGCGTACACCTTCTCCTGTTCCGGCAGCTTCACCCCCGAGCAGTTCACCAGCCAGACCAGCGGCAGGTTCATGATCTTGGCGATATCCGTCACCCGGAGGTTGTTGTCCGCCTGGCCCGCGATCCAGGCACCGGCGATCCACTTGTTGTTGAACCCGATCAGGACGCACCACTTCCCCGCGATCCGGGCCAGGCCGTCGACCACGCCGGTACTCCCCGACTCCTCGCTCTCCGGGTCGTAGATCGTGTGCAGAGGCCTGAATGTCCCCGGATCCACCAGGTACTCGATCCGCTCCCAGACCGTCATCTCTCCCCGCTTGTGGACCACATCGGCCGGAATGCCCACGTTCTTGATCCGCTGCTCTTCGGCTTCCACCGCCTTCATCACTTCCTCGATCGCGGCGATGTTCGCCTTCATGCGCTCCTGCTGGGCGGGCCGCAGGGGCTTCCCCAGATCATCCATCTTCTCAAAATAGGGTCTCATAATTTTCCTTTCTTACCGGTTCGCCTTCCTGATCCCCAGCTGGTCCTGGGCCATGATGAACTTGCAGATGTTCGCCGATCCCTCCACCATCGCATAGGTCGGCGCATCCCTGAAGTACCGCGCCACCGGATACTCCGTCGAATAGCCGTAGGCCCCCAGGATCCGCATCGCGTACTGCGAACACTTGTAGGCCAGTTCGCCGGCCAGATACTTCGCCTGCGCCACCTCCAGGTTGTTGTTCAGATTCCCCTGATCCTTCTGCCAGGCCGCCTTGTAGACCATCAATCGCGCGGCCTCGATCTCGGCCACCATCTGGGCGATCATGTCCTGGTTCATCTGAAAATGGCCGATCGCCTGTCCGAACTGCTGCCGCTCCATCGCGTACTTCGTCACCGCATCGAGGCACGCCTGCGCCAGGCCCACGCCGCCGGCCGCCGCCGACAGCCGCGTCTGCGACAGCGATCCGAAGACGATCTTCGTCCCGTCGCCCGGCTTCCCCAGGATGTTCTCCTTGGGCACCCGCGTGTCCTCCAGAATGATCTCGCCCGTCGGCGACGAGCGCGACCCCATCTTGTCCAGGTCCGTCACGGTGATCCCGTTGAAGTTGTCGAGCTCCACCACAAACGCCGACAGACCTTTTCCTCCGGCTGCTTTGTCCGTATAGGCATAATAAATGTTGATCCCCCCGACCGTCGCATTGGAGATCCAGGTCTTCGTCCCGTTGAGAAGCCAGTGATCCCCCTTGTCCTCAGCCGTCGATTTGATCGCCATCACATCCGATCCCGCCCCGGGCTCGGTGATCGCAAAGGCCCCCAGGGTCTCGGCGTTCACGAGCTTGGCAACATACTTCTTCTTGAGCTCCTCGGTTCCGTACCGATAGATCGTGTAGGCGCAGCCGATCTCCTGCATGTTGATCTGGACCCGAAGCGAACTCGAGGCGCGCGCGATCTCCTCGGTGATGATCGCCGCCGCCAGCCAGCCCATGTTGTTTCCGCCGTACTCCTCGGGGATCACCGTCCCGAAAAGACCCAGCTCCGCCATCGGCTTGACCACTTCTTCGTACGGAAAGTAATGCTTCGCATCCCATTCATCCGCGTACGGCGCGATCTTTCCCGCCGCGAACCCCCGCACCATCCCCTGCAACATCGTCAACTCTTCCGATAATCCAAAATTCATGGCTCGTCTCCTTTGCGTTAGTTCCCCATCGGTTCGGTCGATTGTATCATTCACGCCCCATGGGCATTGTTATGAACCAGTTCAGGCATCTGACGATGACGGCACCATCCTCGACTGAATTAAAGTGCCCACCGGCAGGAGTTTCATTGTATGAAACACTATTTTGTACCGTAGGTTAAACCGAGGCCCATTTGGTTGTCAAGAATTTTCTGGCCCTGCTTGTTATATTCGATACTGAGAGGTTACCGGTCGGACAAATGATTACGACCGATGGCTGGTTTCCGTATCAATAGTGGATGTCTTAAAGACGCCCTTTTTCACCTGTATCGATAACCAATCCGGTCTCTTCAAACCGGAATTTTTTCATGTGGCGCCATGATGAAGACGGTATATCTTCAGCAGGCCGATGATCCATTCCTGCAATTCCGCTTTAGCCTTTTCCCTATCCGTCAATTCTTTTTCTTGATGAGCAACGTAAGTATTTCGAAAATCTCGTATTTCTTCAACCATCTTAGCTAATTTCGGATCACGGAAGCGGGAAAAATGTTTCCGAACAGAAGTGAAAACGCCACCAATAGGATAATCTTCCTGACCACCGTATGCCAGACAAAAAGATAGCAAACCCAAAGGCATGACGCCATTACGGTAGACCAGCGTTCGTTTGAAGTTGTTCGCAAGGCCCTTTAACCAGTTGACATCTTTCTTTGGTAGATTACCGTAGTAAGGATCAAAGTAACTTGTCTGCTCCACCGGCGATGAAGGGATATCCGACAGGAGAAGCTCCAGGATGAGGCCGCGGGCAGCCTCGTCGAGTGGTCCTAAAAGTGAGGTAAAAATTGGGGCAAAAGACATGCCTTCCTTCTTTTCCGTGAACTGGTAAAGCGTTACCGCATGTTCCACGGACTTTCTATATCGCGACGGGAGGGATTCCATATCCTTAACAGAGATGAATGCCCCTAATACAGCTTCGGTCACATCCGGCGTCTCACCGAAGGGTAACGGCAACTGTGCATCAATTTCTTCCTTCAGGAGGTCCGCCAAGGATGGTGCACAGGTTCGAACTAGGTCTTCCATCCGGTTCGAACTGATTTTCCCCATTACGCCCTGAGGAATATAGAGATAATCCCATTTCACCTTTTTTGTGGAAGCAGCGCGGCACCAGGCTACGGCAGCCCGTGCCTTGGCGGAGACATCCTTGTCCTCCCGCCCCTTGGTCTCCACGAGCAGACAAGCGCCACCGGACAGGCGCATGAGAAAATCTGGCGTGTAGAAGGATAAGTGCCCCGCAGTAGTCTGATAGCTGATCCGAAGGGCCTGTGGCCCGGCGTTTTTGCAGAAAGCCGCCAGATCGGGGGCATGATCGGCAAAATGGGTCATAGCGACTTCAAGTTCTCGGTTGCAGGGAACGAGGTTGAAAGGGGCCCTATTGGCCGGGATGGCCGGGTGTCGCTCCGAATGGGTCGCCTGGAACGGCTTCCAGGAGATGACGGATACCGGCTTTCCTTGCGGCACCGGGGTCTCTTTCCGGATGATCTTCTCCAAGATCAGCGGAACAAAGGTCGCCCGGATGTGCTCGTGAACATCGCTGTCAGCCAGGCGGCTGCACAGGCGGGGATCGGCGAGGTCAACCTTTTCGGTAAAGAGCATCTCTTCCAGAAAGGTCTGGAGGTGTTTTGCCAAACCCGTATGGAGGTTCCGGCAATGGGTCTGCTGCGCCAGGGCTTTCAAGAAAAATGTGATGGCTGTCCAACCGTTCTGCAGCAGAGGCAGGTCGACCTTCATCTTCTCCACCACCTCATTGGTGAAGAGATGCCGTCCTTCATATTCCACTTCTGTCTGCCTGGGCTTGCCGAGAGGAAGTGGCTTGTATTGGGAAAAGGCCTTCTTCACTTCGTCAAGTGTGATTTCTTCCAGTTCGGAACTAATCCGGTGGCTGGGGGTCAACCTCGGAATTTGAATATCCAGAGCCGGCAAGTCTTTGTTCTGGGCATCCGGGTATATGGTAACAGTTGTCTTCGGCACCTGGTCTACGTCCACAACTTCAATGGGGAGCCCTTCCTGGCTCAGCTCCTGGACATAGAGGTTGGTGAATGCCTTGTGTTCAACGACGGAGACGACCTCCAGCGCCTCCCCCGGCGGCGTCATCCGCCGGAGACCTCTGCCGAGGGTCTGTTCCGGAAGGATGTTGGCCTTGGAGGTGTAAGGGCGAAGCGGCACGATAGTCGTCACATTCCGGATGTCCCATCCCTCGCGGAGCATCAAGACGGAGACGATGCAGAGGTAGGGGCTTTTATCCTCATCCAGTTCCCGGGAGAGTTTCCGCAGCTCTTTCAGGTCCTCGTCGCTGATTTCCTTTTCGCTCTCTTTGAAAACCATCTGCGCACCGGCGCCGCGGCCTTCCTTCTTCAGTGTCCCCTTTAAGCGGGTGTGAAGGTTGATCGTTTTTCCGTTGAGTTCATGGTAGAGAGAATCGGTGTTGAGACGGTTGGCGATCTGATTCGCCGCCTCGGTATCCTCAGTCATGACGAAGAGCAGCGCCTTTTTGCCGCTTTTCTCCCACTCCTCCTTGGATTTCAGCCAGCGGGTATAGCCCAACATCAGGTGGTGCTGGTATTTTACCGAGGCGTCATCGCCGGGTTGTTCGATGAGCGTCTGACCTCGACCGATGATGGGCGTCTTAACGATCCCCGCGTCCACCGCCTCGCCCAGCGGTGTGTCGCAGATCACATGCTTGAAAATGTTTCCGTGGTTGTCCTTTGGCGTGGCTGAGAAATCGAGCTGGGAAACCAATCCGCCGCCGGTCCGCTTGTGGATCGTTTGGTGAAGCCAGGCGATCGCCTCGTTCCAAGCGGAACCGGGGTCCCAGGCGTGATGTGCCTCGTCGTTGATGAGCATGATGCGCTCGTGAGAGGTGATCCGCTCCCGGAGGGCCTCTCCGGTGTCGAGGACCTTTGCTTTAGAAACCGGCGGCCCCATCCATAGATAGGTTTCCGCTTCCTTCTTTTTTTGTCGTTTGCAGATGTCATAGAGGCGGTGGATATTTGTGAGATAGAGGACTCCACCGGTTGCCGCGCCGCTGGCCGCATCCTGAAGGACGACGGATAGATTCCAGTCACCCCGCCACGCCGGAGGGATAAGCGGATCCCTGTCAAAGATGACGCCATCACCGAAGTCCTCCTTGAGGCGCTCGAAGACGGTGAGGTTGGGAGCCACGACGACGATATGTCGCGCCAGGGTCGAGTCGGATTCTCGCAGAGAGTGAAAGTAGCTCCAGATGATCGCGAGGCTCATGATCTTCGTCTTACCCGCCCCTGTGGCGACCTTGAAGGCATATTTCGGCCAGAGGTCCTCCTCGGGATCGATCCCGAGGGCGGCGATATCGCTGAGCGCCCCGCCGAACTCGTCCGTCATCCCGGCCAGGCTTTGGATGCCGCGCATCTCGTATAGATAAATGAGGGTCTCGATGGCCTCCCGCTGGCAAAAATAATATTGGAAGGGGATCTGCCCGCCGTCCTTGGAGTCGGTCAGGTGGCTGCGGTGAAACCAGTAAGTGAGGAGTTCCCTTGTCGTGTCCGAAGCGCCGGGGTATTCGCTCTGCCGCCATTCCCCCACCATCCGGCGCAGGTTCTGGACAATCGCAATGGCGCTGGGCCGCCGCCCTTTGACCGTCTCCGCCGGTCCGCCTTCCGTTTTTGCCCGCACGCGGTGGCAGTTCGGTTCCTCAGCAGGCCAGTACAGCGGCTCCAGGGCGGCGACGTTAATGATGGTTTCAGGGCTCATAGATTACCTCCACGGTAATCGAGGTGTCGCAGCCGAAGGTGTCGATGACCTTTACGCAAGCCGTGTAGCAGCCGGGTTTGGGGTAGGCGAAATTCTGCTCGGATACGGTTGGAAGTTTCCGGTCCTTCCGGGTGCGGTAGGCCTGCCAGTGGTGCTTGAAGGGCTGACCGGGTTGGTAATCGAAGTCAACCGCCCAGAAGTCGATGAAGTCAAAACCGGAGCGGATGGCCCGCTCCTTCAAAACGGCCAGCTCTTTCGACGGGACTTCCGCTAGGGAGGGGATGAAGGACATGAGCTTGATATCCGCCACAACGGTGCCGGCTTTTTTCTGCAGAACCGGGTTCGCCTCCAAGACGGCCATCTCCAAGAAGGGCGGCGGTTCCTTGCGGTTCTTCTCCATGATCTCCCGGGGAATCGGAATGAGCTTGATCCGGATGCCGTGTTCCGCTTCCAGGGCGTTGCAGGTCAACCGCAAATCCATCTCGAACTCCCAGGCAAGGCAGGCTACTTCCTTTGCGCCGGCTTCCTTGACTGCCTTGGCCACGTCTTCCAATTCCTGACGAGTGAAGATGCCGTCGATGGCATCCACATGCACGAGGGCCGGGCCTTTCCGGCCGTGGATCAGCGGTGAAGATACATCCGATAAAATCTCCGCCCGGTAGAATTCCATCACCACGCGACGGTGTTCTTCGTCGGCGCCATGGAGACGTTCCTTCTGCCACCACTGCCGCTCGTACCGGCCGAGGTTATAGACATCGAAGGCCCTATAAGGCTTGCCGTCGGCGTGGAGCTTCCGTTGCAAATCGATCAAGCGCTTGCGCGATGTATGTATGGCAAACCGTCCAAGATCGGCCATGATCCACCGCCGCCCCAGTTTTTCAGCTACGGCCCCTGTCGTGCCCGAGCCGCAGAAGAAATCGGCGACAAGGCCACCCTCTTTGGAAGCTCCCCCTATAAGTCTCTCCAACAAAGCATCCGGTTTTTGGGTGATGTACCCGGTATTGAATTCAGGTTTCGGCTGGTAAGACGGCATATCAAGCCATATATCTGATGCGAGCGTCCCCTTATCAGGATCATCAACATAAGTTATTGTATGTGCTTTGTTTGCCTTCTCGGCAGACGTAGCTTTACGGCTCATCCGGCGTCGTGTATAGAACCATCGTCCCTGATCATCTTGTTGCATCGAGTCGCGAACATAATCGCTGTAAGGAACTCGAATCTCTGAAGCACATAAATTAATTTTAAATCCATTTGTCTTAGAAAACCAAAGAATGGTTTCGTGTGCCTTAGGTAAACGAGCACCATGAGAGCCACCCATGATTTGATGCACCCAAATAATCTCGTTAACATGCATGTCAAATCCGAAAACCTCTTCGAGTAGGGATTTAAGTTTTCCGACAACCCTCCAGTCACAATGGACACAAATACTCCCCGTCTCTTGCAGCAATTCCCGCATCAGAACAAGCCGCTCGTATATCATGTGCAGGTACGAGTCCGTCCCCCTGCCCCACATGTCCCGGTAAGCCACCATCTCCAGGGTGGATTGATCCTTGCCGACGGTTTCCGTCTCGTCGCCGATAGGGACGTTCATGGTGAAGTCGGCCCCCACGTCGAAGGGCGGGTCGATGTAGATGAGGTCGATCTTGCCTTTGAACTCCTTGAGGAGGGAGGCCATGACGAGCTTGTTGTCCCCCCAGATGAGCCGGTTCCGGAAATCATCGGGATGTGCCTTAACGGCGTCAAAGAGTCCCGCCTGCTGCCCCAGGCGGCTGGCCGGTTCGTCCACCGTCTCGATCTTTTGAAGGGGCATGGTCGACCCGGCGATATCCACTTCCCGCCGCCTGCCGTACTCGTCGTACTTCCCTTCCCACACCAGTTCCGTCCGCATCTGCGACAGGGGATGCGGGTTTCCCGGACCCCAGTGAATCTCTTCAGGCATGCTTATCCTTCTCCTGTTATGCGGCTAAATCCGTACGAGCCTCTTCCCTTCTGGACCAGGGAATGGGATTGACATCGTAGTTGCGGAGGGCGTCCAGGACCGACGGGGAGATGGCATGGTCGGAATCGTTCAGGAAGGCGTAGGCCCTTGAATTGGGCGGGCGGACCTCCCGGGTTTCGATCCATGCCCAGGCAAGGGCCTCCGCCGTGTCCCTGCTCGGGCGGTTGATCGCCTGGAGGATGCGTTCCGGGGATGTTCGCGACTTCGGGATGACGAAGTCGAATACATGATCGTAACCGCTTCTCCCGGTGAACTTAACCTTGGGGGTATAGCGAATCTCATGCAGATCAAGCCAGGCGACCACATCCTCGTAAAACAGGCTGGCCACAATGGGCACCGCCAGGTTGAACATGTCGTTCACCGCCAGCATCGCCTGAACAAGGTTGTGCTTGCGTACGGCGAAGTTGTCCACCGACGCCTGTATCTCCAGATGTCCATCCTTCAACTTGACACCGAAACCGTTCAGGGTCATGTTGAGAAGCGCTTGCCTTTTTCCGGTATCGAGTTTACAGCCGGACTGCTGCAAGTCCTCAATGACATAACCGTCATCCGTCAGGAGATACCCGCCGTTTTGCCGCTTGGCATAAATTTGCAGCGCGTCGTTGTGTCGGTCAAGGTATGGCGTTGAGATTTCAATCCAATCATTAACTTGCCGAAGAGAGGTCTTGTCTCTCAACCATTTTGAATATTGATCCAGCAATGTGTTGATTTCCTCGATCATGAGAACAACCCCCGTTGAATGATCGGTGGTTCAATGATGTTGCAGTAGCGCATAAAGGCGTCAAGCAGATTCATGGCATCCGCAGTGTCGGGAAAAAGATCCTCCGGGAGCGGCATTGCCCATTTGTCCCCATAGCCTTCCCGGTACAGGTGCAAGTGCGGACAGGCCACCTCAGCGCCATCGGGGTTTCTGTGAACCGATCCGCCGAAGTCGATTCTGACAAGAACAATAACCTGTCTCGAGCGATTTTGGTAGCTGCCTTTTGATAAATCGATTCGCCCCTTCCGGATATCGAGCAGGAAATTTTCCCGTTTGTCCGGTGAAACCAGAGGAACGGAAATGAGACCTCCCAATGATGGATAATTCCACGGATCATCGCTAGTGCGGATTTTCGGCATGGCAATCAGGGCATCCGCTTCCGCCTGAGAAACGTTCATGTCTGCCATCGGTAAAGACTCCTATTGTTATTTAAAGAGCCTTGTATCAAAGAAACGATGCGTTGCGGTTAACCTCCGCTATAGCCTTGTTAGACCCTCAATAGTCAGCGCGCCACACATCCTTAGCCAACTTCGCGAGGATTTGGCTCCGCGCCACGATGCTTTCGCTGGTCCAAGTGTCTTTATCGTGAAGATATTTGTTGATGGCAAGTCCAGACATTGCGTAGCCTTTTTCCTTCTTCTCCTTGAATCCTGCGTTTCCAAGCCCACGGTTCTTCCCTTTTTCCAGCAGCGTGAGGTTCCCGATCCGATCCAAGAATTCTGTAATGTCATTCCCTTTGGCCGAAACTGATCCCCATGCTTTGCCCGGGTTTTTGGGGAGAATGTGCTCAAGTGTTACACGTCCAGATCTCTCAGCAACATGTCGTTCGGGGTCAGACTCCAAATGATCATTGATCTGAGCTAATGTATATCGGGCGATCCCAGAGTTTGTGAACTGCCTTACGGTAAAGTCGGCTGTGAATCTGTGATCGTCAACATATGCAGAGCGAAGTGACGTGAAAACGTCTTTAATGCCTTTTGCTTTGCCGGACCTAATGGCCAAGGCACATTCAGTGTAGATACTTTCGAGGTTGCCAGTCCCTAGCTGGGAGATGACGGTATACCGGTATGAGACGACGAGCAGGAGACGAAGAATCTTTGTGACTAACTCCACATTCGCGACTTCCATTGCAGAAAACAGTACGGGGCGATATTGAGCCACTTTGAATAATGACAATGGCTCAAGATAATCGCGAACATCCGAAGGGGCATCCGTCCAGTATGTATGTTCAGGGTTCGACAGAGCCGCGTATAGATCTGCTCTTTTGCGCAGCTTGTCAATGAATTGCCGGGCAGCGGGAATGCCTTTCACGTTTTCGCGAAGAGCCCTGTAAAGATCACGCTCTCGGACAAGGCCGTACTCGGAAAGCCAGCAATGTCGAAGAAATGTAGTGAGGTTCTGGCTTCCCACCAGGGTTGCGATTGCTACCCATGCCTGTTTGAATCTCTCCAGATAATGAGTCCCAGCGAGCGAGAAGAGGTAGTTCTTCACAAGGTCCGATACTGCAAGATCAAGGCCCCGGTCGTTGAGCGTTTCAAACAAGACAAAGGCATCGGCCTCGTCGTCGGCCTCTATCAAAATGAGGTTCACAGATGCAGATAAGAATTCCTCTAGGTCAAGTAGAGAGGAAGACTTGTCACCGGACTTTGTGAGCCAGTCCGACAGTGCCTTGTTAATCTGGCTTTGCGCGTCATCAAGCAGGCGATTGGAATGAGAAAGGAGCTTCTTCTCTTCGGACTTGAAAGTTTCCCCTTCCAGGACGCGGGACTGAAAGACAGGATTGTTAGATTCGTTCAGCGATAGTTTCGGAAGAACTTCTCCTGTTCGACGGTCTTCCGATCCAATATAGTCGCGGAAAACCCCGTGCGCCCTCTTCTCGTCACCTTGTTTCTTCCAAGCGGCGGCTATAGCGGCGAAAATCATTGCAATTACCGCGAGTCTTTGCTGTCCATCGATGATATTGGATCGCTTTGATGCGTCTGCCCTGCTGACTGTTATAGCTCCAAGAAAATACTCATCCCGACCTTCGGAAAGGGCCGCTGCCAGGTCAGTCCACAAAATGCCCACCTCTTCCTTCGTCCATGCAAAATCACGTTGATATACAGGTACGGCGAATACAACTGGTCTGCGCAAGAGTTCACCTAGCGAGAGAGCGTTGCTGTCTATTTTTCTGTGTTTCTCTGCCATAAGGATCTCCTTCTGCTGGCTTTAAAGATGGTATTAGCTATAGCCGTTTTATCGGCGATTGGCTGCATCCACTGGTATACGCCCGGCACGGCGTGAACTTATGGGGTGAAAATCCCCTGTATTTGAATCCTGTCAATGTCAAAAACATTGACACAAGTACTAGCCAAAGGCAAGGGCAGAACCGTGAGGGACCGTCCGATGCGATGTCCCCTGGTTTTTTCAACTATATTGGTGGCACATCGTATCCCGCCAATTTGGTGGGATACTTGGCGGGATTCGAATCAATCCCCGCTAATCTCCCAGTGGCCGCCTTTATCCGGGCCAATGCGCTTCAATAACCCTTTCTTCTGCATGTTGGACAAGTGGTATTTGATCCCATCCGTCGTTATCCCGATCTGCGTCGCCAGTTCTTTGCGGCTTATGGACGGATTAGCGGCGATCATATCCAGGATTTTCTGGGTAGTTTTCTGGGTAGTTTTCTGGGTAGTTTTCTCCCCTTCTTCGGAGGAAACCGGTTCGGCCA
>Ga0194126_10010748_pt1 | contig 11939 bp, 15 predicted proteins | sample TA2KigC150mmetaG_FD_148641 | JGI IMG/M metagenome (GOLD analysis project Ga0194126, IMG submission 148641) | Freshwater microbial communities from Lake Tanganyika, Tanzania - TA2015035 Kigoma Deep Cast 150m | ecosystem: Environmental > Aquatic > Freshwater > Lake | place: Tanzania: Lake...
TGACAGCAATATCCTATGCGAAAGTGCGCCTAACATCGGGTGAAGCCGACGCCGCCCTTGGCGGCGGCCAAAAGGGCTGCGCTTGCGGTGGCGCTCGTCGGCGAGGGTGGTTGGGTCAGCGAGGAACGGGCGGCGCGGCTTACCCATTTCGTTGGGCATTGGAAAGGACAGACTTGCATTGACTGATTTTGCGACAGAAATACCACGACGGCTTCTTGACATTGAGGACAAGAGCCGGTCGAACCTGTTTGCATGGCGCGGACAGTTCTCGCCACAACTCATCGAGACGCTGATTCAAGCATACTGCCCACCAGATGCGACGATTCTTGACCCTTTTGCGGGAAGCGGAACAGTCCTCTATGAAGCCGCCAGAATGGGATTCTCGGCCTACGGATTTGAGCTGAACCCTTCTGCATGGACTTTCAGCAAGCTTTACGAGTTTGCCAACGTTCCTCGGCGCTCACGAGAAGCCGCAATCGGCGAACTTCGGGCAAGGGTCGACTGCGAGTTCCCAATCGTGCTTTTCTCGGACGACTTGATACCACCTGAAGAGGTGGAATCCAGGATTATCCGGATCAGCACGTCAATTGATGACCACGCGAAGATTCTCTGCAACGCACTCGTCGTGCTGCTGGACATTTTCAATAACCGGATTTCTGGTAATCTTGTTCATAGCAAACTCATGGCGCTCGCGAAACTGGTCATGGGGCTACCATACTCTGACAAATTGATAAAGGCTGACCTCCAAGATGCTCGTCGCCTCCCCTTGGAAGGGCAGTCTGCTGACTTTGTTGTGTCTTCGCCTCCATACATAAATGTATTCAACTACCACCAAAACTACCGTCGGTCTGTCGAGATTCTCGGTTGGGATGTGCTGCGTGTCGCTCGCTCCGAGATCGGATCCAACCGGGCGAACCGTGGAAACAGATTCCTCACTGTGGTGCAGTATTGCATCGACATGGCGAACGTTCTTCAGGAACTTGCTAGGGTTGTGCGCCCAGGTGGTCGTGTGGTGCTGGTCGTGGGGTACGAATCAAGGGTGCTCGGCGTTCCATTTCACAACGCGAGGATAGTCGAAGCCCTTGCGGAACAAATTGGTATGTTCGACCTCGCAATCAAACAGCAACGTGTCTTTCAGAACCGTTTTGGGCAAGACATCCGTGAGGATATTCTTAACCTGACACGACGGTTCTACTCAAATGGTGGTGGTCTCCCTGAAGAGGCCGGCCGTACAGTGGCTGTCGGGGCGTTGCGTGACGGCCTCTCTACTGCTGATCGGAAGAACAGGCCGTTGCTTCACGATGCTGTGGCAGCAGCAGAACGTACGGAGGGAACTCCGGTATTTGACAGTGGCGCCTACAGCGCCTACCAAACGCGCGACTATGTAATGATGGTCAAAGAAGAAGAGGAAGAATACCCTATGAGTGACAAGAACATTCAGCTACCAATGCCTCATTTCGCTAAGCTCCAGGCTCTCGTGAAGAATCCACGATTGCCAAGGGCAGACAGACCACGTGTCCAAGAGGCGCTGGTTCGGTACCAGAAGTGGATCGAGGAGCTTGAGTCTGTACGTGCGGGGCGAAAGGGAGCCGTGCAGAAGCTTGTTGATGCGACCAACAAGTACAAGACGTTCATTGAGCTTGAGTTGATCTTTGACAGCTCCGAGGACTTCCTGTACCGGCAGAAGGGACAGTTGAAACTCGACAATACCATTCTTGAGGAGTTCCTTCCTCAGTTGATATTCCGGGGGCTCAGCCTTCCTGCCGGTACGTTCGAGTTTGGGCCGCAGAAGACGTTTGCGGGGCTGAGTTTCACATCAGGCCTGGGCAATACCGGCCCAGGAGGACAGGCAAGTCTGAGGACAAAGGACCAAGATTTCGTCCTTGGGAAGCGCCTCTTCATGATGACTTCTTTCGACAGAGAGTTCCGTGATGCCGAGCGAATGGATGCTCACTTGGGATATGTGTGCGCGGAGTGCAAGACCAATCTGGACAAGACCATGTTCCAGGAGGCCGTGGCAACTAGCAGGGATCTCAAAGTCGCAGTTCCAGCTTCCCTGTATTTCCTTGTCTGCGAGTTTCTTGACATGACACCAGTGTCGATAACATCCACACATATCGACGATGTTTTGATCGTACGCAAGGCCAAACGGATGAACTCGAATGTTCGTCAGGAATACCGAACCGCGACCGACCGCAAAGCACATCGTAGCGAGTACGTTGAGTTACTGGACGGGGCCAAGTACCATGCGGATGTGTTCCAGCGCATGATTGACAAGATACAGGCGATGGCCGACGACACCGACCCTACTGCCGGAAAGGTACTAAGCCGAGGCTATTTCTGAGAGGAACCGCACAATTAATAGTTAGGCAGCCCCTTCCCAAAAACGCTCTTTAGAATAGGCAAAAGGATGATTCAGACACTATGCGTATTGTGATTATTGCTCCAGGAAGTCGCGGGGATGTTCAACCCTACATTGCATTAGGAAAAGGGTTACAGAATGCAGGGCATTATATTCGCCTTGTAAGTCATAGCAACTTCGAGTCGTTGGTGACATCTTATGGCCTTGAATTTTGGTCATTTGGAAACGATGTAAAAGATGCTGTTGAAAACAGCGAAATGGGAAAGTTGACTGAAAAGGGAAATTTCCTTTTGTTAATGGCGAAAATGGCGAAAGAAGCCAAGCGTGAGGCACTTCGTTTTGCTGAAGGCGGTTTATTAGCGGCACAAGGTATGGATATGGTGTTGTCGGGAATAGGGGGATTGTTCATTGGCACTGCAATTGCGGAAAAACTTGATATTCCCCATGTTCAAGCCTATGTGTTCCCCTTCACTCCTACGCAAGAATTTTCCAGTGTTCTTACTCCCAAACTTCCGACTTTCCTCAACCCCCTTTCGCATCAACTTGCCCGCCAACTGATGTGGCAGGGGTTTCGGTCAGCAGACACAATCGCACGAAAAAAAGTGTTGAACCTACCAGCGGCTCCGTTTTTGGGTCCCTACCAATCCAAGTCCACCCATAATATGCCCGTTCTCTATGGCTTTAGTCCTTCGGTGATACCCGCACCTTCGGATTGGAATGGTAATACCCACGTTACTGGATATTGGTTTGTGGATGAAACAGATGATTGGCAACCTCCCACTGCTCTACTTGATTTCTTACAATCTGGTTCTCCGCCTGCGTATATTGGGTTTGGCAGCATGGGCAATCGGAATCCTGAACAGACAGCAGATTTGGTTATTCAAGCATTAGCGCTGGCTAATCAACGTGCAGTATTACTTTCAGGTTGGAGCGGATTACAAAAGAACAATTTGCCTGACTCGATTTTTATGATTGACTCCATTCCGCATTCATGGCTATTTCCGCGTGTATCTGCGGTTGTTCATCATGGCGGGGCAAGTACAGTTGCCGCTGGTCTTAGGGCTGGTGTTCCTACCATCGTTATACCTTTTTTTGGCGATCAACCATTTTGGGGTCAACGAATTGCTGATTTAGGGGTAGGGACAAAACCGATTCCACGAAAAAAACTTACTGCTGAACGACTCGCAAATGCTATTCAACAAGTGGTTACAGATGAAGATATGCGTCAACGTGCTGCCAAGTTAGGAAAGCAAATCCAAACTGAAGATGGAATAATGGCTTCAATAGAAATAATCGGGTACCTTGAGAAACGAAAGACTGCCTAGCACGGCGTTCCAGCCGACGCGTCTTCGCTGCGCTTCGGCGAGCCGCTGATGCCCACGTTGAAACCGTCGAAAAAGTAGCGAATCCATCTTAAAAAATGGGGGTTATCAGGGTGGAGATACGCCCATGCCCAAATACAAACCCTGCAACTATGATCAGATGGTGATGCTGCCCATCTCCTTGGAAAATCAGCTCGTGCCTAGCAGCCTGGAGCAGACCATCAACGAAGTGGTTGAAAAGTACGTTGATCTATCGGTGTTCGATGCCCGCTACAACAACGACGAGACCGGCGCGACCGCTATCCACCCCAAGATCCTGCATCGCATGTCGTGATCCAAGGTACCAACGCCCAGGCCCTGGTTGATTCCAAGCACCAGGTCATGATGGCTGCTGAGACTTTCAACGGAACCTGATCGATGAGAGGGAGACCAAAGTAGATTGTCCTGAAAGGTAACCGGTCTATGCCAGGTGGTTGGGCATGGTTGAGCCGATAGGCGAGCCGAGAGTTGAGCCGATTGTCGAGCCGAGGGTTGAGCCGAGGGTTGAGCCGATTGTCGCGCCGAGGGTTGAGCCTGTCGAAACCCGGTGTTTGCCAATAACTGTGTCCACAAGCGCATGAACCGATTCACCCTGCGCTCGAAAGCCAAAGTTGATGTACAATGGAGGTTGTACGCAATGGTGCACAATATCGGCAAGATGCACACTTTTGGCAGCATCCATTGATCCCTGACGGAGCAAAACATCCGTAAAGCCGCCATCCTAAAAAAGGTTTTTCGATAGTCTCGTTAGGCGGCACTTGGCGCAATAAGCGAAAATCCGCTTGCATATTTATTAGCATTATGCTAACATACGAGGCGTGTATAAAATTACCTACACTACCCAAGCCGCTAAATCACTGCTAGTAATGCCTCGAAACACTGCCAACCTGATTCGAGAAAAATTAGAGCAAGTTGCCGTTGACCCATTTTCATCCATCCCCAATGCAACAAAACTTCAAGGTAGAGATGGTTATCGTTTACGAGTTGGAGATTGGCGAATTATTTACGAAGTCCATAAAAAAGAAGTGCTAATTATTGTTTTGAAAATTGCCCCCAGAGGCGAGGTGTACCGATGAGCGTTCAAATAATCAAACGAGACGATAAGCCAGAATGGGCTGTTGTTCCCTACGAGACTTATTTGGAACTCGTAGAAAAAGCAGAAATGTTGCTTGATGTTCAGGATTATGACAGCGCAAAGGCTTCCTTACAACGCCGTGATGATGAATTAATTCCCAGTGAAATTGTTTATGCCATTCTTGATGGAGAAAACGCCATTAAGGTATGGCGTGAATTCCGTGAAATGTCTCAGCAAGAATTGGCGGAAAAAGCAGGAATCAGTATTCCATATTTATCACAGTTGGAAACCAATAAACGTACAGGCTCGATTGAAGTTTTATCAGCAATTGCAAAGACTCTAAACGTTTTTCTCGAAAACATAGTGCCTTTGCAATCATAAAGCAGCCTAACCAAGCGTGCACCTGATCCTTCGACAGGCTCAAGACAGGCTGGCTGGGGATTCTGCGGCATTTTAGAGTTTTCCCTGGCTTCGAGTTTTTTCAGCTCCCAAGCAGAAGCCACGCCCGCCCACACGCAGGTAACGCAAACCGTTGAGATTGTTGATTATTACGGATGAGAGTAAAAATGATGGACAAAACTATATCGCCTATTCACCCTGGTGAAATTTTGCTGGAAGACTTTATGAAACCGCTTGGTTTGAGTCAGTATCGTTTGGCGCATGACATCGGCGTTACTCCCAATCGTATCAGCCAGATTGTCAATAGTCAGCGTTCGATTACCGTTGATACCGCCATGCGTCTTGCCCGTTATTTTGGCACAAGCGCAGCAGTCTGGCTTCGCCTGCAAGTACGATACGATTTGGAAGTAGCCGAACAAGAATTGAGCGATAAAATCAACCGCGAAGTCAAGGTGTTGGATAAAACACCAAGTCATGTGTAAGGTAAAAGGCAAGCCAACACCATTTGCAGCGGACAGCAGCTTCGTCGCTGAAAGTAAGCGTCGCGAGCCAGCCGAGTAGATTTTTTACAAAGGTGTCTTGCCTGTCCCGCTGCCGCCGCTAACGCAAACCGTTAGCCAACCCCGTGCAAAACAAAGTTCTATAAATTAGGTGGTTGACATTTAGCGCGTCGCGCTATAAAATAAGGCTGTGATAAAAAACTTCAAAGATGACGAAACTCAGAAGATTTATCAGCGCCAATGCTTGCGCAAATTGCCACCCGATATTCAGCAAGTCGCTTTGCGAAAACTACGCATGATAAATAACTCCATTTCCATTAATGACTTGCGAGTTCCGCCCGCCAACCGCCTTGAAAAGTTAAGCGGGAATCGGGCAGGTCAATGGAGTATTCGGATAAATGACCAGTGGCGTGTTTGCTTTCGTTGGGAAGGCAGCGACGCTCTTGATGTTGAAATTACGGATTATCACTAGATTGGCAGGTAAGAATGTCTAATAAATTAAAGCCCGTTCACCCTGGCGAAGTTCTACTGGAAGAATTTTTGAAACCGATGAATTTAAGTCAGAATCGGTTGGCTATTGATATTGGTGTAGACGCACGCCGTATTAATGAAATAGTCTTGGGAGGTCGTAGCGTGACAGCAGATACAGCCTTGCGTTTGTCTCGCTATTTTGGCATTTCGCCTCAATTCTGGCTTGGGTTACAAGCAGAATATGATTTAGATGTTACACTAGATTCTTTGGGAAGTCGGCTTGATAGAGAAGTACGACCACGATTGCCAGCGTAATTTTTCATAGCAAAGGTTGTGGTTAGCCGGCAGGTTGGCTAACAAAACGTGCACCTGATCCATCGACAGGCTTAGGACAGGTTGGCTGGGGATTCTGCGGCATTTTCAAGCATTTCGCACAGTTTAGCTTCGGGTTTTTATTGCTCCCAGGCAGAATCCACACCCGCCCACACGCAGGTAACGCAAACCGTTGGGCGGCGTTTGTTGTGAAACAGGATATATCGTTTTGCCCAGTGAACATAGGTTTTCTCGGTGATGTAGAAATAATGCTTCAAGCGAATGGCGTTACGGATCTGGTCGAGTAGTTTTCTCGATTTTGGGGTTGATTGATCGCTAATAGGGGATTGATTCAAAAAGTGATGGGGGTATAATAGGATAAGGTCAGGGTACCGTAAATTCATTGAAGCAACCCAGAATAATTGTAGTAAAACAAAAAAATATGGCTATAGTGTACAGTTTCAGCGTATCAAGAGTCCGTATAATTAATAGTGGGCGGCTCAGTATGTAAATGGTTAAGAAGCCTTTTGTTTCACGGCCTTGAAAGGGGGTCCAAATGTTTACCAAAACTGACAATCGGATTAAATTAAATGACGGACACACTGTAGGGTACGCCGAATACGGCGACCCGAAGGGCAAGTCAGTGATGCACTTTCATGGTTGGCCCAGTTCGCGCTTTGAAGCAGACAACCCCGACCTGTGCGCAATCGCTGAGCGGCTTAATGTGCGCTATATCGTTCCCGACCGCCCAGGCATTGGGCTTTCGGACTGGAAACCCTATACTATCGCCAGTTATCCCGACATCATAACGAAGTTTGCCGACAAACTAGGCTTGGATCGCTTTGCTGTGATAGGGCTTTCTGGCGGCGGTCCGTATGCCATTGCCTGCGCATGGAAGATTCCGCAACGATTGACTATCGCAATTAGCGTAAGCGGTCTCGCTCCTTTTGATCTGCCTGGGGTCAAAGAGGCATTGATCAAAGATGAGAGACAACAGTATGAAATGGCTGACAAGATGCCCTGGTTGTTTCGCTTGTTCCTCTGGAAATTGTCACGTGATGCCCGCAAGAATCCAGCCAGCATCTTTGCAATGGTTACGAACGCAGCGGATGCCGATAAAGCCTTGTTAACCCAACCTGGGGTAAAACGGGCATTCGAGCACATGTTCCTCGGCGCATTTGAGCAAGGGACGCGCGCTGCCACTTATGATTTGGCGCTCTTGGCGCGTCCGTGGGACTTCTCGCTGGGCGAAATCAAGATGCCCGTACACATCTGGCATGGTGAGGCGGACACGTTCGTCCCCGTCAAGCACGCTCACATTCTGGCGGAGGCGATCCCCGATGCGTGCGCTAGGTTTTTCCCGAACGAGGGTCATTTGATGATCGTGACCCACTTTGAGGAGTTGCTCAAAACCGCCATCTGTTGATAATTCGAGCAATAACGCCACCCAACACAGCCTGGTGTGTCCTGAAAAGCCTGTGCCGAGGTTACGAGGCATCATCCGTTCACTTCGTTCAGGGCAGGCGTTGTTGGCTGGTGGAAGTCCGTTCGTGGTAACTGCCAGCAGGCCACGTCCTTCGCTGTGCGGCGGAGGCGACTTTCCGTAAGAATTTCTGTCCATTTGCTCCAGGACCGGAAAAACTCTCTAAAAAACTGATTTTTCGACAGTCTCGTTAAACATTTCACTTGTTGCAAGAAAAAGTGCTTGCATAATTGAGTAAAAAGGTGTATCTTTATTGTAGATACGAAAGGAGATACCCTATATGCTCACAAAAGTTCAGAAATGGGGCAATAGTCTTGCCCTGCGAATACCCAAAGCGTTTGCGCTTGACGCACAATTAGATAAAGACTCTGTAGTTGAAGTTTCTCTGGTTGATGGTCAAATTGTTATTAAGCCTATCCAATCTCCTTCTTGGACACTTGAAAAGTTATTGGCAGGAGTAAATAGCGAAAATATTCACGGTGAAACCGATACGTGCAAAGCCATAGGGAATGAAGTTTGGTGAAACTATGGCATATATTCCCAATCGTGGTGACATGGTTTGGATAACCCTAAATCCGCAAGCTGGACATGAGCAAGCAGGACGACGCCCAGCGCTTATTTTGTCTCCAAGCGTTTATAACGGTAAAGTTGGGCTGGCTATTATGTGCCCGATTACCAGTCAGGTTAAAAATTATCCGTTTGAAGTGCTAATTCCAGATGGGCTAAAAATCGGTGGCGCGATATTGTCAGACCAGGTAAAAAGCCTTGATTGGCGAGCAAGACAAGCGGAGTTTTTATGTAAGATACCTGCGTCAACATTAGATGAAGTTCTTCAAAAACTTGGCACTTTGATAGGTCAATAAAAACGGCGGGGTGTTTGCGTGTTCCAAAAAATGCCAAACTCTGTCTTTGCACCCCTGCTACAGCTCGCCATAAAGCGGGAAATCATTCTTAAATATGATTTCTCTGAGTATTTTCCAGCTTGCGCTGGGATAAATTTTGATGTATAAAGGATATTGGAATTTTCAAAATAAGGCGGATAGAAGCAGAGCGTGCGCCTTAAACACCAAATCATTATGTTTTTATCTCCAATTGGCTTCGTTGCCACCTACCGGCATAAATGCAACTCAGATGAATGGGTCGCGGCGTTGAACCGGGCTGCGGCGTTGGTAATGGCCGCCACAGCCATCCTTAATCGTTAGTCGCCTATCAAAAATTGAGATGAAGTAATCAATCGGATGATTATGACTAAAAAAAACAGCCAAGGACTGAGACAAGTTATAAATGAAAAGGCCATGGAATTCGGTGCTGACCTGGTTGGGATAGCCAATGTTGCCGATTTAAAACTGTCACCATCCCACGAGATCAGTGGGAAAATGCCGGAATATAATGGCGTCGGAACCAGAAAAGAAGATGGACAGAACCGCGGAGTTGTAAATTGGCCTGATGGATTCAAGTCTGCCATTGTAATTGCAGTCGCACATCACATTGATAAACCGGAAATGGATTGGTGGGTAACCGGAAATACAAGTGGTAATCACCAGTTGATCCGCATTGTATCCAAACTTGCCACCTGGCTTGGAATCGAGGCCGGGATAAAATATTTCAAACTCCCATATCATATTGAACGTGGCGGCGTTTACCTGAAAGATGCTGCTGTACTGGCTGGATTGGGCTGCATCGGCAAGAACAATCTGCTCATCACACCTCAATATGGCCCCCGGCTGAGATTACGTGCTATGCTAACGGACGCAGAACTGCCTTCAGTAGGTGCTAGCGAATTCGATCCCTGCGAAAATTGTCGCGCGCCGTGTCATACCGCCTGTCCCCAAAATGCATTTGAAAAACAGGTATATTTCCCGGCAGTATATGGGCAGACTAAACTTCCCGGAAGAAGCGGATCTTATAACCGGATAGATTGTAATCAGGAGATGATAATAAACGAGGCTAATTTTGAAGAAGTTCAAATTGAGAACCAGGAAAAAGTAGAAAAACAGGTCAAATATTGTCGTGAATGCGAACTGGCTTGCCCCGTTGGCGTGGCATAATACGAAAAACGGGCCTACGGCTGCTAATTCTCGCAAACGCTTTGTCATCTTGTTGTTTTGTATTGTACCCGGTATAATACGTATTATATACGTATTAGGAGAGCTGCAGATGCAGAAAAAACTTACGATTACAATTGATGAGAATGTATATGAAGGATTGTATAAAATGATTGGGCGAGGGAACATCAGTCAATTTATCGAGTCTCTGCTGCGTCCTCATGTCATAGGCACCGAGTTGGAATTAGCCTATCAACAAATGGCTCAAGATGAAAGCCGTGAAGGTGAGGCTCTTGAGTGGGTGGAGGCGATGATTGGAGATGTTGCCAATGAAGCGCGGTGAGGTATGGTGGGTCAACTTTGAACCTTCTGTCGGTGGAGAAATTCAGAAGCAGCGACCTGCGGTGATTATGAGTAACGATATGTCCAATAAATATCTAAATCGGGTGCAGGCAGTCCCGTTAACCAGTAAAATTGAGCGCTTGTATCCGAGCGAAGCATATGTGATGCTTAACGGCAAGCAACACAAGGCGATGGCAGATCAATTGACAACTGTAAGCAAAGTTCGTTTGAGCAATAATATGGGTCGTTTATCAAAAGCAGACCTGCAACAAGTAGAGCAAGCCATTAAAGTACAATTGGGGTTGATTCCGTAAAGCAAACTGGCTAACCGGCTTGGATGAAGCGATGAGGGTGGAAGTTTATAACAAACTGGGGTAAGGACTTGTCTTGGCGGTCTTATATCCCATCCTACACAGTATGCCCAACCAGCGGTTGCAGCCAAATTGCAACCGCCTCGTTTTTCGACCACACCTTGCTGGCAAAGTGGGTGAATCATGCAACTTGCCATGCCTCCCCGCAACGCGGCTGAACCGCAGGGGTAATAGCAAAAAAAGTTCTTGACAGCAGGGAAAATATAAACCATAATGGTTGTATATTGGAACCATTATGGAGGTGGATTGTGATTACTTTTACGGTGAAAAATATCCCCCCAAAGCTGTATGAAAAACTAAAGAAATCCGCTAAGCTCAATCGCCGCAGCATCAATAGTGAGATCATTATTTGCATCGAAAAATCTGTTCAAACCCAGGCTCTTGATACCGATGAAATTCTAGAAAAAGCGCGTAAACTTCGTTCTCTCACACAAGCTGTGCCAATTACAGACGATGAACTAATCCATGCAATAGAAGATGGTCGTCCATGATTGTTGCGGATACCAATATCATTGCTTATTTATATTTAGAAAGTGAGCGGTCAGCTCAAGTGGAAAAGTTGCTAGAGAAAGATTCGCAATGGGTAGCCCCCCTTCTTTGGCGAAGTGAATTTCGCAATGTTTTGGCGCTTTACCTGCGGAAACGCAATTTATCGCTAGAGCAGGCGAAGCAAATCATGCAGGAAGCCATGCTACTCATGCGAGAGCGAGAGTATGAAATTGATTCTTCTCGTATATTGGAATTGGTGGTTGAAAGCGGTTGTTCAGCTTACGATTGCGAGTTTGTTGCATTAGCGCAGGATTTGGGCATATCCTTCGTGACGGTTGATCAGAAGATACACAAAGAGTACGCCCAAATTGCTGTGCCGCTTGATGATATTCTTGCCAGTTAAGGACGACAAGCAGCCACTAACCCTACCAGAGGAGTCCTGAAAAGCCTGTGCTGAGGTTGCGAGGCATTATCCCTGCACTTCGTTCAGGGCAAGCGGACGGCGGGGATTCTGCGGCAATCCCAAGCTTTTTTCTACGCCTTAGCCTTTTGCTTCGCCGTCCCCCACCCACACGCAGGTAACGCAAGCCACTATATATATAAGGAAAAAGAATGAATAAAAAACAATGGTACGAAACATTATTTGAAAACTATGGTCAAAAATACGACAACGAATGTTTCACACAAGGAACAATTGGCGAATGTGATTTTCTTGAGAAAGAGATAAAT
>Ga0194126_10010750_pt1 | contig 11938 bp, 13 predicted proteins | sample TA2KigC150mmetaG_FD_148641 | JGI IMG/M metagenome (GOLD analysis project Ga0194126, IMG submission 148641) | Freshwater microbial communities from Lake Tanganyika, Tanzania - TA2015035 Kigoma Deep Cast 150m | ecosystem: Environmental > Aquatic > Freshwater > Lake | place: Tanzania: Lake...
CAATGCTAATTTATTCAATTATATCAATAAATTATAAATTATTTTAATTTTGGCATGGGAAATGCTAAGTATAGGTTGAAAATCAAAGAGAGGAGGAAACGACAATGGAAAAAAGAGTAAAAGGACTAAAGGTTGCTTTAATGGTAGGGTTAATGAGTTTGGTGGCTTCTCCGGCATTTGCGAGGTCAATCAGCCTCAAAGAGGCAGGACCGGCTCTCTGGGTTTTTGTTATTATCGGAGCGGTCATCATCCTTCTTCAACTGATCCCGGCAGCCATTCTCTTCTTCAGCTTCATCGGAACAACTGCAACCATGGCATTCAAGAAAGAGAAGAAGGTTGAGGAAGAAGCAGTCCTCCCCGGTGCTGAGCCTGTGGCTGTGAAAAAGTAACCGAAGAGAAAATCGAGAAGAGGTGAAATCCAATGTCTAAAAGCATGAAAAAAATTCTGGCAATTCTGAGTCTGGTTCTGGTTCTGGCAATCGCATTGGGTTCTCTGGTGGTTGCTTATGCAGGGGGGATCAGGGGAATAGGGCTTCTCGGAGTCTGGTTCTTCCTGACCTTCGGAATCATCGTTGTGCTGGCACAGATGATACCTGCAGGAATTCTTCTGACTTCCTTGATTGGATCGGCGTTCATCCCTTATCGAAGGGCTGAAGTACCCGTAGAGGTATGAGGAGGGGTTACCATGCAAAACAAAAAGATTCTCATCGCATATCAGGATGATTTATGGGTCAGGTCGATGAACACCTATTTTCACGGGAAAGGGTACCGGGTGGAAACGGCCAAGGTCTTGAGCGAGATGATCCGGAAGGTGCAGAAAAATCATTTTGAGGTTCTTCTTCTGGATGATGAGATCGAGGGGTTAAAGGCCTGCGATGTCGTTTCCCTCTTGAAAAAGGTCAATTCGAAGATTCAGGTCATCATGATCTCATCAGAAGAATCCCTCAGCCTGGTGAGAAGGCTCCGGGGTGCCGGCATCTTTTATCAGGCGATGAAACCGGTGGATATGGAGGAGATCCGTTCCGCGGTGGAGTGCGCCTTTGAGAAGATCGAACGGGAGAACGAGAAGGAAGGGTTCTTCTCCTTCTTGATTCCTAAACTGTCTCCAGCTTAATCAATGAAAGAAAGAGGGTCAAAAGCCTTCTGAATATAAAGGAATAAAGGGGGGGTGGTAAAAATAGCCGCAAAACGTTGCGGCTATTTTTTTTAATGAATTAACTTAAAAAAAAATAAAGATCATCATGAAGAGTCCCAGGAGAATAAAGAGTGGGATAAGGTGAAATAGGGATATTTTCGAAAGATGAATGGATAGGTCATCTCGGTAGCCTCTTGCGGCGAGGGCGAAGGTGACTTCTTCGACCTCAAGAAGGGAGCGCCTGAGAACCGGTAGGGCGAGAAGTTTTGCTTTACGGAAAGGATTTTTGTTTTGATCGCCTAAGCGTGCTTGATGAGCGAGGCTCACCTCTTCAACCCAATCGAGCGTGCGTGAAAAGAAACGGAGCGTGAGCGTGACCATCAGTCCAATCCTTCTCTCAGGCAAAAAAGGAATTGGTTTTAAGATCCAGATCAAAGCATCTCGAAGCTCGCGGGGTCGGGTCACGGCTGTAAAGAGCACGGCATAACCAAAGATCAAACCCAGTCGCCAGCAGGTCAGTCCTCCCAGAAGAAGCCCTTCTTTGCTGACAGGGAGCCAATGAAATGAGTGAAGACGGGTTCCTGGAGCCAAAAGAGCCTGGAAGAGAAACAGGATGAAGAGGAAGATGGCCCAGAATCTCAGCTCTCGCAGAAGCTGTTTGATGGGAAATCGTGAAAGGAAGAAGAGGGCGACGAGCAGGATTGAATCGAAGATGAATAATGAGATATTCGTCTGAATCAGGGTTGCCGTGATCATCAGGAGCCCGAAGAATTTACAGCGTCCATCCCATCGGTGGAGAGGAGAATTTCCGGGAAAGTAGTGAAGGGCTATTCGAGCCATGAGATTTTCTCTCCTCCGAGAAGCACATAACAGGGAGGTCGGACCCCAAATTGCGGGAGTTCTTTCACAAGATGGTCAGGGAGGCCTGAGGCTTTAATTTCCCCTTTTTGAATGATGGCTATTCGATCAATATGGGCGATCACCTTTTCGACATCGTGGGTGGTCACAATTAAGGTGTGTCCTTCCTGATGTAACTGGGTCATATACTTCAGGACTTCTTGAATTCCCGGATAATCGAGATGGGAGAAGGGCTCGTCAAAGAGAATCACCTCTGGATTCATGGCTATCACGCCGGCAATGGCAAGCCGCCTCTTTTCGCCCCCCGAGAGTAAATAGCAGGGTTTTTCTGAAAGATCCTGAAGGTCCATCTTCTCGAGCGCCCAGTCCACCCGCTCGTTGACTTCCTTTAAAGAGAATCCTAAATTTTCAGGTCCGAAAGCAATATCTTCTCTGACAGTTTCCCCAACAATCTGACTGTCAGGGTCTTGAAAGACCATCCCCACGATCTGTCTAACTTTCCGAGGGTCTTTAACAGGATCAAGGCCATTTATAGAAATGGATCCATCCGTGGGTTTCATAAGACCGCTCATGATACGGAGCAGGGTGGTTTTACCGCTTCCATTGGACCCACAGATGAGAAGAAATTCACCCTTTGAGATCGTGAGATCTATTCCTCTCAAAGCATAAGTCCCGTCAGGATATCGATGATGGAGGTTTCGGAGTTCAATCATTGCTCTCTCTCCCTCTCCCTTCGATGGGAGAGGGTGGGGGTGAGGGTGGAGGCAGTTTGTGTCTGTCGATTCAACATCGGTCTGACTGCACGGGCGAGGACAATGGCAACGGCTGCCTTCAGTGCATCTCCTAAGAGAAATGGCAGCATTCCGACCATCCAGGCTTTGTTCCATGACATCTTGGTGATCGTCTTGAGCCAGGGGACTCCAAAGCAATAAACAGCGAGCGAACCGATGATGACACCAATAATTCCCCCGATTAGCGAGTGACGGAATCGTTCGGAGATAAAACCAGTCATCCAGGCGGAGAAAGCAAATCCGAAAAGGTAGCCACCGGTCGGGCCAAGAATATGGGCAAATCCTCCCTTGCCGCCATAAAAGACAGGCATGCCGATGGCTCCGACCAGAAGGTAGAGGCCTACACTGGCCAGTCCCCAGCGGCTTCCGAGAAGCAGACCTGAGAGAAGAACGAAGAGGTTGGTCAGGACAATGGGCACCGGCCCGATGGGGATGTGGATGTAGGCTCCCACGGCCATTAAGGCAGCCATCAGGGAGGCGAGAACGATCATTCGCAATTTTTCAATAGGCATAATAAAAAACCTCTTTATAAACTATTTCGTTAGCATGGTTGTTAAATTCCAAGCTCCAATTCCCAAATTCCAAATAATATCCAATCCCCAATGACCAAAAGAATTCAAGTTTTTTAAGAAACTTCGGCCATTCTGCAATCCGCATTCCCCCGACTTGGTCGGGGCAGGCAAAATCCGCAATTGAATGGATTGTCAACCAAATTTATGAATTAAGTTAACAAATAAATTTTTGCCTGTCAATGCTCAAGACAGCCACCCATTGGAATCATCGGCCTTGACATCCCAAACTAATCGATACATGATGGCCAATAAAGAGAAGAGGAGAATGGTCATGGCTCAAAAGGAATGGATAGGTGTCTCAAAATGGGAACTGGACACTCCATGTCTGGTGATCGATGAGGAGGTTCTGGAGGAGAATATCAAGGCCATGCAGGGACATGCGGCATCGTTTGGCAAACAATTACGGCCTCATGTGAAGACTCACAAAAGTTCTCATATTGGCAGGATGCAATTAGAGGCAGGGTGTGCCGGGCTCTGTGTAGCCAAAGTCTCAGAGGCCGAGGCCCTTGTGAACAATGGGATTCGAGGTACCCTCATCACCTCACCGGTTGTCACTGGCTTTAAAATGGAACGGTTGATGGATTGTTTAAAAGAAGACCCGGAGCTGATGGTCGTTATTGGTGATTCTGCCAATGCGATAGAATTGAATGCAACAGCCTGGAGAAGAGGATTGAAACTGAATGTCCTTGTGGACCTTGACCCGGGGAGTGGCCGAACAGGTATCTCCTTCAAGGATGGGCTGTCTCTGGGACGATTGATAGAAACCCTTCCCTCCCTCCGTCTTTGTGGCGTTCAATGTTATGCGGGCCAAGTTCAACATATCGTCTCATTTGATGAGAGATATCAGGCTTCATTGCATTGGATGGAACAGGCTGCGGAGGTTGTCCGACAATTTCGTCAATCTGGACTGCCCTGTCATATCTTTACCGGCGCCGGAACAGGGACATATGAAATTGATTGCAGAATTCCTGAACTCACCGATCTCCAGGTGGGCTCTTATGCCCTGATGGATGCCGAATACTTGAACATAGGGTCCTCACAAAATCCCACTCGGTTTGATAAATTTCGACCAGCCCTGACTTTGCTTACCACAGTGATCAATACAAACCACGATCATTTTGTTACGGTGGATGCAGGGCTAAAAGCCCTTTATCACCACGGGGCAATTCCCTATGTCCTTCATCCTCCTGACTCGGGCTTCGAATATGATTGGTGGGGGGATGAACACGGGAAGATCGCTTTATCGAATCGATCGAAAAAACCACACATAGGGGAGGTCCTTGAGTTGGTCGTCTCCCACTGCGATCCGACCGTTAATCTTTTTGACCAATTGTACTTTACGAGAAAAGGGAAAGTTATTGGTGTATGGCCCGTTGACCTCCGGGGAAAATGCCAGTAAGATAGAATCCGGAGAATGGAGGGATTATGTTTTTAATCGTTCGGCTCATCATCAACATGGTAGCCATCCTGATCATCGCCTATCTTTTCCCGGGGTTGATCGGAGCGGATAGTTTCTGGGCAGCTTTGGTGAGCGCTTTTATTTTAGGAATTGTCAATGCCATCATCAAGCCCATCCTGGTCTTTTTCACCTTTCCCATCACAGTCTTGACACTCGGCCTCTTCCTATTGATCATCAATGGGCTGATGCTCTGGTTGGTTTCAGTCCTGGTAAGGGGATTTCATGTCTATGGCTTCTGGGGGGCTGTGATCGGGGCAATCCTCATCAGCATCGTAAGCTGGGTATTATCGAGATTTGTTCCGAAGTAACCCTTTTTGAATTACACGAATGATAGCGAATTTCACGAACAAAACTCATTCTTATCATTTTCATGCCGGGACGGCAGTTGTTCTGACTCACTCGTGCTATTTGCCTTTTGCTTTTAACCTCATCTCAGGTTTTTCAATCCGGAATCCGCAATCCGAATTCTAAAATTTTATCTTATCCTCCGTCGAGGGTGTGGTGTTCCATTTTACGGAACCAGGATTGGGGATCGATGAAATATTCTTCGGTGTCCTTGAGAGAGAGGTAGTGCTCATTTTCCATCCTGGCCAGAAGGTCGAAGAACTGTTTCTCTTTGGGATCGGATGAGGCATCTCTTATTTCGGCATAGAATTTCGCCCCTTTGGCCTCAAAGTCGAGGGCGATCCGGACCGCCTCTAAATCGTTTGAATCGCCTTGGGTTTTTTCAGCCGCTTTCTTTAAAAAGTCCAGCAGAATGTCTTTTACCACAGTATCATTCACTTTGAGAGGAACTGTCTCGGGCCACTTCTCCTGTTTGGTCCACTTTTCATGGAGTTGTTTGAGCCTTTGGTAATGCTCCAATTCGTCATCCCCGATCTGCTGAAACATCTTCTTGCCGAGAAGATTGGTCGTCCTCTCAGCGTTTTTAAGATAGAATTCCCGCTCCCTCATCTCGTTATTAAGAGCAACCTCCAGAGCATTCAAACGATCTTTCTGATTCATGATCATTCCTCCCTTTTAGGCATCCCTTCCATTCACTTCTCCCTCTCCCTTGACGGAAGAGGGTAGGGGCGGGGATGGAGTTTCATTTCAATTTCAGAAATTGAATTTCTCTTGAAGAAACTTTGGGGATTTATTTTCTGGTTCAACGACTGGTTTAGTCAATACTATCTGATTATGATTTTCTTTTATAATGCTTGCTCGATTTGCTCCCAAACTTTCCAAGTAATCACCAATTGACTTTCTTGAAAAGGCGGGAATTCCCAACTGGTGGAGATCTTTATTGGATTCGTGCCCGGTCGTAAAAATTGGAATTTTCGCTGATAGCACTCGTTTGGCCATGGTGAATGTCTTTGTCCCTTTTTCTGCAAAGGGAACAAAAACCACATCGGAGAGGTTACAGGCTATCCAATTTCGGTTGATAATATTGGCTCGTTTCATCCTGGCCTCATCCGGAGGAGAGACCGAGAGCATCAATAGCCTTCCTTCTTTTGCCCGGCGAAAATATTCTTCTCGCTCCGGGAACTCATGGAGGGGAGGATAAAACCTTGTTAGGAGAAAGGAGTCAAAGGTCTCTTGCTTCAGGCCCTTTGACGTAAAGAGCGTAACAGTTAAATATTTTCTAAAAAGTCCCAGGCGGAAAATTTCTGATTCCATGACCGAGTGCCATCCACCAATGAAATTAAGATCATACTCACGAATGGTAAATAATAGCTGGTTTGTTTCCCACAGCGCCAGACCCGGGATTGAATCGGCAGAGATGACCCCCATTGTAAAACGGTTTAAAAATTCAAGCGGTCCCCAGCAGTAAATCTGCTCAGGAGCGGTTTTTCCGAGGCGATCAATCAGGCGTTTAGGATAGTTTTGTTCCGAAGGCGTTAGAATCCGATATTCCATAATCTTTCAACTGCCTCATGAAGCTCATCTTGTAATTTTCCAATTTCCTTCCCCTGGGCCAACAGGTCATGCGCCTTTTGGGAAAGCCCTGCGATCTTCCTATGAATTCTATTATCACTCTTAAACTTGGGAATAGCAAGGTTATTCATCACCGATGGAGCTCCAAACCCCCTGCCCGCCGAGGAGAAACTGCGGATATATTCATCTACAATCTTTGTGTTCAGGATGCCGCATAAATAATGGGCTTCTTCTTCCTCCGCAACAGCAAAAAAAGAGGTTGTATCCGTGGAAATGGCTGTTTTCAGACCAAAGGGCGTTCGAAGCCTGGACAGAACCACCGCCACCATTTTAGAGGCCATCCTTTTCCAAACCACACGATACTTTGCGAAGGTATACTCGCCAATTCCATACATTGCATAGAATTCCGTGTCTTGAGCGAGCTCTCGAACTACTTTCGATCCCCTTGATAGCAGAATGTCTTTGAACGGCCTTAAATAGGCATAGGTAAGCGGGACATTGGTCGTCATCCATGATTCAGGATATGGAAGGCGTTTCTTAGGATCTTGGGAAATCAGAACATAAATATTACCTTTTATCCCAAACGGAATGATGTCTCCTCCACTGACTGCAGGATAGACAAGATCCTTTTCAATAGCAGATGAGGTTGAAGGGATCTCTCTCTTTCCTCGTTCCACCATATTTTCAACAACAAGGAGACCATCGGGACGGACTTCTTTTATTCGCAACCAGAAAACACCATAGGGTTCTGTGCTTGCCCCCCGATATGCCTTATAAGGGTTTTCCCCCTTGAGCTTTTTGGAAACCTTTAGAGAGGAAGGTGAGGCGGTTTGCCATGAAGAGCTGATTTTGGATGGATCAACAGGGATGGCTTTTGCTTTATTTTGTTTTGTATTAGACAATACATCTGAAAATGCCCAATCCGTACCAATTGCCCCTATTCCTGGACGTCTCTTCCAAATGACTACCGGCACAGGATAAGTTGTCTTTTTGCCTTTTTCTAAAACGAACAGAGAAGTCTTATTGGCCGCCTGAAAAGGTTTTAAGTCTACCATATCTTCCATAAGAGTGACTTTGAGAGGAGTTTTGCTCTCTTTAATTTCAAATTGCCGGAATCCCTCGCCTGCTCCTTTGGATTTAAAAACCTCATGAGTGATCAGAAAGGCAAGTTTACCGCCTTCCTTTAAATAATTGTCGCATGAGGCATAGGTGAACAACATGGAGAAATCCTTTTCTCCCGCCCCAAGTCTTGCTTCATGTCCTTTTAGAGAGAAGAGTCCATATCGTTGCCAGAGATCGAGAGTTCTTTTTCGGTAGTCATCGGATAGATACCCCCATCGTATCCATGGGGGATTGCCAATCACATAATCGAACCGCCCAAGGTAGGCAGGTGCAAAGGCATTCTTGATGTAGCGAGCCCAGATCCCGTTCTCACCCTGCTCTTCCAATTGTTTGATGCGACTGTAAACTGTTAAAAGAAGTCTTATGCCCCCCTCAGAAAGCGGGAGTCTTTTCCTCAGAAGGGCCGAGAAATCTTCTGGACTCTGTTTTCCTTTAAGACCGATTTCAATTAAAGACGTAAACTGGTCGATTTTCTCTTTATTCTGCATAACAGAAGGAAAGCGAAACTCTCCTTTGGTTGTTGTAAAGATCACCTCTCCGAAATCGAATTCCCCTGCTTTATTCGCCCGCATGGGCGCCAAAACAGAATCACAAAGATAGACGGGGATTGAAATCGGTCTAACAGAAGGAATAAATGGGGCAAAGGCTATCAAATAATTTGTCCTGGAGGCAAGGACTGCCAACGGATTGAGGTCAAATCCAACGATGTTGTTAAGGATGAGACGGCCCACATTTTCCCGATCCACCTTGTTTTGCGATCTGATATTCTGGATCACACGGTGAATGGCCTCCACTAAGAACGTGCCAGATCCACAGGCGGGGTCCAAAAATCGGATATCCGGGGCCCCCTGATAACCGCTCCGATCAATGAGGTATCCTGCCAACCAATCCGGTGTATAGAATTCACCAAGGTCGTGTCTGAGCTTTCTCGGAACGATCATCTCATAAAGTTTCTTCAATAAGTCACGGGTCCAGTCAGGCTCCAGAACAGGTGTGGCCGGTTCAAAGGATGAAAGGGCGCGGACAATGGTACGGAAGGTCTGGGCAATGGATTTATTCCATTCATCGAGATACCATCTGAAAAAATCGGCCTCTAAGAAGTTCTCAATCCCCTGATCTATGAAATCGGCTCCGGATTCAAGTTTCTCAAGTCTTTCTTTGAGAGCATGATCATCTAATGAACCCAGATCCCTCACGAAAGATATGATGGTGCTTCCCCTCTGCATGGAGAGAAGTTCAATGGCAATAATTTTCATGAGAAAGGCATAGTAGGTGTGTATGGCAAAGAGGAGCTGTTTTAGTCTGACACCGCTTGGCATCTGATAAAGGGCGGCTGTCTCTTCGGCAGTCTTTTCAGCCTTATCAAGTTCCTGGCCATAGACCACTCCAAAAATCCTGTCCCACTCAGTAAAGAAGGCTTTGACCCTCGAGGGCGCACTAAGCCTTTGTCCCCTCATGACTGCAGAATAGATCTCTGAAACAGCCTGCCGGGCCACCTCATGCTCCGGACCAAAGACTTCGCTCAGATCTTTTGCAGTGAGAGGTCTTCTTCCAGCGGCCCGGACAAAGATGAGGAGGTTTGTGAGGCTATCTTTTGTGATTGGGTAAGGGCCCAGGAAGTGAAATCCAGGTCTGGGAGATTTTTCAGGAAACAGCTTTTGCTGATCAGGCGTGATAGGGATAGGCGTTGAAATGACCTTGGCCGCCTTGCTATACCGGGCAAACATAATCATTTTGCCATCGATAGATATCCCAATGGCTTTTTCAAGGAATGCCTCCTCTTGTGGCCGATGCTTTATGGATTCTTCTTCAAGGTATCGCTGAAGTTGCTTCTTGGTTTCTCTTTGCCCTGATGTCGTTTCCAATTTGCCCGGGGCCTTATATTCAATGATCAAATACCCATAGACAGCATCCATCTTTGCCCTGAGAGCAGTTGCTTTTTCATAAGCCACAATATCGACGTCAATGCCGATATCCTTAAAGGCTTTTCTCAGGATGGGTTCGACACGCATTTTGAGATCTTCTTCGGTGCGAGCTGTGGAGGTTGCCGAACGGATATCGTCGGCAATTCGTTCAGTATTGATCTGCCAGTACTCTTTCTGAGGATTCATTTGGATAGATTAATTTAATTTTTTCCTAAATTTAAAAACAATTTAGTCCTTATGAGTAGTTGTGTCAATTTTAAAATGCGGATCAGGATTGGGACAGTTTTGCCCGCTACTCTTTCACTCTGCGGAGTTCCATCACCACGGGGTTGAATGGATCGGGACAGGCGATCGTGGTCATGTTTTTATCCTCTTCCCAGGGAAACTCTCCTCCGTGGCGGAGCACACGCCAAGAGGGAAAGACGGCATGAAATGCCGAAGGGCAGAGAGTTGTTTTATTGCCTGACGCTCCCAGGGTGAAATCCTTACTCAGATCAAATTCCTGGCCCACATAATGTCCAGCAGCACAGGTTCCTTTGGCTGAAACAATTTTGAGAATAACCTTTTCCGGATTTGCCATGAATGAAGTCTCCTTTCTTACACTCCCTCCCTCTCCCCCTGCCTACTGGCAGGCGAGGGGAGAGGGGAAGGGTGAGGGGAAAATTAAAATATTTTTTACTACCATTTAAATATCATTTTTTATTGGTCTTAAGCAATACTATTTTCTTGAATCTATTGTGGGTCATAAACCCCTTTTCAGTCCGTTCGTGGTGAGCCTGTCGAACCATGAACGGAACCCCTTGATATGATTCACCCTTCGACAAGCTCAGGGTGAACGGATTATGTAAAGAAGTGTCGGACGCACTATACAAGCAGAGCAGCAACATATCCCATTGCCCAGAAACCACGAATTGGGTTAAAATTTTAAAAGAGTGGGATCGAATTTGTTAAAAAGGAGGTATGAGCCATGAAGGTTCTCATCGTTTACTACTCCATGTATGGACATGTTCACCGTCTTGCCGAGGCAATGGCTGAAGGCGCAAAGGAAGTCACTGGAGCAGAGGTTGTGCTGAGGCGTGTGCCTGAGACATTGCCGGAGGAGGTGCTCCAGAAGATGGGGGCGCTCGAACAACAAAAAAGATTTGCTAACATCCCGGTCTGCACAGTGGATGAACTTGCCTCTGCCGATGCCATTATTTTCGGAACGCCGACAAGATTTGGGAATATGTGCGGGCAGATGCGGCAGTTCCTTGATGCCACCGGACAGCTCTGGGCAAAGGGAGCACTTGTTGGAAAAGTTGGAAGTGTGTTTACGAGCACTGCCACGCAACATGGAGGTCAGGAATCAACCCTTCTGAGCTTCCATATCACACTTCTTCATCACGGGATGATTGTTGTGGGTTTGCCTTACAGCTTTCAGGGCCAGATGCGGATTGATGAAATGACAGGTGGGTCTCCTTACGGCACCTCAACCATTGCAGGCGGCCAGGGAGAGCGAATGCCAAGTGAAAACGAGCTGGCGGCAGCACGGTTTCAAGGAAAACATGTCGCCACCATCGCCTTGAAATTGACGAAATAGGAAGAGATAAAGATTATTCACTTTCTTTCTCATTCTTGGAGCCTTAGCCTAAGGCCCAGACCAACCCCACAATAGCGCCCAGCGGGACACTGACATAGGGGTTGCAAGTTAGGGCTCAGGAACTTCCAATACCCCGGGTGAGGTAGCTTAGAAGAAAACCAGCCAAGCCGCCGATGATTAAACCTAAGAAGATTCTTAAAATCATAATGCCCTCCTTTTTTAAAGGTAGCATTGAAGTTGGGTTTTATCAAGGAAAGTTGAAAAGAAAGATAGGGTGATGGGGAGGTTGGGGATTGGGAGATGGTGTGATTTTTTTCTCCTCAACGCCCCATCTCCTTATCTCCCTATCTCTCTTTCGGGGAGAAAGCGTAAAAAATGACGCTGGCGGTCATCCCTATAAAGCAGATGAGAAAAGCAAGGTGATAAGCCTCAGCCGGATAAACATTGTTTACTCGCGGAAAGGATTCGATCACTTTTCCAAGGGCTGGCATGAAGAGGGCCGCCCCTGCCATCGTGAAGAAGTTGACATACGTCATCACCGTCCCTGAGATCGAGATGGGAAAAGAATCTTTGGCATGAG
>Ga0194126_10010752_pt1 | contig 11937 bp, 23 predicted proteins | sample TA2KigC150mmetaG_FD_148641 | JGI IMG/M metagenome (GOLD analysis project Ga0194126, IMG submission 148641) | Freshwater microbial communities from Lake Tanganyika, Tanzania - TA2015035 Kigoma Deep Cast 150m | ecosystem: Environmental > Aquatic > Freshwater > Lake | place: Tanzania: Lake...
CCACATATAGCACATTTTTTTTGGTGTTCAAAGTGGTTCAATCCAGTTTCGCGCAGGAACATCTCAAGCCACAGCTCCATGCCAGCCTGCTGCAGCTTTTTGAACGTAGCCACTGCCCGGTCAGTAAAAGCATTCCAGTCTGGTTCCTGCCCTGTGCGGTCTTTGATCGTTTCGCGCAGATCCCCCTGTTTGAGATCCAAATGCTTTTTGGCTTCGTCCCAGCCATCCTGTTTGACAAGCGGCTTTGCAGCGTCAAGCGCGTCCTGGGCGTACCCTACAAGCTCGGCCTGCGGGATGCCCTGCTTTCTGCAGTAGAAGTTCCACAAACGCATTGACTTCAAGACTTCCGACGCGCCGACCTTGAAAAAAAAGCGGTCTTTTATAAAATCTGTCCAAGTATCGGCTTTACCTTCCCAGAGCTTATAGGCCTTGATTATCGTCGCCAGCCTGCCAACACGCAGCCACGATGCGCCGATATTAAACTGCATCTGCATCAAAAGCCCGATTGCGCGCTCTCCGTTGCGCTCAGCTTCAACGGTGTCAATCGCTCTGTCGATTTCCTCTGCCAGTAACGATACGTCCTGTGTCGTCTGTTGCATCAGGTCAGTCATATTAAACTTTCATTATAATGAAGCCGTTAAACTATCGCCTGTGAATTTTCATACTCGCGCTCATATTCGCGCTGCCCGTTCAATATCCGCTGCCGGTACAGCTCCCGCTGCCTGTCCTGCCCTTCGCCGCGTGTTACGCTTTTTATTAGGCGCTGGATTTCCGCACGCCCGTCTTTCTCGCGCTCTTTCGGGCGCGGTTGTAAAACATCGTGCGGCATTTCCTCATCGTACCAGGGTAAATGTTTTAACGGTGACTGCCTGCACTTCGGGCATTTTGCAACATACTGATACGGCCTGCTGTTGATGATTTTGATGTACGGGATTGTCGCGCCGACCTCACAATATTCACAGCCCTGAATATACTCGCGCTTCTTCTGCGGCATAATTTCGCGCAACGTCTGGCGAATCAGGGCGGCGGTTATTTTTGCCGGTGGTGATTCGATAATGCGGCGGAAAGCGGCTTTTAAATATCCCGCGCCTATATCCTTGAACTCATCAAAAAATATCTTTGCGCGGGCATCATTAAGCGTCAGGCCGCACAGTGCGAACATGCGCGACATTTCATAAGTGAAAGCGTCCTGATCCATCGGCACATCTTTAGACGAGTATTCGCGGTGCTGCATTTGCCCTCCTCAGTCTGTTTTTATATTTCCCGTCCATAACGTCCATTGCGTTTTTGGGATCGCAAATCCACGACACGGCAAGCGGCGGCTGTTTCACTTCGTCGCCACGCCCCATCAGGAAATCAGATTCTTTCACTTTTGAAAGATATTGCTTCCAGATTTCAATGTCCTGAAATGTCGGGTATGTCTGCAGGAAAGAATCAAGGCGCTGAAAAAGTATCGGGCTGGTGACTTGGTTTGATCCGGTTGCCTCAGGGATTTCAGTATTTATTAAATCTAAAATCTTTTTAATATCAATATCATTTTCAATATCAATATCAATATCAGTATTTGCTTGAGCATTTGCTTGAGCAAATCTCGAAGCAAAACTTTTTATGCCGCCCTTTTTACCTGCTTTTTGTCTAATTTTACGTATTTCTTGATCTCTCACCATTTTACGGGAGTATATTGCACCGTCGCTTTCGCGGGAACTTGCTACACCAAAATCTAAAAGCTGCTTGACCTTTTGCTTGAGCAAATCTTCAGGCAAACGCATAAGCCTGCTCAGCTCAGAAATTGAATATGGACAGCCATTATTGTTTATTAAATATCCGCGCTCTTTAGATTCCCACATATAGCACAGCATTTCAAACCAGATTCCCTTATCCTCAAAAGACAGGCTTTGAACGTCTGGAGCCTTAAACCAATCGCCTATATAAAACGGCATGTACGGCAGATCATCTTTTTTCATTTCCGTGTGCGCCTCCCAAGCGCCCCTGAAAAATTGAACCACGGCAGGCACGCAGGGTGTCGTGCTTTTCGGGTGCTACCCTAGCCGTGGAATAAAAAAAGAACAGCCCCACAAGCGGACAGTCAAAAGTACTCGGCAGGAGCCATAGGACATTTTGCACTTGCGGGGCTGTCAGTTTTTGCATTGATACTCCTACTATACTTTTGCTGTCGCGTACAGTATAGAACGATCAAAACGCAAAAGTCAAGGATTTTTTACAGGCCCAGGAGCCAAGCCGTTTTAACTTTGCCGTTGGTGTACCGCTCGACAGCCCGCGCCAACTTGAGAGATAACGGCTTTTTTCCGCCGGCAACAAGTGAAACATGCTCTTTGCAATAGCCGATCTCGGCAGCGAAATCGCCCTTGCGCTCCAGTGCTTTGTAAAATTTCGAGAAGTTTGAGTTTTCCATATCTTTTTATATAGCCAAAAATAATAATAAGTCAAGTTTTTTCTTTCAGTCAAGAACCGTGCCAATCACCTATTTTGAGGTGAAAATAAAAATAATAAAAAAAATTAAAAAAAAATGACTTTAGGGGTTGACATTACTTACCGATAAGTTATAATGTAATTAACAGTGAGCGCAACAAAGCGCACACAACACACGGGAGGACAGACGATGAAAAAAACCCTGAAATGCGAAATTTGCGGACAGCAGAAACCGCGCGCAGAAATTACCCGGTGCGAAAACAGTATTACAAAACGCGGACAGACCTGCTCGGAGTGCATGGCTGAATTATCTGCCGCAACCCATTGTTTTTGGTCTGGCGAACATGGCGATTATGAATCAGCGCGAGAATAGAAAGGCCACGCCATGAAAGAATCAATCGAAAAAGCATCACACGGCATGAAGTTTTTGCGGAACGATCTGAAAGACGCGCTCGAAAAATCCGGCAGAGTTGAGGGCGTGCTGGTATTGCAGCTTATCAAAAAAGCCGCAGACCTGCAGAACGAAATTGAAATGTTTTTGGATGCGCTGGAGGCGGAATGAAACCCTATTATCAAGATTCTGCTGTGACGCTGTATTGTGGTGACTGCCGAGAGATAGTGCCGCAGCTCGGTACGTTCGACTTGCTGCTGACTGATCCGCCGTATGGTTGCTCGGCAACAACTGGCTGGGGTGGCAAGTACGATTCTTTTTCTATCGCAGGCGATGATACAACCGAGCTGCGCGACTGGATTATATCAGTAATAGACAGCCCTTTTATTTTGTTTGGAAGCCCGCGAATAGAGCGCCCGAAATGTGACGCTGTTTTGATTTGGGCAAAGGGTGAGCATACTGGCATGGGTGACTTGGCATTCCCGTGGAAGCCCGATTTTGAGGAGATTTATATCAAAGGAAAAAGCGTTTTTTCTGGGAAACGGACAACATCAGTTTTGCGCTACAATGCAAGGACAGACTCGGGCCGTTTACATCCTACCGAAAAGCCCACTGGTTTGATTGTTGAACTTCTCAATAAAACAACAGCGCACACCATCCTTGACCCGTTCGCAGGCAGCGGTACGACCGGACGCGCTGCAAAGGACTTGGGCCGCCAGTGCGTTATGATAGAGCGAAAGGAAAAATACTGCGAAATCGCAGCAAACCGCATGCGGCAGGAAGTGCTGCCGATGTTTGAGGAGTAGACCATGACAAGCTTACGCGAAGCCGCCAAAATTTTAAGCGCAGCGGCGCACAAATCGACACCCCGGCGAACGGCGCACTGCCAGAAAATATCAAAGCTGTCGCGCCGGTCCGGGTATGTCTGCCGGCAGTGCGGACACGCTCAAAGCACGAAATGGATCAACCAGGAAAAGCGCGAGGCCGAAAAAATATCGTGCTTTAAGTGCGGGAGTTACGACCTGAAAAATAATTTAAAATCTTAAAATTAATGCTTGCAATCCTTAGCCAAAAATATTATACTGATTAATAACAGCCCGAACAACCGGGCGCAAACAGAGGAGGAAAAGCCATGTTTAAATGCGTTTTCTGTAAAAAAGAGTTTACCGGAGAGCCTGCAATGCGCAACGGGTCTGGTGCGTATTGCGAAGAATGCAAGGCTGAATTGGTGCGCAGGATGTGTGTTGGCAATCAAGCGCGCCGCGAGAATTTTGACGGTTGCTGTTTGTGGTGCGGCGAAAAACTGACAGCAGCCAATGTCCAGCCGGGTAAAGATAATCCGGGTGTATGCAGGTCTTGCGACACTCATCGTGACTGGCTGCTGGCATGTATCCGGCACAGCGATAAACCAGCAAAATATGTATCACGGGTTGAAGCCAAAGAGGGCATTTTGCGTGAGGCTAGAAACGCTGAAAAAAAACAAAGCGCAACACAGAATATTGACACTGGCAAAGAGGCCTTAACCCGGCTTGCAAGGCTTGAAAATATTATCGGCAAACTGGCATCTGAGTTTGGAATATCTGAATAAACCCATAACCCGCACACAGGAGAGCAGTTGTAGTCTACAGCAACTCACACCTTGGGGGCTGTCTGGGGAGATGGCCCCGCTTTTAAGGAGGACGACATGACACTTGAAGAACGTATCAATGAGTTCAATGAAGTGTGCGACCGTGTAATCAGCACGGTTGATAATATTAATTGCAACCTGCGGCAGAACATCCGTGATGCTGAAAGGTTGCTGAATGAAGTATCGCCGCCAGCCTGCGGGAATTGCCAGAACTATCTTGAGGCATATAACCGTTGTTCTGAGTCGGGCATGACCGTTGACATCGGCGCAATATGTGAGAATTGGGGGAGGTTAATCTTATGAAACCACTCAAAGCCGACTCACAGACAAGCCGTATGCTTAATGCTCTGATAATTGCCCCCTGCACGAATGCTTATTTTGTGCGCCGCATGGGTATTTTTAAGTACACAAGCCGCATTTCAGAGCTTCGTAAGCGCGGATGGCTGATACACGCCTTTGACATGGGCGATGGACTGACAGAATACATTTTGAAGGGGAGGGTGAGCGCATGACAAAGATCGGAACCATTATTGGCGACAAACTGTTTACCCCCGAAGCGGCAGAAATGCCTCGGCACTTTACACACGCCATGCATGATGGTAATGTGTGCTATGTGTCTGTGTATCAATCCCGTTACCGTGTGCCGCAGGATACACGACCGATTTATAACGATGGACTAAGGGAGGCCACAACATGAGAACCGAGATCATTGTTTTGATATTCGCCGCGCTGCTTTACATCGCAATCATTCTGTGCATTCCGATGATCGACAAGGCGCAGGCAGAAACCGAGCGATACTGGCACGGTGAGTTCACGGCAGACAATCAAACTTTTGAGCTGATACGGCTGTGATCTTGCACGGCGCATACGACATAAACGGCGAATGGTGGAACGGCTACGATCTTTACGAGCTTGACCATATACGAGCCGAGTGTCCTGACTGTGGCACGATGTTTGACCACCTCGATTACGAAAAAATGTTATGCTGCCCTGAGTGTGCAGCGTGTTTTAAACCAATAAAGGAGGAAGTATGAGCGAAACAGCAGTAGTTTTGAGAGATGCAGGGGCGGTTTGTAGCATTACAGACCTTGAAAAAATGGCGCATTATATGGTAGCGTCAAAACTTTTCGGCATCCAGAGTAAAGAGCAGGCCGTTGCTCTGATGTTAATTTCACAGGCAGAGGGTTTGCATCCGGCTATCGCAGCGCGTGATTATCACATCATTCAGGGCAGGCACACGCTTAAAGCTGACGCACTGCTCGCTCGTTTTCAGCAGACCGGAGGAAAGGTTGAGTGGCTTGAGTACACGGATGAAAAAGTCTCTGCTATATTTTCGCACCCGCAAAGCCCCCGCCCCGTCATGGTTGATTGGGATATGGACAGGGCAAAAGTCGCCGGACTTGGCGACAAAGACAACTGGAAAAAATACAGGCGGCAAATGCTGAAAGCCCGTGTCGTTTCCGATGGGGTCAGGTTGTGCTCCCCCGGCTGTGCGGTCGGAGTATACACACCTGAGGAGGTTCTGGATTTTGAGCCTGCAAGCACTGAGTGGAAATCTCCGCAGTCCAGCAAACCGACCGTGACCCCTCCGCAGGCGAAGCCGCAGCCGCAGACCACGATGGGGCAGGACGAGCCGCCCGCAGACTGGCAGCCGGAGTTTGCGCCGCCGATGGACGACACCCGGCCCGAACCGCAGGCAGAACCGGTCAACTGCATCACCGAAAAACAGCGCAAGCTCGTCTGGGCGAAGTCGAAAAACAAGGGCATTTCATCGGACGCACTGCACGCCTATCTTGACCGCTGCCATTCAGTAACCAAGGTTGATCACATCCCGTATGATCGCCTGAATCAGGTGCTTGAATGGATCGACCTGCACAACAGCGAGGCCGTCAATGGCTGATGTTCATTTCAATGAAGCCGATCACTCTTACACGATAGGCGCATGGCGCGCACCTGTAACCGTGACCGGCCTTATTAACGAGTACCTTAACCAATACGCCGGAGTAGACAGGCAGGTGATGGAGCGTGCGGCGGCTTTTGGTAAGGCGCTGCACGACCTCAACAAGCTGATGCTGCGCGGCACATTGGACGCTGACGCGCTCGATCCGCAGCTTGTACCGTACATGAACGGGCTGGCGAAATTTCACGACTCATACGAAATCACTATTGACCAATGCGACGTTGAGAAGCCGCTTGGAAGTAAGCGGCTTGGTATCGCCGGAACCCCGGATATTGTCATTCACGACGGCGCGATATTCGATATTAAAAGCCGTGCATTTATGAAGCTGGCGGACCCGCTACAGCTTGCCGCGTATGACAAGCTATCGGGCGGGAACGGTAACAGCAGACCGCACTACAGTGTGTATATCACGCCGGATAATTTCAAGGTTACAAAGTGTAACGACAAAAACGCATGGCCTTTGTTCAGCCGGATGCTGAAACATTGGCACGACACGCAGAAACTAAACAACTATTTAAGCGGATGGAGGACACGATGAGCGATACCGCATTGACCCCGGAAGTTGTGGAACAGGAAACGCAGGCGCTTGACATCTATCAGCAGGCGTATGCCGTTAAGGTGGTTGACAAGGCCACATACGAGAGCGCCGGTGCGCTGGCGCTTGCAATCAAGGATATGACAAAGCAGGTAACTGATTACTGGAAACCGATCAAGGATAAGGCATACGCAGCGCACAAGGAAATATGCGCCCGCGAAACCGAGCTTTTAAAGCCGCTGAAAGACGCCGCCGGGCTAATCGACACGCGGCGCCGGGCATACCTGAACGAGCAGGAACTCATCCGGCAGGAAGCAGAGCGCAAGGCACGCGCCATTGCTGAGGAACAAGCCCGGAAAGAACGCGAAAAACTGGCAGCGCAGGCCGCCAAAGCCGCTGAGAAGGGCAAGGCTGAAAAGGCCTCAGAGCTGGCAGCGCAGGCCGCCGAGGTTGTAGCCGCTCCGGTGTTTGTCGCTCCGGCGATTGATAAGAACGTGCGGAAAGATATAGCCGTATCTGTTACTGATCTGAAAGCACTGTGCGCTGCTATCGGCGCAGGGATTGTGCCGCCGACCGTGGTCGAGGTCAAAGCCGGTGCGCTCAAGTCGTGGGCCAAAGCAATGCAGATTAAAAACGGGCAGGTTCCAGGTATCGTTATCACTGAAACCATTGCGCCGGTCAACCGGGCCGCATAACCAATCGCGCCCCGTCCTGCCCACTGTGGGCGAACTGTATGTTGTGTTGAGGGCGGGGCAAATTTAAACAGAGAGGGCAGTAATCATGGCAACATTTGAAATTGATATAACTATACGGTGTGACGTTTGCGGCAGAACACTTCATGGTGAGTTTGACAGACATGGTGATTTACAGATTGAGCCATGCTCTAAATGTTTAGATAATGCTGAAAACGACGGTATTGAACAGGGGAGGGCCGAATGAACATTATAAACTTTTTCCGCAGCAGGGCAGCGCAGGCGAGGATCATCGAGCAGTACGACTACAACCTAACAGCTATGGTGCAGCGCGGTATGCACGCCGAGAAGATAGCCGCCGAAATGAAGGAACGTGTTGAAGCCCTCGAAGCCGAGAACGCGCACCTCCGCCGGGTGGTTGGCGGTTATCGTTCCGGGGAAACGCGGCGAGGCCGCAGGAGGTAGCATTGCACATATACGACATAGAGCAGGCCATTGTAACCCACTTTTGCCCTCGCAGGAATCTAATCGTTCCAAACGTGTCTTGGGGTTTTGATCTGCAGCACGAAGTAGACCTGTTAGTAGTTACACCGTCTGGAAACGCAACGGAGGTTGAAATAAAAGCATCAATATCTGATATCCGCGCTGATTTGAGAAAACGACACGGCCACGAGTCCGCCAAAATTAGCCGTATTTATTTCGCATATCCGCTGGAACTGCACGAAAAAGCGAAGGGCTTAATACCAGCGCACGCAGGGATAATAACCGTTGATAATTCCCGTGCTATCTCGCAGTGCAAGGTGCAGAGAGTTGCAAAGATTAAAAGTGTTGCTCGGAAAATAACGGAAAATGAGAGGCTGAAGCTTGGACACTTAGCGGCAATGCGGATTTGGAGCCTAAAACGACACATAAAACGCTATCAAACAAAGGCATAAAAAAACTTTAACGCGGCGAGGCCGCAGGAGGCTGTATGAAATACGAAACCATCGTTACTCAGGTGATGGTCTGCGAGGCGGGCAAAGAATTATTCGATGCGACTGCCACAGAAATAAGCCTGCTTGACGAAGCGGCTGGCGGTATGGTATCAATTAAGCAGTCGTGCGATTACAGCGGTGCCGGTGAAGTCAGATTTGACCCCGATGAATGGCCCACAGTCCGGGCGGCGATAAACGACATGGTGCAGCGTTGCGAAAAATACAATAAGAGTTTGGAAGCGTGACTAGTGCTGTTGCGTAGCCTGCGGGAATGGATGAAAGCGCTCATTTAGCGTACAGAGCAGGAGACCGGTCAACCCTGCGCCCCCTAAGTAGCGGCGAAGGCAGCACGGCCCCTCGAAAGAGGGGCTTTTTTAAAAGGATTAATATGCGTGTAATCCGTGTTTTCGCGAGAAAAACAAAAGCATGTCCCGATGACGATCTGGCTTTTTTTGATTTGCAACCGCCGTTTTATGCCGAGGGTGATGTCGTGCATATAAGCGTAACTTTTGACGCTGATATTCCACTGGCAGAGCGCATGTATAAACAATGGCGGCATGTTGCGCCGTGTTCAGTTGGAGGCCCTGCGCTTGGCGATCGTGGCGGTGAGTTCGAGCCGGGACTGTATTTGAAAAGCGGAATCACAATAACGTCAAGGGGATGCCCAAACCGTTGCTGGTTTTGTCGTGCGGCGAAAAATGAGGGCGATATTCGGGAACTTAAAATAAAAGACGGTCATACAATACAGGACAACAATCTGTTGGCGTGTTCTGATCAGCACATCAAAGGTGTATTTGCCATGCTTGCACGACAAAGAACACGTCCGACATTTAGCGGCGGACTGGAAGCGGCGAGGTTGAAACAATGGCACGTTGACGCGCTGGAGAAACTGAAACCACGCCAGATGTTTTTCGCATACGACACGCCCGATGATTTTGAACCGCTTGTGGAAGCGTCTAAAAAATTACTTGCGGCAGGGCTTAACCGAAATTCAATGCGATGTTATGTGCTGATAGGATACCCAAAAGATACAATAGGTATCGCAGAAAAAAGGCTATATGATACGTTGCGCCTTGGGTTTTTCCCACTTGCAATGCTCTACCACGAAAACACAGATAGAACATGGAAGCGAATCCAACGGGAATGGGCAAGGCCAGCTATTATAGCAGGAAATTGTGCCAATTCCTACAGACAATCGATTGTGGGGCATCCTCGCAAGCCTGACGGCCTATCCTGCGGCGATTGCGGTCTGCGGTTCTGCGGCATGAATGGCAATATGCGGAGGGTTCCCGTACAGGTCGGTTCGCCTGCGATCACGTAACTCTGCCCTCTTGCCACCGTTCCAACTCGCCACCTTGCTATAATATCCAGTTACCCTGCAAATCTGTTCAACCTCAAGGCCCCTCTTAATCTCCATATCGAGGTCTTCCTCGGTATGGTCGGCAAGCCAATCGCATGTAAACACCGTCTTTCTGTCCTTGTCAGCACGATACCACGGCAACCGTGAATTTCGGAAGCCCACTGCATCATCTTCAGGGTAATCATATCGGGTAATATAATCGTGCTTTGCGACAAATTCAGTCAGTTCGGACGGGGTCATGTGCGGCCTGCTTTCTATGGATGGTTTAAAAAGTGGAAAAACCCGCAGGATTTACCCACGGGCAACCGCTAAAAATCAGCGGGGAGTCGTCAAAAAAGGCCCCCGGCCCGATGGGGAGAGCCGGGGGAGCCGCCGCCGTGGGCCATAGAAGGTTGTCCCCACGCGGTCACGCGGCATTACGGCGCATATAGCAGCGGCCTCGGTGTCTCTGCCCTGCCGAATTTTTTAACAGCGATATAGGCATACTGCGCCCTGATTTCAGCCATGCCGCACTCAAGGCACATTTCCCGAAACATATTATCAAAGAAGGCTTTGTATTCACGGCTAAGTAATTTCTCTTCAAGTAACTGGTAGCCTGCGTCGTGGAACAGTGAAGGCGGTATGATTGTTTTCGTGTTTATCGCCGGTTTGTTCGCGCCGTTCCACGCATAGTTTGCATTAATCCAGAACCGGCCCGTTTCAGTAATCCCGAACAGGCCTGTTGAAGAAATAACACCATACGGCAGAGTAATGCGGAGCTGATACGATGTTGCTGACCTGAGTTGGAACCTGTATCCTTCTGTGTAGCATATCTGCTGCATCTATTTAGCCCCTGCCTCTGTCTGATTGTCTGCATAGCCAATCCTCGCCTTGGCAATCTCGAAGTATTCAGCGTCACGTTCTATGCCGATAAATCCGAACCCCTCAACAACACACGCCTTGCCCGTTGATCCAGACCCCATGAACGGGTCTAACACTGTGCCATCGGGCGGAGTGACAAGACGCACAAGATAACGCATCAGGGCAACAGGCTTGACGGTGCTATGGGTGTTGGTCGTTGGTTTCCAGTTTGCGGCGTCGCTTATTGCCGACAGCATTGGCGACACAGCATCCCTTACACCACGGGCTAATGCCGCTAGGCTTTCTGGTGTAGTAGTCGCTGGCAACGCGCTTGACCTCGCCGCACTTCCGACAGGGCTTCCACCATTCGCCGTCCCGCAACTCGCACCCGCTATGCAGGCGCTTATGAGTGAGGGCGTCAACAAGCTCAAGATTCTCGATTCGGTTATCCTGCTTATCTCCGTTGCGGTGGTGGATAAAGAATCCGACGGGCACCGGCCCATGATGCTTTCGCCACACTCTCCGATGTGCCATGTCAGTGTTGATCCGAACGTAGCCCTTCGCAGTAATTCCACCAGTACCGTAGTCACGTCTTTGCATAATGCACCTCCTATGGGCACATTATACTTGACGGTACACGTTCTGTCAAGCCCTTCGTTTCTGTCAGACCGAGAACATTTAGCCGAGTAGAAGAACCGGGCCGCGCTGCCGGTGTCGCCCTTGAATCTTTGCATGGCGTCTTTGTCTGTTACATCCTTACCATTGCCAAAGGCTCCACCGTATGTTGCCTTTCCCCCGCCGTGGCTCGTCGTCACCGGAAACAGCCCCACCACCTCGTCTTCGCCCGAGTGGATCAGGTTCGCTGGCCACCTTCCGGGCGGATTGTCGCGCGGCGTCATGCCTGCATAGTCGCCATACGCGGCTGTGTTCGACTTTGCGCTTCCTATTGTGCGCGTCGTCTCCGTCCCCACCCTGCACCCGTCAATGTTCAGCGCTCCCGTGCCGTGGGCAAGGACGTTCTCGGCTACCGTGCCGATAAGCGGGCGGCGGGCAACGGTGATCATTTCCATTGCGGGCTTAAGAGCCGTGCCCCATCCGGCCCACTGCTTCGCGGCATCGGTGGCGGGG
>Ga0194126_10010753_pt1 | contig 11937 bp, 9 predicted proteins | sample TA2KigC150mmetaG_FD_148641 | JGI IMG/M metagenome (GOLD analysis project Ga0194126, IMG submission 148641) | Freshwater microbial communities from Lake Tanganyika, Tanzania - TA2015035 Kigoma Deep Cast 150m | ecosystem: Environmental > Aquatic > Freshwater > Lake | place: Tanzania: Lake...
CGTGGTGGGTGAGAGCGGGTGTGGCAAGTCCATCACCAGCCTCTCGGTTCTGCGCCTGCTACAGCGACCCGGCAAGATCATCGGGGGCCAAATCCTCTACCACTGGCAGAAGCGGAACGGCAACGAGGAAATCATTGACATCACGGCCCTTGATCCCGACGGCGATGAGATGCGCAGCATTCGCGGCGGGCAGATAGCCATGATCTTCCAGGAGCCGATGACCTCGCTGGATCCTGTCTACACGGTCGGCAATCAGATTGTCGAGGGCATCAACTACCATCTCAAGGTCCCGCCGGCTGAGGCCAGGAAGATGGCCGTGGAGATGCTGAGACGCGTCAAGATGCCGGAACCCGAGCGGATCTTCGACAGCTATCCCCATCAACTCTCTGGCGGCATGCGCCAGCGCGCCATGATCGCCATGGCGTTGGCCCTGCGGCCCAGCCTGCTGATCGCCGACGAGCCGACAACCGCGCTGGATGTGACCACCGAGGCGCAGATTCTGGCGCTGTTGCGCGACCTGCAGCGCGAGTTCGGCATGGCGATCATGTACATCACCCACAACCTGGGCGTCGTCGCCGAGATGGTCGAAGAGGCGATCGTCATGTACCTGGGCAAGGTTGTCGAACGCGCGCCGGTGCGGAACCTGTTCTACGATCCCAAGCATCCTTACATGATGGCGCTGCTCCAGTCCATTCCCAAGTTGGGTCGCAAGAGCCGGGCGCGGCTCCAGGCCATTTCAGGGATGGTCCCCAGCCCGTTTGCGGTTCCGCCGGGCTGCCCCTTTCACCCGCGCTGCCCAAAGTTCATGCCCGGCGTCTGCGAGGTGAGCGAGCCGCCTGTTACCGATTTCGGCGGCGAACATGCGGTGTCCTGTTTCCTGTATCAGTAATATCGGATAGTTCAGCATCGGCGTTCGCCGGCAGAGCGGATGCTCGAGATAGGGCCAAGTGATGCCAGACAACCTTTCGCAACCGATTCTTGAAGTGAAGGACCTTAAGAAGCACTATCCTGTCATCAAGGGCTTCAGCCGCCGTCTGGTAGGCTTCACCAAAGCCGTTGATGGGATCAGCTTTGCTGTGCCCGCCGGCCAAACGTTAGGGTTGGTCGGGGAGAGCGGCTGCGGCAAATCTACGGCCGGGCATTGCATCATGCGGGGCATCGAGCCGACCAGCGGCCAGGTCATCTTTTATGATCGCACGCGGGGGCCTGTGGATGTGGTTCAGGCGAGCCCAGACATGCTGCGCCATCTGCGCCTGAACATGCAGATGGTGTTCCAGGATCCCAGCTCGTCGCTGAATCCGCGCATGACGCTCCTGGATATCGTCAGCGAGCCGCTGATCGTCAACAATGTGGCGCGCGGTAAAGAGCTCCAGGATCGGGTCGCCGATCTGTTGCGCGTGGTCGGTTTGTTGCCCGAACACATGCACCGTTTTCCGCACGCGTTCAGCGGCGGCCAGCGGCAGCGCATTGCAGTCGCCCGGTCGTTGGCGCTGCGACCGCAGTTCATCATCGCGGATGAACCGGTATCCGCACTCGATGTCTCGATCCAGGCGCAGACGCTGAATCTGCTCCAGGACCTGCAAGAGCAGTTCGATCTCTCCTATCTGTTCATCTCGCACGACTTGAGCGTGGTAGAGCATGTCAGCGACATCGTCGCCGTGATGTATGTCGGCAAGCTGGTGGAGATGGCTGAAACAGAGACGCTCTACCACAATCCCCTGCACCCTTACACCGAGGCGCTCCTTTCCAGCGTGCCCAACCCGGACCCCGACGCGGTCAAGAATCGGATCGTGCTCGTCGGCGAGGTGCCGAGCTCAAGCAAGCCGCCCAGTGGGTGCTATTTCCATCCTCGTTGCCGGTACGCGAAGCCAGAGTGCAGCCAGGAGGCGCCGGCCCTGCGCGAGGTGGCGCCAGGGCACGTTGTCGCCTGTCATTTCGCCGAGACGCTCGCCCTGCGGGGAGTGACGGCGGTGAGGATCTAGACCGTACAAGGAGTTACCATGCCAATCAAAGTCGCGATCATCGGCGCGGGGAGCGTGACGTTCGCCCGCCGGCTTATCCGGGATATCCTCTCGGTGTCGGAGCTCTCCGATACCGAGCTGGCGCTGATGGACATCAACCAGCAGTATCTCGACCTGGTCACGAACTTGGTGAAGCGCGACATCCGCGCCAACAAGCTGAAGGCCAGGGCCTCCGCCACCCTCAATCGCCGCACAGCCGTCAGAAACGCCGACTACATCATCAACCTGACCCGCATCGGCGGGCTGGAGGCGTTCGCGCTGGACATTGACATCCCCTTGAAGTACGGGGTGGATCAGTGCGTGGGCGATACCCTCTGCGCGGGCGGCATCATGTACGGCCAGCGCAACATCCCGGTGATCCTGGATATGTGCAAGGACATCCGGGAGCTGGCCCAACCCGACGCGCTCTTCCTGAACTACGCCAACCCCAACGCCATGAACACCTGGGCGGCCAACAAGTACGGCGGCGTGAACACCGTCGGCCTGTGTCACGGGGTCCACGGCGGCCACGTGCAGATCGCCAACGTGATCGAGCTGCTGGTCAACAAGGGCAAGCAGGCCGATGATCCGACCTATCAAAAGGTCACATACCGGGACGTGGACATCATCTGCGCGGGCATCAACCACCAGACCTGGTATGTCCAGGCGCTCTATCGCGGGGAGAGCTGGCTGGGCCGGCTGCTGGAAGGTTTCGAGCGACACCCCGTCTATAGCCAGACGGAGAAGGTGCGCATTGACATCCTGCGCCGCTTCGGCTACTACTCCACCGAGTCGAACGGTCATCTGTCCGAGTATGTGCCGTGGTATCGCAAGCGGCCCGAGGAGATCGGGCGTTGGATTGACATGTCGTCGTGGATCAACGGTGAGACGGGCGGCTATCTGCGCGTGTGCACCGAGAACCGCGACTGGTTCGTCACCGAAGCTCCGAAGATGCTGGCGGGTGAACCAGAGGTGTATCGTTACCAGATTCGCTCGAACGAGCACGGAAGCTGGATCATCGAGGCGCTGGAAACCGGCCGCGTCTACCGGGGGCACTTCAATGTGGTCAACAACGGCGCGATCGGCAACCTGCCAGACGATGCGATCGTGGAGGTCCCAGGCTATGTGGATCGCAACGGCATCAGCATCCCGCGCGTGGGCGACCTGCCGTTGGGCTGCGCGGCCGTCTGCCACGCTTCCATCAGCGTGCAGCGCCTGGCCGTGGAAGCGGCCATCCACGGAGATGTCACGCTGTTGAAACAGGCGATGATGATGGACCCGCTCGTCGGCGCGGTGTGCGATCCATATGAGATCAGCCAGATGACCGACGAGATGCTGGTGGCGCAGGCCAGGTGGCTGCCGCAATACGCGGCCGAGATCCCGGCCGCCCAGGCTCGTTTGGCCAGCGAGAAGCCGCTGGGAACTCGCGCCTGGCGCGGCGCGGCGCGCAAAGAGTGAGCCGATTGGCCTGACGCTTCGCTGGCCCATGCTCCCTGCACGAGGAGCATGGGCCATTATCATTCATGGGCCATCCACCAGTTTGGCGACACCGGTCATCGCGCGGTACAATCGGATTCCATATGACCACTCTACTGCTCGCACTGCAATCGGATGCTCTGTCGCCGGCTGATCGGGCGGCTATCGCTGAACTGGCGCCAGAGATGCGGCTGATCGTGACGGACGATCGCTCGGAGATCCAGGCTGTGCTGGATGAGATCGAGATCGTCGCGGGCCGGCTGGCCCCAGAGCTGATCGCCAAGGCCCCCAGGCTGCGCTGGTATCAGCAATGGGGCGCGGGCGCCGACTGGCTCTTGCGACATCCTGAAGCCGGCCAGCGCGACTTCGTGCTCACCAATGCGTCGGGCGTCCACGCCATCCCCATCAGCGAGCACATCCTGGCGTTCCTGCTGGCGTTCGCCCGTCGCCTGCCCGAGGCCATCCACAGCCAGACCCGTCGCGAGTGGCAGCGCGGCGGCCGGCCGGTCTTCGAGCTGGCCGGGAAAACGATCGTCATCGTCGGCCTGGGCGCGATCGGCGCACGCACTGCCGAGATCGCCGCCGGCCTCGGCATGCGCGTGCTGGGCGTGCGCCGTGATCCAACGCTGAAACCGCCCGGCGTCGCCGAGATGTTGGGGCCTGATCGTCTGCACGAGGCGCTGCCGCAGGCCGACTTCGTCGTGCTGACCGTGCCGCTGACCCCGGCTACGGGGCGCATGATCGGGGAGGCGGAGCTGCGCCTGATGAAGCCGTCCGCCTATCTGGTGAACATCGGCCGGGGCTATTGATTCTCTCACAGAAAGCGTGCTGACCCTATGGCAGAAGTGGACAAACGCGCCGTCCTCATCGTGGCTACGGTGGGGGCCTTTTTGACGGCCTTCATGGGCTCTTCGACCAACATCGCGCTGCCGACCATCGGCCGCGAGTTCGCGATGGATGCGGTGCTCCTCAGTTGGGTCGCGATGGCGTACACACTGGCCACGGCCATGTTCCTCCTCCCCTTCGGCCGGCTGGCCGACATCTACGGCCGCAAGCGCATCTTCACGATCGGCGTCAGCGGCTACATCTGTGCGTCGCTGCTGGTTGGGTCGTCGGTCTCGAGCGCCATGCTGATCGCGTCCCGCATGTTGCAGGGCGCCTGCGCCGCCATGATGTTCGGCACCAGCACGGCCATCTTGACCTCGGCCTATCCGCCAGGTGAACGCGGCCGGGTGCTGGGGATCAACGTGGCGGCCGTCTACACCGGGCTGTCGGTCGGCCCGTTCCTGGGCGGCATGTTGACGCAATACCTGGGTTGGCGCAGCATCTTCATGATCGGCGCGGGGCTGGGCCTGGTCGTCATCGGCATCGTCGTCACGCGGATGAAGGGGGAATGGGCCGAGGCCAGGGGCGAGCGTTTCGACCTGCCTGGCGCCGTCATCTACGGCATAGCGATCGTGGCGTTCATCTATGGACTCTCCTTGCTCCCGCAGGCGCGCGGAGCTGGCCTGGTCTTCGCCGGGATGATCCTGGCCGCAGGCTTCGTGCGGTGGGAGAGCGGCCTCCGACAGCCGCTGCTCCACATGGATCTCTTCCGGCGCAACCGCGTCTTTGCGCTTTCTAACCTGGCTGCGCTCATCAACTACAGCGCGACCGCCGCGGTCGGCTTCTTGTTGAGCCTCTACCTCCAATACATCAAGGGGCTGAGCCCCCAGCAGGCAGGGCTGGTGTTGATCGCGCAGCCGATCGTGCAGGCCGCTTTTTCGCCGCTCACCGGCCGGCTTTCCGACAAGCTGGAATCGCGGCTGGTGGCCTCGGCCGGCATGGCGCTGACGACGATCGGCCTCACGCTGCTGATCTTCCTGGGGAATGGCACGCCGTATTGGTATATCGTCCTCAGCCTGATCTCTCTGGGGTTCGGTTTTGCGCTCTTCTCATCGCCCAATACCAATGCCGTGATGGGTGCGGTGGAGCGGCGGTGGTATGGCGTGGCCTCAGCGACCGTGGGAACCATGCGCACCATCGGCATGATGCTCAGCCTGGGCATCGCCACCCTGATCTTTGCGCTGCAGATCGGCCGGGTGCAGATCACGCCCGAGTATCACGGCCCCTTCCTGGCCAGCGTGCGCATCGCATTCAGCATCTTCGCGGCCGCTTGTTTCGGCGGGATCTTCGCATCGCTGGCGCGGGGCAAGATGCACTCGCCCTGAGCGACGCACCTCTTCGCATTTCGGAAAGGACTACGACGAGTTCTCTATGCCAGGCATCATACTCGCAAACTCGGCCGCCGGCGTGGGCATGCGCGCCGCGGTCGAGGCATTGCAGAGCGGACGCCATGCGCTCGATGTGGTCGAAACCGGCATCCGGCCGGTCGAGCTCGACCCGACCGTGCGCAGCGTGGGCGTGGGCGGCTGGCCGAACCTGCTCGGCCAGGTGGAGTTGGACGGCAGCATCATGGATGGCCGCACCCTCCGCACAGGAGCGGTGGGCGCATTGCAGGGCTACCTGCACCCGATTTCGGTGGCGCGACAGGTGATGGAGCGCCTGCCGCACGTCTTCCTGGTGGGCGAGGGCGCGGCGCGTTTCGCCGCCGAGATCGGCGCCGAGGCTGGCCCCACCCTCACGGCCGAGGCGCAACAGGAGTGGAAGGCGTGGCTGGCGAAGCACGTGCCCGATGAGGCCCGCGCGCACTGGCCGCACGAGGGTTTGATCGAATGGGCGCGTCTGACCGCCGACCCGGAGACCGCGGGCGGCACGACCACCTGGCTGGTCAAGGATGCGGCCGGCGAGCTCGCGGCGGGCGTCAGCACGTGCGGATGGGCCTTCAAGTATCCAGGCCGCCTGGGCGATTCGCCGGTGATCGGCGCAGGCAGCTACGCGGACGTGCGCTATGGCGCGGCTGCGTGCACCGGCATGGGTGAATTGACTATCCGAGCGGGCACGGCGCGGGCGGTCGTGCTCTACATGAAGATGGGCATGAGCGTCGAAGAGGCGTGCCGTGAGGCGGTGGGCGATCTGCGCGCGCTGACCCGGCTCTGGCGCGGGGGCGTCACCCTGCATGCCATAGACGCCCAGGGCCGGCCACACGTCGTCTCCATCGGCCGCGGGCACACGGTGAAGTACTGGATTTGGACCGCGGGGATGGTCGCGCCAGAAGAGCGCGCCGCGGCGATCGAGCTCTGGTAGGGGCCGGCGGCCGGCCATATCGCCTTGGGGAGGAGAAAACCATGTACGGCAAAGGTTATACCGATCGCTACCTGACCGAAGATGATGTCCGCGAGCTGATCGCGCAGGCGTTTGCGACTCACCCGGTGGACGGCAAGCGCGTCCTGATCTTGATCCCCGACACCACGCGCACCGCGCCGGTCGGGCTCTTTTTTCGCCTCTTCCACGAGGCGCTTTCAGGCCGGGTGGCCGCGCTGGACTATCTGATCGCGCTCGGCACGCACATGGGGTTGGACGACGAGGGGCTGACCCGGCTGCTCGGCGTGACAGCCGCGGAGCGCGCGGGCCGCTACGCTGATGTGCGCATCTTCAACCACGCATGGGACGATCCGGCCGCGTTGACTCGCCTGGGCGAGATCCCGGCCGATGAGATCGCGGGCCTGACGGGCGGGCTGATGCGCCAGGCAGTGCCTGTGACCATCAACCGCATGGTGCTTGACTACGATCTGCTCATCGTCTGCGGGCCGACCTTCCCGCACGAGGTGGTGGGCTTTTCGGGCGGCGACAAGTATTTTTTCCCCGGCATCAGCGGCGCGGATGTCATCAACTTCACCCATTGGCTGGGCGCGGTCATCACCAACTACAAGATCATCGGTACCAAAGATACGCCGGTGCGCGCGGTGATCAACCGCGCGGCCGCCATGATCGAGCGACCCAAGCTCTGTTTCGCCATGGTAGTCGCGCCGCCGGCAGGAACACAGAAGTCAGCGCCAGCGGCTGCCAGCCCCGACTATTCTCTTCCGGCGCTTTCGGGCCTCTACGTCGGCGCGGCCGAAGAGGCCTGGTCGGCCGCGGCCGATCTCTCGTCGCAGTTGCACATCGTCTGGGTCGAGAAGCCGTTCCAACGGGTGCTCTCGGTCATGCCGCGTCTGTATGACGACATCTGGACCGCTGGCAAGGGGATGTACAAGATGGAGCCGGTGATCGCCGAAGGGGGCGAAGTGGTCATCTACGCGCCGCACATCACCGAGGTGTCCTATACGCACGGCCATTTGCTTGATCGCATCGGCTACCACTGCCGCGACTACTTCCTGAAGCAATGGGACAAGTTCCAGGATATTCCGGGCGGCGTGCTCGCCCACTCGACGCATGTGCGCGGGCGGGGCGACTACGATCCCATCACCGGCGTGGAGCGGCTCCGCATTCGGGTGACGCTGGCGACCGGGGTCCCGCGTGAGCGGTGCGAGCGCCTCAATCTCGGCTACCTGGATCCGGCCACGGTCGTCCCGGCCGAGTGGGCCGGTCGCGAGGATGAAGGTGTTTTGCTGGTGCCGAAGGCAGGCGAGATGCTGTACCGGGTGAAAGGAGAGGTCCCATGACTCCCAATTCGGGTCCGTCGCCGCTGGCCAAGGCCGTTGTGCCGGTGGGAGGGTTGGGCACACGTTTGCTGCCTGCCACGAAATCCATGCCCAAGGAGATGCTGCCGGTCGGCCGCAAGCCGGTCGTGCAGTACGTGGCCGAAGAACTCCAGGCGGCCGGCGTCTCACAGATACTGCTGATCACAGGCCGGCGCAAGCAGGCCATCGAAGATCATTTCGACGCCGATCCTGAGTTGACGTCCGCGCTGCAGCGGGCAGGCAACGAGCGCCTGCTGGCGGATTTGGCCTATACCAACGGCAGTTCGCGCTTTTTCTACACGCGGCAGGCCGAGCCGCGCGGGTTGGGCGACGCCGTGCTCTACGCCGCGGAATTCGCCGGGAGCGATCCGTGCGTCGTCTGCCTGGGCGATTCGATCATCTACGGCGAACGTCAGGGCGCGACTCTGCGTGCCTTGATTGCGGGCCACATCGCCAGCGCCGCGTGCGCCACGATCCTGGTCGAAGATGTGGCGGCCGAGGACGTGTATCGTTACGGCATCGTCGCGGCGGCCGGCCCGGCCGATCCGCCGGCGGGCGAGCCGTTCCGGCTGCGCGACATCATCGAGAAGCCGCGCGTGGGCGCAGCGCCCAGCCGGCTGGCCGTGGCCGCGCGCTATGTATTCAACCCGGACATCTTCGATGCCTTGCGCCAGACCGCCATGGACAGCCGGGGCGAGTTACAGCTCACCGATGCGATCCGCCTGCTGATCCAGTGGGGCCGGCCGGTGTACGGCTGGCGGCTGCGGCCCGGCGAGCAGCGTTACGACATCGGCAACTTCGAGAGCTACTTCCGGGCGTTCGTGGATTTTGCGCTGGCCGACGAGCGCTACGGCTACACTCTGCGCAAGTACCTGAAGGCTCGCGGATATGACATCTGACCGCCAGCCTGGGGCAGGGGCACGCAGGGTGCGCTGCTCGGCGCCGGGTCGGGCGGGGATCGTCGGCAACCCGACCGACATGTATGGCGGCGCAGTGATATCGTGCTCGGTGCCGATGCGCGCCTGGGTCGAGATCATCCCTGCTGAGCGATTGTCGCTGGAGTCTGGCGGCGAGCGAGCGGTCATACGCGGGCTGGACGACCTGCGGCCGCGCAACGACCGCTTCGATCTGGCCCGCGCGGTCTTCCGCTACTTCAGGCTGCCCGATATGGTCAGCCACATCACCTTCGGCAGCGATATCCCCATGCAGAGCGGGCTGGCCGGCTCGACCGCGCTGCTGGTCGCGATGACGCGTGCTGTTCTGGCCTGGTTGGGTCGCCACCCGCATCGCTACCAGGTGGCCGAGACCGCGCGCTTCATCGAGCTGAACTATCTGGAGGTCGTCTGCGGCTACCAGGACGCGTATATGACCACCTTCGGCGGGCTGAACTACCTGGACTTCCGCGGCAAGCAGTTCTACCGCTCGCTGGAGGCTGAGCTCTTCGGCACGGTGGAGCCGTTGGCCGAGGTCGCGCCCGCGCTGCCTTTCGTCCTGGCCTACACCGGCATCCGCCATCATTCCGGCGAGGTGCACAAGCCGCTGCGTGACCGTTGGCTGGAGGGCGAGGCGGAGGTGGTGAATGCCTACCGGCGCATCACCGAGCTGGCGGCCCTGGGCAAGCGCGCACTGCTGACCGCCAACTGGCCGGATTTGGCCGCGGCCATGAACGAGAACCACGCGATCCAACGCGATTTGGGCGGTTCAGGCGAGCACAACGAGATCCTGATTCGGGCTGCGCTGCGGGCCGGCGCGCCCGCGGCCAAGCTGGCCGGCGCAGGGGGCGGCGGCACCATCATCGCGCTCTGGCCCTTCGCCGACCGCGCGCCGTTGGAGGCCGCGCTGCGCGCCGCGGGCGCGAGCGAGCTGTATGAAATCCAGCCCGCGCCGGGGGTGACGGTGGAGGAAGATTGACAGAGGAAGCGCAAGGCAAACCTGCCGCTTCTGGAAGGGAGGTGAACGACATGGCGCACGATGCGATCCTCTGGGAGCGTCTCGGCCCTGCTGACGCGCGCGTGCGCTGCAACTTGTGCTCGCACCGCTGCGTGATCCTGCCGGGCAAACAGGGCGCGTGCTGTGTGCGCGAGAATCGCGACGGATCGCTCGTCACGCTGGTCTACGGCCGGGCCATCTCGCAGCACATTGACCCCATCGAGAAGAAGCCGCTGTTCCATTTCCAGCCCGGCAGCCGCTCCTACTCGGTCGCGACGGTCGGCTGTAATTTCCGCTGCACCTTCTGCCAGAACTGGGAGATCTCCCAGATGCCGCGCGAGCGGCACGAGATCACGGGCAGCCGCGCTGCGCCCGCGCAGATCGCCCAAGCCGCCCGCCGCGCGGGCTGCGCCTCCATTTCGTACACCTACACCGAACCGACCATCTTCGCGGAGTATGCGCTGGATACTGCACGCGAGGCGCAGGAGTTGGGGCTCAAGAACGTCTTCGTGAGCAACGGCTATATGACCCCGGAGCTGATCGCGCTGATGACCGGGCTGATTGACGCCATCAACGTGGACCTGAAGGCAGGCCGCGGGGAGTTCTACCGCCGGCTTTCGGGCGCAGGGCTGGAGCCGGTGTTGGCGAATCTCAAGCTCTTGCAGCGAGCGGGCGTCTGGCTCGAAGTGACCACGCTGGTGATCCCGGGCTTGAACGATAGCGATGAGGAGCTGCGCTGGGCCGCGGCCTGGCTGTTCCAGGAACTCGGCCCCGATGTCCCCTGGCACATCAGCCGGTTCTATCCCCAGTATAAGCTGACCGATGTCTCGCCGACGCCCGAGGCCACCCTGGAGCGCGCCTGGCAGATCGGACGCGATAGCGGTTTGCGCTACGTCTACATCGGCAATCTGACTGGCCATCGCGCCGAAAGCACCTTCTGCCCGCAGTGCGCCGCGTTGGTCATCGAGCGATTTGGTTACCAAGTGCGCGTGCGGGGGATGCGCGCTGCTGCGTGTACCCGGTGTGGGGCGCCGATCGCCGGGGTCGAGATGCCGTGAGGACCGAGACCCTAAAGGTCTCCAAGACCTTTAGGGTCTCGGCATCGAAACCGGGTTTCTCGTTGACCGATCATGAGCAAGTTGCCGGCCGATAGCCGTGACGTGGGCTCCACAGCCCGCATTCCCTCTGTCCCCTCATCTGTCTGGCTGGCGCGCCTGGCCTGGTTCTGCGCGATCCTGATCGTTGTAGCAGCCGGACTCGCCGCGTTCACACGGGCGCGCAAAGCCAGCGTGCCCGTGACGGTCAGCGTGGATGGCTATGCCGAGACCGTGTATAGCTCGCGGCCCGATGTCGCACGGCTGCTGACCGACCTGGGCTTGCGCCTGCGGCCCGAGGATCGCGTGGAGCCGGCGCTGACGACGCCGCTGACCCCTTTGCTGACGGTGACGATTCAGCGCGCTCGACCAGCCATTGTGCTCGCCGACGGCGTGCAGCACGAGCTGTTGAGTCATGCGACGACCGTCGCCGCACTGCTGGCCGAGGCAGGGGTGCGCCTGGCGGCCAAAGACGAAGTGTGGCGCGACGGCCAAGAGGTGGAGCCTGGGACGCCGTTGCCTGTGGCGCAACCCGGCGCTCGTCCGCATGTCGCTGCCGGCCGGGCAGGCTGGGTCGGCCATGAGACCCCAGCCGAACGCCTCAGCGTGCATCGGGCTGTGCCGATCACCGTGGACGATGGCGGCGTGCCTTATCCGATCTTCACCACCGCCGCAACCATCGGCGAGGCTCTGCTGCGCGAGCAGGTGATCCTCTATCTTGGCGACCGCATTCAGCCGAGCCTGGGAAGCGCGGTTTCTGCGGGCCTGCGCGTCCAGATCGAGCGCTCTCACCCTGTGCTGATCACCACTGATCGGCGCACCATCCAAACGCGCACGCGCGGCAAGACTGTCGGCGACACGTTGGTGGAACTGGGG
>Ga0194126_10010755_pt1 | contig 11937 bp, 11 predicted proteins | sample TA2KigC150mmetaG_FD_148641 | JGI IMG/M metagenome (GOLD analysis project Ga0194126, IMG submission 148641) | Freshwater microbial communities from Lake Tanganyika, Tanzania - TA2015035 Kigoma Deep Cast 150m | ecosystem: Environmental > Aquatic > Freshwater > Lake | place: Tanzania: Lake...
CATGCGCTCGACCAATTCCTCGTCGGTCGGGTTCTGCTCGGCCGGAACGCGGACCAGGACATGGAAGTGATTGGACATGATGCAGTAGGTGATGACCTCGAGGCCGCAGAAGGTGGCAAGGCGCCGGAGGAGCCGGACCAAGGTTTCCTTGCCGAGGTCATCAAGGAGGCGTTGGGCGCCGACGATGCGCGAGACGCAGTGATAGACAGCGGCTCGACCTTTGACCTTGATGCGGGCGTTTTTCATAACTGTTGGCGGTGAGATGGTCGGTGAAGAGAAAAGGGTTGTCAATAACTATTTATCTGTCCAATTGAGTGGGTGTGTGACGTCTCCTCCCTTCGCCACCCGCTCCCTCGTCGGTACCTGGCTCTCACTCACCGAAACGGCGATTCCCCATCGGTTCCTACCCTGCCGACCCCTGTCCGCACAGGAACAACCGGCCCCCCTAACATTAACAGGGCCGATTGCGCTCCCAAGGAGGCCGGCGGCGCGCCGCGTGCGTTTCCCGCGTGACCCGGCGCGCCAGCCATGTCACGCTCGGCCCGTGACGACCGCCGAAGCTAAGACTTTGCTCCAGCGATTCCGCACCGGCCAAGTGCGCGAGGCGACCGTGCTGCGCGCATTTCAGGCGGCACCCTTGGCGGAGTTGGGCTTTGCGCAGGTGGACGTGCATCGTGGCCTGCGGCAGGGTTTTCCCGAGGTGATCTTTGGCGCCGGCAAGACTCCGACGCAAGTCGTCGAGATCGCGCGGCAGATTTGGCAGCGGGAACGGCGGGTGCTAGTCACGCGGGTCGGTGCCGAGCACGCACGGGCGTTGCGCCGCCGGTTTCCCCGCGCGGTTCACCACGAAGCGGCCCGGTGTGTGACCATCCAGGCACGCCCCTTGCCCAAGCGGCCCGGTACGATCGCCGTGCTGTGCGCCGGGACGAGCGACCTGCCCGTGGCCGAGGAAGCGGCCGTTACCGCCGACGCCATGGGGAATCGAGTCGAACGGCTCTACGACGTAGGCGTAGCGGGGCTGCATCGGCTGCTAGGCAAACTCGAGTCCGTCCAACGCGCCGCGGTCATTGTGGCGGTTGCCGGCATGGAAGGCGCGTTACCGAGCGTGGTGGCTGGGCTGGTTTCGCGTCCGGTCATCGCCGTGCCCACGAGCGTCGGATACGGCGCCAGCTTCGGCGGGTTGGCAGCGCTATGCGCAATGCTGAACAGTTGCGCGAGCGGCGTGACCGTGGTGAATATCGACAACGGCTTTGGGGCCGGGTACGCCGCCAGCCAAATCAACGCGCTGGCAGGGGAAGCAACGTGAAAACGCTCTACTTAGACCTGATCAGCGGGATCAGCGGCGACATGTTTTTGGGTGCGCTGCTGGATTTGGGCGTCGACTTTGGGGCGCTCGAGCGGGACGTGGCGGCGCTGGGTCTGAGCGGATACCACCTCCACGCCGGGCGCGCGGCGCGGCGCGGGATCAGCGGCACGAAGTTCGAGGTGCATCTAGAGGCGAACCACAAAGCGGCGCCTGACCATGCGCCTGACCTGCACCATCACCATCCTCATGCCCATTCCCATTCTCATCCTCAGCCACACGCGCACTCGGCGGAGGGGGATGGGGGACACGCCGCGCGCGGCGCGAGTCGTGACTACGGGCAAATCCGCAGGCTTATTGGGGGCAGCCAACTGGCCGCCCCAATCCGGGACCGGGCCCTACGCATTTTCCATCGGCTCGCGGTCGCCGAAGGCAAAGTGCATAATGTCCCACCCGAGCGGGTGCATTTTCACGAGGTCGGCGCGGTGGATTCGATTGTGGACGTGGTGGGGGCGTGTTTGGCGCTGGAGGGTCTCGGCCCGGTGCGGGTGTTGGCGTCGGCGGTGGTCGAAGGCCGAGGCTGGGTAGACTGTGCGCATGGCCGGTTCCCCGTGCCCGCGCCTGCCACGCTCGAGATCCTCGGGGCCCGGGGCATCAGCGTGTCGCAATGCGACGAGCCTCAGGAGTTGGTCACACCGACTGGGGCCGCGTTGTTGGCGGAACTGGTCGAGGGCTTCGGCCCGATGCAGGATTTGCTGCCCGAGCGGATCGGGTACGGGTTAGGCACACGCGACCACCCCTCGCGGCCGAACGTCCTTCGGGCGATCCTGGGCGAAACGGTCCGTGCCGACCCAGCCGAGGCGGCGCACGACTGGGAAACGGACACGATTGCCGTGCTAGAAACCAACTTGGACGATTTCAGCCCAGCCGGCCTGGGCCACTTCCTCGAGCAGGCGTTGGCCGCCGGCGCGCTCGACGTTTTCCACACGCCCGTCCAGATGAAGAAGAACCGGCCCGGGACACTCCTGACCGTTTTGTGCGCCAGGACCGAGGCGGATCGGTTTGCGGAGCTGATTCTGCGCGAGACGACCGCGTTTGGGGTACGGCGGACGGAAGCGGTACGGCGCAAGTTGCGGCGCCAGTTCCGACACGTGAACACGCCCTTTGGCGCCGTGACCTTGAAGCTCGGTTGCCTGGACGGACGCACGATCCAGGCTGCCCCCGAGTACGAGTCCTGCCGGCAAGTGGCCGCCGCCCGAGGCGTGTCGCTGCGGCAGGTTTACGATGCGGCGCGCCAAAGTGCCGCTTCCGAAGGAATACTATGATGGACGCCGAACTGCTCCAGATCATGTGTTGTCCGGAGACCCACCAGAAGCTGGCGGTGGCAGACACCGCGCTCCTCGACCAGCTTAACCAGCGGATTGCCCAGGGTCAGGTGCGCAACCGGCAAGGGGAACCGGTGCGGGAAAAACTCGACGGCGCGCTGGTGCGCGCGGATGGGAAGTATCTCTACCCGGTCCGCCAAGACATTCCCATCATGTTGATCGATGAGGCGATCCCACTGCTCGAGACGGCACCATGAACTCGACCGAAGCCCAAGCCCACGCCGCACCGGCCGGTCCACCGCCGGCCCTACCCACCTTACGTCTGCGGAAGATCCTGGTCCCAGTCGACTTCTCCGCGCCGGCGCGTAAAGCGCTCGCCTACGCCCTGGCCTTTGCGAGGCAGTTCCAAGCCAGTCTGGTGGTGGTGCACGTGGTCGAGTTGCCCTATGTGGGTTCGGGCCTTGGGGAAATCGAGACCCCGCCCCTCGAGGCCGAGTTGCGGAAGAACGCCGCGCAACAACTCGCGCGCCTGGTCCACGAGCAGGTCGCCGACCGGGTGCTACAGACCACGCTGCTGCGGGTCGGCCAGCCCTGGCATGAACTGAGCGAAGCGGCACGGGAATTGGATGTCGATTTGATCATCATGGGCACGCACGGCTACACCGGCCTGAAGCATGTCCTCATGGGCAGCACCGCCGAACGCGTCGTGCGCCACGCCCCGTGCCCCGTGCTGGTTGTCCGCGAGTGCGAGCACGAGTTCGTCCAAGTCCCTGCTCCGCCTACGGCCCAACCGAAGCCTCCCGCTGAGGCTGCGGGATAGACGAAGGTTTACACGGCGGGCAAACGGTGGCTTCACGCGTACCCGTGCGCGCAGAACCAGGCGACGGCGTCGGCGAAGGCCTGGCGCGGCGGCGTTTGGGGCAAGCCCAACTCACGGATGGCCTTGGCGGGGTTGAAGAACATTTTGTACCGGGCCATGCGCACCCCGGCGAGCGGTGCCCGGGGCGGTGTCCTCGTCAGACGCGCCCATCCTTCGTTCACGCAGGCCGCCGCCAGGGCCAAGCTGTACGGGATCCGCACCCTGGGTGCGGGCAGGCCGGTGATCTCGGCGAGCACCGCGAAGGCTTCGGCCAAGGTCCAGTTGCCCTGGGCGTGGCCGAGGATGTAACGCTCTCCCACCCGGCCGCGTTCGGCGGCCAGACAGTGCCCAACCGCCACGTCCCGGACGTGCACCCAATTCAGCCCCGTATCCAAGTAGGCCGGCAAGGCCCGGCGCAGGTAATCGACGACGATCTGGCCGGTGGGCGTGGGTTTCACATCGCGCGGGCCCACCGGGGCGCTGGGATTGACGATGACGACCGGATGCCCTTGGGCCGCAAACTCGCGAGCGACCTCTTCTGCGCGCCACTTGGACAGCTTGTAGTGGTTGGTCATCTGGTGGGCAGGCGCCTCACAGGTCTCATCGGCTGGCCGGACGGCGCCCGCCCGTTCGGTGGCGCGACCCAGGCAACCGACCGTGCTGGTGTAGACGATGCGCGCGCACCCGGCGTCGGCGGCGGCCCGTAGGACTTGCCGGGTGCCCTCGACATTGACCGAGTACATCTCCCGGTAGTCGCGCAGCCAGAGCCGGTAGCAGGCCGCGACGTGAAAACACCAATCGCAGCCGCGCATGGCGGCCGCCAGGCCAGGCCGATCCAGCAGGTCGCCGGCCACCCACTCACAGTCCACACCGGCCAAGTCCCGGAGGTCGGCACCCGGGCGCCGCAAGGCCTTGACGCGGTGGCCCCGCGCGCGCAACTCCTGCACCAGATGAGCGCCGACGAAGCCCGACGCGCCGGTCACAAAGCAATTCACGGCCGTCGTTATCGCGCCGGACAGCCCGGCAGTTCAACCCCTTTCTGGCATGCCTTTGCGAGGCGCGGGTCGTCAGCTCCGCTGGGTGGACGTGACCGTTTGCGCTCCACCTCGCTGAGGATTTGCGGACGTCGGTTTTGACCGTCGTTTGCCTTGCGTCCAGCCGGTGAATGGGTGTCAACTGGGCTGCTCCGCGGTCCCTCCGCGCACGGGGTTGGGGCGGCCGCGGCGGGTTGTCGGATCGAGCGCCGCAGGTGGGCTGCTGGTGGGGCGGATCGTTGGTAAGACAGAGCTATGGAAACGTATTTTGGGAATTTTGCGCCGGCCCAAAGCCGGCTGGCGCGGGAGCGGGTGCTGGCCGACTTCCGTTCGTTGGCGCGCGACTCGGAGGACTTGCTCAAGGCCACGGCTGGCGACGTGAGTGAAGCGACCAAGGAAATCCGGACACGGCTCGCGGAAGCACTGGCGCGCGCGAACCGGACGTACAACGACTTACAGGAGCAGACGCTGGCCGCTGCCAAGACCGCGGCGGCGAAGGCCGACACTGCCATTCGCAGTCACCCCCGCGGCAGTCTGGGGTTGGCCTTCGGGTTAGGGCTGGTTTTCGGCGCCTTGGTCGCCCGGGGTGGACGTGTGCCACCGCGCCTGGTGAACCACCGGGCGGATGGTGCGCACGCGGCATGAAACTGGTCCTCTTTGCCCATACGCCGCCGCCGCACCACGGGCAGAGCTGGATGGTGCAGCTCATGATCGAGGGGTTCGGCGGCGACCGGCGAGCGGCGCCTCCCCCGACCTCTGTCCGTCCGCACGCGCCAGACGATCCGGACATCCGGATTTACCACGTCAACGCTCGGCTTTCCGCGGCGTTGGAGGATGTGGGGCGCATGCGCTGGGGTAAGGTGTGGCCACTGGTCGGGTACTGCGCCCAAGCGCTTTGGCTCCGTTCCCGGCATCGCGTCCCCGTGCTGTACTACGTGCCCTCCCCCCCGAAACGCTCCGCGCTGTATCGCGACTGGCTGGTCATGCTGCTCTGTCGGTGGTGGTTTCGTCGCGTCATCCTTCATTGGCACGCCGTCGGTTTGGGAGAGTGGCTCGAACGCCAAGCCCACCCTTGGGAACGCAAACTCACGCATCTCCTCCTCGACCGCGCGCATCTGGCGGTGGTGCTCGCCCGCGCGAACGAAGGCGACGCCCGCAGATTCCGCCCGCGCCGCGTCGCCATCGTGGCCAATGGCATCCCCGACCCATGCCCGCAGTATGACACGCGCCTGCGCGAGTTGCGCCGAAGGCGCGCGGCCGACCGGGCCACAGCCCTCCGGGGCGAACCGGGCCTACCGAATCGCCCCCCGGCCTCGGCCGAGGAACCACAGGTGGCGCGAGTCCTATTCTTGGCGCATTGCACGCGCGACAAGGGCCTCTTCGACACGCTGGTCGGGGTACGCCTGGCGCAGGCAGACCTGTGCCGACGGGGGGTCGCCGTGCGTCTCGATCTGACTGTGGCCGGCACATTCCTGTCCGCCGAGGAGCAGGCCGCATTCGAGGATCAGGCGGCACAGCCGGAAACGGCGGCCTGGCTGCACTACCGCGGCTTCGTGAGCGGGACGAGTAAGACGGACCTGTTCGAGCAGGCGGATTTGTTTTGTTTCCCCACCTATTTCGCCAACGAAGGGCAGCCGGTGAACCTCATCGAGGCGATGGCCTTCGGGCTCCCCGTCGTGGCCTCCCGATGGCGGTCGATCCCGGAGTTCTTGCCGGCGGATTACCCGGGCCTGGTCGAGCCGCGTCAACCGGCGGCGGTTGCGGCGGCCTTGCTGGCGTTGCTTGCGCACGATGGCGCCAGCTTCCGCGAGCTGTTCCTCGAACGCTTCACACTCGACCGCCATCTCGCCTCGCTAGCGGCGGCGCTGCGCCAGGCCGACCCGGGCTCGCCCATCCCCTAGCGGGCCGCGGGCCAGCCGCGTTCCCTCGGGAAACGCGAAATCAGTTGTCACGGCCACCGCTCGGCTGGCAGCATTTGTCGGTCCGGTGGCGCCGCGTGCGCCCGGGCTGTGCGCATCATGGACGATTTCTACCGCCGCACGCTGCAACGACTCTTGGAGCGCGGGTTCTTGCGCCGGGACCAGCGCCTGCTGGTGGCCTGCGGCGGCCAACCCGATCGGGAGGTGCTGCACGACCTCGGCTTCAGTCAGGTCACAATCTCGAATCTCGACGCCCGGATGCGCGGGGATGAGTTCGCCCCGTACCCGTGGAGTTTCCAAGACGCCGAGAACTTACAGTTCCCGGACGAGAGCTTCGACATCGTCGTGGTCCACAACGGGCTGCACCATTGCTACTCGCCGCATCGAGCCCTGCTCGAGCTCTATCGGGTCGCGCGGCGCGGTGTCGTGGTCTTCGAGCCGCGCGACACCTTTCTGGTCCGACTCGGCGTGCGTCTGCAGTTTGGCCAGGAGTACGAAGTGGCCGCGGTGGCCGGAAACGACCTCCGGTTTGGCGGGGTGCGGAACACCGCCATCCCGAACTACGTCTACCGCTGGACTGAACGGGAGATCGTCAAGACGCTCAGCACCTTCGCCCCGGTCGGCCGTCCGCGCCTTGAGTACTTCTACGCCCTCCGCGTCCCGGAGGAGCGGTTGGCGGCTTTCAAGAACCGTTGGGTGGTGGGCAGCGTGCGGGCCCTGCTGCCCGTGCTGCGCCTGTTCACCGCCCTCTTTCCCCGCCAGTGCAACTGCTTCGCCTTCGCCATCGAGAAGCCCCAATGGCCGCGCGACCTGCACCCTTGGCTGGCCCTGCGCGACGGTCAACCGGTCCTGCGCGAGGACTGGGTCCGAGCCCGCTACCGTGAGTTTGGGCGGACCATTCGATCCTGAGTCACCGAGTCGCTGACTCCGACTCAGACGACCAGCCCGTGGTACGTCGCGCAGAGGACTGCGCGCCCTACCCACAACCACCATGCGGTAGGGCGAGGCTCCTGCCGAACCGCATCTCCGGCCGACGGAATCGTCCGCCTCGAGGTTCACCCCACGGCGACCGTCATCGTTCGGCGCGCCCAGCGGTCGCGCCCTACCCACAACCACCATGCGGTAGGGCGAGGCTCCTGCCGAACCGCATCTCCGGCCGACGGAATCGTCCGCCTCGAGGTTCACCCCACGGCGACCGTCATCGTTCGGCGCGCCCAGCGGTCGCGCCCTACCCACAACCACCATGCGGTAGGGCGAGGCTCCTGCCGAACCGCATCTCCGGCCGACGGAACCGTCCGCCTCGAGGTTCACCCCACGGCGACCGTCATCGTTCGGCGCGCCCAGCGGTCGCACCCTACCCACAACCACCATGCGGTAGGGCGGGCTTCTCAGCACCCAGCGGACCAGGGCTCAGCGCCCAGACAGGTACCACTCGGCGTATTGGGCTGCAACGGCCGCCGAGCTGCGGCGACTGACGCTGGCCCGAATCTCGGCTGGGGCCGCAAAAGGCGGCTCAGCGGCGAGGACGCGCTCGAGTTGGGTGCGAAGGCTGGCGGCACTCTCGGGCTCGAAGAGCAGACCCGTTCGGCCCGCCTCGACGATGTCCACGTTACCGCCACTGGCCGAGACCAGGCCGGGGATACCCAGCGCGAGGGCCTCGATGAGCGCCACCGAGCAAGGTTCCTGCGTCGAGGGCAACACGAACAAGTCGGCCCCTCGCAGGACGGCTGGCGCATCCAGCGACAGGCCGTGGAAGTGGCAAGTCCCTTCCAGGCCGTGGCGCGCCACCAGAGCGCGCAGTTCGCGGTCGTAGGCTGCGCAGTCGGCGTCGGCTGGCACCGGGCCCCAATGATGAAACTCGCAGCGTGCGCGCCGGCCGGCATCGAGTTGCCCAAGGGCTTCGAGGAGCAAGTGCCAATTCTTCCAACGCACGATGTTGCCCAGACCAACGCAACGCAACGGGCGGCCGTCGGTTCGGGGGCTGCGCTCGACCAGTGGCTCGGCAAACAGCCGGTCGGAGCAGCATTCCGAAATCACGCGCACCCCCGCGGCACCCCAAGGCAAGCCGTAATGGCGCGCCATGTTCGGCGTCAGCACGGAGGTCCGCACCCGCGGCTGGCGAGCGGCCCAGCGGTACAGGCTGCGGCGGCGCGCATAGGCGTGGTTGGTGAACCAGACCGTCCGGCCAAGCCAACGCGCGGCTCCCACCGCGACGAGGAGGGCGCCCCGGGTGTGGGCGTGCAGCACGTCAAACGGCTCCCGTGCCAACAGCGCGCGCAATTCGAGCAGGGCCAATGGCGCGCGCAAAAGGAGCGCGAGATGGTTGGGCGACTGGGCGACGAGAAAACGGGAGCGGCGGTACTCGAGGGCGGGGCGTCGGCTCTCTCGGTAAGCGCGGTGCACCCAGACCACGTGCCGATCCTGGCCGGGCAACTCGAGGGCGTGGAGGTTGCGGAGGACGGTCAGGATCCCGCCGTCGTCCTCGCGGGCGCCCAGCAGGTGCAGGATCCTCATGCCGCGGCGGCGGCGGCGGGCAGCTCCGCTTCCGGTTGAGCGGCGGCTACGCGCTTGGCCAGGAAGTAATCGCAGGCCAACAACATGCCGGCCTGCATGGAAAAGGTCTTCATCGCCCACTCGCTATCCCCATGGAGGAGGAGGAAGCCGAGGACGTTGGCCACCCACGAGCTGGCGATCAGACCGCAGGTGCGTTCGAGGTTGTCGGCAGCTCCATACTTACGGAGGTACTTGATGATGTTCCAGGCCAACCGCGTGCCGGCGGCCATGAAGATCACCATGGCCAATGCGCCGGTGAACCCGGTATTGATCAGCAGGCCGATCAGCCCGTTGTAGAACTTCCCTTGAATGACGTGAAAGGTGATGGTGGTGCGGTCCCAATGGAACGAGTAATCGTCCATGTACCGCTCGAACCCGCGGCCGATCAGCAGGTATTCCGGGATCAACCGCATGCCCACGCCGAAGAGGGTCTTGCGCACCCACCAGGTCGCCGCGGCGTCGGCGGCCGCTTTATTGTCGATGCGCAACCCGGGGAGGAACGACACCGACCGCTGGAAGGCGCGCGGGAGGTGATCCACGGTGGCGTAGATGAAGGCCACGTTCAGCAGCAAGACCGTCGCGGCAATCAGCAAGTTGCGCACGGTCAGAAACCTCTGGGCGAAGGCCAACACCAACAGCGTGGTGCCCAGAATGGTGATGATCCAGCGGTGGCCGCTCAACAAGCTCAAGGCCAGAATCGTCAGCGTCAACGGTAAGAGCCACACCGCTCGGCGCCCGAAGAAATCGCGCAGGTTATACCGGATCAACAACAGGAAGATCAGGCCCTGCCCCACGAAGGCCAGCGACTGGAACCTGCGCACGCCGAAGCGAAGGCTTTGGACCTCGAAATTGATGGCGTCGTTGGCCAGCTCGAAGAAATTGAGCAGTTGGATCAGTTGGCCGGGAGCGACCGAGAAGGCGAAATCGGACACCAGATAGGTGCCGGTCAAGAGCCATTGCATGGTGTAGAGCTTGACGAAGGTCTTCTCGTCCAACCGGACCGCGATAAACAACAGCGGGAAGATGGCGCACAATAACTGTTGAAAGTAAAAGCGACCGCCGACCTGGCCCGAGCCCAAGATGCGCAGACCCACGCCGCGCACGCCCATGATCACCAGCAACGTCACACAGTAGAGAGCGGCCCCGACAAACAGCCACTTGTTCTCGCGCAGCGTGCGGCCGAAGTCCGGCGGGTACCGGCGCAGGAAGATCACGATGGGCACACCCGTCCAGGCCAACAACGCCGCGAACTCCCACCACGTCAAACGGCCGGGGATGGGGAGAATCAACGCCGAACTGAACGTGGCGGTGGCGAGCAGAATCGAAAGCCGCGCGTGGTACGGCAGCAGGACCAGCCAACCCAACCCCGCCACCAAGAAAGCGATCAAGAACTGGCTGGCCGCCAGGCAAATCCCCAAGATCAACGCGCCCAGCGCGACGATCCCGTACCAGGCGTACAGGTGAAACTGAATGCGACTGTCAATTGCGCTCGTTGCCATGCGTCACCACGAGCGGACCATGCTGCCTAGTGGCGCGCGCCGCTGGCAAGCAGCAAAACCAGGCCGCGCAGGGTCGCAGGCGCAGGCTCGCGCCGCCGCGCGGCCGCGCGGGTTACTTGGCCAACGCGACCAGGTAGCGCTGCACCCGGGCAGTCTCTTCCTTAAGTTCCAAGTGCGAGAAGATCTGGTGCAAGTTCGAGCAGATCCGCAGTAGGGTGCGCCCCGGGCTCAGCGGCGCCAGAAAGCTCTCTTGAAAGCCGTGCGTGGTCTGCTGCAGGTAACGGATGCAGTCCGCGCGCGTCAGGAGCCGGCCCCGATTGAACGCGTCAATGTAGTAGGCCTCCTTCGAGGATTGGTAGCGGCAGAGGAAATGTCCCGGCATCCCAATCCCCACCACCGGCAGACGCAACCGCCGGGCGATCAACCAGTACAGCGTGCACAAGCTGATCGGGTTGCCCGTCCGCCGGTCGACGACCCGGTTGAAAAAGCTGTTGTCCGGGTCGTAATAGTTGTCTTGGTTGCCCCGGAAGCCGAGCCGCTTGAACAGGTGTTCGTTGATCGTGGCGAGGATGGCCGTGGGAGCTTCTACGTGGCTGAGCTCCTCCCGCAGCTCCGCGGCATAACTATCGAGCAGTGCCTGGTAAGCCTCGACGTTGATCTCCGGATACTGCGTCTGCGCCAGCAGCCATACCCCCTCCTCGAGGCTGAGGTCCTCCCCGTGGTTGAGGCAGAAAGCCAAAAAACGGTTGTCCGCCTCCTGCCGCTCGAAGTACTGCACAATCTCTTGCGCCCGCCGCCGCAAGGCCGCCTCGCTGCTGAGCAAGTGAGGACGCAACCACCCGATCGCCTCCGGCCCACAGGAAAGAATCTTGAGCCGCACCGCCTGGTAGACGCTGGCGTCTTCGTCGCCCAGCAACTTGACCAAGGCAACCTTCTGTCGCTCGGTCAGTCGGGTCGTCGGGAGGTTGGTGGCCGGGGCCTTCATCGCGTTGCTCGGCCCAGAGCTCACCACAGCGCCTGCGCGAATTCAACCGCGAAAACGGCCTCCCCAGCACGCCCCCGCCGGTACCGCGCGGTCCGCTTCGCTCGCCGCCGGCGGCGCCGACGACCGCACCCCTCATCGGGGTCGCGCGCCCCTGGCCTGCCCCTCTGCCCTGCGGTTGCGGTTCCGTCCCTCCGCCCGCTTTCTCACCTTGCGCTCTTGCGGTCAGGCACGCACTTCTCCTTAAATCGTGCCCGCTCGCATGACTATGCATCGACTCAGAACCCTGAGCGGCGGCCTGCTGATGGCGCTTTGGGGCTATGCGCAGGCCCCGCTGAATCCGCTCGACGACATCTTCGCCCCCATCCCACCTCTGCCGCCGGGCGTCAGCCCCCAAACGGGCCCGCCCCGCCCCACCCCGCTGGCGCCCCACCCCGCGGGAGGCGAGGCCCCAAGTTCGACC
>Ga0194126_10010766_pt1 | contig 11930 bp, 10 predicted proteins | sample TA2KigC150mmetaG_FD_148641 | JGI IMG/M metagenome (GOLD analysis project Ga0194126, IMG submission 148641) | Freshwater microbial communities from Lake Tanganyika, Tanzania - TA2015035 Kigoma Deep Cast 150m | ecosystem: Environmental > Aquatic > Freshwater > Lake | place: Tanzania: Lake...
TCTTCAAATCGCATCTTCCGGTTCTCCTGTTGTATCTCCGTCCGTCTCATCCGCCACCTCCAACGGTGACTCTAACAAACCGGACAGATTATGTGCTATAAACCGGACATATCACGTGCTCCTGACACCTGCCAAAATATGCCTTGACAGGTAAAAACAGCCCTCCTATACTTTCACCCATAGAAAGCAATCCCTCATCTGTGGAGACGACGCGGCGCTTGATGCGCTTTCAACAAGGCACGGACGGTCTTGGTGGGGAGTTGCCTTAGCTAATGACGAGAGGCATACGGATAGGAAGAAGCGGGAGCAGCTGCCGGGCATGGCAGAAACTCCCGGACGCAGGAGCCTTCTGTCCGTATCGTATCGAAGGTGCACGCCGCATATTGTGGCCGGTGTTAGCGATATCGAGGAGGGAAAATGCCATGAGAATTCGTTTCATTGCAGTCATCACGCTGATGCTGATGATGAGTGGCTATCCGGCTTTGGCGACGTTTGCCGCCGAGGCGCCGCGTATGGAAAAGGATGCGCTCAAGGAAAAGCTCGGCCAGCCAGACGTCGTTGTCATTGACGTGCGAGCCACCACCGACTGGCTGCTGACCCGAGAAAAGATAAAAGACGCCGTGAGGGAAAGCCCGAAAGACTTTGCCGAATGGTACGGGAAATACCCGAAGGAAAAGACCATCGTCCTCTACTGCGCCTGACAAAACGAGGGCACGAGCGCAGGTCTTGCGCTCAAGTTCTTGGAGAAAGGCTACCGGAATGTCTTCGCCCTGAAGGGAGGTTGGGATGACTGGAAGAAGAGCGGTTATCCAACCGAACGGAAATAGGATCGGCCGTTGCGATGACGGATGTGGGGCTGGAGAATACGGGTAGCCCAGCCCGCTGTGGTTGGCCCATCGGGCCGCGGTTATTGCTTGAGCGGCGGAGGGGGTGTGGTTATCGTGCCCTGCCTTGCCAGGGTTCGCCGGGGTTTTCCCAGCCACGGATTGAGCCTCTCTTGCAGGGCATCCATGACGGGACCGATGGGGCCGGGGCGCACCTGGACAAGGTCGATGTCTTCGGAATAGCGTATCGGCGGCAGGTAAAGCTTGAAAAGCGCCGTCCCTCCGCGGAAAGCGAGATTTTCAGCGAGCAGCGTATGGTTGAATATCTCCACCAGCGCCCGACAGATGATAAGATCCTGTTCCACCTGGTCATTCTTTGGCCAGGGGACATTACGCTTCCATTCGGAGATGAAATCCAGGGGGATCAAACCTCCGCCTCCACCCTGGCATTGACCAGGAGCCGCCATCGCTTCAACTGATCGATCCCCCTAAACGGTTTGGATGGCACAAGGGGTGCGGGCACCGGAATGCAAACCAGCCAGGAACGCAGGAGGATTTCTGTGTCGTACAGGTTGTTCACGTCCTCTCCAGCCAGTCGGGAATTAACGACCGCTTAAATCCCGCCTTTTCCAGTCTTTTCAGGCAAAATGAGCAACATTTGAGTTCTTTGTCGACAACGGTCCGCTTATATTGTCCCGGCTTCGGGCAACGATGTCACGCTCCCCCCAGGAGAGATCGGCGTTGTGGACGGCGACGCCGCGGCTCAGAAAGGTAATGAGCATGTCCTTGGAGACGCTCTCTTCCAAGGCGTTCATCTCGGCGATGGCGCCGGCGCCGGGCGGAAGATTCAGGGCATGGGAGAGGTGGTGAGCCAGGGCTTCCGTCGTGGGCTTGTCGGGAAGAAAGATGATCGTCCGGCTGGTTATCCCGAACGGGAAGGTGGAGGTGGAATTTTGATCCCCCGAGCGCAAGTGACGGCCTGGCGTTCTCACACCCCCCGGCCGCTTCACCCTTCACCTATACCTCCTGGAGCATTCGGGACGATTCAGCTCTCAAGCCTTTCTCTCCCGCGGGGCCGGGGATCATGCCGGCGCTGCGGAGTTCAATGTATCGCCGGATCCGTTCAACCAGCGCTTCCAATCACAGCAAGTCCCCCATGTATTCCACCTGGTCGAGACACACGTCGATGAAGAAACGGCAAAAAGAAGTCAGCCCTTCATTGGACAGATTTCTGGATTTAGATCGATTTTCATACGATTTTCAAATTGACAGTCCCGCTTATCTCATCTATTTTGGGTACGAAATGGCATTCTTCCCGAAGGATGATCTCGTTTTTTACCGATTCGGTGCGGGAACGATTCGGATAGACTCAAGCAGCAGGGATACTGAACAACCAGAATTCCGATGGAGAATTTATCCTTATGAATAGGTGCAGATTTGACATACTGATGCGCCGGATGGTTCCTTTTTTCACTCTCCTGTTTTTCTTCTTCTGCCCCGTAGCCCTTGCTCAGAACGGACCGCAGGTGAAGGATCTAAACATCTTTGCGATCGTAAAGGATTCGAAGGATTCTATTCTGGAAGGCTACATCAGTGCTCAACCCAGTGATGTGATCGTATATTCCAGGGACAATAAAGAGATGAAGATCCCTTCGAAATACATTAAATCCATCACCCTGGAAAAAATGACAGAGGCGGGCTCGGTAAATCTGGATCCCAAACAGGAAGCCAGATATTCCGTTAGATTGGAGAACAGTCAGGAGATCTATACTTTACAGAAAAGATATACCTTCAGCCTTAACACCAACGTGGGGGTGGTCACCCGAAGCATTGATCCTGAAATGATAAATAGTATGTTGTCAAAAAATCCTTCTAACAGCCAGAAGCAAAAACCGGTTGATGATAAATCCTTTATCCAGGATAAAAGCATCATTTTTAGCCTGGAGTTCCGGTTTTAATTGTTTGACGCAGATAGTCACTTTGAACTTTATGCAGTTCATGTGGATTGACACATTGAATAATCTGCCGGCTGCCTAAAGGCCCGCCCACCCCATACCGTAAAGCACCGGCCTGGGGCGGGCGCAGCTTCAAATCAAGCCGCGACTATTTTACCGCATCTTTCAGGCCCTTCCCGGCCTTGAATACGGGTACCTTCTTGGCGGCGATTTTTATGACCGCGCCCGTCTGGGGATTCCTGCCTGCGCGGGCTTTTCTCTTGCTGACACCAAATGTGCCGAAACCCACAAGGGTCACCGCATCACCCTTCTTGAGCGCCTTCTGAATGGCCGTCAGTGTCGCCTCGACTGCGAGCGCCGCATCCTTCTTGCTGCTCGTCACCTTTGCCACTTCATCGATCAATTGCGCCTTGTTCATAATACCCTCCTCTTATTTTTTTAATGGAGATTTGTGTGTGATAGAACATGATTGATCACGACTTGTCAATAGCGTTTTTTTTGGTAGCGAATATATAGCCAATATATGCATTACGATGGAAACCGGATTCTCTCAGTCATCGACCACGATCAAAGGGTTTGATTTCATACAAATTCCGGCTTTTCAGCCCTTTGCCTGTCGTGCCTCGATCTTCCTTTTGAATATCTCCACCAGGGGGCCGTCCTCGCGCCAGATACGACAGGTATTGACAAGAAACTGGACCATCAGCTTCGCGTGACCCGCATCGAAATGCTGAGGCTTCGATGACTGGTGGGCGCCGAATCCCTGTATGACGGCCGGGGCCATTGCCAGGATGAGCTCCACAAGGTGGGTGCAGCCCCTGACGCCCCCGGCCATTTTCTTTACCTTTGCCGTAAACCCTTTGGTTACGGTCAGGCCCCTGATCTGGGAAAGGCAGTCGATGGTTTCCCGGCACGCTTCCCGCGGGACGGCGATGAGATCCACATCCACCGCCTCGATCAGCAGCGTGGAGCAATCGACCAGCAGCCGTATGGCCATGTGGTGAACGACGCCGCTCGGAAACGTTTCGCCGGTAATCACATGCGATTCCTGGAAGCGCTCATCCTTGAGCACGCCTTCCACGATGATTCTTTTTCCGTCACGTTCGTAGGTCGTCACTTGAATACTTCGAGTATGACACTTTTTCCCTTTTGACTTCCACGCGGACTGCATCACATTTCATTCTCCCGTTCGCATTTTCACGGTCACGTTTCGCCCGTGACCGTGCGCACACTCGCACGGTTCTGTCAAACAGTCAATATCCATATCCCACTATATCTTTGCTTTATTGGCGTGACGGCGTTATAGTTCCCGCCAATAAGACCCCGGGGAGCAGCCCGTCGCATGACCGATCGGACCGACCATACCCATAACTTGCCGGATGACATTCGCACCGCGGTCGGTGCGCTCCTCGAGCGGCTCCGCATCGATTATCCAGACATGAGCCGGTTCACCGTCGTCTCGATGACGGGCCGAGGCCGCGACTTCCTGCACCACCTCATCCATACCAGGATCGGGGGACTCCTCCCGACAATCCTTTCCTTCGACGACTACAGGAACCGCCGTCTGGCCGAAGCGACCGGCCGCATTGCCGTAACGGAAGATGAGGCCTTGCTCCGTTTTCATTCACTTCGGTGCCGGGAAAAAGGCCTCTTTCCACCCCCGGCGGACACCCAGAGACTCCTGTCATTCCTGACCGCCACCGTCGAGCATTCGGTAGGCATCCGGGAGCTGCGCAACCTCGATCGCATCGGCCCCGAACAGCTCGAACGGCTGGATCGGCTCTTTGCGACGATGGAGTCCTTCCGCTCCCTCCTTGCCGCCGAGGGGCGGTTCTATCCGCCGCTCGAAGAGGCACGTTTCGCCGATCTTGCGCCGGGCGAGAATGAACTTTTCGCCGGCCTGCCGCTCATGACCCCGGTGAACCAGCGCTTTTTCAGCCGCGTCCGTCATGACCGGCGCTTCATCGACGCGCCGCTCTTCGGTCCCCACATGCCGGCAGAGCCGCCCGAATACGAGACGGCCCTGTCGCTCGTCCGGCGTATCGGCGTGGCCGAGCGGCGGGATGCCGGCGAGGGACTGAACTTCACCGAGCTCGCCGAACGGTCGGCCCTGCCGGCGCTCCTCGCCGGCGAGATCGACCTCTTTTTACGAAGTTCGCACAGCGACGAAGGACAGCTCATCATCGTGCTGCTCGACGAGACGCTCGCGTTCTATCTGTGGGAGCTCCTCTTCAGGCCGCTCGGCGGGCGGGTCAACTTTGTGCCCTGGCTCCCCTTCGCCCACTTCGCGGCGGCGCACCGTCTGCGCAATGCGATACGCGGCGGCGCGCGGTTGGCGGACCTGCGGCGGGATCTCGTCTCCGAGCTTTCCGCCCGCTGGCACGCGCTCGACGAGGCCGACCGCGCCGCATTCGAGGGGGCGATCGCCCTGTGCGACGAACTGACGCGGCTCCGCCCGTTGATGGGTGACGGTTGGTCGACGCTTGCCGAGCACCTTGTCGCCGCAAAGAAGCTGCATCTGCGCGGCAAGCGCAGCGCGCCGATCCAGGTGGTGGGGATGGGCGATGCGATCGGCATCCCCTACGAGCGCGCCGTGATCCTGCCGATGAACAGCGGCATTTTCCCGCGCAAGCCCTTCCGTGGCCCCTATCTGAACCTGATACACCTGCCGCGTATCCACCGGACGCGCTTCGAGGCCGACGATCTCGCGCTGCGGCAGTTTCTTTCGTTCGGCCACACGGCCCACATCGTTGCTGTCTATGATCAGGCGGAGGGAACGGCGCCGTCATCGCACTTCGCGTTTCTGTCCACCGAGTTCGGGAAGAAACCGGTAAAGCGGCGGATGGCTCCCGAACCTTTCGGCACACCGACCGGTATCCCCGCCATCGAAAACAGCGATGAATTATCCGGACAGCTTCGGCTTTACACCTGGTCGTTCAGCTCGCTGAGTCTCATCTTCACCTGCCCGTACCGCTTCATCCTTCAGGGTATCCAGAAGGTCACGCCTCCCCCCTGCTTCGAAGAGGAGGAGCACGCCAATCTCCTCATCGGAGATTTCCTCCACCGTTTTTTTGCGAAGCTAAAGGATCATCACCCCGCCGTCGAACGGTGGCCTTCGCTGTTTGAAGCGCTCTGGGAGAGCGACGTGCATTTGCGCGCGAAACTCCCCGACCACGCGGTCCGCAAGGCGATCGCCCGCAGCTACCTTGCCGATATCGCCGCCTGGGAACGGGAACCGGAGAAGAGGCTCCTTTTTTCCGACGAGGTGGCCGCAGCCGAGCTCGATCTGAGCGCTTCCTTCGGCGACGGCCGCTACCGGATCGGCGGGCGGATCGACCGGCTGCAGCGACATGATGGGAGACTGCTCATCGCCGACCTGAAATACAAGGAAAAGAGGAGCTATTCCGAAAAGGCTGTTTTGGCGGACCGTGTGGAGGCGACCGACGCCTTCGACGAGCGGTTCCAGCTTCTCATTTACGCCTACCTCGCCCTGCGCGGCGCAGCGGCGACGTCAGGCCCGCTCGAGGCGGCCCATCTTTTCCTGCGGCCAAAGGCGCGCGGCGACTACGCTGGCTGGCTTCCGGAGGCGGAGCTGGCCGGCTGCGACACGACGATGGCGCGCATCGCCCAGCGGCTCGACCGGGCATTGGGAGCGGAGCGCTTCATCCCCAACTACCGCGCCCACGACTGTCCCTACTGCCCCTACAAGGCGCTCTGCCTCAGACCCGACCTCTACCGCGCGGGAGGTCGCCCATGGTGAAGTCCCGCTTCGTCACCGCCTCGGCGGGCTCGGGCAAGACCTTCCATCTTACCAAGGAGGTGCGATGCCACATCGAATGCGACGCGGTATTCATCGTCGCCGCCACCTTCACCCGCATGGCTGCGGCCGAGATGGAAAAGCGGATCATCGAGGAGGTCGAGAAGGGATCCGAGATCCCAAGCGAAAAACTGCGGCTCATCATGCGGGCCGCAAAGGTCCATTTCTCAACGATCGATGCGCTTTTCCATCAGCTCCTGTCAACCGAAGAGTATGTCCCGCAGGTGGCCGACGATCACGAGCGGGCGCTCATCACCGCGGGCGCCGACGAACATTTCTTCCGGCATCCGGACATTCTCGCCGACATCGAGAGTGTCCTGATCGCCGCGCGCATCCTCAACCTCCAGCCCGAGGGGCTGATCGCCGCGCTGGAGCGGAGCAAAGACCCCCTGGCGGAGTGGGAGTGTCCCGACAACCGGATCGATGAGTTCAAGGGAAGACAGGCGCGCATCGTCGCCGGGTACGAAAGTTTGCAGGAGCGGGTGCGGGCGCTGGCCGGGGGGACGCGGGGGGCGCTGCGGACGCAGGTGGTTGACCCCCTTCTGGAGCCGATCGCCGAGACGGACCTCCGCAAGGCATTATTCACTAAATCCGGCCTGGCGGAGGTCAGGGTGGCCGACGCCGATCGACAGACGCCCGCCTACGCCGCGCTGCGGGACCTCTATCCCCCGATGCGCCGCCTGATCGCCGAACATCTCGTCAACACGAAACGCCTGCGCAGCGCCCTTCTCAAGCGCTTCAGCACGCTGCGCGCCGGGTTGCTCGCCGAGGCGAAGCAGCGGCTCGGCCGCCTCTATTTCGAGGACATCCCCCGGGCGCTCCTGGCCCTCGACGGCCCCGGCAGCCATGACCGGCCGCTCTTCATGGGGCGCCTCTATGAGCTGGGATTCCACCGGACAACGCATCTGCTTCTCGACGAGTTCCAGGACACATCGCGGATTCAGTTCGACCTTCTCCGGCCGCTGCTCGACGATATCCTCGCCTGCGTGGGAGAAAACGCGGAAGGCGAACGCTCCCTCTTTCTTGTGGGAGACTGGAAACAGTCGATCTATCAGTGGCGGGACGCGGCGCCCGATCATCTGAAGGCGTGCATCACCCCCGCGCTGCGGAGCGGTCAGATCGCCGTCGAGCCTCTGCCCCACAACTACCGCTCGACCCCGCTGCTCATCGCCTTTTTCAACCATCTGGTCGCCGAACTGTTTGCAGGGACCGACGAAGTCCATGCCCAGTCCCCGCCGCAGGAACCGAAGCATCCCTACAGCGGCGTCTCCGAGGTGGCGGTCATACCGGCGCAGTGCGGCGCCTCCGATGATCCGGCATACGAACGACTCGTCGATGCCATCCGGCAAAAGCAGGCAGATTGCGGGTGCGCCTGGGGCGATATGGCGGTCCTGTGCCGCACCAACGCCCACACGGACAAGGTGGCGGCGGCGCTTGCGCGGGCGGGGATACTCTCCTCTGGTCTTCACGGCCGCGAACTGCTTTCGCTTCGCGAGGGGACGTCGCTCTATCTCTCGCTCGCGGCCCTCTTTGGCGAACACGACGGCCGCTTCATCCCTCGCGCTCTCTCGATGCTGGGCTACGGCGAGGCGCTGACATCGCGCATCGCGAGGCTTGCAGAGACCGTCCGCAGTGCCCCGCGGCCCCACCGATTCTCGACATGTGCCGCCGCCCTGCGCGATCTCCTCCCTTTTTTTCCTCGCGTCCTCATAGAAACGCTGTGGGATGAGGCGGAGCGCTACTTCAACACCCCCGACGCCGTCGACGCCGCCGCTTTCTTGAGCTATTTTTTAAAGATGTCGCGCCTCATTACCGTACCCGAAGGCGAGCACGCCGACCGGGTAAAGCTGGCAACGATTCACAGCACAAAGGGTCTCGAATTTCCGCATGTGTTTCTCTTCTGGAAGGAGGGACTCGACAGGGCTGCCGAGATACGGCACCCCGAGGACGGTTGTCCTTTCAGCCTGACGAAAAGCGAAATCGCCTTTCTCGCCAGCCGCCCCATGGAAGGGTCGGACGCGCTCGTGGAGGCGGCGGGCGCCGTAAAAGAAGAAAATGCCGAGGAGACGGCCAACCTCCTCTACGTCGCCGCGACCCGCGCGGTGAAAAGCCTGACGATCCTCCTGCGGGCCGACAAGGAGGGCAGCCTCAAGGGGTTCAGCGACCTGATGCTGCGCGCAGCCGCAGGACCGATGTCCGACGCCGAGCGGACCGAATTCGGCTGGCGGCATGACTACGGTCCCGAGAAGCCGCAATCTTCCGAACAGGAGCTCCTGACGGCGACCGACCTCGCCGGCTTTATCGACATGCAGGTTCTCGATGATGACATTGACCCGACGCTGCGCTCGGCCGACATCGAGGCGGGAATCGAACGCGGTCTGCGCATCCATGCTGCGTTCGCCGGGCTCACCGGAGATCGCCGGACGATTGACCGGGGCGGCCTCGACGATGAAGAAGCCGCCGCCGTCAACCGGTTCCTGCGCGACGCGAAGGTGCGTGAGCTCCTCTTCCGTCCCGGGACCGTGTGCACCGAACAGCACCTCTCGGATACCCGTATGTTCGGCATCGTCGACCGGCTCATTATCTCCCCCGACCGCATCACCCTGATCGACTTCAAGACGGGACGCGTCGGCCATCTTGCCGACAAATACCTTCCCCAGATGCTCCGCTACAGGACTATCCTGGAGAGGCTCTTCGGCGAGCGCCCGGTCGAAGGCTACCTGCTGTTCGTGGATGAACCGCACCGCATCGTAACGATCTGACCCGGGTAAGCATAGAAGCACGCTGCATCCTTTTCCCAGAAAAAGGTTGACAATATGCTTATCGTGCTGTAAATATGCATTGGAATATTACAATATATGAGGCATAAAGCATATGGCCGACCATCAGTTCCTTCCCCGCCTTCTCAAGCGTCCCGACCGTTCCTTTTTCCTTTTCGGCCCTCGCGGAACGGGAAAGAGCACCTGGCTTGCCCAAGTGCTGCCTGATGCTTGCCGTCTCGATTTTTTGGATGCCGCCTTGTTCCTGGAGTTGTCCCGGGATCCCCACCGTCTCGAGGCCCTGATCGGCAGCCGCCCTACCGGCGCCTGGATCGTGCTGGACGAGGTTCAGAAAGTGCCCGCGCTTCTGGATGAGGTTCATCGTCTCATGGAGGCAAAACGTTGGCGCTTCGCGCTCTGCGGCTCATCGGCCAGGAAACTTCGCAGGGGCGGGGCAAATCTGCTTGCCGGTCGCGCCCTGACTCTCGCCATGGAGGGTTTTTCCGCCATAGAATTGGGGGCTGCATTCGACCTCGACCGCGCCCTGGATTGGGGATTGCTTCCTTTTGTCCACAACGAACCCGAAGCCGCGATGGACATCCTGGCGGCCTATGTCAATACCTATCTCAAGGAGGAACTTCAGGCAGAAGGGCTTATCCGCAGCGTCCCGCCTTTCGTGCGCTTTCTGGCCGTCGCCGGACAGATCAACGGGCAGATGGTGAATGCCCAGAACATCGCCCGGGAGGCGGCCGTGGCCCGAAGCACGGTGGATACCTATTTCTCCATCCTGACGGACACGCTTATCGGCCATCGACTGCCGGCCTGGCGACCCGGCCTCAAGGTGAGGGAAGCGACCCAGCCGAAGTTCTACTGGTTTGACCCCGGCGTGGCGCGCGCCGCCGCCGGGCTGCTTCGCGACCCCGTCGATCGGTTGTGGCAGGGGTGTGCGCTGGAAACCCTCATTTACCATGAGCTGCGAGTGTACAACGAAATCAGCGGCAAGCAGCGCCCCTTGAGCTACTACCGAACGCCGGCGGGCGTGGAAATCGACTTTATCATCGAAACGGCGAAGCGGCGGCCCGGCGCCAATGCACGTGTGGTCGCCATCGAGGTCAAGCGTACTGCGCGATGGGATCGGGTATGGGAAAAGCCGATGCAGGCGCTTGCCTCTGCATCCGGCATCAAGGTGGATCGCATGATCGGGGTCTATACCGGCCCTCGAGCCTATCGTTTTGGGAATGTCCAGGTGTGGCCGGTCGGCGATTTTGTGAAGGCGCTATACGGGGGGGCCGTGTTTTAGCGCAGCCCTGCTGCCTCGCCTTTGACGCCTCAACTTTTCTGCGATACCTACTGAAGATGTCGCACCTCATTACAGTGCCCAAGAGCGAGCACGCCGACCGGCTCATTATCGACCCCGACCGCATCACCCTGATCGACTTCAAAACGGGACGCGTCGGCCATCTTGCCGACAAATACCGCCCCCAGATCCTCCGCTACAGAACCATCCTGGAGCGGCTCTTAAGCGAACACCCGGTCGAAAGCTGCCTGCTGTTCGTGGACAAACCGCACCGCATCATAACGATCTGACCCGAGTGAGTATAGAACCAAGTTATAATTTTATCATCCCTCATAACAAATAATGTTGTGCACTATCTATACGAGCGCGCCCCTCACCCTTTCTGATTCACATGGTGAATTAGACCATATTACAGAAGCTGCTCACCCGGGGAACCGGCGCCGAGGCCCAGTTCAACGGCGCGGGCGATCTGTTCCTGATCGAAGATTTACCTCTTCATGATCCGGTCGTTGCTACCGAGGGATTTCATAATGGCCCTTCGTCCACAAAGGCCTCCATCCCGTCCATGACGACCAGATGGGGATGAAACGGATGATTGATCTCGGCGATCATCCTGCGCTGATGGGGCGAACTGTGGAGCGACATATAGGAATATCCATGGCGGTCGGAGGGAACCACGCCGACGTGGAGTTTCAGAGACAGGGTAAAAGGATGGTCCTGACGCCGTTGCCCCGATTGACAAATTCCGTCCTTTGTGAAATCAGATAGCTATCCAAGGGAAGGAGACGGAAGCAATGGAAGATTTCTTGAACAGGGCCGACCGGCGCAGGTATTCGCTTGCCACGCACGAGCTGGAGCGAAGGTGGAAGGCCGTCCGCCAGCGGATGGCCGCAAGAGGGATCGACTTTCTCGTCGTCCAGAGCCAGCAGCGGTTCGCCGGCGGATACTTCCGCTGGTTTACCGATATCCCGGGCGCCAATTTCCCCATCAGCGCAGTCTTTCCCCTTGACGACGACATGACGATCATCGCCCACGGCCCGCAGACGCCGGAGCCTCCGGGCAACCCTGCCAAATGGGCCCTGCGCGGGGTAAAGGAGCGGCTCAACACTCCCGCGCTTCCGAATGTCTGGTGGGAAGACGCCTGGGACGCAGAGCAGGCCGCTACGGTCATCCTGCGGAAGAAACCCCGAACCGTCGGCCTGGTCGGTCTCGGAAATATGTCGGGAGCGATGTATTCAAATCTCCTGAAAGGTTTGCAGGGAGTGACACTCGTCAATG
>Ga0194126_10010774_pt1 | contig 11926 bp, 9 predicted proteins | sample TA2KigC150mmetaG_FD_148641 | JGI IMG/M metagenome (GOLD analysis project Ga0194126, IMG submission 148641) | Freshwater microbial communities from Lake Tanganyika, Tanzania - TA2015035 Kigoma Deep Cast 150m | ecosystem: Environmental > Aquatic > Freshwater > Lake | place: Tanzania: Lake...
ACAGCAGCTTGATCAGGGTGGTCTTCCCGGCCCCGTTGGGCCCTAGCAGGCCAAACAGCTCGCCCTGCTCCACGGTCAGGCTGACCCCGTCCACGGCTGTCACCATTGGCAAATGGCGGGAACCAGGGATGAAGCCCCGTAGCCCCTGGTTCCTGGGGAACTGCTTCGCTAGATCAAAGGTCTCGATGGCGAAGGACAAGCCAATAGCCCTCCTGAACAGGCGTACAGAGGGGAATATGATGTCCCCATAATACCATGAGCAGGGCGATATGGCAAGGGCAGTTGCCAAAACATTGCGGTTCAAGTATAATTGCAGGTGGAGGCTTCATTTAGGAGGAAGACATGGAACTGAGACAATACTTTGTCGTCATCTGGCGATGGCTGTGGCTGATTGTGTTAGGGACCATTCTGGCTGGTGGCACAGGGTATGTAGTGAGCAAGAACACGGCGCCCGTCTACCGGGCTTCCACCACCCTGCTCATCAGCCAGGCCCGCAATCCTGTCCTCACTGATTACACCTCGGTGGTGGCCGGTCAGACACTGGCCAAAACTTATGCGGAGTTGCTCAACAAACGTCCTATCCTCGAAGAGGTGATGAGGAGGTTGGGACTGCAGGGGAAGTTACCTGCCAGCATTAGTATTCGTCCTGTACAGGATACCCAACTCCTGCAGTTGAGCGTGGAGAGCCATGACCCCCACTTGGCTATGGACATCGCCACCAGCCTCCCCCAAGTCTTCATCGAAGAGAACGAGTCTATGCAGACGAGTCGCTACGCCAGCTCGAAGGAGAATCTGGCCAAGCAACTGACGAGCATGGAGAAGGATATAGGGACGACCCAACAGGCCATCACAACTCTGCGGGGCTCCGCCTCTGCTGCCGACCAAGCCGAACTGGCCCGGCTGCAGAGTACCCTAACCCAGTATCAGAGTAGCTATGCCAGTCTGCTGAAGAGCTACGAGGACATTCGCTTGGCCGAGGCCCAGTCCATGGACAACCTGGTCGTCGTTGAGCCGCCAGAGTTGCCTCGTTTTCCCGTCAGGCCTAACACGCTAAGCAACACCCTCCTGGCCGCCGTGGTGGGCTGCATGTTGGCCGTGGGCGTGGCCTTCCTGATTGAATACCTGGACGATACGATTAAAACCTCCGAGGATGTGCGCCAGACGTTGGAGCTTTCCACCCTGGGTGCTGTCACCCGTATGAACATCAGCGTTGGTGAGGAGAGGCTGGTGGCTGCTCTCCAGCCTCGATCGCCTGTTGCTGAGGCGTACCGGGCTCTGCGCACGAATATTCAGTTCTCCACGGTGGATAGGCCCTTAAAGACTCTTCTGGTCACCAGTACCAGCCCCCGCGAGGGGAAAAGCACCACCGTGGCCAATCTAGCCGTGGTCATGGCTCAGGCTGGTCTCTCCGTCATCATTATTGACTCCGACCTGCGCCGCCCTGACTTGCACAAATTTTTCGGGTTAGCTAACAGTCAGGGATTGACCAATGCCCTTCTGGAGAGCACTGCCACCTCTGACGGCTACTTACAGGCGACTGCGGTCGAGAAGCTGCAGGTGCTGACCAGTGGCCCCTTGCCGCCCAACCCTTCGGAGTTGTTGGGCTCGCAGCGGATGAAGGGCCTGATCGAGCAACTCAAGGGCCAAGCAGACGTGCTCATCTTCGATAGTCCGCCCCTGCTGGCGGTTACCGATGCAGCGGTGCTGGCCAATGAGGTGGATGCTGTGCTATTGGTGGTGGAAGCGGGGGCCACGCGTCGGGGTGCCGTCCTACAGGCCAGAGAAACCATGACCAAGGTAGGGGCCAACCTCCTGGGGGTGGCCTTGAACAAACTCTCGGCCAAGGGCGCAGGCGGGTACTATTATTACTACTATTACTCCTCTGAGGGTGAAGGGAGAGAGCGACGGCGGCGCAAGCGACCCAGAGGAACAGCCGCAGGTGTAGTTGGGACAATCCAACGCTGGATGGCCAACTGGCCCTCAGGGGGCCGCAGCGGGTAGAGAGGAACCTGCCGGTGGACAACGGGACGGCGAAAACAGGGGCCTTACCTGAAGCGCCGCACCTGGGGAGAGCGGGAACCAAGAGAACCGGGTGGTTAGCAAGGTTTAGGAGAGTGGCCACCTGGGTGGCGGAGCGCGAGTTGTGGTTGCTGGCGGTAGTGGTGCCGGTATTGATGGCTTCCAATCGCGTTCCTCCGCCGATCACAGCCCTGGCTCTGGGTTTGGTCCCCGTTCCTTGGCTCTGTCGGTTAGTAGCCAAAGGCTATCTCACTGCCCGCACACCGCTGGATATCCCCATCACACTGTTGTTGCTTAGCGTGCTTGTGAGTTTGTATGCTTCTGCTACTCTCTCTCTCAGCATGCTGGGGGTCTATAAGATCATCGCTGTGATTGCCCTCTTCTATGGGCTGGTGAATGGTGTCCATTCGGAGCGAGGAATCCGGTCCGTTACCAGCCTTCTTGTGGCCAGTGGGTTTGTCGCCTCCGTAGTCAGCTTGATGATCATGCAGCCGCCGGGCGGCAAACTGCCTCTCTTAACACCCTTATACCGTTATCTCCCTCAATTGATTGGCCGATGGGTCCATCCCAACTACGTTGGAGGGACGCTGATATTATTCATTCCCGTAGGTCTTTCCTTGCTCCTGTTTGGCTCTGAAAGGACCAATAAGCCGTGGCTGGCCTTAGCCACAGCGTCAATGATGTTCACCTTGCTCTTGACCCAGTCACGTAGTGCTTTCTTGGGGGTAGTCATTGCACTGCTAATCCTCGGCATCTGGCGCAACCGCTGGTTCTGGTTGGCCATTCCCTTGTTGGCGGTGGTTGGGGTAGTCATCGTCCGGATCTACGGAGTGGAAGGGTTAGTAGGCCCCCTATCCATCGCTGGGGTGACAGAGACCGGTATCCAAGGACGAGTGGAGCTCTGGCAGCGCGCTATCTACGTCATGCAAGATTTTCCTTACACGGGCATCAGCCTGAACACGTTCGACTTGGTCGTCGATGTCCTGTACCCTTTATTCCTCATTGGCCCCAATGTGCAGGTTTTTCACGCACATAACCTGTACTTGCAAATCGGGGTAGAGTTAGGTATCCCGGGGTTAGTGGCTTTCTTGGGGTTGCTTACCGCCTTCAGCCTGACCACATGGGAGGTGCTGCAAAGTAGCCAACATGAACCCAACAGGCAGGCTTTGGCTATAGGGCTCTTCTGTGGTGTGGTAGCCTATCTTGTCTATGGTCTGACGGATACCATCGCCCTGGGTGAGAAGGGAGGCGCTATCCTCTGGACTATACTCGCCCTCATGGTGGTTCTCAGGCTGCAGGTTCAAGGACGGAAGGCGCAGGGGGCAAACCGTTGACACGAAGGATAGGTAAACTCTTGAAGGATCTCCATCTTAGGTCCAACCTTCGTTTGTGGTTAGGAGCCTTCTTCAGCGCTGCGGGGTTGATTCTTGCCCTCAGGAACGTGAACTTCGCCTACGTTCTAGATGCCTTGGGGCGCACCAGCTACATCCTGGTATTTTGGGCTGCGGGGACGCAGTTTCTGGTCATCGGCGCCATGTCCCTTCGATGGAGACTACTCTTCCCCCAGAGGCCTCGATTAGCCAAGCTTTTCTCGGCCCTCTTGATCGCCCAGCTTTCTAATGCAGTTCTGCCGGCCAAGGTCGGCCCGCTAGTACGGACATACATGCTTGGGGAGATAGAAACCATCGACAAGGCCATGGTTTTCAGCACTGTAGTCATAGAGAAGGTGTTCGATGCCCTAACGCTGGTCTTTGTTTTCGTGGTCCTTACAGCTCTGGTTCCCCTGCCTGCATGGCTCCAATCTTCAGGCCTTGTCACCAGCGGCGCTATTTTCGTCACTTTGTTCCTGCTGATGATGCTCACCGCTCACCAAAAGGATCGCCTGCAGCGGCTCGTGAGCCAAGGCTTGGCTTTGGTTCCTGGGCTCGGCCGTTTGAACTTGGCATCCCATCTCAAAACTATACTCGACGCCCTGGAGTTGTTACGCCAATTGAAGGTGAATCTGGCACTGTGGGGCTGGACAGGCTTGATCTGGGCCCTGGGAGCTCTGGTCAATTATCTCGTGATTTTGGCTTTCGGTATTTCCGTCCCCTCTGTGGCTGCCCTTTTCCTCCTGGTAGTCTTGCAGATTGGAATTCGCGTGCCTTCCTCCCTAGGGGGGATCGGAGTTTTTCAATACCTCTGTGTTTTGGCCCTTTCTGTCTTCTCTGTCGACAGAAGCCTAGCTCTAAGCTACGGATTTGTGTTACAGTTTATCGTCTTTGTGCCCGGCAGTATCCTTGGTGCCTTCTATCTGTGGCGGGAAAACCAGGATCTCCAAAAGCTGCAAGCTGCTGTTGAGGCAAGTTCTTAGAGCAGAGAGAGGATGCCCATGGGTATCCAAGATGAAAACATCCTCTGCTTTTCCATCATAGATTGGGATTATCTCTGGCATCGGCCCCAAGAGCTGATGTCAAGATTTGCAAGGGATGACAACCGCGTGCTATACGTGGACACCTTGGGTGTACGCTCACCAGGGATGCGGGATCTTCGCCGGGTGATCATGCGGCTGAAGCATTGGCTGCAAGGAGGCATTCAAGGAAGCCGCTGTGTTGCGGAGAACCTGTACGTGTACTCGCCAGGGATCCTGCCCTTCCTGAACTGGACATGGGCACAACGCGTCAACGGATGGATCTTGCAGACTTCCCTCAGACGCATTATGCAGAGTCTGCATTTCTCGCAACCTATCATCTGGACCTACCTACCGACCAGGGCTGTCCTCCACCTGATTGAGGGGATCGGGCACAAGATGCTGATCTACGATTGTCTGGACGCCATTGCCTATAACCCAGCCGGCGTGGTAGGTGACTATGCTCAAACAGAGCGACGGCTAGTGGAGCGAGCCGATTTGGTGTTTGCTACATCTGGCGTGTTATATCGTGAGCGAGCGCCATATAACGAACATATCTATCAGGTCCCTTATGGGGTCAATGTGGATCATTATCTACAGCCCGGGCTCGAAAATGTGCCTCCCCCGCGAGATTTGGCCAAAATGAACCAGCCCAGGGTAGGATTCTTTGGCGCTATCGACCATCGGCTAGATTTGGAGCTGCTGATGCATCTGGCCCGTGCTCATCCAGAATGGGCCCTTGTGCTTATTGGATCAGCCAAGATGGATCTCTCCCCTATACTGGAATTTGAGAACGTGCACTTCCTGGGTATAAAGCCACACCAGCTATTGCCCCGCTATCTGGCTCATTTGGATGTGCTGATCATTCCTTATCTCATCAATGAGTTTACTCGACACATCTATCCCGCCAAGATCTACGAGTGCCTTGCCTCCGGGAAGCCCGTCGTGGCGACGGACCTTCCGGAGTTACGCAGCCTCTCGGGCGTGATTGGCATCGCCTCAGATATGGGGCAATTCACAGAATTGGTCTCACGGGCCATGATTGAGGATACGCTCGATTTGCGCCAGCGTCGCATCGACATAGCCAAACATAATTCTTGGGCTGCCCGCTATGAGTTTATCAGTGAGAAAGTTGCCCAAAGGCTCCATGAGGAGGGAATTCACTGACAATTGAGATGGATCTGTCTGTCATCATTGTGAGCTACAATGTGGCCAACTTTTTGAGAGGATGTCTGGCTTCAATTTATCGCTCGGCTCCTCAGATCAGCTTTGAGGTTCTTGTGGTTGACAACGCCTCCACTGATGGGAGCGCGCAGATGGTAAGAGAGGAGTTTCCTCAGGCTATTTTCTTGGCCAATGAGTCGAACTATGGGTTCGCTAGAGCGAACAATCAGGCATTAAGGATGAGCAAGGGCAGATACTGTCTTCTGCTGAACCCAGATACCTTGTTGAACTTGAGTTCCCTGGACGAAATGGTGGAATTCATGGATCACCGCCCGGACGCAGGGGCCAGCGGCTGCCAACTCATCAGTCCAGATGGCGCCATCCAAGCGTCTTGTCGCATGTTTCCCACTATGCTAGCCGTACTGCTTCGAGGGACACCACTGCACAAGGTGTACAACAAACCGGTTGCGAGGTATCTGATGGCCGACTGGGATCATTCGGACGCGCGGGAGGTAGATTGGGTGCTAGGGGCATGTTTGCTCCTCCGCCGAGAAGCGCTTGAAGACGTGGGGCTGCTGGACGAAGGCTTCTTTCTCTATTACGAAGATATCGACCTGTGCTACAGGTTGAAAGTGCGTGGATGGAAAGTATATTATAACCCCCAAATCCAAGTAGTGCATTATTATCAGCGGGCAAGTGCACAAGGAATACCCAATCGGTTGACTCTTGAGCACATAAAGAGCATCTCCTACCTTTTCAGGAAGCACCCTTTGCCTTTGGTGTGATAGAACGAGGATCGTAGAGGACAGCCGTGGAGAGCACACGGACTGGAGTTATCAAAAAGGATCAAGGCTTGCGTTTGTCCCCTTCTAGCTCTACGAGGACCTACCTCCTAGTGAAATGCGGCTTCGACTTGGCATTCTCACTGCTTGCCCTGATTCTTGCTGCTCCTTTGATGTTCGTTATAGCTGTAGCCATTAGGCTGGACTCAAAGGGGCCCGCTTTGCTGAAGCAGGAGAGGATAGGTAAGGATGGTGTGCCCTTTGGGATGTATAAGTTTCGCACCATGGTTAATGAGTCTTCCCCTTTTGGGCCTAAGCCCCTCTTGCTTGATGATCGCCGCATCACCCGGGTAGGGAGATTCCTTCGCCGCAGTAGCTTGGACGAACTCCCTCAGTTAATTAATGTGCTTAAGGGCGACATGAGTTTGGTAGGGCCACGTCCAGAGCTTCCTTTCCTTGTGGCACGCTATGAACCATGGCAGAGGAAGAGGCTTGATGTACTGCCGGGCATGACAGGTTGGTGGCAGGTAGGTGGCCGTAAGCAGCCCATGCATGATTATGTTGACTATGATCTTTACTATGTCTACAATCAATCTTTTAGGCTAGATTTAATCATCTTGTGCAAAACTCTATTCGCAGTGATCAGTGGAGAAGGGGTGTCATGAATTCCTGGTCTAGGCGTCGCCAGGGAGCGATTGTTATACTCCTGATGCTTCTCGCATTCGTGCGAGCTGCCATTTATGCCGCCGTGATCCCACCGTGGCAGGCCCCTGATGAACCACAACACTTCGAATACGTCCGGCTGGTGTATGATTTGGGCCGGCCTGTGTCTTGGAGTGACCGATCTCCTGAACTGCTGAAGCTTCTTGAAACATCGAGAGAGGAATTTCGCTTCTACGAGTTTGTTCCCTGGGCAAGCCCGAATGATCCCCGTGGAATGTTCCTTGCTCCCGTTCTATACTACCGCCTAGCGGGATTACCTTTAATGTGGGTCAGTAGTACAGGCTTGATAGAACAACTGATGGCGGTGCGACTAGTCTCAGCTCTCCTAGCTGTGGCATTCGTTTGGGTGTGCTATCAAACGGCGCGAATCCTTTTCCCTGATGAGGTGTTTGTGCAGCTAGGCGTGCCAGCCTTTGTGGTCTTCTTGCCGATGCATACATTCATCAGTGGGGCTGTGAATAGTGACAACTTGATGATGGTGGCTGGAGGGCTCTGCGTCTTGTTCATCACTCACATGTTACAACATGGTATTTCCCCAATCAATGCAATAGGACTCGTTGCATCTGTGCTTCTGAGTTATGCCACAAAAAGAACATTTGTGGGCTTGATACCAGTAGCGTTGCTCGCAATTCCGTTAACACTCTGGCTTCATCCACCTCGTAAGTCCGTATTACGAACCTTGATGTTGCTTGGAGTTCTGACTGTTCTGACTGCTGGATTGGTATTGTGGCGCTTGGGGATCAGTGACATCCCAACCGAGTGGCCAGACAAGGTGCTTCTACGATTGTTCTCTGCATATGAGGTGCCGGATCCAGGACGCATGTGGCAACATTTGTTGCAAGTGTTTCCCGACTACGTGAAGTCGTTTTTTGTAACGTTCTGGGCCGCATTTGGTTGGGGACTGATCACAGTCCATTCGGTGTGGTACCTAGGTCTGGCATTTTTATGCGGCTTGGTAACACTTGGGGCAACGCGGGTGTTGTTAGCCCGTGCCCGTGGACTTCATCGTCTCCAACGGTCTCAGCTTGTCGCGTTGATTCTGTATATTCTAACTATAATTGTATTTATTGTGTTGGCAACGGCTTCAGCTCTGTTCTTGAGCACTGGCACCACGGAATGGCTGTTGCCGGGCAGTAAGCCGCAAGGGCGACATTTGTTTGGCGCTTTGCTTCCCATTGCGGTGCTATTCACTGTAGGACTCCGGTCATGGTTGCCCAATGACTTGCAGAGGCAGCGCCTGGTGCTCGCTGTGTGGGTATGCGGAATGTTTTCCATCGATTTAATTTGGATGGTATTGAGGATACTCCCATGGTTCTACGCCTGATCTCTTGCGTGGTAATGATATTAGGTCTGGGAATTAGCGGCTGCGCAATGCCTACAGGCGGTTTGCGGGGTACAACTGCTCTAGGTGCTAAGACGTTATCAGCACCTCCGTTGATTGGCTCTATTGAAAGTGCAACGCCCATTGAAACCAAGATTTTCTTGCCGCTCATCACAAAGGGTTTCTGGCAAGCCACAGAAACCATGACTCCCTCTCCAACGGCAAGATCCACTCCTACTTCGACGCAGACTATAGTACCCTCGCCTACAGCAAGTGTTACCTCTACAGCCACGCCTTCGATAGGCTGGCCGCTTTTTGGGGTACAGGTGGTAGGGGAGGAGTGGGACAATCGCTATCTGGATCTGGCGATGGCAGCCGGTGTCAAATGGGTGCGGACATGGCGATACGTTCGCTGGGCCGATGTGGAGCCCGTTGACACTGCCCCGGCCAATTTCAATTGGAGCGGTGTTGATGGAGCGATCAAGCAGATGGTGGCTCGGGGGCTGGTTCCGATCGTGACCGTAGAGGGCAATCCTTGTTGGGCTTCCACGAACGGTTGTTTGGATCGGGGACATCGGGATTGGGGGAATGGGCCCATAGACAAACCTGGGGGTCTGGCTGCGTTTCACGAGTTTGTGAGGGCCTTGGCGGAGCGGTATGATGGTGATGGGGTGGATGATGCGCCAGGCGCACCGGTGGTGAACTACTATGAATTCTACAATGAACAGGACAGTCGAGGCCGATGGTATGGGCAGGGGGCAGCCTATGCGGCCATGTTGAAGGAAGCGTGGACAGCAGTGCATGAAGCCAATCCAGCAGGGGAAGTTGTGTTCGGCGGCCTGGCCTATGAACCCAATGCCACGTGGTGTGGTGGTCCCTGTTTTGACAGAAACTTCCTGAGCACTGTGATTGCCAATACCACTGGGCCCAATGCCCCTTACTTTGACGTGATTAACTATCACTATTATCCGCGACTGGCCCCCCTTTGGCCTTCGTACTGGCCGGCGGAGAAGAACGTGGTGACGAAAGGGTTGGGGTTGCTCAATGATCAGGTGCCGGCCAACCTGCGGTCTATGCCGATCATGTGCACGGAGTTTTCAGAAGCTTTCGCTGGGCCTCCAGCGACTCCGCCCTATAACCACCAGGGGTCAAATCGCTATATTGTCAAGAGTTTCACACACTTGATGGCGAGCCCAGGGTTTAGTTATAATGGGGTGACCATTTCACGGTTTGAGGCCGGGATATGGTTCACATTTCGCCTTCTCATTGATGAGGGTTTCTACAATGGGCTGGTAGACACGAACGCGACGCCGTATTATGGGTACTATACATACCAGACGGTGGCGCGGGAGTTGGCAGGGGCGAGCTTTAACAGGCGGTTAGGGGTAGCAGGGGTCGAGGGTTACGTGTTCGATGTATCTGGGGGTGGGGAGAAGCTGGTGGCATGGACGACGGGAGGGACGGTGTCCGTGTCCCTTGAAGGGACGCAGAACCGAGTGCTGAGGTTGACGTGTACCACCGATGATGGCCCTTGCTTCTGGCAGGAAACAACTGTTGATGACGGTGGTCCAGGAGACAGCGATGGGAACATCAATGGGCAGATTGAAATACAAGTTGGGGAGGAGCCAGTTATTGTTCAGAAGATTCGGTAAGGAGCACAAGCTAACTGCAGTGCTTATCGTTTGGGTTCTGATCACGGCGGTTTTGTTGAGTTTCTACTCAGCCGCATTCCCAAACCAAGTGGCTCTAGCTGTGTCAGATGACGCCTATGATCAGAAGCCATCCGCATCATTCCAAAGTTGGTCAAAGATGGTTGCCACCCAGACGGCAACGGCCACTAGCACAACTAGGCCAGTTCCAGGCATCTTGCCGCCGTCTGACATACTAGGCCGACTCACAACGGGAAAGACTGGAATCTGGGCTAACCCTGGCATCTATGTCTTGGTGGGACTGTTTTATCTTGCCCTGTTTGGGCTGCTTGTACGAGAGATCTTGGCTGACCCATGAGGGAGTGATTTGCGCCTCAATATAGTTGGGCTTGAAAGACCGTTGTTCGGGATGAGCAAAGGACATTGTAGATACAGCATAACTTTGACGTATCAACCAACTGCGCGACAGATGGGATGGGCTAGCCTCGCGGCCCTCGTTGGCGAGGCCAGGGCTTTGTCTCGAAGATATCTTATCCAGATCAAGGAGGATACAGATGGCACGTGGCTTATTTGGGAGGATGGTTGTACTCATCGCTGCATGCATCTTTGTGCTGTGGTACGCTCAGAACGTCCTCACATCTAAAACTGTGACCCTTGCAACACCTGACACGCCGCTTTTTGGGGTACAGGTGGTAGGGGAGGAGTGGGACAATCGCTATCTGGATCTGGCGATGGCAGCCGGTGTCAAATGGGTGCGGACATGGCGATACGTTCGCTGGGCCGATGTGGAGCCCGTTGACACTGCCCCGGCCAATTTCAATTGGAGCGGTGTTGATGGAGCGATCAAGCAGATGGTGGCTCGGGGGCTGGTTCCGATCGTGACCGTAGAGGGCAATCCTTGTTGGGCTTCCACGAACGGTTGTTTGGATCGGGGACATCGGGATTGGGGGAATGGGCCCATAGACAAACCTGGGGGTCTGGCTGCGTTTCACGAGTTTGTGAGGGCCTTGGCGGAGCGGTATGATGGTGATGGGGTGGATGATGCGCCAGGCGCACCGGTGGTGAACTACTATGAATTCTACAATGAACAGGACAGTCGAGGCCGATGGTATGGGCAGGGGGCAGCCTATGCGGCCATGTTGAAGGAAGCGTGGACAGCAGTGCATGAAGCCAATCCAGCAGGGGAAGTTGTGTTCGGCGGCCTGGCCTATGAACCCAATGCCACGTGGTGTGGTGGTCCCTGTTTTGACAGAAACTTCCTGAGCACTGTGATTGCCAATACCACTGGGCCCAATGCCCCTTACTTTGACGTGATTAACTATCACTATTATCCGCGACTGGCCCCCCTTTGGCCTTCGTACTGGCCGGCGGAGAAGAACGTGGTGACGAAAGGGTTGGGGTTGCTCAATGATCAGGTGCCGGCCAACCTGCGGTCTATGCCGATCATGTGCACGGAGTTTTCAGAAGCTTTCGCTGGGCCTCCAGCGACTCCGCCCTATAACCACCAGGGGTCAAATCGCTATATTGTCAAGAGTTTCACACACTTGATGGCGAGCCCAGGGTTTAGTTATAATGGGGTGACCATTTCACGGTTTGAGGCCGGGATATGGTTCACATTTCGCCTTCTCATTGATGAGGGTTTCTACAATGGGCTGGTAGACACGAACGCGACGCCGTATTATGGGTACTATACATACCAGACGGTGGCGCGGGAGTTGGCAGGGGCGAGCTTTAACAGGCGGTTAGGGGTAGCAGGGGTCGAGGGTTACGTGTTCGATGTATCTGGGGGTGGGGAGAAGCTGGTGGCATGGACGACGGGAGGGACGGTGTCCGTGTCCCTTGAAGGGACGCAGAACCGAGTGCTGAGGTTGACGTGTAC
>Ga0194126_10010785_pt1 | contig 11918 bp, 10 predicted proteins | sample TA2KigC150mmetaG_FD_148641 | JGI IMG/M metagenome (GOLD analysis project Ga0194126, IMG submission 148641) | Freshwater microbial communities from Lake Tanganyika, Tanzania - TA2015035 Kigoma Deep Cast 150m | ecosystem: Environmental > Aquatic > Freshwater > Lake | place: Tanzania: Lake...
TACGATGAAATTTCTTCCCTTCAGGAACAAATTCTTGATTTACTTATTGTTTCCAAGGATAATTACACCTGTTCTTAACAAGCGGAAAATGCCGAAAAAGTGTATTTTTTACTTGCGGAACGTAGGATATAAATTAGATTTATTTTAACATTATTTATAAATTTTTAACATCCCTTTAATAAATAATTATAATTAATTACCTGTATTTAAAGCTTTGGAGATAAAATATTTATATATTTTTTAAAGATTTATTTCTGTAAATAAAGAAAGCATTATTTCAAAATATAATTTATTCATAATAAAAATCATAAAACATTATTTTAATTGTATATGAACAAATTTTATATTTAAACTTGAAGCAGGTTTGCGTTTTTTTAAAATGGATTTATAGAGAACTGGATTATTTAACATAATCAAGTGGATTTACCTGTACATTATCTTTTATGATTTCAAAATGTAGATGCGGACCTGTTGAGAAACCGGTATTACCCATTTCCGCTATTTTCTGGCCTTTTGTGACTTCATCACCTACATTTACCAATATTTTATTTAAATGGGCATATACAGTCATATAACCAAAGCCGTGATGGATTATTATTTCATTGCCAAAACCCTTATTCCTGTCTGCAAAAACTACAACACCTGAAGCTGCAGCATAAATTGGTTCTCCAACCTTATTTGCAATATCAATACCTCCATGATAATGGCCCCTGCCCCTGTACTCACGGAAAACGCTTGTAAGAACTCCCTGTGCTGGCCATACAGAAGGAGTATGCTCCACCATATAGATGTGGTCCTCCATATGTTTCTTATCCTCGGAAAGCTTAAGAGAAATTTCAGGAGCCTTTGCAATAAGGTTATCAAGTATTCTATTTATGCTGTCAAGATCCTCTGCATCTGCAAAATCATAATAAAATATTTCACCTGTATCATTTTTAATATCTATATCTGCGCCCAGATCGGTAGTATAAATTGCTACATCGCCTTCATAACCGCCTTTACCAGTAATATCCCTTACCATTCTGTCAAGATCTTCAACCTGGGCAAGGTAATCTTCCAGCAGTTTGGTTTTTGCTTTTATTTCATTTGATTTACTTTCAAGGTTGGCTATTTCAACTGCTTTATAACTCACTTTTTCCTGCAACCTGTCAAGCTCTGCTATTTTATTGCCAAGTTCATTTCTTACAAGATATATGTTTGCAATAAGAGTGAAAATTGAAATCATTACTATGCTTATAAATATAAAAGCGAAACGAAGCCAGTTGTAATGGATTTTAAGACTCCAGACCCTGCTGTCTACGTCAGAGTGTACCAGAATAGTATAGTATTTTTCCTTTTTTTCTATATCCATGCTTCAATAATATATGCTATATGATTACAACAAATCAAGTAATATTAAGAAAATTATATACAAATATTTAAATAAATCAACCCATACATTCCAGATGCCCTTTTTTGGCTTAAATGTATTTGGGATAATTTCGCTTTAATTTTTATAAAGTCCCACCGTAAAAATTGCCCTTATTATTATAAATAAATTATTAACCTGGGCCTTCAGGGTTTATTGATTAAATAATAAATGGTATTAAAGCCTTGCGTTTTTTCGGGTAATCAGGAAAGTTTGCCAGATACCATTTATGGGTAGAAAAAGCTCTTGGCGCCAGGTTTGCAATGGTAAAAACTGCAAAAGCAAGTCCTGGCAGGCTCCAGGTGGCCACCGCCCAGCCTGTCCACTCGATAATTTCCCCGAAATAATTCGGGCTAGATATATACCTGAAAAACCCGCCGAAAGGAATCTTATATATATTCTCCTCTCCTTTTGTTCTAAGATTCCTTAAAATATAGTCAGAATAAAGGTTGATTGCAAAACCAGTAAAAAATATAGCAATGCCTGCAATAAAACGGATATCTGTTAGCCAGCTTAAAGTATAATCTGGCGCAAAATAAAAAAGGTATCTGCCATTTAAGTATCCATTTAAGGTATTAAACAATATAGAGAACAGGACAACAATCACGGGAAAAGTGTTTTTATTGCTTTTTAACAGCAGTGAATATATAAAAGTCCTCTGGAAATAGTGAATTGACCATATGCATATAAATATTATTGCAACTATGCTCCCTTTTTTATTGCCGGCAAAAAAATAAAAAAGTATGACAAAAAAGGCAGGGCACTCCATTATAAACCATGCGATCTTAGGATTTATCCTTATTCCCCAGCTCCTGCTTGTAAATCTGCCATAAGGCGCATTAATGAAAAAAAGGACCACAAATACAAGTGCTGAAATAACAAATAATGATATCAGGAGAATGTTATAAATTATTTTTTCCAAAATTATACTTAAACTAAATTGTCATTTATAATTATTTGGCTTTTTAAAATTTAAAAGTGATTATAATTGATATCATAAACTAAAAAAAGGTTTTTTAACCATATAATATAATTTAATTGCCACATTTTTTTTAATCTGCAATAATTAATGTAATTTCTATTTATTAATCCGGGTTTAAACTTCAATATATGGAAAAAAATAATAAGGGGCAGGATTTATATATAAGCGATGAACAGCTTAAGGACGAAAAACCGCAGCCTATCGCGGACCGAACTTATTTTGTATTTAATGATTTAAATAAAGGCCAGGTAAGGCAGGGCAGCTTTGTACTGAGAAATCTTGGAGGCCCTTACAGCAAAATAGAAATTACAGTGCCTGATGAGCCGAAGTTTGTAGAAATTATAAAGTCTGAGCCCTTAAGCCAAAATCAGTCTGAAAAACTGCCTCTCTGCATAACTTTTTCGGCAAAAGCCCTGGACTGGAGCAGGCGCTATTCAAATACAATAATAGCAAGGCTGGATGATGCTGATGAAAGAGTCCTCATTGAGCTTGATACACGCACAAAACCTGTAAATGATTTTGCAAAAATATTTTCAAATCCCGAGATAAAAAAAATTACGGCACTTATTGAAAGGCTTGAAAAAGCCACAACCGCTGAAATTGCTGTTGTGACTATTAACACGCTTGAAGGAAAAACTATTGAAAAGTATGCATTTGACCTATTTAACGAATGGGGCATAGGCAAGGAGAATATTGATAACGGAATACTTTTTTTAATTGATCCCGCTGACCGGTGCTACAGGATTGAGATAGGACGGGGGCTGGAGAAATTTTTTCCGGAAGAATTTTTAAACAGGCTTTTCACTATTTACGCTTCAAAGTATTTTGGTGAAAATAATTTCTTTAAAGGCACTTACCTTATACTGAGCGAACTGTTTGCAGAAATTTTCAGGGCAGACAAAAATAAGTAAACAAAAACACAGTAGTGCTGTTTTTAAAAAAACTGATGTCTTTATATTTATAAAAACAGGTTTTTTAAAATTATAATATGTCCAACTAATCTTTATTGGAAGGCTCAAGCTATACAACTGGCGCAAAAACAAATATACCCGCTAAAAAAGGCAGGGTTTTAAACTATAGCCGCATATTAATAAGCCTTGCTCTTTTAGCTTTTATTGTATTAAAAAATTATAAAAATTTTGATGAAATTTATAAGGTGCTTACAAGCACCGTTTCCCTTTTTATAGCATTTGCGCTTATTACGCATCTTTTTATGCTTTTCATAGAATCGCTGCGGTGGCATGTCCTCCTTTATGCCCAGGGTGAAAGGGTAAGCAGGGCATATCTTTTCCATTCAATGATGATAGGGTATTTTTACAATAACCTTCTTCCCTCAAATATAGGCGGGGATTTTTTCAGGATTTATGATATAGCAAAAAACAGGGATGTGCCCGTTCAAAAAAGTGCATCAGCAGTTTTTATAGAGAGATTCTTAGGGCTTATAACCATTACAATTTTTTTTGCAGCAACCTCTTTTTCAATTTACAGATTATTGAAAAATTATGTGATTACAATTACAGTTTTTTTGGCCATAGCATTTGTGCTCTTTATTTTGCTTTCAAAACCCCAGCTTTTTAAAATAGACAGGTTCTTTAAAAAATTTAAAAAACTTGATAAAGCATGGTTGAAAATAAAAGATTTTAGCGATGCAGTCACCAGTTATAAAAATAAGCTGCCAGCCCTTTTCCTTGGGCTTTTTTTAAATATAGCTTCACAGCTGTTGTTTACTATAATGTTTTATTTTATATCAATTGCTTTGGGGCTTAATGTAAGTTTTTTAACTTATGCATTTATGGTACCAGTGATATTTGTAATAATAGGCATACCAATTTCAATCGGCGGCCTTGGAGTGCGGGAAAACCTGATAGTGTTTTTACTCTCAGCTGTAGGAGTACAGAATGAAAAAGCTGTTGTTTTTTCCCTTGTAGTTTTATTTATACATATTTTTAATGCTGTACTGGGCGGCATAGCTTATCTAACCAGAAATATTTTTTTCAGATCAAAAGGGTTTATATAAATTTTTAAATGAAAAGTTAATAAAGGCAGGAGGAGATCATGTCTGTGCATCTGGAACCCTGTAAAAAAGAAAAGGAAATTATTAATAAGAGAAACACTAAAGAAAACCGGATTATCTGCGCTGTAGACGGGCTTGCAGTTCAAAGCGATGCAGATATTGAATATCATCATTTAACCCCATTTACTTCTGGCAGGGATTTACAGTTAACCGGCATTGCAACAGTGTGCAAAAAACACCACAGAGAGCTTGGCCAGCTATCAATTATGGAACTGAGGGCATATAAAGAGATGGAGGAATTTTTCAGCAGTAGAAGTATCTGCAAGCTTGATGATGTTCTTTCTTTAAAACTTGGAAACGAAAATACAAAAAAGCCGCTTTCTTATGAAACAGACATGAGTAATAATACTGTGGCCATTAAACTACCGGATGATGACAGCAGCCGTACAGTTCCTCTTTCTGTTTGCCCTTCCACAGGTTTTCAATATTTTTATGCAGTCCTGCCGCTCTCCTGTATAAATAATGACATGGAGCTTCAGCCAAGGCCGCTTGAGATAAAAAGGCTCTGGGAACTTTACAGGCACCTTCTTGTAAACAGCCAGCTAACGCCTTCCGTATGCAGGCTCTCCGGCAGCCATGTTTATCTTTTTGACGGACAGCACAAGGCTGCAGCCCAGATTTGGGCAGGCCGAAAAAGAATTGAGTGCAAAGTATATTTAGAACCAGCAATTAAAATTTTAAAGGAAACAAACCTTGTGGCCCACGATAAGCTTCGACAGATGCCGTTTTTTGTATCAGTTTTGATAAACAAATGGGCAAGCATTTTTGAAGAGGAATGGAAGGAGTATATAGAGCTTGCTGACAGCAAGTCTGAGGCTGGATTTGTTTTATATCTTGTAAGCAGGGGCAGGAAAAAATCTGAGGCGCTGCATATGATAGAAAGCAATATTTACGACAGTATTCTTGAAGACGAGAATAACAGGATGAAAAAGTATCTTGCAGAATACAATTCTGATTTAAGGTGCCCGCTTACTGTAGGAAGGCTGAAAGTTTCATTTTTTAAAAAATTCATTACAGCTCCTCCTCTTACTATTAATTTGGAAAAGTCAGACAGACTGCGTGAACTTGAAAGGACAAACAATGTAAGGCTCTTAAACCTTTTTTCGCTTTATGCGCTTCAAGATATGTGGTCACCGGATACTAACGATGAAAATCACAGGATTTCAGAAAAAATATTCCTTAACGGATCTTTTAAAGCAGTGTGCGCAATAATAAAGGATATAATTGCAGCAATACTTGAGCTTCTCGATGAAGATGAAAGAAAAGAATTACTTTTGCGCCAGATAAGCAGGCAAAACTGGGACTTGATAGAAAATGCTTTAAGCATGCTTTTTTCACACAGGGTCTGGTCGGATAATTCACATGAAAATTATAATAATCTTAGACTTAACAATGAAAGCCAGGTTAGAAAGTATCTTGCAAGAAGAGGTCTTTCTGTTAACTGGATTATTAATAACTCTTATGATTCTGGCAATAATTTTATAGACTGATTTTAGCTTAAATAAGAGGCGATAATTATTTTAAGGAAATGGTGTTATTTTTTTAGCTTCTTTTGTGTATTAAGCAAAACAAAAGTAATATTTTTATATATGCTTATTAAATATCATGAGAAATTTACTGTATAGAATTACTGTTAACCTTCTGTATAGCAGGACGTGCAGGAAAATAATAATTAGCCTTTTTGAAAAAATTACCGCCTTTTTTTTAAAACCTGGCAAAAAAAACTCTTTTTCCGGCTCAAATATTACAATACAGAATGAGAAAAAAATAATGGCTGTTGCAGCTGTAAATGCAATTGGACGGAGTATTGAAAAAGGCTTTTTGAAAAAAGATGTCTCTGAAGCCACGCTTAAGTTATGGGCAAATGCCCTGCTAAGCACTTCAAAAAGAAAAGGTCCAGTAAAAGAATTTTATAAGCAAAATAATGCCGATCCCCCATTTTTGCTTGTTATTAGCCCCGGGCATGCTTGCAATTTAAAATGTGCTGACTGTTACGCTGCATCGGGTGCAGGCGGTTCAAAACTGTCATGGGAAATAGTTGAGCGGATAATATCGGATGCAAAAAATTTATGGGGTATAAAGCTTGTTGTGTTTAGCGGAGGTGAGCCATTTGCCTGGAGTGGGCAAAACAGGGATATTTTGGATATAGCATTTAAAAACCCGGATTTACTCTTCCTTGCTTTTACAAACGGTACATTAATTGATAAAAAAACAGCAGGAAGAATTGCAGCCTGCAAAAATATTACCCCTGCTTTTTCTGTGGAAGGCATGGGGCCCAAAACAGATGAAAGAAGAGGCAAAGGCATTTTTGGCAGGATTACTGCTGCAATGGATTTAATGAAAGAGGCAGGCGCGCCCTTTGGCATTTCTGTAACTGTTAACCGCAATAACTGTGCCAGCGTGCTTTCAGGAGAGTTTCTTGATTTCTTTTTTAAAAAAATGGGCGCCTTTTACGGTTTTTATTTCCAGTATCTTCCCATGGGAAGGAATGCAGACTTTGGCCTTATGCCCACACCCGGGCAAAGGCTTAAATTCAGGGAGCTTATATGGAAAGTAATTGAGGATAAAAAGCTTTTCCTGCTTGATTTCTGGAACCACGGCACACTGGTAAACGGATGCATTGCTGCAGGCAGGGGCGGCGGCTATATTCATATAGACTGGAACGGAAATGTAATGCCATGTGTTTTTACGCCATATTCAGCAGGAAATATTGCAGATGTTTACAGGAGCGGCGGGAACCTTGATAATATATGGAACAGCCCATTTTTAAGCTCAATCAGGAACTGGCAAAAACAGCAGGGGCACGGAAGGAAAAATACCGGGACAAAAAACCTGGAATCCATTGCAAAAGGAAATCTTTTAACGCCATGCCCATACAGGGACCATTATGAACAATTCATCCAGCTTGTGAAACAAAACAACAGCAAACCGCAGGATGACTCAGCTGCCATGATGTTAAATGATGCACAGTATTATAAAAAGATGGCTTCCTATGACAGGGAACTTGAAAAGTTATTTGACCCTGTCTGGCAACAAAAATATACGGACAAATGAAGTCCTTGATCTTATTTCTGGTTTTGGAATAGAGTCACAAATAACATATGACGATTATCTTCAGGGGTTCGAGAATCTTAAGGCTTTGAAATAGAAAAGAGACAATACTTCTGCTACTTATTTGCAAGCTTTGTAACCTTAAGGATTTCTTCAATCATCTCTTCTTTTCTCGAAAGGTTTTCTGACTTTATTGCATTGCTGAAGCAGTGCCGCAGGTGATTTTCAAGAAGAATAAGATGTGCCGATTTTAAAAGCCCTATGACTGCAAGATTCTGCTGCATTATATCCATACAGTATCTGTCTTGCTCAACCATGCTGATGATTTTTTCAATGTGGGACTTTGCCTTCCTGAAATTTAATATTGAATCCTTCTTTTGCGGTTTTTTGTCTAAAGCCATAGATTTTATCCTTTTTTAATTTTTAATTATAAAATTTTGATAAATATTTTACTGGATTATTACTAAATATTTTAAAAAATTGGCATTATAAGACCGGCAGAAACAAGCAAGTTTATGAAATTAAATAAAGCAAAAAAAATCACTATAAATCCTGCTGTCTTGAAAAATATCCCTGAAAACGAACTTTTTGAAAACCTTATACTGGAAAAGGAAATTATTCCCAGTACCGGAAGCGTTCCAAGAGCAAACACCAGCATTAAAAGGCCGCCATCAAGAAAACTGCCTGAAATCATAGAGCTCAGCTGCATTGACTGGGTAAAACCGCAGGGCAAAAAGAAAGTCAGTATCCCAAGGATTACTGGCATAAAACGGTTTTGCAGCCCACTGTTGTTAAGGATCTTTCTTGAAAAACTTTTTGGAACCCTTAACTGGAATTTGTTTAAAAAAGGGCTAATATCAAGCAAATTCAATCCTATTACAATCATAAGTACAAAAAGAATAATGCTTATCACAAAATTAGCTGTCTGGTTTATTGTAAAATAAGCACCGGCAATTCCCAGTATCCCTCCAAGAATAAAAAAACCTGCCACTCTTGCTGAGTGAAACAAAAAAAGCGACCGCACTTTATCATTAGTTCTTGCATAGCCCGAAGAGATTGAAAGTACCAGTCCCCCGACTACTGCCATGCATGAAGAAAGAGATGCTATAACTCCGATTAAAAAAGCTACCGGTAATGTCAGGCTGCTTACATTTAGCAGTCCTGCAATGCCGGATTTTTGCAGAAGTATAAATGCTGCAAAAATGAGGGCTGCCGCAAGAAAACCCTTTAATAAATCAAGCCACTTTATCCTGTGCGAAGGTGCAAGCTTAGAAATTTTATACCCGTCTTTTTGGAGAATTTCATTAATGTTTTCAAGCAGCTGGTTTTCAGGCATATCAGTCTGCAATTCAAAATAAATTTTCCTGCTGGCCAGTATAACATCAACATTATTTACTGATATATTGCCTGAAAGTTTTTTTTCAATAATAAGCTCACATGCCGGACAGTGCATTCCGCCAATAAAATACTGGCAGGTAGTTCCTTTTTTTAATAATTTGATATCCGTTGTCTCATTTTCCATTTTTTATCTGCATACTTTCATTATAATATAATTTTAACGTACCAGTTTTGTAAATTTTAGCCTTAATGAATTTGATACTACCGACACACTTGAAAAAGCCATGGCAAGCCCAGCAAAAACCGGGTTCAAAAGAATGCCCCATATCGGGTAAAAAAGCCCTGCTGCAAGCGGAATGCCTATTATATTATAAATAAAGGCCCAGAAAAGATTCTGCTTTATTGTACTCATGGTCTGCCTTGAAAGGAGTATAGCCTGCGGAATTTTTGAAATATCGCCTGCAAGTATCGTGATGTCTGCAGATTCTATGGCGACATCTGTTCCTGTGCTCATAGCAATTCCTACATCTGCCTGTGCAAGCGCAGGTGCATCGTTTACGCCGTCTCCCGCCATGGCAACTTTTAAACCGCTGGCTTGAAGCTCTTTAATTTTTTCCGCTTTATCCTGCGGGAGAACTTCTGAAAAGACTTCATTAATTTCTGCCTGACTGCCTATATACTCTGCAGTATTTTTATTATCTCCGGAGAGAAGTACTATTCTAATTCCCAGGCCTTGTATTTTTTTAATTACAGCTTTACTATTATCTTTTAATTTATCCGCAATGGCAGCCACAGCTATTAGTTTCCCATTACCTGCAAAAAATACCGGCGTCTTTCCCTGAAAGGTAATCTTTTCCAGGAGCTTGTCGCTGTATTTTATTTTAATATCATCCATAAGTTTGGTGTTACCTGCATAATAAGTAATGCCATTTAAATCCCCTTTTACTCCCTTTCCTTCAAAATTTTTAAAATTATTTATTTTTAAAAGCTTTAAATCTTTTTCTGCAGCTTTTGCAACAATAGCTCCTGCAAGCGGATGTTCAGAATTTTTTTCAAGTGAAGCTAAGATCTCAAGAGCATTTGATTTGTATTTATCTGTATTATCCTCAGAGTCATATAAAATAAAATCAGTAACTTCAGGCTTTCCTTTTGTTATTGTCCCGGTCTTATCCAAAACAAGGGTATTTATTTTATGCAGCTTCTCAAGGCTTTCAGCATTTTTAATAAGAAGCCCATTTAAAGCACCTTTTCCTACTCCTACAATAATTGCCGTTGGCGTTGCAAGGCCAAGAGCGCAGGGGCACGCAATTATAAGAACACCGACAAAGCTTAGCAGGCCATATCTGAATGCCTGGTTAAATTGCATGAACTGGCTGCCTGCTGCAAGCCAGATAATAAGCGCTACTACAGCTATACCCAGCACAACCGGAACAAAAACTGATGAGATTCTGTCAACAAGTTTCTGGACCGGGGCCCGTGACCCCTGTGCTTCTTCAACCATCCTTATAATTTGCGCAAGCAGTGTATCCTGTCCAATCCTTTTGGCCCTGAATTTAAAAGCTCCATGCCCGTTAATTGTCCCGCCTGTGACTTTATCCCCTTCTTTCTTATCAACAGGTATTGATTCACCTGTTACCATTGACTCATCAATTGAAGAGATACCTTCAATAATAATTCCATCTACCGGTATTTTGCCGCCTGGTTTTACAATGACAATATCATCAAGCACAAGTTCTTCAACAGGCAATTCTAATTCCTTGCCGTTTCGCAACACCACCGCCGTCTTTGCCTGAAGGTTTAAAAGCTTTTCGATCGCTTCTCCTGTTTTTAGTTTTGAACGGGCTTCAAGATATTTACCAAAATAGATAAAGCCGATTACTACGATTGTAACATCAAAATAATGAACGTCAGGAAGGTTGAGCATGTTGCGTAACTGTGGAAAGAGAACAACTACAGCACTGTATATGTATGCAGATACTGTGCCGATTCCTACAAGGGTATCCATATTTGCAGTTCTGAATCTTATGAAATTTCCAATCCCTTTTAAAAAAGGCTGGCCAATCCAGAACAGGACTGCAGATGATATTATTAAAAGAAAAACTGAATAGAGTTCATGCGGGATGAAGAATGCCGGCACCCTCGCATTACCTGCAGCAGCTATCTCCCACATCATGAAAGCAAAAACAGCAAGAGCAAATGGCAGCACAAATTCAACCTTATTTCTCTGCTTGCGCAGTTGTGCCTCTTTCTCCGCTTTAATTCTTTCTGCATCCACACCAGATAAACCATATCTTATGCCAGGTTTGTTTTGCCCTGCAGATATTTTACATTCTGGAGTTTTAGGGAATCCATCTTTTTTAGAATAGACATCACTGCTGCCAAAACCCTTATCATTTTGTTGCAGATGCCGTAGATCTTTATCCAAACTGCCAGGATATTTTTCCAAATCCAGATTCATCTCATATCCAAACCTTTTTATAACTTCATTCATTTCAGGCAGGGAAATTATATTTTGTTCGTATTCAACTGACATCTTCTCAGTTGCAAAATTCACTTTTACATCTTTTATGCCTGCCATTTTTTTTAATACTTTTTCAATAGTGGCTGCACAGCTTGCACATGTCATTCCTTTTATTGCAATAATTGCTTTTTCTGTTTTCATTTAGTCCTCCAGATACCACTGTGAGCGCCAGAGGCTCAACATTTCTGTGCTGTTTTCAAGAAAAGCCTCGACTTCATCTGCATTATTTAAAACCTCCAGCCGCGTTGATTTTAATCTTATTTCCTTTGTCATTTCTATTCCCTCTCTGTGATGTGAAATAAGTGCATTTAAAAACCTCAGATCAAACTTCTCATCAAAACTTCCAAGATTTGGGACATCCAGCTTTTCAGAGCGTTTTTTATCGTTGTACCAATCTTTTTTCCAGGAATAAAGCTCATCTATTGCTGCAGGTTCATGCTTTAATATATCTTCAGCAAGTTTTATAATCTCAGATCTCTTTGAATTGTTTTTTGCCTGCTCTGCAAGATCCATCGCCAGGCTATGATGCGAAATCATCGCATTG
>Ga0194126_10010787_pt1 | contig 11917 bp, 3 predicted proteins | sample TA2KigC150mmetaG_FD_148641 | JGI IMG/M metagenome (GOLD analysis project Ga0194126, IMG submission 148641) | Freshwater microbial communities from Lake Tanganyika, Tanzania - TA2015035 Kigoma Deep Cast 150m | ecosystem: Environmental > Aquatic > Freshwater > Lake | place: Tanzania: Lake...
ACCTCGTGGGAGATCCGCACGCCGTTCGCCGCCACGCTCGCCGCCGACCAGGTGCTGACGCCGACGGCGGGGATCACCCAGTACCGCGACATCGAGTTCGGCAACATGTCGGTGATCTTCAAGACGTTCCTCTGGCAGGCGGAGACCTGGGCGATCACCGGCGGGATCCAGACGATGGTCCCGACCGCCGCCAATTCGAACATCATCGGCACCAACCAGTTCGGCCAGACGCTCCAGCAGATCTTCGTCGCCAACGAGTCGGTCCACGTGATGCCCTTCGTCGCCAGCGTCTGGGCGCCTGACGAGCGCGCCTTCAGCCAGGTCCTGTTTCAGATCGACCGCGACGTCAACGGCAATCCCGCCTACGTCAACAACCTCCAGCAGGTCGGCATCAGCGGCCGCCAACTCGTGTATGCGGGGCGCGTGTTCTATCCGACGTTCATGTATCTGAGCTTCTCGACCGGCTACTGGATCTACAAGAACGACCGCGCCCGGTTCACCGGCTTCTCGCCGATCATGGAGCTGCACATCAACCAGGCGTTCGAGGACTTTCCTCCGGTCGTGTACCAGACCTGGGTGCTCGGACAGAACCCGGGTGTGTTGTCGATCACCAACGCGCTGATCGGTTGCAATTTCGAATGGGGGAAGCGGTCGACACTGACGTTCGCCTACTGCACGCCCCTGTCGGCCGGGCTCGACCGCTACTTCGACGGCGAGTTCCGCGTGCTCTACAACCTCCGCTTCGGCCGGCAGAACCGGCTGACCAGGGCGCAGTTCTGACGACGGCGACCTTCCCACGATTTCCCTAACGTGGGGGGATGCGGTCGTGGGTGTCGGCACCCGCGGCCGCACAGGCATGCCGGTTGCTTGACCGAGGCGGAGCCTGAGGATATCCCTCCACCAGGGGTTTGGCGGTCGGGCTGCGCACGTTCCTGTCGGTCGCTGGTCCGCTGAACGTCATCGGGCCCATGGCCGGGCACGTGGGTTTCGAGGCGGCCGGTTCCCGCCAGGAGATCGACGCATGAAGCGGCGCCTCGTCGGATTTCCCACGCGTGTGCTACGGCGGGCTGTCGCCGCAGCCGCGGCGCGGCGGCATGGTTGCTGTTTCAAGCCCACTGGCCGTCGCACTGCCAGGTTGGGGACGGAGCTGCTCGAGGAGCGTCGCGTCCTCGCGCCCCTGGTGACGGCCACGCTCGTCGGCACGACGCTCGACATCCGCATCGACTCCGCCGACACGCCCGTAGTATTGGCCTACGACGTCGCCAACGACAGTTACAAAGTCGAGTCGCCTGGCCTCAACGGGGCGGTGTCGTTCGCCAACGCCGCCGTCACCACGGTCACGGTGACCGGGACGGCCGACGCCGGTCAGGAGTTCGCTCTCGGCGGCTCGAGTCTGCCCGACGGTACCGGGCTGTTCGACGGCCTGTTGGTCGATGGCACGGTCGAGACGACGACGCTGTTCGGCGCGATCCGCACAGGCGGTGGGGTGACGGTCGACTCGTCGACGATCACGCTGTCTTCCACCGTCGAGACGATCACGGCCAACCAGAGCTACGGTGGACAGGTGACGCTCGCCGGTGACGTCGTGCTGACGGGCGGGCGCGTCACGTTCGGGGCCGGCGTCGCCGGCCAGGGGTATGGATTGGTCCTCGATTTCACCGACACGACGACGATCGACGGCGCCACCTTCTCGGGCATCGGAGATTTCGCCAGTGGCGGCGGCGGCACGACGGTCCTCGCCGGGACACTGGCGACGACGGGGAAGCAGGTCTTCGCCGACGATGTGGAACTCCACCCCTCCGCCGGCCTCGTCACGCTCTCCGCGGTTGCCGGCACCGGCCCCGGTGGAACGACGCAGTTTGCCGACATCACTTTCTTGGGCACGGTCACCGGCTCTGGAGGGTTGCGGATCGTGACCGACGGGATCACGTCGTTCTCCGCTCCGGTGACCCTCGGGCACTTCTCCACCGATGATTCCGGCACGACGCGGCTCACCACGCAGTCGTTCATGACCACTGGTGCCCAGGAGTTCTACGAGAACCTCGAGGTGGCAGCCGACACGACGTTGGTGGCCGACTCGATCAGACTGGCGTCGGTCGTCGGTCTGGGCAACCGTCTGTCGCTGGCAGTCACGCAGCCGATCGCGCTCGATGCGTCGATGTTCTCCGGAATGCGGGCCCTGTCGGTGACGGGGCCGGTCGGACTCGGGGGAGCGTTTTCGGCGATCGAGTCGCTGTCGTTTTCTTCGCCGCTGGCGCTCAGTCGCCTCACGGCCGACACGATCCTCACGGCGCCGTCGATCTCACTGGTGGGTGAGCTCCAGGCGAGCAACACGCTGCTGTCGTGCCGGGGGGAGACATCGATTACCGGATTCGCCTACGGATTGTCGTTGTTGCAAGTCACCGGTTCGAGCGTGCTGGCAGGGTCGTTCTCCGCGGCCGAGCACCTCTACTCCGGCGTCGTCAGGCTTGGCGGTCGGACGCAGTTCGGCGGCGGAAGTGCCCTGTTCGGGCAGGGTATCGACGGATTCGGCAACCATCTCACGGTCGCCCTCGCGACAGCGGTAGTCGTCGACAACGGTGTCTTTCGGGGTGTCGGCGATTTCGACACGGCCGGGTTCACGACGGCCTTACTCGGCTCGTTCACCACCGCGGGGTTTCAGTCGTACGGCGGCCCGGTGGCGATGAGCGGCGCGGTCGCCTTGGCTGCGAGCCACGTCGAGTTCCATGGCCCGGTCACCGGTCCCGAAGCGCTCGCGATCAAGACTTCCGGTGCCGTCGGGCAGACGTTCGGCACCGAGATCCACAACGCCGTTTCGGTCGGCAGCCTCGAGATCACCGGTAGCACACCGACGGCAATCTTCCTCGGGGGTGCGGTCGAGACGATCGGGACCCACCGCTATGCCGGTGATCTGGTGACTTATCCCTCCGTGACCACGCTGGTCGGGAGCGAGGTGACCGTCACCGGCATCGTCGACGGCCGGGGCACCATTCTCGCGGTTGCCGGGAATGCCGTGTTCGGCGACCGGGCCTTCAACCTCTCCCGCCTCGAGGTTTCCGGGACGACATCGCTGGCGGGAGACGTCACGACGACATTTGACCAAGTGTACGGAGGCAAGGTCACGCTCACTGCCGACAGCGTGCTCACCGGAACGATGGGAACCTTTCCTGCCGGTGTCGATGCGAGTGGGCACGCGCTCGGCTTGATGTTCAGTGAGCCGATGGTCCTCGACCCCAAGGTCTTCTCGCAGGTCGGTTTCCTCACGGTGGGCGGGGGCGGCACGACCACCCTCGTCACCGACATCGGTACGACCGCGGGCCAGTACTACCTGGACGAATTGCTGCTCCAGGCCGACATCTCGCTGTTCGCCGGGTCCGAAGGGATAACGTTCGCGGGACCAGTCCGCTCGACGGGGCAGGATCTGCGCACCGTGACCGTGGGCGACACGTCGTTCGGCGACGAGGTCGTCGTCCGGTCGCTGGATGTCGCGGTCGGGCGGGCGGTGATCGGTGTTCCGGCGGCGAAGGGGAGCGTTACGATCGACTCCGCGCAATCCCAGTCGTTCGCCGGGGACGTTCTGGTGATCAAGCCGGCGGTCCTCACCGCTGGTGGAGGGTTTTTCCTTGGCAGCGCGGTGACCGGCCCGTCCAGCCTGTCGCTCCGCTCCGATCAGACGACGACGTTCGGCGGGCCGGTAAGCCTCGGCAGTCTCCACACCGACGCTGGCGGTTCGACGATCCTCGAAACCGGCTCGGTGACGACGACTGATCCCGCCTCGATGGAATTCGGCGATGCGGTGATCCTCACGCAGGACACGGTGTTCGACGCCGGCCCCGGGACGCTGTCGTTCCTGTCGACGGTCGACGGGCCGTTCGCACTGACCGCGAAGTCATCGAATGTGACGAAGTTTGCCGGAGTTGTCGGCAGCCGGGAAAAGCTGGCGAGCCTCACGACCGACGCCGGCGGCACGGTGACCCTCGGCGACGTGGCGACGACCAACGCGCAGTTGTTCCAAGACGACGGCGTGTCACTCGCCGGTACCTACACCACGACCGACGGCGTGTTTTCGGTCGCCAAGGCGGCGACGCTCGCGGCGGCGACGAGTGTCTCCACGGGGAGCGGGGCGATCACGTTTGGCGGCACGGTCGACGGCGCGTTTTCACTCGTCGCCAACTCGGTTGGCGCGACGACGTTCGTCGGCGCCGTCGGCAGCAAGGAGAAGCTCACGAGCCTCACGACCGACGCTGGCGGCACCGCGAGCCTGCGGAGCGTCGCGACGACCGGCGCGCAGCTTTATCAAGACGACACCGTCACGCTCGCCGGCTCGATGACGACGGCCGACGCGGCATTCACGGTCGCGAAGGCAGCGCTGCTCGCGGCGGCGACGAGTGTGTCCACTGGCAGTGCCGGGATCTCGTTTGGCGGCACGGTCGACGGTGGATTCACGCTGGTCGCCAACTCGTCTGGCGTGACGACGTTTGCCGGCTCCGTCGGCAACAAGGAGAAGGTGGCGAGTGTCACAACCGACGCCGGCGGCACGGTTAGCCTCGGCGACGTAGCGACGACCGGTGCGCAGCTTTACCAGGACGCCAGCGTGTCGCTCGCGGGCGCGTATTCGACGACCGACGCGGTGTTCTCGGTCACCAAGGCAGCGCAGCTCGCGGGGGCGACGAGTGTCTCCACGGGGAGCGGCGCGATCGCGTTCGGCGGCACGGTAGACGGCGGATTCGCGCTGGTCGCCAACTCGTCTGGCGCGACGACGTTTGCCGGCGCCGTCGGCAGCAAGGAGAAGCTCACGAGCCTCACGACCGACGCCGGCGGCACGGCGAGCCTGCGGAGCGTCGCGACGACCGGCGCACAGCTTTACGAAGATGATTCCGTCACGCTCGCCGGCTCGCTGACGACGGCCGACGCGGCGTTTACGGTCGCGAAGGCAGCGCTGCTCGCGGCGGCGACGAGTGTGTCCACTGGCAGTGCCGGGATCTCTTTCGGCGGTACCCTCGACGGCGGATTCGCACTGGTCGCCAACTCGACCGGCGCGACGACGTTTGCCGGCGCCGTCGGCAGCAAGGAGAAGCTCGCGAGCCTCACGACCGACGCCGGCGGCACGACAGCGTTGCCGGTATCGGTCGCCACCACGGTGGGCCAGACTTACGGCGACGAGGTGCTGCTCACCGCGAACGCCGCTCTCGCGTCGGGAAGCGGCGGCGTGTCGTTCAAGAACATCGTGCGTGGCACCGACCAAAGCCTGCGGATCACGACCACGGGCGACACGTCGGTCGCGGCTGCCGTCGTCTTCAAATCGCTCGACGTCGCCGGCGGCAGGACCGTCCTTGGAGCCGTGGGAGACGACCGGACGATCACGATCGACTCCTCCGCAAGCCAGACGTTTGCCGGCACGGTCGTGGTCAATCGCGCGGCGATCCTCACCGCCGGCACCGGGTTCGTGTTCGGTGGCGCAGTCACCGGACCCGGTCGACTCGATCTCCGCACTTCCGACACGACGCTGTTGCGTGGGCCGGTCACCCTCGGCAGCCTCCATACCGACGCCGGCGGATCGACCCTGCTCGAGACGGCCGTGGTCACGACCACGCTGAATGACGCGCTCGACTTCGGCGACCCTGTCGTCCTCACCCGCGACACGACGATCGACGCCGGCCCCGGTGACTTGATCTTCCGCTCGACCGTCGACGGCCCGCATGCTCTCGTCGCCCGGTCGCGGCAGACGACGCGATTCGTCGGGCCGGTCGGCGCGAAGGTGGCGCTCGTGTCCCTCGAGACCGATGCTGCCGGCACCACCGCGATCGACGGCGGCAGTGTGGCGACGGTGAAGGGGCAGTTCTACCGCGATGCCCTCGCGCTCGGCGCGGCGACGGTCCTGTCGGCCGCCGAGGCCGGGGTGACGTGTGCGGCAACGGTGACCGGGGCGGCTTCGCTCGCGATCAACGCCGCGGGGACGACATCGTTCGCGAAGGCCGTCACGGTCGGAAGCCTCGCGACCGACGCGGCCGGTACGACCGAGATCCGCGGCGGCACGATCACCACCACGCTTCCCGCCGGCCAGCTGTACCGCGATGCTGTGGTCCTCGGCACGCCGACGACGGTCGCGGCCGGCGCCGGCGCGATCGCGTTTCTCGGCACGGTGACCGGCAAGGTGGGCCTGCGGGCCACGACCACCGGGTCCACGAGCTTCGCCGGCCCGGTCTCGGTCGCGAACCTCGAGACCGACGCCGGTGGCACGGTCACGCTCGCCAACGTGACGACGACCGGGTTTCAAAAGTACCACGACGATGTCGTCACGCTCCGGGGGAACCAGGCCACCGGTGGCGGGGCGTTCGCGATCGATCGGGCGACGAAACTCGCCGGCGCCACGACCGTCTCTGCCGGCGCCGGCCCGATCACGTTTGCCGGCCCGGTCGACGGGGCCTTCGCGCTCACGGCGAAGTCGGCCGGAACCACGCTCTTCGGCGCCGCGGTCGGGGGCGTCGCACCGCTGGCGGCACTCGTGACCGATGCCGGGGGGACCACGCGGATCGCCGCCCCGTCCATCAAGGTGGGTGCGGGAGGGATCGTATTGGCCGATCCGGTCCAGGTCGCGGTGAAGACGTCGCTCGATGCCGTCGGCGGCGGGATCCGGTTCGGTGCGGCGCTCGACGGCCGGTTTCCCGTGACCGTCGCGGCCGATCGGGCGATCACGTTCGACGCCCCGGTCGGTGCCGTGGCGCCGCTCGCCGGGCTGACGCTGTCGCGCGGCCAGTCGGTCTCGGCATCGGCGCCCGTGCGGTTGGTCGGCACGCCCGCTCAGGCCGATGGCCTCGTCGTCGGCAAGGGCGTGCCGAACGTCGTGCTGACGGTGCCGGGCAACTCGGTCAGCGGCTTTGGCAGCGCAGGTGTCAAGTTCCTCGGCGGGTCGGTCGGCTCGACGCTCGACGGCTTCACGGTCAGTGGCAACGGCACCGGGATCCGCGTCGCGAGCGGCGACTACTCGGGCTCGGCCATCCAGGGCTCGCGGATCGTGGCCAACAAGGGGAGCGGGATCGTCCTCGACGCCAGTGGAGGTGCTCTCCAGGGGCTCCGGATCGGCGGCGCGCAGCCATTCGGAACTGCCGGCACAACGCCGACCGGCAACCGGATCGCCGGCAACGCCCGCCACGGGATCGAGAACACGGCCGGCACGCTCACCGGGACGACGATCGTGTCCAATTCGATCGTCGGCAACGGCACCGGCGCGTTCGGCAGCGGTTTGTCGATCGCTGGCAACGGCGTGGTCGTCGGCTGGAACGGCGCTGCCGATTCGCCGGCCCGCCCCAACGTGATCGCCGGAAATGCCGCCCATGGCATCGCCATGTCCGGGGCGAGCGTGGCGCTGTCCAACACGATCCACTCCAACGGCGGCGAACCGGGGAAGGGGATCCAGTTGACCGGCGCGGCGGCAGCCGCATCGGCGGCCCCCGCGATCGCCCGGATCGTCCGCGACAACGCCGCCGCCGTCGTTCGCATCCAGGTCGCGATGACGCCCGCCGCCGCAGGGCACCTGGTGCAACTGTATTCAAGCGCCGTCGCCGACGTGTACGGCTTCCCGGTCGACGTGGCCGCGTTCGAGGGGCGGTCGCTGCTGGCAAGCGCCAAGGCCGGCGCCGACGGGCGGGTGACGTTCGAGCTTCCGTCGGCGACCGTGCCGGTCGGCATGTGGCTGACGGCGACGGCGACGCGGCTCGACGACGCCGGGGCGGCGCTCGGCACGTCGGCGTTCTCCCGCGGCGTGATGGCCACCGCGGCGCCGGTGCTCGCGGTTGGCGGCGACGGGCCGACGTCGACCTGGGACCGTGAGGTGGCCTACACGGTCGGAGACAAGGGCACGCTCGTCGCCGCGCCGCTCACGGCCGGCATGGTCGCGTCGCTGACGTCGCGCCAGGGGGGCAAGCTGCAGCTCGCCGGTGTGCCGGTCGTCCTCACGCCGGAGTCTGACAAGCCAGCCGTCATCCGCACGGTGAAGGACATCGTCGCCAAGGGAGACGGCGTCGAGATCACGCTCGTTCCGGGCGACACGCTCGAGCAACGGGCGCGCGGCACGCTGGTCGTGGCGGCGGTGTCGTTGCCGGCGGCCCGGCTCGTCGATGCCTCGCTCCTGCGCGACTCAGACTCCGCGCCGGTCGGCAGCGGCGCGGTCGTGGGCGAGTGGTTCGGCTCCCGGTTGGCGGCGGCGTATGACCGCGCCCGGATCGCCGGTGAGACCTCGGCGACCGCCGCCGAGATCCATGCCTTCGTGAACCGGTTCCAGGGCGGGGTGCGCGTCGCAGCCGCCGACCTCGATGCCGATGGCTATACCGACATCGTGATCGCCCCGGGCGCCGTCCCCGGGCAGCTCGTCGACCCGGCGACGCAGCAGGCCGACGGCACGGGCCGTCCGCTCGCCACGGTCTTCGGCGCGACCGCCCGCACGATCCTCCTGGTCAATGGCAGGCCTGGCGGCGGTGCCTGGTCGACCGTCGCGCTCGACATGTCGTCGCTGCTCGATGCCGCGCCGGGCTATGCCGGTGGCTTTTCCGTCGCCGTCGGCGACATCCTCCCCGAGGGTTTGCCGGCCAGCCACGCGGGGCTGCCCGAGCTGGTCGTCGCCACCACCGGACTGGTCGATCCGGCGACGCGCCGCGGTGCCGACCGGGCGTGGGTCTTCGATCTGTCGGTCGCCCACTCGGGCGCACGGCCGACGGTCGACCGTGCCGAGCCCGCCGCCGACGGCACGCGGGCGCCGCGTGCGGTGCGGGAGCTGACCCTGCCTGGCGGCTCGGTCACCGGCGTGACCGTCGGGGCGTTTGCCACCGACATCGGTCAAGCGGCCGCTCCGCAGGGGACGATCGTCGTCGCCACGACGACTGCCAGGCCGAGCCAACTGACCACGTCGAGCGGTGTCCGGGCGATGGACACGGCCCAGCTCACGCTGTTCGGGCCGGCCGCCCGCGGCCTGCCTCCGCTCGCGACGCTGCCGATCGTGAGCCCGATCGAGTCGGGCCCGGCGCGCACGCTGCAAAACGCGTTCATCTTCGGGGCGTCGCTGGCCGCCGGTGACGTCGACGGCGACCTGAAGACCGATCTCGTGCTCGGGGCATCGCGCGGCGGTCAGGGGGCGTTTCGCGTCATCGACAACGCCGTCGTCCGGGCGCTTGTGGCCGGCGGTGCCGCCCCGACCGCCGCCGCCCTGGGAGCGATCGCCGAGGCACTGTCGAAGGGCGCGCAGAAGTTCGGCATCGCCGGTCCCCACGGGGGCCGGCCGACGGACAATGGCGGCGACTGGCAACCCAAGCCGGGCACTGATTTCTTCCTCGGCAAGTCGGTCCCGTTGCCGACCGGCGCCGGGTTCAACGCGCCGCTGTCGGTGGCCGTCGTCGAGCGGAGCGGCCGGAAGTTCACGGCCGAGGTGTTCGCCGCTCTCGGTGCGTCGAACCAGGCAGCCGAGCAGATTCGCTGCTACGAGTGGCAGGCGTCGGGCTCATGGCGTGCCGGCGACGCACTCCGCGTCGCCGATCCGGCGGCGGGAGTCGTGGCCGACCCCGACAGCCCGAATTTCGGCCCCGAGTATCTCCGCGCCGGCCGCGGTCTCCGCCTCGGCTGAGATCGCGCGCGTCGTCGCCTGAAGTGGAACATGCCGCGAACGCCCGTCAGGCGCTTGGCCACAGCAGCCGCCCGACGAGTGCCAGCACGACCGCGATGAAGACCACGCGGATGAACGGCGCCCCGTGGCGGATCGCCAGCGTCGCGCCGAGCCGGCCGCCGATCAACTGGCCGACGATCATCACCGCCGCGGCGGCAGGATCGACCGCACCCTGGGAGAGAAACACCGCCAGGGCCGCGACGTTGCTCGTGAGATTGACGACCTTCGTCGCCGCCGTCGCCCGCGGGAGCGGCAGCGCCCGCCCCTCGACCCACGCCGCCGTCCAAAACGCGCCGGTCCCCGGGCCGAAGAATCCGTCGTAGAACCCGAGCACCGATCCGGCGAGTCCGGCGAACGGCCAGACACCGAGGCGCGGCGGCCCGCTCGCTTCGCCGAGGCGCGGGCGGAGCATGATCCATGCGACCACGCCGAGGAGCAGCCAGGGGACGACACGTGTGAGCACGTCGTTGTCGACCAGGAGCACGGCCGCGGTGCCGAGCGCGGCGGCGAGAGCCGTCACGAGCACGGCCGGCCGGAGGTCGCGCCAGTCGATCAGCCCGGCACCGTGGTACTTGGTCACGGCCATCGTGGTGCCGACGGCGCTTTGGAGCTTGTTGGTGCCAAGCGCCAGGTGGCCGGGAAGGCCGGCGTAGAACAGCGCGGGGAGCGAGATCAGCCCACCCCCACCGGCGATGGCGTCGATGAACCCGGCAGCGAATCCCGCCAGCGCGAGGCCGATGAGCGTGAGGGGTTGCATGCGCGCTGAAACGGAGGGGCTTCGGGCTCTGTCGGAATCGTCGCGGGACGGTCGACGGGAGCAGGGGCCCATTGTCCGGGTTCCCGCTGACCATATCCTAAAGCCCAGTTCCCTCGGGGAGTCGGCCGATGCGATCCAACGTGTGCCCCGTCCGTGATCCCCTCGCTCTCGCCGCGGGGCCGACCCGCGTGGCGGTCCTGGTCGCGCTGGCGATCGCGCTGTGCCCGTCTCCCGCCCGCGCGCTCGAGCCTGACCGTGCCACCATCGCCACCGGCCGGCGTGGGATCGTGGCCACCGTCCATCCACTCGCCACACAGGCCGCCCTCGACGCCTTCGCCGCCGGTGGCAATGCGATCGACGCCGCCGTCGCCGCCGGCGTCACGCTCGGTGTCGTCGACGGCTTCAATTCCGGCCTCGGCGGCGGCTGCTTCATCCTCATCCACACCGCTGCGGGAAAGTCGGTCGTCCTCGACGGCCGGGAGACTGCCCCCGCCGCGGCGACGCCCGGCATGTTCATTCGCGATGGCAAGGGAGACACCGCCGCCAGCCAGACCGGCCCGCTGGCAGTGGCCGTGCCTGGGGCGCTCGCGGCCTACGCCGAGGCACAAGCGCGCCATGGCCGCCTGTCGCTCTCCGCCGTCGTCAGTCCGGCGGCACGGATCGCCGCCGATGGCTTTGAGATCGACCCGCACTACGCCAAGCGCCTCGCCACCAAGGCCGACGACCTCGGCCGATTTCCCGGCTCGCGGGCGGTCTTCTTCCATGCCGACGGCACCCCGCTCGCCGCCGGCGATCGGCTCGTCCAGCCCGACCTCGCCGAGAGCTATCGCCGGATCGCGGCCGACGGGCCCGGCTGGTTTTATCGCGGCGGGTTCGCCCGCGCCGTCGGCGAGTGGATGGCGGCCCACGGTGGCATCCTCACGGCCGACGATTTCGCCGCCTACCGCGTCGTCGAGCGCGAGCCGCTGCGCACCCCGTACCGCGGTCGCACGATCCTCGGCGTGCCGCCGCCGAGCTCGGGGGGCATCCATGTGGCGCAGATCCTCACGCTGCTTTCGGGCCACGACCTCGCCGCCGCGACCGCACCGGGAGCGCGCGAGCATCTCCTCGCCGAGAGCATGAAGCTGGCGTTTGCCGATCGGGCGTTTTGGCTCGGCGACCCGGTGTTTGCGAAGGTGCCGCGCGGCTCCTCGACCCGGCGTACCTCGCCGGCCTGGCGGCGCGGGTCGATCCGCAGCGGAGCACCGCGGTGCCAGGTGCCGGCACGCCTCCCGCCGCCGACACCGACATCTTCACCGGCGGCCGGCACACCACCCACTTCTCGGTCGCCGATGCCGAGGGGAATTGGGTCGCCTGCACGGCGACGATCAACACCACGTTCGGATCGAAGGTGATCGTCCCCGGCACCGGGATCGTCCTCAACAACGAGATGGACGACTTCTCGATCCAGCCCGGCGTGCCCAATGCCTTCGGACTGGTCGGTGGCGAGGCCAATGCCGTCGCGCCGG
>Ga0194126_10010790_pt1 | contig 11915 bp, 5 predicted proteins | sample TA2KigC150mmetaG_FD_148641 | JGI IMG/M metagenome (GOLD analysis project Ga0194126, IMG submission 148641) | Freshwater microbial communities from Lake Tanganyika, Tanzania - TA2015035 Kigoma Deep Cast 150m | ecosystem: Environmental > Aquatic > Freshwater > Lake | place: Tanzania: Lake...
CGATTACCACGCTGAGTTATATGATGCGGAAGGTTGGCTGCTACAATCCGTGCGATTCTTGCCATGCGGTTATACTATGGATTACTAAGTACCAAGTCAAGAATTAAGTATACTGTCCCCGGAATTCCTCCCAAGATGGTCGGTATGGTAATAGTAGGTCTCTCTCAAATCTACATATTCCTTAACTGCAATATAATATGAAATTCCATTCGTTAAGCCCGTAATTGTGTATGAGGTAGTCTTTCCAACATCAACCGAATTTGTATAATTTCTTAATTCAGTCCCCCAATAGACTTTATATCCATCACTGACTCGCATATTCCCCTATCTCTCCCTTGAATATCCTGTACCGATATTTCGGGCAAAATACCACATGATATTTACATTCATATATCGTATGTGATAGTTTCTTAAATCTACTCAATCGAACCTCCCTTCTCTTGGTACCTTTCAGGTAGGTTCATTATAATTACTTTTACGGTTGAACCGCTTTACCGGACCACTACCAGAGGTAGTGGTTTAAGCACATTAATTAAATTGAGCCTTTATCTTCTCTTTGGCATCATATTTACTTGCCGTAACTAATTTTTCTTCTATAGTCAATATATGGAATAACAGTTTCAAATTTTCCTGTTTCAATTTCTGCAACTTTAAGTGTATACATTGATTTTGGCCATACCAAGGGACTATGCATTTTTGTCGCTTTCAGCTTAGTGCCTTTAGTTGGTAATCCCCAATAGAATACTGTACTGCGAGTTAAATGTAACGCGCCTGGCCATATAATCCCTGGTGGATAAACAGGTTTGATAATTTCTTCATTTAAGTAAAATATAATCCAGTTGTTGTCATAATCACCCATCATAATTACATCTCCCTCTTCTGAAACAATAGGTCTTCTGCCAATAAATAGATTTTTCACATCACCAGTTTCAATATTAAGAATGGAAACAATTGGAACACGTTGCCATTGAAGATCTGATTTCCCATATTTTTTATTTGGTATATCCTTCGTGAGATAGAGTTTGTTAGCAGCATCTTGATTAAGCAGGTCGACAAAGGCAAGATGTTTGCCATCAGGAAACCAACTTAACCTGTCATTTAATGCCTTATATTCAACAGGCAATTTTGTTTTCGTTTTAATGTCCCAGATTTCAAGGGTTCCGTATTTGAGTAAAGCATCAGGATTACGAAGTTGAACACTGGATGCATTCGTAACCAATGCCACATAGCCGTTTGCCGGTGAAAGAGCGAGAAAATCTCCGGCTTCATCACCCCATAACACATCCCCTGTTCTATCAAAAATTGTTGATACAGTGTCATTATTCATTTCGTAAATCTTCAATAAGTGCCTTTTTTTCACCATATGGTTTTCTATTATGGCAATGCGTCCATATATGTCCGGGCCGCTAACAGAATGAACTCTGCCCAAGGATTCATCACATGCGGTTTCGCAGGGCTTACGAATATATCTTTCTTTCTTTGATGGTAATGAAATACTGACAAGGCCACCCACAGGTTTGTCGAAAAGCAACGTTCCATGCAAATCTTTGGCAATTCCCTTTGTTTCAGGCCCTGGAACTGTCTCAAATTTCGGTCGGCAAGATACAAAAATTAGCACGATTAATAGAGGAAAAACAATTACTTTGAAGTTATTGTTCATATTAAAACTGCCAACACTTAAAAATTATATATATTAAATTGAAAAATGGGAGATTTGGATTTACGCCTTTCATGCAATTACACAAATCTTTATCACATCCTGGAGTACAATCTACATTCCGTTTATTCCAGGCTGCTCCTCCATCCGCATAACAATTATCATGTACCATACAGCATGTATCAAGGTCGTTTGTCGGATCTGTATTAGGTTTATTGCCTGGTCCACAGTAATTATAACTGGGAAGCGTCAGTCCTTTCGGATCTTTTAAGTTAACCGAATTATTTCCGACGTATACATAAAAATTCACATCTCCCCCTTTAAACCTTAGCGGGTCTTCGCTGATATATCTTCCAATCTCCGGCTTATACTCTCTGTGCCAATTCTGATGCAATCCTGTTTCAGCATCATAATACTGTCCAGGAAATCTAAGATTATTCTTTATTGTTCCTGTAATGGCAAGAGACTCACCAAAGGGTAGAAACTCCCCTTCCCAAACTTTGTTGCCAGAACTGTCCGTCATCATAATCGGCGTTCCGAGATGATCGGTGTGATAAAAGTATAATACCTCGTTTGATGCTGGAGAATTGAGTAATCCGGATAAAGAACCGGTTGAGGCGACAAGGACTGGTTTCCTATTGTCACCTTTGTCATTCTTATGAAAACAGGAATCTATGTCTCTTCTTTCTGGATTCCCGCTTACTGACTGCGGGAATGACGGACAAGATGAGACAACGGCATGCTTCTCTATTTTCTTTACATCTGTCTCATACACAAGCCTATACCTTTCAACCCGTGAAACAACCTCTGCTGCAAGATTCCATTTCACCTGCCATATCCTTAACAGTTCATCAATCTTCAATCTGATAGATGATACATCAATCGAGACCTTTTCAAGTTCTTTTAAAGCATTCAGAATATGATTGATATTATTCTGTGCCTCGGGCTTTGTGACTCCCTCATAGTCATTTATTAAATTCAGGTTATAAAGGGCTTTATTGACATAGGTTACATCACTTCCCGTTACCTGTAAAGTCTGAAGATCAGCGATTATATGCTGAATAAGTTCGGCAGAATTATTCAATACATTAATCGTTAATCCGTAATTCCCGTAAAGCCTATAATCACCCTGATTGCTGTATCTCACTTCTGTATCCGTTTGATATCCTCCTGAAAGGTCTGGAAGCAACAACCAATATCCAAGTTTCTTGTTTTCATTGGAACCTAACGATAACTGCCACTGGATTGTGTTTTCAGTTTGTGTTGCTGGCGGTGCAATAAAATCAACTCCTGTGTTCGCAGGGATAGTCTCCGTTACTTTTATATCCACTGGCTCTGTTGAGTTCCGGATGTTTATGCTTATCCGTGTATCTCCTAAAGCCCTTGTGTTGTATTCTGTCGGAGTTACATATCTTATCGAATTGATTATAAGGTCTTTTACCTTCTGCCGGTCGGTACACTTCAACAGGTCAAAGCTGAAGAGTATCACCTTTCCCCTTCCGTATTGGTTCAATACAATCACAGGATATGTGCTGTTTTTGTCTATCACATATCCAAGACTCCGGGCTGTCGGTGATGTAATGGTTGTCTTTATGTCTTTGTCTGCTGTCTGTAATGTGGAAGGTGCGCTTATTGGACTTTCCGTAAGATTGACAAGGAGATTCCGGTATGTGCTCATCCCTTTGAACTGCACGCCAAAGACATCCTGAAGCGCCGGGATTGTATTGGGAATCGTCTTTATATATACAAGGCCCTCTCCATAGTTTATGGCCTCTCTCAATTCGTCCTTCAGCTCCTCTACATTGAAATCCACAAAAAGATAGGTGTTGTATCTGCCTGTTCTCAGTGATTCCCTGAATTCTTCTTCTGTCTGAGGAATGTAATAGTTTAGCCCTGATGAAGATAGTATTGACGTCAGGGTGTTTATTGATGTCTCTATGCCAGGTGTCGACCCCCATGCTCCTGCAAGCACCACAGGCTCAAGGGATATCCCTTTGGTTACATCTATGACTATCATTTTCACTGTAAGTGTCTTTTCTGTCTCTTCGTTGCCAAGATTATCAATTGCCTTGTATACGATTGCATGTAATCCTGCAACTGAAGGCAGTGAGAATCCTGTCAGGTATGTTGACCAATTGCCGCCATCTATACGGTATTGCATCTCTCTTAGTCCTGAAAGGTCGTCTGATGAGTTAAGGAAGAACATTGTTTTAGGAGATACTGTGTTGATCATACCACTGGTTAAAGGATCACCGGCTGTGATGGTTGTTGAAGGGGGTGTCTTATCAAGGGTAAGGGTAACAGTCTTCTCCATCTCAATATTTGATACATTATCCGATGAGCGGTATCTGACTACATGCCGGCCGTCTGCACAGGATGCAAGGGTAAAGGCCCCTGTATAAATATTATATGCGCCTTCATCTACTGCATATTCTATCTTTCCGATTCCGCTTCCTGAATCTTCGGCTGTTATGGTTATTGGCGTGTTGCCGCCTATGTAAAGGTTATTTTCTGATTGATATCCGGGGATGCCAATATTTATGCCGCTTGATGGTGATGTCTTGTCAAGTGTTAATGTCTGTGTCTTTATCTCCTCTGCATTTCCTGCTTTGTCCACAGAACGATATTGTATCGTGTGAATTCCGTTTGCATAATTACTGAGATTAAACGCACCGACATAAGCTATCCATAAAGGTTCATCATCAATCCTGTATTCCGTATGATCAACTCCAGATGGGTTATCTCCGGGGTCTGCTGCTGTTAAGGTCATAAAAGTTGATGCGGTTATATACAATTCCGCCAACGATTGATACTTCGGGTCTCCGATGACAATATCTGTTGCCGGCGGGACTGTATCCCATTGTATATCAACCCTGCCTATAGGTGTGCTACCTAAATATATATAATCAGACATAACTTCTCCATTTCCATCTGCTTCTTCAATTAAGTTGCCCGATTGATCATAGATATAATATATCGTCTTTCCATTGGCAACCTTCTTCACCCGCTGTCCATTGCCGTTGTATGTATATTCTCCAAGTGTGTTTCCATTTCCTACGGCTTTTATCAACCTTTGATTTTGATTATAAATATATTGCCTTTGATTTTCGGATATTGTATTTCCGTTGTTGTCATATGAAAATGTAAATGCTTTTGCCCCTGTGCTTGAAATCAGCTTATTGGCATCATATGAATAATTCGTTGTGCCTGCACTCGCTGTCTCAACAGTCCTGTTTCCAACAGGATCATAGCTGTAGTTGATACTTCCCCATGGGCCTGTGGCCTGAGTTAAACGGTATATCGCATCATAGGCATAAGTCTTTGTCTTTGTCTGGTCGAGGAAGTCATTAATGGCTGTTATATTTCCAACATTATCTCTTGTATAAGACAACTCTTTTAATGTCCCGATATTCAGGCTGTTTAATGAGCCTCTGCTGTCATATGTTTTAGTGGTCACTATGCCGTTACCGTAAGTTAAGGAAGAAACTGCGCTGTTTGTATTATAGGTAATATTTGTTATCACGTCTTTTGTCGCTCCACCTTTTGTCTCGGTGACATTTATTATCCTCCCATTGTTGTCTTTATTATACGAAACCGTTCTTCCACCCGGATAGGTTATGGATGACAGGCTTCCGCCTGTGGTATATGTGTAAGTATTTGTAAAGCTCTTCCCATCAATGGATTTTGTCTCTGATATCAAACGATTTGAATTGTCATATGTATAGGTGGTTGTTCCTGACTGGTCTGTCATTGTAAGGACTTTGCCTGTGCTGTCATATGTGTAGTTGATATTCTGAGTAGTATCAGGATAGTTAATGGTGGTTAATCGCTTGAGGGCATCATATGTGTATGTGATTGTAACCCCCGTTGCGTCTGTCTTTGAGATAAGGTTTCCAGCGGCGTCATAGGCATAGGTTATTTCGTTTTCTTCAGGGTCTGTCTCTTTTGTCAGCCTTCCGAGCAGGTCGTATTCATATGTTGTCGTATTTCCGTTGCCATCTGTGACAGATGTGAGTTTGTCTCCTCCGCCTCCGCAGGAAGGACATCCTGTGGTTCCATAAGTATAAATTGTAATATTGCCGATGGCATCTGTTACTTTTGTAAGCTGACCTTTGTAGTTATATTCGTAATGTGTGCTGTTTCCATTGCCGTCTTTCATCGAGGTCTTTCTTCCAAGACTGTCATAGGTGTATTCAGCGCTTGTGCCTGAGGGATCTGTCACCTTTTTGAGATTCCCCATCAAATCGTATTCGTATGTTGTTGTATTTCCCTGCGGATCAGTCTGGCTCAGGAGGTTGCCGGAGATGTTGTATGTGAATGTATAGGTATTTCCATCAAAAAGCGTTACTGTTGAGATGTTTCCATAGGTGTCATAGATGTATGAGGTGGTTCTGCCTTCGGGGTCTCTGGATGTAAGAACCTGTCCGTTTGTGTCATAAGTGTAGATTGATACTGCCCCCGAGGGGTCTGTTAGCGATAAAAGATTGCCCTTTGGGTCATAACTGTAGGCGGTGATTTTCCCATCCGGGGTCGTAACTGATGCTGTCTGGCCAAATGTATTGTATGTGTATGTCGTTGTGTTTCCTGCCGGGTCTGTGGTTGTCAGCATATTGCCGTCTGGGTCGTATGTGTAGTTTGTGGTTTTTCCAAGTTCGTCTGTTTCTGAAAGAAGGTTTTTGCTGCTGTCGTAAGTTTTTCTCCTTACGTTAGAATTCGGGTCTGTGATCTCTGTCTGGACATTCAGGTAATCGTCATATTTATATGTCCATACTCCTCCGTTCCATTCGGTGACTGTGCTTGTCTGATTTATCTGGTCATAGGAGATTGTCTTGATATTCCCTTCAGAATCTGTTGCCTGTATCATCCTGCCTTGAGAGTCGTATACATTGGCGGTTGTCGAGCCGGCAGGGTCTGTCTTTGAGACCATCCTGCCTGAAGCATCATAGTTATACGTCCATGAACTGCCGTCAGGGTTTGTGACCGATGAGAGAAGACCAGCGGTATTGTAACTGAGGGTTGTGTTCCTGCCTGCCGGATCAGTTATCTGATTTATTTTATTGGAAGCAGCATAGATAAACTGTGTTATCCTTCCGTGAGAGTCGGTGACTGCTGAAAGAAGACCTCCTGTGTATGTGAGAATCGTTTGATTTTCGTTTCTGTCTGTAATGGATAAAAGGCGGCCGGATGAATCAAATTGATAAACAGCGCCTTCCTTTTTTGTGAGGGTATAACTATTATCAGGATTGATTACGATCTGAGCGGGGATTCCCGAACGGGGTTCTGACTTATATATCCCTCCTGAGACTCTGAAGAAGACGGCTGTGCCGTCTTCTGTGAACTCAAGGGAGCCGTCTGCCTCTACCTTAACCTTTGTATCATATGAATGTATCCATCCCTTTCCGAGTGAGCCTGCCGATGTCCTGTTGCTGTTATATATTAAAGTGACGTTCCCCGATACATCCTCAGTATGCCGATAATTACCAGTTGAAATGGAAGCGCTTGAACCCATACGTGTCTCATTACATTGGCAGACTTCATCATCTTTACCGTTACAGTTATTATCTATACCGTCACATTTCTCTTCCTGGGGGGTTACTTCTCCTAAACAGGCGGACCATGCTCCATTCTCGCAATACTGTGTGCCGGTTTTACAGATTTCTACCCCTGCCGTAAAGGGCGGTCCGCTGTAACAGGTCTGCGGCGGGAGGTCATCAATAGCGCCGTTACAATCATTGTCTATTCCGTCACAGACTTCTGGACTCGGCTGGCCAGGGGTTGCATTACAGACCGTCCCGGCGCCATCAGGAGAACATATCGCAACTCCATCTCTTTTACACGCCCCTATACCAACAGAACAAGGGATACCCAGTGCGAATCCCTCGTCTGTTTGCCCGTTGCAGTTGTTATCCTTGCCGTCACAGAGTTCAACAGCGCCAGGATGAATCGTAGCGTCATTGTCGTTACAGTCATTACCGGGTCGGTTGCATGCGGGGTTTGGAGCAAAATATCCGTCCCTGTCTGTGTCTGGACCGGTCCCCTCTCCGCCAGTATACCATGTAGGCTTCGGGTAATAAGTTGGACTAGGATTGTACCAGAAACCAACGCCCCACCACGTACAAGAATCGTACCTCTGCCAGGGCCTTCTTGTCGTATTATCTGTAACAGAAATAAAACCGCAATCGTCATAGGTATAGAAAATGTTCCTTACAATACAATATTCATACACTTCAGTAGAACCATAACTATAAGGACCAGCGCCATCCCAGGTATTATATGACTGAGCCCAGTAAGCACTTTCTGCAGATTGACAACAAAAAAGAACAATTACTATTAACAATATTTTTCTCATTGCAAAAATAAGGTAAGCAGGTGGCTTTGTGCCATCCGGTTACCCGGACTTTACCCTTTCGGTGTTATTAGCAAAAGCTTAACAAGAAATGCCCCCCCTGTCTAATTGTATTTGCTTATAAATTAATTAGATTATTTTATTTACCGTTATGCCTCAATGACAACACTGGGGGAAGAGATTTAAGGAAGAAAGTTTACTCCGGCGATTTGGAAAAGAAATAATTATCATCCATAATGAGACCTTTTCGCATGTTTAAAAAACGAAATCTTTATTTATCTGTAAATACAAAAAATGCATAGTACTATGTGAAAGTATTAATAGCATCTTAATTGAATGTATTTGCAGGCTCGGGGTTTATCCATTATTATTTTTCCCCTGCCCCTGATTTTTTCAACAGCTCTGTGATATCTGCTTTTTTACTTAACCTGGCAAACATTAATGCTGTCCAGCCGTCTTTATCCTTAACATTCACATCAGCGCCATTCTTTATAAGTATTTTTGCTATCTCAAGGTTGCCTGCATATGCAACGTACATCAATGCCGTATACCCGTCTTTATCCTTTGCATTCACATCAGCGCCTTTTTCAACAAGAAGTTTTGCAATTTCAAGATCTCCTTTTTCTGCGGCTATCAGAAGAGCTGTATATCCATCCTTATCCTTTGCATTGACATTGAACCCTTCTTTTATGGCCATCGCAACTGTTTCCTTATCCCCTGATTTTACTGCATCAAAAAAAGCTTTATCGGAATATATAACTCTTTTCCCATCCGTCTCCTGCCCGGGTCCTTCCCTACCTTTGCATCCGGAGATTGATAGTCCGATGATAAAGAACAGAGATAATACAAGACAACATATAGCTGTCCCTGAAGTTGCCGCCCTACTTGTCTCCACCATCATCCTCCTTAGGTGCTCTGGACATCCTTTCCCTGAACCATCTCATGATGTCATCATAAGATGGAGGTGTTATTAAAAACACTTCAATATCCTTGGGGAACTGAAGTTTTGACCTGTCTTCATCTTTCATAATGAGCAGACCTGCCTCTGCCTCAAGAAGTTTGCTTTCTATTAAATTCATGATATGCTGAAGCCTTTTTTCTGCTGCCTCTGTATAAAACTCAAGAACACGTTTAAAGACTTCTCTGGTAAACACAACCCTGAGACAGTTGCCCCAGTCCGTGTAAGGACCCAGAATATCCTTATTTTCCAGAGGCATAAGGACCCCGCCCTCCTCTGATTTGTTTCTGATGATCTGCGGTATTCGTTCATTTATCTTCATGAGCATGTTGAAAGCGTCTTCACCTTCCTCATAAATAAGTTCACAAAATATCCTTTTTATCTTCCCGGCAGCCTCGATCTTTTCTATCTGCTGAACCACCTCATCCCAGTATTTATTCACAAGTTTCTTATAATCCTCAGGCGCATCTTCAATGGCATAAATATTAGCGACACAGTAGAGCTTCTTTTTCCCCGCAAAATCCTCTACATTCGGTCTGTCAATCTGTCCTAATTCTACCACCTCTCATTACTCCTTTCTTTATTGATTTTTGTTCTTTGACAGAATATTGCTGAGCCTTTTTCTCGCCCCCTCATTTTTAGGATCAATTACCAATGCCTGCCTGTATTCCTCTGATGCTTTGTGTGTAAGATTAAGCTTTTCGTAGAGGTCGCCTGTAGTTATCCTTATCCCTGCATCATCAGGGATGGACTCTGCAGCCTGTCTCATAATGCCGAGCGCATCCGCATGAAGGCCTTTTCTCATATAGTAATTATAGATTGAATAAAAAAATACAGGAGTTATCTTATTTTCATTCTTTATATATTTAAGGGCGTTCAGATATGCTCCTTCAGCCATGCTGTCTTTGCCTGTCCTGTAAAGATAATCCGCAAACAGGAGATGCGGCTCCACCCTTTCCGGCAGGGCTCTCAGGATATCCTCATCACTCAGCCGGTTCAGCACCATCAGAGTTATGTATTCCCTGGTTCTGTTAGGATCTAAAGATAATGCCTGATGTGTAATCTTGATGCCTTCATCCCTTCTGTCCATAGAAAAAAGCCATAAGGCATATCTTTGATACCTTACCTGATTTTGAGCATCATACCTGATTCCCGAGCGAAGAAATTGTTCGGCAGTATCATATCTCTTGAATTCATTAAAAAGAAGACCTATCCTCTGCAAGTATTCACTGTTAACCGGATTCCTTTGAACTGACTTTTTGTAATAAGCTAAGGCTGTTTCATCATTTGACAGTGCTTTTTCGGTATTGGCAACTGTATAGAAGTAACGTGCTTCAAGAGGATCGAAAAAAGCTGCTTTCATGGATTTATCCCTTATGTATTCAATCTCCCCGGGAGACATTTTATCAGTGAGGTTTGCGTCTTTTATTGAAGAAAAAATATATTTCCCTATTGTGATACCGGAATTATAAGCAAAACAGGTTATGGTGAGAACAGCAATCAATACAGCTGGGATCTTTGCCGGAAGATGCAGTCTTTTCAGGTAAGTTTCGTCTGGAGCATCCCGCAAACATGTGTGCGATGCTGAAACAGCAAGTCCTGCAAGGAAGAAGAAATAGAGGCCATTAGCTCCGATATGAAGGTTAAAATCAGTAATGCTGTAGATCAGGATTGATACCATCCCTGAAATACATCCAATAAAGAGATATATTGAGTATGTCTCGTGTCTTTTGAGAATCCTTTTCCAGGATTTATAGAAGACTACAATAAGAAATAGCATGTAAAAAAGAAAAGCCAGGACACCCCCTTCGGTCAGAAGCTCAACGTAATCATTATGTGCATGGTCGATAATCTTCCAGCCTACCCTTTGTCCTGAAAAACTCTGATATGCCGGGAAGATGTAGAAAAATGTCCCAAAGCCTGTGCCGGTCAATGGGAATTCCTTTATGATCCTGAGACTGTCTTCCCATATTTCCATTCTGTATTTGATATCTCTTGCCGACTCGAAGCGTTCAATTATAATGCCCCATCCAAACCAGCTGACAGAGAGCATTATGATCAGGAACATAATGATAATGAGCAGAGAGCTTTTATCGCGTTTACTTTTTCCGAGCAGCAACAGTACGAAGACGATCACGGAACCACAAAGACTGATGATGCCGCTTCTTGAAAGAGTCAGAAAAACCGATAAAGCAACGAGAACAACAGAGAAGCCAAGCAGCAGGTAGATATTTGTCTTTTGCCGGCTAAAAAGTTCAGTTATCTTGTCGCGGATATTTCTGTTATTGGTACGGGGTTTATAGTAGATGAAAAGGCTCAGGATTACAGGGAATATCATCCCCAGCAGGCCGGCAAAATGATTACGGTTTACGTAAGGACCAAAGGGGGTTCCCCCGTGTGCCAATTCCCTGAACCATAGAAGCTTGCCGTTTGAGAGAAAATGTTGCAGTATGCCCTGGATGGACAGAACTGATGCGAAGATAGCAATGATGTAAACGGTTCTCAGCAGATAGTCTTTTTTCGACAGAAGTTGAACCGTAAGAAAATAGAATGCCGCATAGGAGGCTATACGGAAAAACTCTGATAAAGTTGCTTTTTTGTTCACCGAGAGCTGTATCCATGCACCGGGCTCTTCTATCAGTACAGTTGTTTTGAACAGATCATAAGTTTGTGGAGAGATTAGCCTGACAATTTCTGAAGGCAGAGGAATGCATTGTATAAAAATATACGTCAGCAAAAACAACAGGGGTATAATCCCCGGCGTCTCATACAGAGGGATATTGCTTTCTTTTGTATTGCGGTAGAGCAGCAAAAAAGCGGCAGATAAGGCAGCAGTCTCCATTATGGTCAATGACCAGGGCTCAACGGTTCCAAAGGCAAGAGGTGAAAAAATCAGAATGAAGATAAATATAATAAAAATACTTCTGGACATTTTATATAATCCAAAAAAGGCA
>Ga0194126_10010800_pt1 | contig 11910 bp, 9 predicted proteins | sample TA2KigC150mmetaG_FD_148641 | JGI IMG/M metagenome (GOLD analysis project Ga0194126, IMG submission 148641) | Freshwater microbial communities from Lake Tanganyika, Tanzania - TA2015035 Kigoma Deep Cast 150m | ecosystem: Environmental > Aquatic > Freshwater > Lake | place: Tanzania: Lake...
AACCGTGCCAATATCCACACCCGATGCGGTAGATGCCTCGTTAACAGCCTCGGTAATGGATTTAACCGTCAATTCAATATTCGCAACAGTACCACGGTTCACCCCATGGGAGACTGCCTTCCCCATACCCAGGATGTCTACTTTGCCGTTTGCATTACGCATTCCCACCACTGCACAAATTTTGGTGGTACCAATATCTAAACCGACTACCAAGGGCATTTCGGGGGCTTGGATAACAGGAGTCTCAGCTGGAGCAAGCTGAGGGTTTGATGAGGGTCTAAAAGTTGGGAAATTTAACGGCATACGATTTGATTTTTGAAAACTAAATTGATATGATGAAATGACTCCGGTGAAGAGTCCACCGGTACTAGCCTGTAAAAAGAAGATAATTTAAATAATTTATGGGTCAGATCCATAGAGGTGCCTACCCAAATTTCCTGACCTGTAACGGTCCGTAAAATCAGTGCATTGGAATCTTCTCCCGCTACCACATATTGAGTGATAATAGGTTCCAAGAGGGTATCCCTGGTAATCCATTCCCTTGCTTTCAGCGCCAAGGACACACCCCTGATGTATGGTTGATTAGCCAAAGGAGCCCGTTGAGGAATCATTCCTATCAATAAAGGAACAGAAGTCGCAAAATCAGGTTTCAACGGCAAACCGACCCCGTCTACTGCGAGATAGTACCCCGAAGTTCTCTCAGGCAATACCCTCAAAATGGGCTCTCTATGATTTAAAATGACATTCAAATAATTATCTGCACCATAACACAACTGGGCATCTGCGAGATATGGCAATTTCTGCAGGGCTTGCTCTTTCAGAAAAATTTCTACTTTGGACTTGCCTTGAACTGGCCCCAAAAGACTGTGAATATCGCTTTCCTTAAGCATATGTAAGCCATGAACGTCTTTCCACAGAATACGAACGGCTGCGGTTGGAGCCTGCTCAAGATCATTTTGGGCAAAACCCCAGGCCGTCAAACATAAGGCTACTGAGCCAAGCATCCTCAATCCTTTCAAGGCCTTCCTAATGGAGGCGCTTGTCAACCAAGTTGCAATAATACTTTTCATCTTGGTTCTGATTGATTAGATTCCAACATAATTCGATCCACAAGCAAAGGCAAGTATTGATCAATGTCCCCTGCGCCAATAGTGACGAGTAAATCGGCGTCATTCTCCCATACCATTTCCAACCAACGCCCATTTTGCAAGTCGTCTGGACAAAGGCAAGAAACAGGGCATGTCATGGACGTTGCGATCATTTCACTACTGACGCCCGCCAAGGGTAATTCCCTTGCTGGGTAAATGGGTAACAACATACAATAATCCAAGCTGCTAAGTGAGGCCGCAAATTCAGGTGCAAAATCCCGAGTTCTGCTGTATAGGTGGGGTTGAAAAATTCCCAAAACACGGCTATGAGGATGCATCAACCGTATTCCGCGGATCAACGCTTCAATTTCTCGGGGATGATGAGCATAGTCATCTATCAACCATCGCTTTCGGCCCCGGACAACATACTCGAATCGTCGTTTAACTCCTCTGAAATCGGCCATGGCAGGGGCAATCGCATCCGGCTTAACCCCGCATTCCAAGGCAATGGTGATGGCGGCCAATGCATTTTCGATGTTATGGTCTCCGGGAAGAATACTCGGGATATCCTTGATCACAGTTTTCCCGCAATAGTCAAACCACAGATAACCCTCTGAAACGGCAATGTTATCAGCCCAAATGCAAGAAGAATCCCCATAACGAAGATGGTCAACACCTTCCATGGATTTTAAGTCCAAACCATTGCGTGTGACCAAAGTTCGGCTAGCGGATTCAGCAAACTGTTTATAGGATTTAAGCACCGTGTTTGGATCACCGTAAACATCAAGATGATCAGGATCGGTACTAGTCACCACAGCCCATTGAGGTTGCAATTCATGAAATGAACGATCGTATTCGTCCGCTTCCACCACCATCAGAGAATCCGGGCCACCCATCATGAAATTGCTGGTAGCATTCACCCCTAATCCGCCTAGGAAGGCGGTAACATCCACTCCACCGCAACGAAGCAAATGGGCCACTAGCGAAGATGTGGTGGTTTTACCATGCGTTCCACCTACTGCGATGGTTGGCTTTCGCATAGTCAAGAGGCCCAGCATCCTGGCTCTTTTGATGATTGTATAGTTACCGTTTCGGAAGAAATTCATCCAAACATGATCCAAAGGAATGGCCGGAGTATAAATCACCAAACAATGTTCCGGGTGCTCATCAAAGGGAGACGGACAAGTCGAGGAATCCAAGTCATAAAGGATCACGGCCCCTTCCGAGCATAAGGCTCGGGTCAAATCCGTTTCTGTTCGATCGTAGCCAGCAACTTCCTTCCCTGAACTGAGAAGAAATCTGGCCACGGCACTCATACCAATTCCTCCAATGCCCACGAGGAAATAACGATTATAGGCCATGGGGTTCATACCTTGCCTCCTTCCAGTAACAGTTGAAGCATGTCCTCTGCAATGCGATCCGCTGCATCAGGAAGCGCCATGGCCTTGAGGGCAACGCTCCATTGTTGTAAATTGTTGATACCATTCCCTAAGTGACTGGCATCATACAAGCCGGACCAACGCTGAAGCAGTTCCGGTAATTCTTTGGCAATGGTCTTATCGCTGCTCATCCACGCTGCAGAACGATTCACCCAGTTGAGGGCATTATGATGCTGATGATTTTCCGCAACATAAGGTGATGGCACTAATATGCATGGCTTTCCCACCACGGCCAACTCGCTCATTGTACCGGCTCCAGCCCTGGATAGAATTAAGTCGGCTGCCGCATAGGCCCATTCCATTTCTTGAACAAACGGCCGAATGATCAGTTGATTGGGCATGCTTTGGATTAAATCTTGAGGAATTGTATAGGATTTTCCGCATTGCCAAATCCACGCATACTGCCGGTCACCAGAGCGCAGTAATTTTTCGACAGCCTCGTTGATTGCTTTGGCTCCTAAACTTCCGCCCAAAACAAGGATCACCTTTTTGTTCGGATCCAAACCCCAATGATGCATGGCTTCTGCCTGTCCTGGCAAAGGCTTCGTGATTTGAGAACGTACAGGATTACCAAAACAACGAATCTTCTTGGCATCAAAATAGCGATTCATTCCGTTGAAGGCCACGTAAATGCGTTGTACACTTCGCGAAAGTTGGAGGTTGGTCTTGCCCGGGATTGCGTTTTGTTCCTGGATAACGGTCTTATGACCCAGAATTTGAGCCACCCATAACAACGGGCCGCTAGCATAACCACCTACTCCTATTACCAAATGAGGACGCTTTCGCAGCAGCAAACCCAACGACTTGGCAAGAGAATGAAGCAGTTGCAGAGGTAATTTCCAATTGGCCCATAGGGCACTTCGCTGGAAACCTTTGATCCACAGCCCGGTGATTGTAAACCCGGCCATTGGAACTTGGGTCATTTCAATTTTGCCCATAGCCCCCACAAAATGGATCTGCGCAGACGGCTCCCTACGTTGGAAGGCCTGTGCAATACTGATCGCCGGGAACACATGTCCCCCGGTTCCCCCCCCGCTGATGACCACGCGATAAGGACTCATAGCGTTACACATAGGCTACCTCCTTTCCAGGAAGATTTCCTGTATTTACCCCATGGTCTGCTTCGCTGCCAGTTTCCTCTGACGCAGCATCGCTCTCAATTTCCAATTCGGACCAATCACCTTCGCCGGTCATATCTCTGCTAATACTTAACACAACCCCCATGGCCAAGGCATTAATCAAAATTGAACTTCCACCGTGGGAAACAAAGGGCAAAGTCTGCCCGGTCACCGGAAAAAAATCCACAGACACCGCCATATTCACCATTGCCTGGGCCATAAGTGCCATACCTAATCCTGAGGCTAACAAAGACCCGTAGGTCGTTCGCGCATAGATTGCGATTTTGCGAATCCGATAAAACAATCCCAAATACACCAGCAACACAAATGCTGCTCCAAAGAGACCATATTCTTCAATCACAATCGCATAGATGTAGTCAGAGTAGGCATGGGGCAGGAAATTCCGCTGAATACTGTTCCCTGGACCTTTCCCAAAAAAACCACCGGAAGCCACGGCGATTTTAGCTTGAACGACCTGAAAGTCCTCCTGCTCGGGTTGATTATTTAAATCCCAAAAGGCCTCCACTCGGTGCAACCAAACCATCACCCTTGGCCACTGGAGTTCATAACCCACCTTTACAAACAAAGCCAACAAAACGATGCATAGCCCTACGGCCTTGACCAAATCCCGGAACCTCGCTCCGGCAATCCAAATCAGGACCAAACCAACGGACATCAGCATTAGCCCGGTGGACATATTCTCTTTGGCAATCAAACATGCACATACCGCCAATCCCAGAAATATTTTATCCCAGCCACCCCGGAAACGAAGAATCCCATCCCCGAGCAAAGTAAGACCCCGTGCCAACCATAGGAAGACCAAGATCCTCGCCGGATCGGACGCCTGAAAACTCATGTTGAAAAAGGGAATATTCACGAACCTGGAAGCTTCGTTAATGTTTTTTCCGAAAAATATAGCCCATAACAATAAAAAAACAGCAACATAAATTCCCCAACTGGATAAACGCCCCCACCACAAATAAGGAATGCGGTGCATAAGCAACATTAATCCCACTCCCACTAAAAGCTTCGCACCATGACTGAACAAGGCCTTTTCCGTATTCCCATCATACTTATTGAGGGCAAGCTGACCTGTGGCGGAATAAATCAACGGCAACGAAAACACCATCAAAATTCCAATGAGAATCCACAAGGTGCGATCGCCTTTAAATAATGCGGTGTTTTCTGTCATACCTGGGTTAGAAATCCTTGTTGGCCTAAGTCGAATTAGAATGATTTATAAATTGTTAACAAAATATTTGAATTGCCTTCCTCGGTCTTCGTAATTTTCGAATAAATCGAAGCTGGCACAAGCAGGCGATAACAAAACCACATCCCCCTTCTGGGAAAGCTGGTACGCGCGCTGTACAGCCTCTTGCATACTCCTCACATTGACCATCACCGGAACCTTGCCCCCGAATGCCTCGTGCAGGGCCCTGTTATCTTTTCCCATACAAATCAGTACTTTGACTCGATCATGAACCAAGTCCATCAGAGCCGAATAATCGTTGCCCTTGTCCACGCCCCCGGCAATCCATAACACGGGCTTATCCATGGACTCCAACGCGTACCATGTTGAATTCACATTAGTCGCTTTGGAATCGTTGATATAATCTACCCCGCGCACCCTGCCTACCTTTTCGAGCCGGTGCTCCAGCTGATCAAAATTGGTAAGACTCTCACGGATGCTCTCCTTACGGACTTCCATCAGCTGTGCGACCACAGCAGCGGCCATGGAGTTGTAGGCGTTGTGTAGCCCGCCCAGAGCTAGTTCATTCAAAGGTATAGACATAATTTCGGCGTTAATAACTGTATGAATACGATAACGATCGACATAGGCCCCCTGGGTGAAGGCCGATGGTTTACTGAAAGAAAAGGTGTACGATTGATAGGGACCTGCCACTGTTCTCAATATTTGTTGCGATGTTATTGGATCATCCGAGCACCACACAAAGTGGGAAGCTTGGTCCATATTACGGATCAACCTGAATTTGGAATCTACATAATTCTGCATCTCGTATCCGTAACGATCCAAATGATCTGAGGTAATGTTAGTGAGTACCCCGATATCAAAACGGGTTTGATCCAAACCGTCCAACTGGAAAGAACTTACTTCGAGGACATAAACATCAGGTCTTTGATCAGGTGGCGATTGCAGATCTTGCGCAACAGAGGCTGCAAAGCTCTTGCCCATATTCCCGGCAAGGCCTGCACGAATTCCCCCTTGGACTAAAAGGTGATGTGTAAGCAACGTAGTCGTTGTTTTACCGTTGGTGCCTGTTATCCCCACCAATTTGGCTTGGGTATGCTCCGCAGCAAACTCTATCTCATCCACGACACGGTACCCTTGTGTTACCGCCTTCTGCACCCACGGTAATTCCAGGGCAATACCCGGGCTTTTGATAACCAAATTTGGACGATATTCTGCAATTTCCAGAACACAATTCGGTTCACAAGGAATACCCATGGCTGCGAGCTGCAGAATTCTGCTGGCCGATATTGCAAATTGATCCCAAACCGCCACCTCCATACCCAAGGTATGCCCCAAGACTGCTGCGCCGCATCCGCTTTCCCCTGCACCGAGGACCAAAAGACGTTGACCCTTCATCGAAGCTTCAACAAAGTGAAGGTTAAGATGACCAAAAGGATGGTCACAATCCAAAAACGAGTAACAATCTTGGGCTCTGACAAGCCACTCAATTCATAATGATGATGCAGCGGTGCCATGCGGAATATTCGACGGCCCTCCCCGTATTTGCGCTTGGTATAGCGAAACCAGCTGACCTGTAGTATCACCGACAGGCTCTCCACAAAAAAAATACCACAAAGAATAGGCAGCAACAATTCCATTTTGATAATCAAAGCCACGGCAGCAAAGGCCCCACCCAAAGCCATAGAGCCGGTATCCCCCATAAAAACCTGGGCTGGGTAGGCATTGTACCAAAGAAATCCTACACAAGCACCCACCAACGCCGCCATAAACACCACCACCTCCCCCGATCCGGGGATATACAAGATGTTCAGGTAGGTAGCCAACTTGATGTTACCCGTCATATAAGCCAAAATCCCCAGACCCGTACCCACAATAGCACTGGTGCCCGCCGCAAGCCCATCAATACCATCCGTCAGGTTCACGGCATTGGTCACTGCTGTAACAATAAAAACGATAATCGCGAAATACGCTACCCAGACCAAGACGGAATCCCAACCAAATTTCGAGTAATCAAGGCCGTACTTCGTAATTGGGAGATTTGTTTTGAGAGCAAGGTGAGCAATATCCTTGTGATAAAACAGCAAGCTCGCAACAAGCAAACCCAAACCTACCTGTCCAATGATTTTGAACCGTGAACGGAGGCCCTTCTTATCCTTGAGAAAGACCTTGATATAATCATCTGCCCCGCCAATCACACCCATCCAAAGGGTAGCTACCACCATCACCAACACGTAAATATTATCCAACTTGGCAGACAAGAGGGTAGGTACCAAGATGGCTATGAGCAAAATGATTCCTCCCATGGTTGGGGTGCCTTTCTTGGATTGATGGGTGGTGGGTCCACTCTCCCGGATACTTTCCCCAATTTGCTTGCGAATCAGCCAGCCAATTATCCTTTTGCCAATGAATAAGCTAATAACAAGGGCAAGGGCTGCTGCAAGTGAAGCTCTAAACGTAATAAACCGAAACGCACCCGCCCCGCTCAAATCCCAGGCCTTATCCAAATAGTCAAAAATATAATACAACATACCTTAGCCTTTTGAAGATGCTTCTTTTTCAAGTGTTTCCAATTTTTCAAATTGGTGTTGCAATTGCTCTGCGTCGTTGAATGGGTAACGTACACCTCTTATTTCCTGATAAGCCTCATGACCTTTGCCAGCTACCAGCAGAATATCTCCAGATGCGGTCATTTGAACGGCGAGGCGAATTGCCTCCGCCCGATCGGCTTGCCTAATCACCAGCTTCTGCCTAGAATCAACCGATGGAAACTCCTGCGTGGATAAGCCCTCTGAAATACCGGCCATCATTTCGTTCAGTATGTGTTCAGGGTCCTCGTTACGTGGATTATCGGACGTGAACAACATCGCATCGGAATGACGGAAAACCACAGCGGCCATCAAAGGCCTCTTCCCGCGATCCCTGTCACCCCCGCATCCTACCACCGTAATCAAACGAGATTCAAAATCTTTGATAGCTTGCAAGGTCAATAAGACCTGTTCTAAGGCATCAGGCGTATGTGCATAATCCACCATGCCCAATCGCCCTCCTGGCCCCACGATGCTCTGCATGCGCCCGTTGGGCGGTGTTAGCTTCTGCATACCCTCGAGCAAATCTTCTATTCTGCACCCCAGCAACCTGCCCGTGGCATAAACAGCTAATGTGTTATATGCGTTGAATTTACCACTCAATCCGCAGGTCAAAACATGGCCTTCCACCTGGTAGCTCAATGAGGCAGTCTCCAACACGAGGTTCTTACCGAAATACCCCTCTCCCAATGCAGTGATCTCCTGGTCTTCACTTTCCAAACCAAAGGCAAAGCAACGGGCTGAGGTAGACCCAACCATGGCATTGGCATAAGGATCATTCGCGTTAAACAAAGCAAAGGCCTCCTTTCCCAACCCATCAAAAAACGAACGCTTAGCCATGAAATAATTTTCCATAGTTCCATGGTAATCCAAATGATCCCTCGTCAAATTGGTGAAAATCCCACCGGCAAAATGCAATCCACTTACCCGATGCTGCGCCATGGCATGTGAGCTCACCTCCATGAAGGCATGGGTACAGCCTTCTTGGACCATTTGCGCTAACAAATCATTGATTTGTATCGCATCCGGGGTCGTATGGGTAGAGGGTATTTCTTTGGTCCCAACCCTGCAAGAAACAGTGGAAATCAAACCCGAACGATAACCTAGCCCACTGAATAATTGATGCAGTAAGGTGACTGTTGTGGTTTTCCCGTTGGTTCCCGTTACTCCCACCAAAGTCAATTTCTCGGAGGGTTTCCCATGGAATGCAGAGGCCACAAGGCCTAAGGCTACAGCACTATGGGCAACCTGAATGCAAGAACAGTTATCCGGAACTTGGGCAGGCCAATCCTGGACCAAAAGGCACCTTGCTCCCGCCTCTATTGCAGCGGAAACAAAAGTATGCCCATCCACTTGGGTTCCACAAAGTGCAATGAACATCGTATCCGGGACGACGCGACGATGATCAATGCACAATGAACCCACCAACCTATCCAAGGGGCCTTGAACCCGCAGAACCTTCACATCGGACAACAAATCCCTGAGCGAGATCATGTTCCTAACAACAGCATAACCCGCTGTTCAGGTTTCGCTTCGGGGATTCTGCGCTGACCATTTAAAGAAGATTCCACAAGACCCATGCATCGCCTAACCTTACCCCTGCCCTGAAGGGACACTCGATAACCTTTGCTTTCCAAAGCCCAAACTGCAGCGGCGGCATCCATGCCCAGCAAATCATTTATTGCAACAATCTGAACCTGATCCCAGTTACTGCCTTTAGCTTGCTTTGTCGTTTTGATTGAACTTCTATTGGTTGAGTCAGCGGCCATCGATGGAATTCGTTGAAATTCCTTGATGGCCATGGTTTGCTCGGCAATATCCCTGAAAACCGGTGCTGCGACCTGGGACGCAAAAAACATACCCCTGCGAGGGTCTTCCAACATCACCAAACAACTATACTTTGGATTAGGCTCGGGGAAATAGCCAATAAACATTGCCCTGTGACGATTGCTCAAGGAATTCCCTGAGCCATCACGGAGTCTTGCGGTTCCAGTTTTGCCACCAACGCCGAAAGTCAACCCTTTCATTTGCTCTTTGACAGTTCCGTCAATTGCTACTCTTCGCATCATTTGACGAGCCGCCAATGCCTTGTCACGATCTAGAATTCTATGACCCTTGGCTATTGCATCACTTGATTTTGTGCCGAATTCCACCTCCTCAACCCCTGTAGACTTAAACCAACCGCCGAACCAATCCCACCGAACAGAAGGTTGCTTAACTTGCTCTCGTTGAATTTCTTCAAGTAGTGAGGGCTCAACCCGAAAGCCTTCATTTACCACTGCATTGTAAAAAGAAAGTATCTGTAGCGGTGTTATTAACATTGAATATCCTATTCCCGTCGAATACAAATCAGACGGGCTATAATCTTTGAGGGCTGTAGTCCTAAATTTTGGCTTAGGATCACGTAGCAATGGTAGGTCTAACGATTGTTCCAGCCTAAAATCCTTCAATTTGGCGAAAAATGCTTCAGGCTTTTTACCGTAATGTCGATGCAGGAGTCGAGCGATACCTACATTGGAACTCTTAGCAAAAATCTCTTCGACTTTCATCCAAGGTCCGTACTTATGTTCGTCCTCGAGTTTAAATGGTCCAGTCTGAAAGGTATAGTTGGTCATGGCGATGCTATCCTCCAAAGTCCAAAAACCGTCCGATAAACCCGCCATCAAAGCCACCAATTTAAAAACCGAACCTGGTTCAACGCCGATACCATAAGCCACCTGATCATATTCACCCACCAAACTGGAATCGCCTCCCCTTTGGGATTTGCGAAGCATGTTGGTCATTGCCCGGATCTTCCCGGTTTGGGTTTCCATCAAAATTGCACATCCTTTCATCGCGCCCTGCGCATTCATGGCTTTGGAGAGGGCTTGATGGGCAATTTCTTGCAGCCTTATATCCAACGTCGTCACCACCGACTGGCCATGCCGAGGTTCCTTTTGAAGCTCTTGACCCACAGGCTTCCAGACCCCACCCCCCATGCGTTGTTTCAAGGCCAATCCAGGTTCACCGGATAACACCGAATCAAGACCGGCCTCTAGGCCTACCCGTGGTCTACCTTGGTGGATATAACCAATGGTTCTTGCCGCCAAATTTCCATACGGCAACACCCTTCGATTGGTTTGCACCGCGATCAATCCTCCCAAACGCTTGGAATCGCCTTGAAGTCCCATCATTGGTAACTCACGAACCCGATCCAAAATCCCAAAACTCACTTCTTTATGCAACAACCAATAACGCTTGACCGGCTTGCTGCGCTTAGCATTGATCAAATCCCTTTTCCAATCCAAGCGAGTTTTCTTTGGAAAGAGCTCAGCAAGGCCTTTTGACAATGGATCCAATGAGCGATAAAATGCAGTATCATGCATAGCTTCCACCCCAAAATCCACCCTTAATTCATACAGCGGAACCGACGAAGCCAACAAATTCATGTTGCAATCATAGAGATCCCCCCGATTGGCCGGAATTTCAAAAAGCTTCCTGTTAGATTCCGTGGCCTGCTGAAGGTAAGGTTCTCCCGCAGGACCTAAAAGATTCCATGTTTTCCATAACACAGCAATTCCCAGGAACATTAAACCCAAAAAGGCCATATTGACTCTCCAACCTCGGATGAAATTTTTCGCCTTGCTCATGGTTGCATGGGTTTGGCGTGCCTAATATTCTTTCTTAAATCGGAATGACTTAATGCCAATGGCGGAACTCGCATTTCCTTGAAGCCCAAACCCGACGCCCTTTGAACAACCTTATCCAATTGACTAAGCCGAACCAACTCGGTCTTGAGAAAAAGGTATTGTGAACGAAGCTCCTGATTATGTTTCTCGATTTTACTGATTTGTCGAACCCGCTGCTCGCATTGATGGATATAAGCGATATACAATAACATTAAAAGAAAAAGATAACCAATAAAATATCCGTGGCGTTGAACCAATACAGGACGAGCCCATCGCTCCGGATCCAAGAGCGTCCAAAGATTCCATGTTGGACTTTCAGGATTTTCTGTTTGAGGTTGAACTGCCTTTTTCATTGGTTGACCTTTAGCGATGAACCCCATGCTTCTTGGCGGATGAATCGGATGGGCGATGCGATAATCGAACGGGAACCTTCCAGAAATCCTGCTGTTGTGCGGCTTGATAAAGTGCCTCCATCGAAACCTGGTTGCGAATCCCCACCCTGAGCTTTGCACTACGAGCTCTGGGATTTTCGGAATTTTCATTGGCGTCCGCTTGCTTCCATCGGCCTTTGACCGGATCCATCGGCCTCAACGGATTTCCATAGAGATCATGGTGGTCCTTACCCTCAAAATTTCCGTGATTGATGTAATTCTTGACCAAACGGTCCTCCAAGGAGTGATAACTCAACACGGCAAGCCGACCGCCTGAGATGAGCATCGTCCCGGATTGTTCCAACAATTCCTGCAGGCTTTCCATTTCCCTGTTCAAATGAATTCGAATGGCTTGGAAGACTCTGGCC